>Ga0066790_10000545_pt1 | contig 14360 bp, 12 predicted proteins | sample OrgsoiDNA2013050_FD_70963 | JGI IMG/M metagenome (GOLD analysis project Ga0066790, IMG submission 70963) | Permafrost soil microbial communities from the Arctic, to analyse light accelerated degradation of dissolved organic matter (DOM) -... | ecosystem: Environmental > Terrestrial > Soil >...
CGGGATGCCGGCTCCGTCGTCGCTCACCCGGCAGCCGCCGTCGGCCAGCATGGTCACGTCGATGCGGGTAGCTCGGCCCGCCATGGCCTCGTCGACCGAGTTGTCGACCACCTCCCACACCAGGTGGTGCAGGCCGCTCGGTCCGGTGGATCCGATGTACATCCCGGGGCGCTTCCGCACCGCCTCGAGCCCTTCGAGGATGGTGATGTCACCCTCGCTGTAGGAGTCGTCCGTTACCTTGTCCACCTTTAATGCCACAGGCGCGCCTTTCGAAACAACAGTCATCGTGGTTCGTATTCGCGTGCCCGAAAACGGGCTGCCCGGGGCACGCGATACGACTCACACAGTCTACCCGAACGGTGCGACTTTCGGGCCGATCTGAGGCCCCAAAAGTCGCCTCAGGAAGGCCGTTGCACCGCCACGTCGATTCGTTCGACCGAGGTGTCCCCCAACTGCCCCAATCGGTCCAGAATGTGGCGCGATTCCATGCGGGCGCGGGTGGCCCAGGCCGGATGATCCACCCCGATGAGGAGCACCGAGTCCTGCAGGCGAACCGGGTGCAGATGCCCGGCCAATTCCGCCCCCACCACCTCCTCCCAGCGGCTGAAGACCAGTTCCATGGTCGACGCGGAGCTGGACGCGCCCATGCGGCCGAGCACCTGGGACATGGCCCGGCCCACGTGTTGCGGCCCGGCGTCACTCCCCGCCGGGCGGCGGCGGCGGCGTGCACTCATGTGACCGTGCTCATGGCGCCGTGCTCCATGTGACTCGCCTCACGGCGTGCGCGCCGGTTCGTCGCTCACGGTGTCTGTCCTACCTCGTCGATGTGCACCGTGGTGGCCACCTCGATGCCGGCCGGCAGCGGCACGGCCGTGGTCAGGATCGACTGGCCCTCGGGCAGCTCGGCCACCAGCGCCCGGCTGCGGGCCGGGTCGAGTTCGGAGAAGACGTCGTCGAGGAGCAGGGTCGGGGTGAGCGGCGTCCGGGCCGTGACCAACCGGTGGATGCCGATGCGCAGGGCCAGCGCCAGGCACCGTTGCTCGCCCTGCGAGGCGTGGGTGCGGGCCTCGCGGCCATCAATCTCCAAGAAGAGCTCGTCGCGGTGCGGCCCCACCGTATTGACCCCCCGCCTGAGGTCGGCCGTCCGGTTGGCTTCGAGCGCCGGCAGCAGATCCCCCTCCCAGCTGCGCCGGTAGTCCTGGGTGACCACGATCCGGCCGCCCGACCCGGCCAGGCGCCCGTAGGCCGGCGCCACGTGCTCCTCCAAAGCGGCGGTCAGGCGCTCCCGGGCGGTGACCAGGATCTTCCCGGCGTCGGCCAGCCGTTGATCCCACACGTCGAGGGTAGCGGCCACGTCGGCGCTGGCCCGGCCGCCCGCCTGGCGCAGCAGGGCGGCCCGCTGGCGCAGCACCTTGTCCACCTCGTCGGCCGCCCGCGCCCCCTCGGGGTCGACCAGGGCCAGGGTGTCGTCGAGCAGTTGGCGCCGACCGCCCGGCCCGCCGCTGACCAGGGTCAGGTCCTCGGGGGAGAAGATGGTGCACGGCGCGGCGGCGGCCAGGTTGCGGCGGCCCACCGCCGTCTTGCGGTTCACCTGGGTACGGCTGCGCCCGGTCGGGACGATCTCGGCTTCGACCAAAGTGGGCGCCGCGGTGTGGTGGAGCTCGGCCCGCACGATGGCCCGGTCGGTTCCGGTGCGCACCATCGCCTCGCGGGGGGCGCCGCGGAACGAACGCTGGGTCCCCAGATACACCAGGGCCTCGAGCACGCTCGTCTTGCCGGTGCCGTTCGGTCCGGTGATCACCGTGGTTCCGTCGACTTCGGGCTCGAAATGGGCGGCGCCGAAGATACGAAAGTCGACGAGCTCGAGGGCGCGCAGGCTCACCGCGAGAACGGGTCGCCGCTCAGGAAACCCGAACGGGCATGAGGAGATAGCGGAACGTGTCGTCCTCGGCGCCCCGGACGGTGGCCGCCTTCGACCCGTCGGCCGTCTCGACGATGACCTCGTCGCCCTGGACCGCCTCGACGCCGTCGATCAGATACGAAGGATTGAAGGCGATGATGAGGTCCTCTCCGGTGAAATCCCCATCGACGGTCTCGGAGGCGTCACCGACCTCTTGACTGACCACACTCAGGTCGACGCCGCCCTGGCGCATGGACAGGCGCACCGGGGTGGTGTTGTCCCGGACCAGGAGCTGGACCCGGCGCAGCGCGGCCAAGAATGTCTCCTTGCCCAGGTGGAGACGGTTGGGGTAGTGGTCGGGGATGAGCTGGTTGTAGTCGGGGTAGCGACCCTCCAACAACCTGGTGCTGATCTGGACGTTCCCCTGCCAGAAGGTGATCTCGTTCTCGCTGGCGGCCACGCCGACCCGGGTTGGGCCGTCGGATCCTTCGCCCGCCGGGCCGGACGGGAGACGTTGTAATTCGGCCAGGGCGCGGGCAGGCACCAGGAGGTCCTCGACGCCGGGGAGCGCGGGCACGCCGGGGAGGTCACGCAGGGCCATGCGGTACGAGTCGGTGGCCACCATCCGGATCGAGCCCTCGACCGAGGACAACAGGACCCCGGTGAGCAGGGGACGGGCGTCGTCGTGCGAGGCCGCGCGCACCACCTGTCGGACCCCTTCGGCCAGGGCTGCCTCGGGCAGATGGGCGATGGCCTCGCCGGTGCGCCCGACGGCCGGGAACTCGACCACCGGGAAGGTCCGGAGTTTGAAGTTCGAGCGGGCGGCCGAGATGGTGATGTGGTCGTCCTGATGGGCGAAGGTCACGGCGCCGGGTTCGAGCCGGCGCACGATGTCGGTCGAGAGGCGCGAGGGAATGACACACGTGCCGTCGTCGATGCCGATGACCTCCTCGGTCACCTGGATGGTCAGGTCCAGATCGGTGCCGGTCACCGAGAGGGTGTTGCCGAGGCAGGACAACAAAATTCCGGACAGCACCGGAGATGATGTGGTTCGTGCTCCGACGGCGCGGCCCGCGGTAGCCAACATCTCGACGAGAGCGTCTCGTTCGGATCGGAACTTCACCGGAACGTGTCCTTTCGGGTGTGTCCCCAACCACAAGTGAGTGAGGCGGAGAGAGGTTTGGGTAGTAGGGGTAATAAGGGCTGTGGATTGTGGATGGCGGACCCTAGTGCCTGGTGGGGTCGGGAGAAGTTGTCCCCACGGTGGTGTGGGTGGTTCCGGGCCCAGCGCGCGGAACGGTCAGCCTGCTTCAGGGGCTGGGGACGAAGGGTCACGCTATCCCCAAGCCGGCGGTCCGCGTCCACAGGCCGAGGAACGCCGCCCACATGATCCCCCCACCCGCCGCGCACCACCTCAGGTGCCGGCCCGGACCTGTTGGGTGAGCTCGGTGACCTGCTCGTAGATCTGGCGGCGTTGTTGCATCTGTCCGGTGATCTTGTCGACGGCGTGGATCACCGTGGTGTGGTCGCGGTTGCCGAAGACCCGGGCGATGGCGGGATAGCTGTAGTCGGTCAGGTTGCGGACGAGGTACATGGCCACCTGGCGGGCGGTGACCAGGGGCCGGGTCCGGCTGGGGCCGCAGATGGCCTCAACGGTGAAGCCGTAGCTGCTGGCGGTGGCGTCGAGGATCATCTGGGGGGTGATCCGGCGGGGCTCGCCGGCCAGGACGATGTCGGAGAGCACGCGCTCGGCCTGGGCCCGGGAGATGACCTCCTTGTTGAGCTTGGCGAAGGCACTGACCCTGGTCAGGGCCCCCTCGAGCTCCCGGATGTTGTTCTTCACGTGGGTGGCGATGAACTCGAGGACGTCGTCGGGGACGTCGTGGTGCTCGCTCTCGGACTTGGAGCGCAGGATGGCCAGGCGGGTTTCGAGGTCGGGCGGGTCGATCTCGGTGATCAGGCCCGAGAGGAAGCGGCTGCGGAGCCGGTCCTCGAGGGTCTCGATCGACTTGGGCGGGCGGTCCGAGGTGAGGACGATCTGCTTGGAGGCACCCTTGAGGTCGTTGTAGGTGTGGAAGAACTCCTCCTGGAGCCCCTCCTTGTTCTCCATGAACTGGACGTCGTCGATCAAGAGGACGTCGCATTCGCGGTAGCGCCGCTTGAAGGCCAGGGTGGTCGAGGTCCGCAGCGAATCGACGAAGTCGTTCATGAAGGTCTCGGTGGTGACGTAGAGCACATGGCGGCGCGGGAAGTTCTCCGAGACGTAATTCCCGATGGCGTGGAGCAGATGGGTCTTGCCCAGCCCACTGTCCCCGTAGATGAAGAGCGGGTTGTAGGAGCGACCCGGGGTCTCGGCCACCGCCTGGGCCGCCGCGTGAGCCAGGCGGTTGGAGGAGGCGGCCACGAAGGTGTCGAACACGAACTTCGGATCGAGCACCACCGCGGCGGATTCGCGGCCGGGGGTGGCCACGGTCACCGTGCCCGGGGGCCGCTCGAGCACGGGAGGCGGGTCGGGGACGCCCAGGAGCTCCTCTTCGGGCTCGTCGGGTTCTTGGACCTCGAGTCGGCCCCGCACGGCGGTGCCTACCTCATTGGCCAAGGTGTCCTCGATCATCGGGAGGTAGCGGGTCTCGACCCGCTCGCGGATCAGGCCGTTGGGCACCGAGAGCAGGAACACCCCATCAGCGAAGGACACCGGCTCGATCCCCGAGAGCCAGAGCTGCCATGTCGTCTCGGACACCTGCTCGCGGAGCGATTCGCTGCACCGTGTCCATAGGTCTCCGGGTTGCGTCACGTGGTCGTCCGATCGCCCTTCATCCGTCCGCGGGGTCCTGGGCAAGGTCTGAACGTCCCTCGGTGCGGTAATTGGCTGAAGCTACACCGTGACACGTGGCCCGACTAGTGGGGATCGGCGGTTCGCGCCTAACATGGGCGCCACCCCACTGCCGCTGCCCGCGGGCGGCACCCCAGGTGGCCGTACGAACTCTGCTGCGCCTGGCATGTCATGCTCCCAGGCGAGGCGAAAGGCTGAGGAATGAAGCGCACCTACCAACCAAACACCCGCAAGCGGGCCAAGACCCATGGCTTCCGTAAGCGTATGTCGACCCGAGCCGGCCGCTCCATCTTGAAGTCACGGCGCCTCAAGGGCCGTCACCGCCTCACCGTCTGAGTTCCTGGTGCCTGCTCGCACGCTCGGACGGATTCAGACTCGCGCTGCCTTTGGCCAACTGCAGCGGTCACAGGCTCGCGCTCGATGTGGCCCCGTCCGGGCCACCTTCGTGGCCGCCGACCCCGGACTTCCGGGTGTATTTCCCCAGGTGGGATACACAATTGGGAAGCGCTGCGGCAATGCCGTGGTCCGCAACACCCTGCGCCGCCGGGCCCGCGAGTCCGCCCGGGCCGCCGCCCCGGACCTTCCCCGGGGCACCTACCTCCTCCGTTTCGATCCCACCGCGGCCCGGTGTGAGCCGGCCGAGCTGTCACGCTGTGTCGGCCGGGCCCTGCGGGGTGCCGCCGGTGAGTGACGCCACCCCTCCCATGAGCCGGGCGTCACGGGTGGCCGTGCGGGCGCTCCAGGCGTATCAAGGAGCGGCCTCGGGCCGGGTGTCACCCTGCCGCTTCTACCCCAGCTGCTCCACCTATGCCGCCGAGGCCTTCGCCGAGCACGGGTTCTGGCGGGGTCTGTCCCTCACCGCCAAGCGCCTGTTGCGCTGCCGCCCCTTCGGGCCCCACGGGGTTGACCTGGTACCGCTGCACGTCCACGCCCAAGGGCCGCGCCGACAGGCGGGGACACGGCCATGACCAGCCTGGTGTCGCCCCTGTTGGGTGAAAACTCCCTGTTCGCGGACATCGGGAAGATCTTCCACCCGCTCTTCGAGTTCTTCGGGCTGATCGTCTCGGGGATCTACTCGGTCACCGGCAACTACGGCCTCTCCATCATCGGGTTGACCGTGCTCATCATGCTGGCGTTGACCCCGGTGACGGTCAAGAGCACCAAGTCGATGATCGCCATGCAACGGCTGCAGCCGGAGATGAAGAAGCTGCAGACCAAGTACAAGGGCCCGGAGAACCGGGAACTGCTCAACCAGGAAATGATGAAGCTGTACAAGGAGAACGGGACCAGCCCGTTCGGCGCCTGCCTGCCGTCCTTGTTGCAGATGCCCTTCCTGATCGTGCTGTATTCACTCATTCGTGGGTTGTCCAATACGGTAAAGAACGGCGCCACATACGTAAATGGGATGGGGCACACGGTCGTGTGTCACACCACCAACATCAACGGCTGTGCGGCGCCGCGGTACATCCCAACAGATGGCAAGATGTACCACAATCTGGTCCTCAACCATGGCCAGATGCACTGGTGGTTTGGCATGGACCTCTCGTCCACGCCGTTCACCACCCATACGTTCCCGGGGAGCGCCAGCCAGGCCGTCCTGATGATCCCCTATTTGGTATTAATCGGGGCAGCTATTTTCCTCCAGTACTACCAAATGAAGCAAATGAACAGTCGGAATCCTGGGGCGGCGCAGGCCAACCCACAGATGCAAACAATGCAGAAGTTTTTCCCGATTATCTTCGGTGTCATTTACCTCCGGGTGCCGGCTGGAGCGACCCTCTACATGGTGTTCTCCTCGGCCATGCGGATCGGGACACAGGAGGTCATGTTCCGGACCGGCATGGTCTCGCCCGTCGGGGCCGAACGCGAGATCGGTGGCGGCGCCAAGGGTGCCAAGGGCACCCAGGAGGCCCTGCCCGAAGAGACCGGCCCCAAGCCCAATCCGACGGGCAAGGGGGGTGCCAAGCCGGCCGGCAAGAGCACCACCGCGCCCAAGAACCCCGGCGGGACGAACGGGACCAATGGCAACGGCCGGCGACCCACCACAGGCAAGCGCCCGGCCTCGGGCAAGGGATCGTCCGGCCGCCGGGCCACAACCAACGGCAAGGCCGTCGCCAACGGGTCGGCCGACGATGCGACGACGCCGGCGCCCAAGCCGCACCCGCGCTCTCGTTCTAAGAAGGAAAGAAAGGCGCGATAGAGCGTGGAGTGGGTAGAGGTCGCAGCAAAGACAGTCGAAGAAGCCACCGAGTCGGCCCTGGACCAGCTGGGCGTGGCCGTGGGCGACGCCGAGGTCATCGTCCTGGCGGAGCCCAAGGCTGGCCTCTTCGGGCGTACCCGCGGCGAGGCCCGAGTGCGGGCTCGAGTGCGTCCGGTCGGTCCCCGGCCCAAGCGGGAGCGCCGGCCTCGCGACCGTGAACGCGGGGGGAACCGCAACCAGAGCTCGGGCAACGCGCAACGCCAGAGTGCCTCGAAGCCCGACGCCAAGGCGACGGCAGACGGGGACGCTGCTTCCACCTCGGGCGGCGGATCGGGCGAGCGGACTGGGACCGGCACCAGCCGGTCGGCGCGCCGACGTCGGAACCGCAGCCAAGCCTCCACCGGGGGGGCTGGGGCGGCCCTGGCGGAGAACGGGCAGAACCCGTCGACTGCTGGGGCGTCGCGGCCGGCCGAGAAGAACCAGCAGCGCAGTACCGAACCGAAGGAGACGGTTGCCATGGCCGAAGGAATGACCCTCGAAGAGCAAGGCGAGGTGGGCCGAGCCTTTCTGGCCGGTCTCCTGAGTGAGTACGGCATGCAGGCCACCGTGGAGACCCGTCTGATCGACGAGGAGACGGTCGAGATCGCCGCCCGGGGCGAGGAGCTCGGGTTGCTGGTCGGTCCTCGTGGCTCGACCCTGAGCGCCCTCCAGGACATCACCCGGGCCGTGGTCCAGCGCCAGTGCCCGTCGCGCACCGACCGGATCCTGGTGGACGTGGCCGGGTACCGGGAGAAGCGCTCGGGCGCCCTGAAGCGGTTCAGCACCCAGATCGCCGAAGAGGTCATCGCCTCGGGCCAGGAGAAGGCCCTCGAGTCCATGAGCCCGGCCGACCGCAAGGCCGTGCACGATGCGGTCAACGAGATCGACGGGGTGGCCACTCGCTCCGAGGGCGAGGATCCCAACCGCTACATCGTCATCTCCCCTACGGGCTGACACAGGCTCGGTGCCCGACACCGACCATGCGGTCCCCTCCCCCGCTGCCCTGGACGACGTCCTCCTTGACGCTCGTCGCGCCGGCTTCCTGGGGCCGGGGCCGATCGAGCCCCACCTCGAGCACGCCGCCGGATTCGTTGATCTGGCCCGCCGCCAGGCGGTGCCATCGGGGACCGGGACCCCCCACATCCTCGACCTGGGCTCGGGAGGCGGGCTGCCCGGATTGGTGATCGCCATCCGCTGGCCGGCCGCCACCATGGTCCTCCTGGACGCCAACGAGCGCCGTTCCGAGTTCCTCCATCGAGCGGTCCGGCGCTGTGGCCTCGGGGAACGGGTCGCCGTGGTCCACCAGCGAGCCGAAGTGTGCGGGCGTGATCCGGAGTACCGGGGGAGGTTCGACGGGGTGGTGGTGCGGTCCTTCGGTGCCCCGGCCGTGGTCGCCGAGTGCGGCGCGCCGTTCCTGCGCCAGGGGGGATGGATGATCGTCTCCGAGCCCCCTGGAGCCTCCGAGGAGGATGGCCACCGGGCCCGCTGGCCAGCCGACGGGGTGGCTCAGGTGGGCTTGGAACTGGGGGAGTTCGTCAGAACGGGCTTCGGGTACCAGGTGCTTCACCAGCGGGAGGCCTGTCCTGAGCGGTTCCCTCGACGAAACGGAGTTCCCGCAAAGCAACCCCTGTTCTGACCGACCCGATCTGTTCCACGTGGAACATCGCCGTGAGGAAAACCCGGCGTGCTCCAACCAACCCAGCCTGTTCCACGTGGAACATCGTCGTGAGGATCAAGTCTGTCTCCCGGCAATGAGTAGGGTGTCCGCGCCGTGCGGTCTATCAGGCCTCGTATGACGGGTGGAAGGTGACAGCCGACAGAGTCGGTCACCGACAGGGAGGCAAGGAAGTGGTCTCGGCGGACTGTTTTGCCTGAAGCCAATGGTCCAGGGGGACCCTCCTGAGATTCGCCGGCCCGCGAATGGTCATTGCGATGGCTGTATGTCCAACGCGGCGACGTGATCAGAGGCAAGCCCAGTGCTTGCCCACTCCCCCCGTGGGAGCCGGCGTCCCCCAAGGATCCTGCCCACCCTCGCCCATTGGCAACCGACTTCCCCGAGAGGAGCGCCCGCCCGGCCCTATGGGAGCGGGGTGCCCCACGAGGGATGAAGTACCCGTCGCGCTGCCCCTTGGTGCCGCCGCTGGAGCCCAGGGGGAATAGAACGTCATCCGCTGTCTGTACCGTGCCAGGTCTTGGGATGCGACGTGGGCCGCCCTGGGCCGGCCGCCAGTAGGGATGGATCTGGCGTGACCCCCGCGGCAACTTGGGAGCTTCTCGGGACGAGGTGACCGGGTCGTCGAAGGGGGGCGCGCCGACCGTGGAGCCAGGCTCACATCCGAAGGGCAGAAATACTTCAGCGGCATTTGTCCGCTCGAATGTTTCACGTGAAACAGGTGAGAACCCTTGACCTGAGGGGACGAGCAAGTCAGGATAGCCACTTGATGCGGCGATCCGGGAGAGCCACCTGATGCGGCATCGCCGCCGAAATCGCGGTGCCAGACCAACCAATGCAGATCAAGCCCCCGCTCAAGAGGGCATGGAGCAGAGCTCCGGCGAACCGGATGTGGATCAGAATGGCCCCGACGCTCCCTCCAAGGTGTTGATCGACGGGCAGCCCGTGATGCCCTCGTCCGCTCCGTTCGATATTGAGCAAACCGAAGCCCGTCCCACTCCCCCACCCATGCCGGTACCGGATCCCGAACCACAACCCCAGCCGGAGCCGGTACCCCAACCCGAGCCCGTCATCCTGCCGGCGTCGGTCATCCAGCCGGCGTCGGTACCCCAGCCCGCGCCGGCCGTTCAACCAGAGCCGGTCATCCAACCAGAGCCGGTCATCGCCGAGATATCGGAGCCTGCGGCGGGGCAATGGGCGGCCGAGAGGGCTACGGCCCAACCAGAAGCCCTTTCCGATCCGACCCCCCGGCCAGTGCCAGAGCCGAACCCCGAACCTGTGCCGGAACCGGCCATGGCGCGAGCGCCGGCCCACGCTGCAGTCGAGTCCGCCGCCGAGCCGGAGCTATCAGAGCCCTCGCCGAGCCCCGAACCGAGCCCCGAACCGAAGCACGTGGTGTCCAAGGAAGCCCGAAGGAGGTCACCCTCCATCAGCACCGAGACGGAAGAGCTCCTGCCGGCCGAGCGGCCGGTGACCCTGGACTTGCCCCGGGTCATCGCCGTGGCCAACCAGAAGGGAGGGGTCGGAAAGACCACCACCACCGTCAACCTGGGTGCGGCCCTGGCCGAGATGGACTACCGGGTCCTAGTCATCGATCTGGATCCACAGGGCAACGCCACCACCGGATTGGGCATCGATGCTCGGAACTTCGAGCTGTCCATGTACGACGTCATCATGCGGGAGGCGCCCCTCGAGGACTGCATTGAGCCCACCAGCGTCAAGAACCTCTTCGTGGCCCCGGCCACCATCGACCTGGCCGGGATCGAGATCGAACTGGTGCCGGCCTTCAGCCGGGAGTTGAAGCTGAAGCGGGCCATCGACGGCGTCGTCAACGACTTCGACTTCATCCTCATCGACTGCCCTCCCTCCCTCGGCCTCATCACCGTCAACGGTCTGGCCGCGGCCGGTGAGGTCCTCGTCCCCATCCAGTGCGAGTACTACGCCCTGGAGGGTCTGAGCCAGCTCCTGCGCAACGTCAAGCTGGTCTCGTCGAACCTGAACGAAAGCCTCGAGGTGTCCACCATCGTCCTGACGATGTACGACGCCCGGACCCGGCTCTCCGTCGACGTGGCCAAGGAAGTCCGCGCCCACTTCTCCGGGCGCGTGTGCAAGAGCGTCATCCCCCGCACCGTGCGACTCTCGGAGGCACCGTCGTTCGGTCAACCCATCACAGTGTTCGATCCGACGTCACGAGGGGCCGTGGCCTACCGTGACTTGGCGAAGGAGGTGAGCAATGGCGCGGCGCAGCGGACTCGGTAAAGGGCTCAGCGCACTCATTCCGACCGAAGCGGTCGGGGAGCTGGACTCGGCCTTGCGGACGGTGGGCATTTCGGCCATCAAACCCAATGAACATCAACCTCGCAGTCATTTCGACGAGGAGTCCATGTCGTCGTTGGCCGCCTCCATCCGGGAGGTCGGCCTGCTCCAGCCGGTGCTGGTGCGAGAGGTCGAGGGCGAGGAGGAGAGCTACGAGCTGATCGCGGGGGAGCGGCGGTGGCGAGCCTGCCGTCGAGCCGGGCTTCAGACCATCCGGGTCTTGGTCCAGCCCGACGCCGGCGACGCGGTCAGCCTGGAGCAGGCGCTGGTCGAGAACCTTCACCGCGAGGACCTCAACGCCCTGGAAGAGGCGGCGGCCTATCAACAGCTCATCGATGAATTCGGACTGACCCACGAGCAGGTGGCCACCCGCATGGGGAAGGGGAGGGCCACCGTGACCAACACTCTCCGCCTCCTGCAGCTGCCCGCGGGGGCTCAACGGGCGCTGGCCGAAGGAACGATCTCGGCCGGGCACGCCCGAGCCCTGCTGGGCACGCCGGACCGTGCCCTCCAGGATCACCTGGTGGTGCAGATCGTGGAAGAGGGCCTCACCGTCCGGGCGGTGGAAGACCTCGTGCGGGGCGAGACCGAGCTGCGCGTGGTGCCGCCCCCGGTCGAGGATGAGGCCGAGGCCAACGGTAGTACCAAGGGTAGTACCGTTGGGAAGGGCCGGGAGGGGGCGGGTCGGAAGCTGCCCGAGCCCGGTGTCCTGGAGCTGGAAGACCTTCTCTCAACCTATTTGAACACCCGGGTCAAGGTGGATATTCAGAACCGGCGGGGGCGGCTCGTCGTCGAATTCGCCACCCTGGAGGACCTCGAGCGGATCTACCGCGCCATGGTCGGTGACAGCGGCGCCTGATTGTTCACGCAACTGTCAAGGCACCGTTCAGCTTCATCCACAACCTGTGCATGACGTTGTGGATTGTTACCCAGTTCACTTTGCCGAGGGTTACCACGCGTAGCCGTCACCTCAGTCCCAGGAGGCGTCAACCCACTCACCGAGGGCGGCCGAGAGGGCTACGGCCAGCAGGGCGGCCCGTTCGACCACCCGGCTGGCCGGGCCCACCTCGACCAGGACTGCAGGCATCCGCGTCTCGCGCAAGATGGGGAGCGACATGCCCCGAGCCCCCCCGTCCTCGATGCCGAGCGCCCCGGGAACGGCGCGCTGGACCAGTTCGGCCAACAGTTTCCCGCCCTGGGACTCATCCCCGTGGCCGGCCCAGTACGAGGTGCTGCAGCTCGACCCCCTCGGGTCGAGCCGGAGGCCGAGGTAGACGTCGACCGACAGCTCGTTGGCCTGGAGCGCCTGGTTGGAGTCGTCGGGGTGATGGAGCTCGGTCACCTGCGTGCCGCTCGGGAGGAGCCGTCGCCGCAGGGCGGCGGTGACACTGCCCAAGCCTCCACCTTCGCCGACGGCCACGTGGCGTCCGGTCAGGGTGGGCGCGGCATGGCGGAGCTCGGCGCGGGCGCGCACGGTGGAGACGTACTCGGGTGCTTCGTGGCGGCTCTCCAGGCGGATGAGCTCGCGCAAGGTGGCGCCGCCCACGATGGGGTCGATCGGCAGCCCGGCGTTGCCCTGGAAGTCAGCCAGCGCACCCGCGGTGGCGTCACCGAAGATCCCGTCCACCCGGCCGGTGTCGAACCCCAGGCTGCACAGGCGCTGCTGCAGTTCGGCCACGTCGTCGCCCCGCAACATGGGGGTGCGCCGGAAGAGGAAGCGGTCGCCGAGGCGAAAACCGGCTTCGACCAGGGTATTCCATGTCTGCTGACCGCAGACGCCGTCGACCCGGAGACCCCGGAGATGCTGGAAGGCCTCGACGGCGGCGCGGGTCGAGGGCCCGAAGACACCCTCCTCGTCAATCGGCGCGCCCCCGGGCACGACGGCCGACAATCGTTGCTGAATGTCGCGGACGGCCGCCCCGCGGTCGCCGACGGCGAGCGGGAGGGCTACAGATACTGCGCGATCTCTTCGAGCAGCTGTCCCTTGGGCTTGGCCCCGATCAGGCGGCTCACCGGCTCCCCGTCCTTGAACAGGATCAGGGTCGGAATGCTCATCACGTCGAAGCGGCGCGTCACGTCGAGGTTGTCGTCGATGTTCAGCTTCCCGATCTGAATCTTGCCCGCCTGCTCCTCGGCGATTTCCTCCAGCACGGGGGAGATCATTTTGCACGGGCCACACCATTCAGCCCAGAAATCCACCAGCACGGGGACATCCGAAGCTTTGACATGTTCGTCAAAGGTAGCGTCGCTCAGGGTCACAATCTTGTCGCTCATAAACTCTCCTTGTCAGAGTGGTGCAACGACGCGGACCGGCCTTTTGTTCCCGATGCTATTCGCCGCTATTCGCCGCGTTCTTCCAGCCAGCGCTCGGCGTCGATGGCCGCCATGCAGCCCGACCCGGCCGAGGTGACGGCCTGGCGGTAATAGTCGTCCTGCACGTCGCCACAGGCGAACACCCCGTCCACGCTGGTCTTGGACGTACCCACCCGGGTCTGGACGTACCCGTTCTCACGGAGCTCCAGCTGGCCCTTGAACAGGGCGCTGTTGGGTTCGTGGCCGATGGCCACGAAGAGCCCGGTGACCGGGAGCTCGGAGGTGGCGCCCGTCACGGTGTCCTGGGTCCGCAGCCCGGCCACCTTGGTGTCGCCCAGCACGTCGGTGACGACGGTGTTCCACGCGAACTCGATCTTGGGGTTGGCGAAGGCCCGGTCCTGCATGATCTTGGAGGCCCGCAACTCGTCGCGGCGGTGGATCACCGTGACCTTGGTGGCGAAGCGGGTCAGGAACAGGGCTTCTTCGAGCGCGGAATCGCCCCCGCCGGCCACGGCGATGTGGTGGTCACGGAAGAAGAACCCGTCACAGGTGGCGCAGGTGGAGACGCCGTAGCCGAGCAGGCGGTCCTCATTGGGGCAGCCCAGCATCAGTGAGCGGGCCCCGGTGGCGATGATCAGCGCGTCGGCCTCGACGGTGGGCTCGTCGGCGGCCGGGTCACCGACCCAGGCCGTGAACGGGCCGGTGGCCAGGTCGACCCGGCTCACCTTGGCGGTGCGGAGCTCGGCCCCGAAGCGGATGGACTGGTCCCGCATGATGCGCATCAGGTCGGGCCCCATGATGCCGTCGACGAAGCCGGGGTAGTTCTCCACGTCGGTGGTCAGCATCAGTTGCCCGCCGGGCTGGTCGCTGTTGGACGAGGGCTCACCCTCGATGACCAGGGGCTCGAGCTGCGCCCGGGCGGCGTAGATGGCCGCGGTCAGGCCGGCCGGGCCCGAACCGATGATGAGGACCTTGCGCCGTTCAGTCACCGGCGGGAACGGGGGAGCCGCGCCTGGAATACAGGATGGCCCCACCGACGCAGAAGAGGAAGCCCAGCCCCAGGTAGGCGGCCCACACGTGATGACCG
>Ga0066790_10000546_pt1 | contig 14334 bp, 12 predicted proteins | sample OrgsoiDNA2013050_FD_70963 | JGI IMG/M metagenome (GOLD analysis project Ga0066790, IMG submission 70963) | Permafrost soil microbial communities from the Arctic, to analyse light accelerated degradation of dissolved organic matter (DOM) -... | ecosystem: Environmental > Terrestrial > Soil >...
CTCAAGCCCTAGACGGCGGGAGCGAGTTCCTCACGCTCGGTGAGAAAGTCCCACCAGGCCTCGGCCGCCACTCGCGCCGACTCGTGCACAACGGCGGCGTCCGCATCGACAACGGCCAGCGCTTCGGTCGACCAGCCGGCGTGGGCCACTTCCTGCGTGGCGTGGACATCCCAGAACCGCGTGCCCTCGGCATCGAGGCCGTAGTGGCGGCGCAGGCCGTCGGCCTTTGAGGCGGCGATGTCGGCGGCCTGGACTTCGTAGGCCGCCACCATGGACAGGGCAGCCACAGGGTCGCGGCCGGCCGCCGAGCGAATGGCCGAGAGCAGCGCCGCGGTCGCCTTTGTCGGTGCCACGTCCTCCCGCGCTCCGGCCGCCCGGGCAAACGATTCGAACATGACGGCATGGGGTGCCGGCTCGCCCAACTCGTCGGCCAAGTTGGCCTCCACCAGGGTGCGAGCCCGGCCGGCCGGGAGTTGGCCGGCGACGGCGGCCAACGTGAGCGGCAGTTCACCCTCGAGGTGGCGGTACTGCTCGGCGTAGGCGGCTAGTTCGCCGTCGGCCAGCGTGCCGGCCTCCCAGCGGCGGTAGAAGGGGTGCGTCAGAAGTTGGCGTCCGGTCAGCGCGTCGACCAGAGCCTCTTGGATGTGCGCGGTGTGCATGCCGCACAGTATCTCGCCCGGCCAACCCGGCCAACCCGAGTTCCACGGGCCGTTCCGCCAACGGGCACAATCGTGGCGTGCTCAGCCTCCTGTGCTTCATCGTCGGGGGCCTGGTGGGGTGGGGGGCCTCACACGGCGGGCCGGGCGTGCAAAGGGCCTGGCCCGTCATCCTGCGAGTCCAGATCCTGCTGACCTCGGCCGTACTGTCATTGGTGGCGGCGTGGCGGCTCACCACCGCCGGCGAGGTCATCGCTCCCCTCGTCTTGGCTGGTGGCCTCTGGGTCATGTTCATCGCGGCCACGCTCACCCGCGGTAGCCGCAGTGAAGGCGAGGGCGCCCTCGAATCATGGGCCGTCTCTCCCAACGCTGCCTTCTGGGTGGTGCCGACGGCAACCGCCTTTGCCGGGCCCGCCGGGGCGATGATCGCCGTGCTGACCAATGTGGCCAACACGGCGGTAGGCGCCGTATGGATCCACCTGATGCGCCGCGACGCGCCGATCAATCAACGCCGGTCGACGTCGTGGGTCGATCAGTCTCCACTCCTGGCGTCGGCGGTCGGATTGCTGCTGCACCTGGCGGGGAGTGCGCCGGCATCGACCAAGGAGATCCTCACCCTGGCCGGACCTCTCCTGGCCTTCTCCGGCGCGGCGCTCTTCGCCGGGTCGGCGGTCCATCCGCACAACATGTCGGTCGAACGGACGCCCCACGCGCTCCGGCGCTGGACGTGGCTGACGGTGGTGCGCATCGGGTACTACCTGCTCATCGTCGTCATCACCACATCGACGCCACTGGCGATCGTGGCCGCGCTGAGCGCGCTGAGCGCCCCCTCGTTCAATCCGGTCCAGCTGGCCGTGCTGTACGGCTACCGCTCGGCCGTGGTCAATGCCGCCGTCCGTTGGGGCTGGATCCTGTCACCTTTCGGCCTGGGGCTGGCGGCCCTTCTTCGCTGAACCTATTGACCGGAGGGGGCCTTGTGCAGCTTGAACTGGGCGCCCGACGGGTCCGTCACGGTGGCCATGCGACCGTAAGGGGTGTCCTCAGGTTCCGCCACGACCGAGCCGCCGAGGGCCTTGACCTTGGCCACGGTGGCGTCGGCGTCATCGACCTCCCAGTAGATGGACCAATGGGCGGGTACGCCTTCGGGGAGAAATGAGCTGGCGTCCATGACCCCGGCCAGTTCGTCCCCGCCGCCCGGTTGGCTCATGGTCGTGTACCGGAACTCGTCAGTGTCACCAACCGCGTTGGTCTCCCAGCGGAACACGGAACGGTAGAAGGCGACGGCGGCGGCGTGGTCCCGGGTGAACAACTCGAACCAGCCGGGCGCTCCGTGCTCGCCCAGCACGGTGAACCCCGGGAACGTGCCCGGCTGCCAGGCGCCGAGGTGAGCGCCGGTCGGGTCGATGAGCACAGCCTGGGTGCCAAGGTCGGCAACCGCCATGGCGGGCGAGATGACCTGGGCTCCACCGGCCTCGGCCAACTCGAGGGTCTTAGTGATGTCATCGGTGTTGAGATAGATCTTCCAGGTGTTGTCCGCCGGCATGTCGTCGCCCATGTCGCCCATGCCGCCGGCAACGGGGACACCGTCGCGGGTGAACATGAAGTACCCGCCGAATTCGGGACTCGGCTCCTGCGCCTCCCATCCGAAAAGGTCACTGTAGAAACGGCGGCTGCCTTCGACGTCGGAGGTCCAAAGATCGGCCCAACAAGGCGATCCGATGGGTGCGCTGTCACGGGTGGGCATGGGGGATGCTCCTCTCGGTCGGGTGATGTTTCCAACTACCTTGACGGATCAAGGGCCGACGAATCATCGGTCCTCCCGTATCTTCCGGCAGTTCCAAGCCGAACGCAACAGGGCACCGCCTCGATAACGAGGGCGGTTTCAGGTCGTGCGCAACAGATCTCGCGGCTTGGACCGAGTCGCCACCAGCGCCGGCGCCACGGCGATCAGGTTGGCGACCACCAGGACCCCGGCCACCAGCAGAGCGATGAGCCCCACCGGCACTACAGAAACCGGCACGGCGCCCAGATTGTTGGCGAAGGCACGCCAGATGGACCCGCCGACCACCACCCCCGTGGGCACACCGATCACAATGCCCGCGACGGCCAGGGTCGTGGCCTGCCAGGCCACGGTCGAGGCGACCTGGCCGTTCACAAAGCCCACCACCTTCAGCAACCCGACCTCGCGGCGGCGTTGCGACACGCTCACCACCAGCAGGTGGAGCAGCGTCGCCGCCCCGAACACGGCCAGGATGGCGCCGAAGATGAGCGGGAAGTTGACCGCCTCGCCGAAGTTGATGAGTGAGGTGGGCGTGAGCGCCAGGGCGGTGAGTGAGCGGTACCCATCGAAGTAGTGGTTGATGGCGGCCTGGCCACGTGGACCCGGCACGACGCTCGCCAACACCCCGCCGTTGGTGGACTGCACCACCGCTTTTCGACAGGCGGCTCGCTGAGGACCGGGAGGGCAGGTGGCGTCTTCGTAACCGGCCAGCGTGAACACGGCGCCGCTGCCCAGGCTTACGGCGTTGCCGAGCACGGGAAGTGACAACTGCCCGACGACCCGGAACGGCACGGTTCGCCTGCCCCCCGAGGTCGACTGCACCGTGACGTGGACGATGGAACCGAGACGGGCCCCCACTTGACGCATCGTCGTCGCGCCCAGGCCGATCTCCCCGGTCGCGTCGGGGGTGTGCCCGGCCACCGATGACAGGAGGAGATGCCCTTTGATGGCCGTCCCGGCGATGGCGCCCACCACCACCTTGTTGATCGAGATGGCGGGAAGGGCGATGCCCTTGGTGATTCTCGTGACGGCCGGGTCGTGCTCGAGGCTCCGCATCAGCCCCGGATCCGCAATCCCGCCGCTGTTGGGGTCCGAGATATTGAGCTGGAAAGGATCCCCGTATAGCTTCGGCGTGGCCGTGAGATGCGAGAGGCTGGCGCCAAAGACCGCCGTCCCACACAGTGCGATCACCGCCAGCACCGTGCCGACCAGGGCACTGCCCACCGGCACACTGGCCCCGCCGCTTCTTCGCTCGATGGCATTGCGGACGCCGATCACCACGCTCGCCGGTGCTCCGAACGACCACAACTGACCGGCCACCCTCGAGGGCCGGGCATCGAGGATCCGGTCGTCAGACCGGGAGGCACGCGCCGCCCGCACGGCCGGCCAGAAGCCGAGAACCACCACGGTCACGACGGTGGCCAGCGCGCCGAGGATGAGCACGAACGCGTCGAAGTTGATCCCGGTCGAGCTCTCCGCAACGCGTGCCTCACCAAGCGGGGCGATCGGGGAGAGGACGGTGGCAACCATCACGGCCCCCAATGCCCCGACCAAGCCCACCACCAGGTTCCGTGCCGTGCCGAGCATGACCAGCTGCCGGCGTTCGACCCCGAGGGCCACCATGGTGGGAAAGTCTGCGCTCTCAGCGATGCTCTGCCGACCCAGCGCCTGACCGATCACGACCAGGCCGACGAGAGCGGCCAACGCAGACAGAAGCCACCACCCGATGGCTTGGGGATGGATCGATGCTTCGACCGATGCGACCTGGGAGTCCTCGTTTTGCGTGTAGGCCGTCCCCCCCAAGGCGCTGGTGGCAGCGTCGAATCGGGGCAAATCGGCTGCGCCCCGATGAAGGCGGACGAAGTACACGTAGCCCGTCGCCACGTGTGGGAGGACGGTGCGGGCGAACGCTTGAGAGGCGTAGAGGTTGTACGAGGGAGTGCTGCCAGAGGGAAAATCGAACTCGGTGGCTTCGAACCCGACCACCCGCAGGGCCACCGTCGGGCCTGTGGGTTTGGGTGGAGCCCCCGTCGCGCCGTTGGCCGCCGATAACTGCGACGGGGCGTAGAAGGGCACATGGATGACGCTCCCCAGGTGTACGCCCTCGTCTTGTTGGAGGGTGTACGAGGCCATCACCTCGTAGGGGTTCGATGGATCCGGCAAGCGGCCCGACACGAGGTTGAAAGCCGGCCTTCCCTTGGTGGGGAGAACGACCACACCGAAGTCCGAAGGATTCAGCGGGTGCCTACAGGCGCACGTGGGTTGGCCGTTGTCGGGGCCGAAACCCACCGTTGCCGCGCTGACCTCGGGGAGCCGGGGGATCTTGGGTGAGGGCTTAATGGCGTACACCTCGGCGTCGAAGCCGTGGCCAGCCACGAAGGTCGGGATGGCCGATTCCGTACGCCGGCCGGCGGCCGCTGCGGCCATGATCACGCCGCCAACGAGGCCGATCAAGATCGAAATGGCCAGCCACGATCGCCATCGGTGGCGCAACTGCGTCCAAAACACCAGTCCGACCGCCCGCAACGCTGCCCCCCCGTCTCGCCGTGGCCTCATTGTGGCGGATCGGGAACAGATGGCCAAGGTGGCTAGCCCGTAAGGACGATTCGTGCTAGCACCACACTCTCGATCTCTCTGGGTCTCCTGGAGACTGATCAAACCCAGGGTGTTTCGCTCGTCAGCTTCGAAGGACGGCCACCGCCGAGGGTGGATGGTTCAGCGCGAAATCAACTTTTCCGGGAAGCCAGCACCCCTGGACTTCCCAAGCCAGCACCATTGCACGTGTGGGGGCGATATGTGTGAATGGTTTCGTGACGATGTGGCGCCGAATCGGTAGCTGAGCTGTGGGATTTGTCTGGTTGCGTCTCCGGGCTGAACTCCGAGCCACCGGGCGTTCGGTCGTGGTACTGGCGCTGGTCCTGGGGATCGGCGGTGGGTTGGCGCTGACTGCGTTCGCCGGTGCTCAGCGCTCTGATTCAGCGATGCCCGAGTTTGTCGCATACAGCCTTCCAGATGACGGAGGATTCCTCTTCGGAAGCGTGTCCTCGCCCCCTGTGTCCCAAGGCGAAGCACCAAACTCGCTAGCCCTCTCCCCCGCGGAGCAGCGAGCTGTCGACCTCCCCCAGGTGGTTGCCCACTTCCAGGCGCCTTACCTGTTCTTGACGACAGATCCGACCGGCCACAACATCAACAACCTCAATTGGATCGGATCGACGGACGCCGCCTTGTATCGCAGGGTCGATCGTCCTTTGGTCGTAGCAGGACACCTGCCCGACCCAACGCGACCATTCGACATTGCCGTCAACGAGCTCGCCGCTGGACAGCATCATCTGCACGTCGGCAGCCACTTCCACATCTACGCCTACTCGGCCGCTCAGTTTCAGCACGGCGGACTCACCAACGCCTCCGAAATCAGCTCCAAGGTGCCGGCCGGTCCATCGTTCACGATGCGTGTAACGGCGATCGTACGTTTCCCGCAGGACGTCAACGCGATTCTGCCTCTGGCGGCCAAGCGAAACGTCTCCTATGAGGCACAGCAGAACGCCTACCTAACCCCCGCCTTTTTGCCCCACCTGTCCGCTGGGCTTCGGATCCCCATCCAGAAGATTCCAGAAATCAATCTCGTCGGCGTCCGTCTTCGTCATGGTGCAGGAGACTGGAAGCCGTTCGCTGCAGCCGCCACGGCAGTAGGAAAGGGTCAGATCTTCACGAGCGCCGGCAACGTGTACGGCATCCGGACAGCCGCGTCGAGCGCCGAGCGGGGAATTCACCTTGAGGTCATTGCCTTGCTGGTCTTCGGAACCATGGCCGTCTTGGTGACCCTCCTTCTCGTCGGCCAAGCCATCGCCCGTCAAGTAATGCGTAAATCCGATGACTACGCGTTGCTGCGCAGCCTCGGAGCCACCCGTCACCAGCTCATGGGCGTCGTCATCGCGTGGGCGGCGGTGATCGGCATCTCTGGCGGCGTGCTGGCTCTCGTGATCGCCGTGCTGGCGTCACCGCTGATGCCTTTTGGCCTTGCCCGCCAAGCCGAGATTCACCCCGGATTGAACGTCAATCCGGCGGTATTGCTCTCTGGCATCGTCTTCATTGCCTTGCTGATCGTCGCCTACGCAATGCTCGCGGCCTGGCGGGTGAGCCGGCGTTCTCTTGTCATGGGGCGCGACGCTATTGCTGGCCGGCCGTCAGGCGCTGTCGAGTACCTAGCCCGAACTCCAGTGCCGTTGGTGACGAGCATCGGTGTGCGCTTCGGGCTGGTGCGCGGGCGCGGTTCGGTCCCAGTCGTCACTGCCATGTTCGGCGCCATTGTGTCTGTGGCTGTCCTCGCCGCTGCCCTGACCTTTGGGACGAGTCTCCAACATTTGCTCAACAGCCCGAGCCAACAAGGCTGGAACTGGGACGTCTTGGTGGGTAATCCCAACGCCATGACCGACCAGGAGACCCATGACGCAACCCTCCTCGCACACAATCGTTTCGTCGGGGCGTTCTCGGCGATCGCCATCCTGGCCGGCGCGAGCCAAGGCACCGCCGTGATTGACGGCAAGGTGGTGGACATGTTGCTGGCTTTCGATCCGCTAAAGGGATCGGTGTACCCACCGCTGCTTGAGGGCCACGCCCCTCGCGCGGCGAACGAGATCGTGCTCGCAAGCCAAACGCTCCAAAGGCTGCACCGACAGATTGGACAGACGGTGACGATTGCTGGCCCAGAAGGGCGGCCACTCACCCTTCGCGTCGTTGGTCGCATGATCTCGCCGTCGGTGGGTGACCTCTTCACGAACAACATGGGCGACGGCGGGTGGGTGTACGGGCCAGCGGTGCGCAAGCAACAGGCACAGGCGCCGGCTAACCCGGGCAGCTCAGTCCCCCCAACGGTATTTACTCTTTTCGCAGTGCGCTTCGCGCCCAGTGTCTCACCGACGGCTGCTTTTGCCAGTTTGCAGCACGACTTCGGACGGACCGTACTGAGGCAGTTGCCCTCCGAAGACGTCCTCAATCTCCAGAGTGTCGATCACCTCCCAACGCTGTTCGCCGGCCTCGTCGCGATCCTCGGCGTGGCGACCGTGGGCAACACCCTTGTCGCCTCGGTACGCCAACGCCGCCGAGACCTGGCCATCTTGAAGACCCTCGGGTTCGTCCGTCGTCAGGTTGCCGAGGTGGTCGCCTGGCAAGCGACGTCCGTTTCCCTCGTTGCGTTGCTCGTCGGGCTCCCGGTTGGTGTCGCATGCGGGCGGTGGGCTTGGAATCTGGTCACTCCTAGCATCGGGTCGGTATCGCCGGCGGTCGTTTCGACAGTAGCGATAGCCGCCGTGGTCCCTGCAGCGTTGCTGATCGCAAACGTCATCGCCGCTTGGCCGGCATGGGTGGCGGCGCGGGTGGCACCGGCGGTCGTCATGCGAAGCGAATAGCGATGCCGGCTGGGACGGGATGAGAGCCGTTGTTGGGGCAGAGTTGGGGCAGAGTTGGGACCGTTCCCGGTCCTCGCATTTGAATCTCTACAACTCGGGATGCAGGGCAACCGTCCGGCTCGTCGAGAGCACCTTGTCGGCGGGTGCTTTCGATCGGCCGAGTGCTGCCTCCAGGTACAACTGTCAATGTGGGTGATTCCCCGAACGCACCAGCCGTCGCCTGGCAGCCGTCGCTGTGGGCAGACCAGAGCACCGTCGTCGATGTGTCCTTCCGCGGCCTCGAGCGAACCCAACTCGACGGAGACTCCTGGGTGGACCACTGCCCGCGCTGGATGTCAGGCTCCGAACGGGCCTTCGAAGAGCTGCTACGTAACGTCGCCTGGAGCCAGAGGCGTCGTTGGATGTACGACCGGGAGGTCGACGAACCACGGCTCACCTCTTGGCAGAGGATCGACCAGCAGACCGCTGTTGCGTTCAAGTGGCTCGAGGACGCTCGTATATCGCTGTCCGCGCACTACGAAGTGCGGTTCGATTCGACGGGGATCAATCTCTATCGGGACGGCGCCGACAGCGTCGCGTGGCACCGCGACCGCATACCCGCCGAAATCGTGGATCCCGTGGTGGCCCTCGTGTCACTCGGTGAGCCACGCACATTCCTGCTGCGCCCGCAGGGAGGTGGGAAATCGCGCGCTTTCAGGCTCGGGCATGGCGACCTTCTTGTCACCGGTGGCCAGACGCAACGCCGCTTCGAGCACAGCGTCCCGAAGGTGAAGTCGTCGGGCCCTCGGATGAGTATCGCGTTGAGGCACGGGGTCCGTTGACCGAAGGTCACCGCCCTACTGGTCAGTGTGCGCGGGCCTCCAAGGGAGCGCTCTGCCAGACTGACTGAATGGCACTCGAGGATGCAGAGAAGTGCAGGACACACCTCGAACGCATCTCCTCTGCCTTTCCCGAAACGACACAGCGACCCGGCGGAGAGAAGGGCTTGCACATTGCATATGTGGTGCGAAAGAAGACGTTTGCCTACTTCACGATCGATCATCATGGTGACGGGCGCCTTGCCCTCACGTTTCGGGCTCCACCCGGCGAACAAGCCGCACTGGCTGGACTTGCCAGTCGTTGATTGGAGCGAGGTCCAAGAGATCATGATGGAAGCCTTTCGATTGGCCGCCCCGAAGCGCCTCGCCTCTTTCTGACCCCACCACCGCAGGGTGGCACCCCGGAGAAGTATCAGTGCATGGGGGCACCCTCGGACCAGCTCGGTATGGGCACCTAACGATCGGGGTGTCGATGCTCAGACGGCATGAGTCGCCGGCTACGTCGGTTCTCAATGCCGCCGCGGTGATCTCTTGTATCTCGTCTTTTTTGAGTTCGAGCGACGCCGCAGCGAGGTTGTCTTCGAGGTGCGCAAGGGTTGCTGTCCCGGGGATGGGCAGTGTGACGGGAGAGACTGCGAGTCACCCGCACCCGAGAGACGGCTCTCGGCGTTAGGTTCACTCTCTCCGCTTGACCGTTGCGAGAGATCGGGGCAGAACCCCTTCGGCCTCAAGCTCCGCCCGGAGTTGGCAGGAGGAGCGGAATAAGGCGGTCTGGATCCCTAACTTGCTGGCCGCCTCGAGGTTCTCATTGGCGTCGTCAATCATCAACGTCGTTCTCGGCTTCAGTCCGAAACGGTCGAGCAGTCGCGTGAAGACGGCGGGCTCCGGTTTCGCCACGCCTTCCCGACCGGAGACGACGGTACCGTCAAACCAACCGAAAAAAGGAAATCGTTCGAGGCGCAGCGGATACGTTTCCGCCTCCATGTTGGTGAGGGCGTAGCAGGGCACCCCGGTTTCTTTCACCGCTCGGAGGATCTCCACAGATCCGGCGTCGACGCCGCCGATCATCTCCTCGCTGCGTGTCGACCATGCCCAGATCAGCTCGGAGAATTGGGGAAAGGTGAAGGCGAGCTCGGCGCATGACGCCGCGGTCGAGACGCCCCGGTCGTGGGGGGCATGCCATGCCGGCGAACAGATCTCGGCAAGAAACCATTCCATCTCCGCCTCCTCCGCGAACAGCTTGCGGTAGAGGTGCCGAGGGTTCCAGTCGAGCAGGACGCCACCCACATCGAAAACCACCGCCTCTATCAGGAACCGCCCCCCACGAATGTCTGCTCGCACAGAGTTAATGTTAGATTGAACATCATGGATGTGCAAATGCGCCACCAGTTGATCATGCAGGCTCTTCGTCAGCACAGTCCGGTCCTGGTCGGGGAGCTGGCCGCCACACTGGACTGCTCCGAGATGACCGTGCGCCGCGACCTTGAGTCGCTGGAGCGCAGTGGGGGCCTACGACGTGTGCACGGGGGTGCGACAAGTGTCTTCCTCAGTGCCGAGGAGACCCCGTACGGCATTCGGGCCCTCGAGGCCCACGAAGCCAAGGCCACGATCGGCGCAGCTGCCTCCAGCCTCTTGGCCGACGGGGAGACGGTCATCCTCGACGGTGGAACCACTGCCATGGAGGTGGCACGAGCGCTCCGAAACCGGCGGATGACCGTCATGCCACTCGCGCTCAGGCCCGTTTTTGAGCTGCACGAATGCCCAGGTATCAAGCTCCTCCTCCCAGGGGGTGAAGTTCGTCCCGGCGAGTTGTCGTTGATGGGAAGTCTCACCGAGCCATCTTTTTCGCAGCTCCGGTTCGACACGTGTGTCATGGGTCCGTGCGGCGTCGACGCCAAGGCGGGCGTCACGACTCACCTACTCGCCGAGACAGCGGTGAAGCGGGCCGCCGCCAAGGCCTCGCAACGGGTCATCGCGGTGGCCGACTCCTCGAAGCTCGGTCGCGTGGCGTTCGGCCATATCTGCGATCTCGACGACATCGACATCCTCCTCACCGATGCCGAAGCTGATCCGCAGATAGTGGACGAGTTGCGCGCGACGGGAGTCGACGTCCGCTGCGTCTGACGCTGCTCACAGGCCCGAATCGAACGGCACCGGCCTCGGCGGATCGTTGGCCACGCCTGGCCGTCATCGCCGTGTTCTTCGTGCACGGCTTCCTATTCGCCTCCTGGACGGCCCACATCCCGCAGCTGAAACATCACCTCGGCCTGAGCGACGGCCGACTCGGACTCGCCTTGCTCGGGGCTCCCGTCGGCTCGGTCCTGGCGATCGTGGTGGCCGCCCGCCTCCTGCCGATCGTGGGAAGCCAGCGGATGGTGCGCCTGGCCCTACTCGGCTACTGCGCCTCGGGACCGTTCATCGGGCTCACCGGTTCGCTGGGTACGTTCTTCGTCGCATTTCTACTCTGGGGCTTCTTTCAGGGGACGCTTGACGTGTCGATGAACACCCAAGCGATCACGGTCGAGCGGTTCTCGCGCCGCGTGCTGATGCCAGGTTTCCACGGGTCGTGGAGTACTGGCACCCTGATCGGCGCGGTAGTCGGAGCAACGGCGGTGGGGCTCGGTCTTTCGCTGAGCGAGCAACTGCTCGTCCTGGCGGCACTATGTCTCCCCGTCGTGGGCTGGCTTACGACACGGATGATCCCTGACCGGCGAGAGGGTGGCGACCCCGAATATTCGAAGGACTTGCCGGACGCACGCGGTGGGCTATTTCAGAGTGCGGTCTTGGTGCTGGGGGGGATCGCCTTCGCGGGCATGTTGTGCGAAGGTGCCGCAGCAGACTGGGCCGCCGTCTACATGCGCAATTCGCTGCACGCCGTACCCGTGGTCGCCGGACTGGCCTTTGCCGCCTATGCCCTCGCGATGGTGATCGTTCGGCTCTCCGGCAATCGGCTCTTCACCAGGTTCGCCGTCCATCGTCTGCTGTCGCTCCTCGCCGCCATCGGCTCGCTCGGGTTCGCGGCCGGTCTCGTCATCGCCCGGCCGGCGAGCCTGCTCGTCGGGTTCGCTTTTCTCGGCGCCGGGCTCGGAAGCGTCGTCCCGATGATCCTCCGTGCAGCCGGAGCGGTGGACAACCTGGACACCGGGAGGGCGGTGGCCGCAGTGGCCGGCTGTGGGTGGGCCGGCTACGTCGTGGGACCGGTCGTGATCGGCGAAATCGCCTCAACGACGACACTGCATACCGCCCTATTTTTGATCCCAATTCTGGCCGGTGCCGTAGCGGTGGCCACGGGGACTGCGAAGGCCCTGAGGCCCGTTACGCCGAGCGCACACACAAGTGAACCTGCGATCAGAGCCCTACCAACCGAACCTCAAATCAACTGAACTCGACTAGGGCTGAGGTCGCAACTTAGAAGCAGACGCACCGAGACGACGAGCCATCGACCATCCGCGCTTGACCCGGCGGCCCTCGATAACGGTATCCGCTTGCCCCACGATTCGCCCCTAAGCCCCCACATCTGCTGATTGTGGACCTTCGCGTTTCGCGTGCTTGGCCTTCCCGATTTCCCCCATGCCCGGACGATTGATCCACTTTTCCGGATCGGGGAGGTCACCGATCCGTGTGAATACCAACGTCAGCTTTAGCTCCAGCTCGGTTCGCGCCCTAACGCACTGCCGTCGAACTTCGTCGCCGTTACTTAGTTTCATTCCGGGCATACGGATCCCCGCCGCCATGCCCCTATTGAATGCCAGCATTTGGGTGATTTTCATCGTTTCAGGCAAGTCGGGCAACAGTCCCATCATCGTGTAGGCGAGGCGATCCTGAGCTATCCCCGTCGGGTTGGCCGGGTCGTCGGACGCGTAGATCGCCTCGATGGCCGCACCGATCTGCTCTATCCGGCGGACGATTTGGTCCGACCTCACTTCCCGTGCGGCTTCTAGGCCGAGTCGAACCGTCCACCAAGCAAAGATGACTGCCACTGCCGCCAAAGCGACTGTGACGGCGCTGAGAGCCTCCACTGGCTACCGTCAACTCACCTGGGATGATTTCCAGCCCGTCATCGCCACACGAAGAACCTGCTCATTCAGATCCAGCCCATCTGGATTGCTCGCGTGACCACGGGCGATCAGTTCCTTAAATGCCGAGCATCGCAGATGACGGTGAGCTTCCTGGACCGGTGATCGACGCATCTCGGCGCCGCGAGTTGGGAGGGCCCACCAAGCCCGTCTCTCAATCTGCTCGGTGTCAACCCAATGCTCGGTGTCAACCCAATGCTGGCCGCCTGATCGGACGAAGGGACCACTACTCGACCGCACGAATCGACCCTGGTTGCACGCTTCCCTCCACCGACAATGGCCCTGCACCTGGGCGCAGCAACTGTAAGCCATTTGAGGGGTACAACACACTGGAAATAAATGTCGCCGGTAGGACAGCGCAAACCGAGTCCATCGGGATTTTTGGGGCATCGGGAGCCCTTCGTCGCGTGTCCGGGGGCGTTCATCCGTGCGGATGAGCGGCACCGAAGCAGAGGGGGGCCGATTCGTACCCGTGCTCGGATTCCCAGCGTCGGGCGCGGGTACAAACCGGGTGGCTGGAACGGTTTACGGGATCCGGAAAGCCATATGCCGGCGCGGATTCGGGGAGGGGCGTCGGCTCCTCCCCGTTCCGCGTTCGAATACGTTGAGTCCACCCGCCGTGCCACGTTCCTTGTCCATCGTCCACGACTTGCGGCTCGTGCCGCACATTGGCGTTGTCCGCTGACCTGCACATTACGAGACAGGTCGGAGTGATCTCGCTGTGTCCCGGCGTTTCCCGCTTGGTCCCAATCTGTCCTGGTCACAAGGCGTGGGGTTTTGGGGTTGGGAACCAGCGGGACTCTGCGGAACGGAATGGGAGCCAATTGTTGGGACAGAGTTGGGACAAGTCCGCCATCGCTAGCGTGATGTTCTGGTCTTCGTAACGCAGCTCAAAGGGACCTGCGCTCGCGTCAGTTGCCTGCCGAGGAACGGCCCGATCCGGGCACCTTCGCTCGAAGTCGTGCATGTCGCTGGGGACTCAGCTGTCGGGCGTGACCGCATCCAATCGGCGCCGAACCTCTGACGTGTTCACGCCGAGAGCGCCCAGCAGCACCGCCGCAGGATCTGGTGGTTGGAGAGTGAGGATCTGGGCCAGCACCTGCTGGGCCGTGACCTGGAGCCTCCGACGGTTGGGCTTAGACGCTTCCTCAAGCACCTTCTTTGCCGCCGGCGTCATGCGGAGGCGATCTTTTTGCGCGACGTCTCTGAGCCTCGGCTTCTTCGGCACGGCGCGCATCGGCAGTGGGGGAGCGTCGGTGCCGGACCCCAGGCCCAGGGCACCCAGGGCTTCGTGATCGAGCGACTCAAGGGCCTGGCGAGCTTGCTGCAGGCTCACGCCCAACACGACTTCGATCGAGGGACCCTCCAACAAGGCGAGCAAGATGTGATCGGTGCCAGTTCGGCGATCACCCCGGCGACGAGCCTCCTCGCTGGCCTGCAGACAGATGGCCCAGGCGTGAAGCACCTCTGGCGCAACGTATTCGGTGGTCATGATGACTCCTTGTTGTATTTGGTGTGCACGGATTGGCGGGTGACGCCCAAAGCGTCTCCGATCTGCTGCCACGACCAGCCCTTTTCCCGGGCCGACGCGACGTGGTT
>Ga0066790_10000547_pt1 | contig 14322 bp, 11 predicted proteins | sample OrgsoiDNA2013050_FD_70963 | JGI IMG/M metagenome (GOLD analysis project Ga0066790, IMG submission 70963) | Permafrost soil microbial communities from the Arctic, to analyse light accelerated degradation of dissolved organic matter (DOM) -... | ecosystem: Environmental > Terrestrial > Soil >...
CCACCGGACAGCTTGGCCACCTCGACGTTGACCGAGGGGATCTTGATCCCCATCTCCTCCAGATGCTCCCGGGCCAGCTTGCGCATGGACCGGTTGTTCAGCAGCGGGCCGCTGTTCTGCTCCCGGTTCAGGAACATGTTGTGGTAAACGCTGAGCTGGTTGACCAGCGCGAGGTCCTGGTAGACCGCGTCGATGCCCCGTGCCCGGGCGTCGTCGACGCTCTTGAACACGACTTCCTGACCTTCGAGCACAATCCGGCCCGAGGTGGCCGGCTGGAACCCGCACAGGATTTTGAGCAACGTGGACTTGCCGGCGCCGTTGTCGCCGAGCAGGCCGAGGACCTCGCCCCGGCCGAGATGCATGTTCACGTTGGTCAGGGCAGTCACCGCGCCATACCGCTTCGAGATGTTCTCGACGCGCAGGATGTCCTCGCGCTCCGCCGGGCTCGCCGCGGCGTCCTCGGGAGTGGTGGTGGTCATTAGCTTCGTCCCGCTTCCCGCAGCTTGGCGAGCTGCACGTTCGCGATCATGGCGACGAGGATCGCGCCACCGAAGATGATGTCCAGCGGGTTGGCGCTGACCCCGAGGATGCTGAACCCGTCGGTCAGCGTGCCCAGCACGATCGCGCCCAGGAAGGCGCCCAGGATCGTGCCCACCCCGCCGAGCATGGCGGTGCCGCCGATGACCGCGGCGGTCACGGCGTAGAACATGGGCTGGTAGCCGCCCGCCGTCGGGTCGATGGTGTTGGACTGGAAGGCGACCTGCAGGCCGACGAACGCTCCCAGCACGCCGGTAATCATGAAGTTGCCGTACTTGACCCGCTTGACCTTGATGCCGGCCTCCTGCGCACCGAGCAGGTTGCCGCCGACCGCGACCGTATGCAGGCCCCATCGGGTCCGGGTGAGCACGATGTGGCCAAGGAGCACCAGGCCCACCGCCCAGCTCAACTCGGCCCAGGCGTAAGTGCCGATCCAGTGCCCGATGCCCTGTACGGCGGGCGGGATCGGCACCGGTTCCGCGTGCGACGTCGTATTGACGAGGCCCAGCAGGACGAACCCGGTTCCGAGCGTGGTGATGAACGAGGGGAGTCCGACCGTCACGGTAAGGAAGGCGTTGATCCAGCCCACCACGATCCCCATGATCAGCGCGACGACGATGGCCAGGAAGCCCGGGAAATGGTAGTAGGTGATCAGGTAGTACGTGAGGTACGGCGAGAACGTATAGATGAACCCGACGGACAGGTCGATCTCGCCGCAGATCAGCAGCAGGACCTCGCCGACCGCGATGATGGCGATGTACGCCGTGTCCTCCGACAGCCAGGTGATGAGGTTGGACTTGCCGAGGAAGTTGGAGGAAGCGAGCGCGAAGTAGATGATCAGTGCGACCGCGACGACCAGGACGGTCGCCTCGCGCTGGCGCAGGAATAGCGCGCCACCGCTTCTCAGGAAGCTCAACGACCTGCCACGGGGCGGCGTTTCACCCGGCGGGGGGTCCGGACGATCGGTCCTGTTCTCTACGGCTTCGCTCACTTTGCTCTTCCGTTTCTCTACGTCGGTGCTACGCGATCCCGACCATCGCGCACGTGAGGCTGCGAGCCCGAAAAGCCGCTGGTCCCGTCGGAGCCCACGCGCTTCGGCGGAGTGCGCAAAACAGTCTTACCCCATCGTCAGCCCCCAGGGTGACGCGGGCAATGCGCCGACGGCAGGCGGCCCATCCGGTTCGCGGACGGGGCGCGCCTGCCGCCGGCGCGGGCGTCACGTGCTCGTGGTGGCCGGCAGCGAGCTGATGGCACCGGACGGGCGCGCGATGTACTTCTGCGCCGTCGTGGAACCCTGGAACCGGCTCGCCTTCGCGTACGAGCCGGCGTTGGCCTTGGTGATGATCGTCAGGCCGGTGTCGGTGTCCGGGGGGGTCAGCGTGCCACCCGACAGGTTGTACATGTACATGTACAACACCGGCAGGAAGCCCTGCAGGTACGGGTCCTGGTAGATGGTGAAGTCCATCAGGCCGCTCTGGATGTTGGACAGCGTGTTGCCCAGAGTGTCGAACCCACCGGACGGGACCTTGAGGCCCGCGCTCTGCAGCGAGGGACCGACGAGCTCGGTCGATCCCGCGTCCACCGCGAAGGCGCCCTTGATGCTCTTGTGGCCGAGCAGGTATGCCTTCTCCGCCGGCCCTTCCAGCGCCGTCGTCGCGCCGGTGGCCACCTCGTGGATGGTGAACCCCTTGCTCTTCAGCACCGAGGCGGCGCCGTCGTACCGCGGCTGGATGTTGCCCGTGCCGGGGGTGGCGATGAAGATGGCGATGTCGCCGCCACCCGGGATGAGCTTGGCGATCTCCGCGCCCATCTGCTGGCCCGAGATGTAGAGCGCCTGGCCGACGTAGGCGAGACGGTTGCTCCCGATCTTGGGCTGGCCGTTCACGAAGGTGCCGTCCGCGTTGTACGAAAGCACCGGGATACCCGAGCTCAGCGCATTCGCGATCGGCGACGTGAACGCATTCGCGTCGATGACCGCCACGGCAATTCCGTCGGCCTTCGCCGAAATGGCCGTGCTCAGGTAGTTCGTCATCTGCGAGATGGTCGAGGTTTCCGAGCCGCCCCACTTTGGCGTGGGCAGGCCAAGGAGCGCCGCGGCGTCGGCCAGACCGTACTGGGTCGGCGTAAAGAACGGGTTTGTCGTGACATGGTTAACAAACCAGAACTGCCACTTCGGCGTGGTCGGGAAGCTTCCCACCGCGTTTTTCGTGGTACCGGCCGTGCTGCTCGACGACGAGGTACAGGCCGAAATCAGCGCCGAGGCGGCCGCCGTCGCGCTGAACAGACCAGCGCCCTTCAGCAACTTGCGGCGCGCGGGCCCATCCTGCATGTTGAGGGTCTCTATCGCCTCGTCGACTACTGGGTCGACTTTTTCTTTCATCTGGACCTCCATGGAATTGTCTCGGGACACTCGCTGTCCCGAGGCGGACCCGCTGGGTAGACGGCGTTTCCCGGCGAAGTCGTGGCACGGGCGGAAAACGCTTTCGCGGCCCGGCTCCGCGCATTTGTGCGGCACGATGTATCGCTGATTCGTGGCCGGTATCGGGATAGGCCCACGTCCGACGGAACGCCGTAGACGCTAAAGCCGCTCATGATCGCATGTCAAGGCACCACGCATGCCCCCGACGGGACGGATTCGGCCATCGCCCGGGCCCGGTCTGGGAGGTGATCCCGGCCCTGATCCAGGGCCAATCCGGGACGTGACCGGTTGACCACGACGTGGGCGACGGTTGGGGCTGGGACGTAAACGACGGCCGGGGCCCCGGCAAGAGCCAAGGCCTGGGCCGGGGCCGGGGCCGGGGCAAAAGCCAGGCAGCAGCTCGCAGGCGGGCGTCGGCGACTCCCGGGCGGGCGGCACCGGCCCGCAAACGGGTAGCGAACCTTCCGATGCTCACGCCGGAAGGTTCCACGAGGCGGCCACCTGTCGCTGACCTCGGGTGCTGCTCCCGGGACGCCGGTTGGCGGGTCGGCTGACTGGGCACAACAGAGTCAGCGTGTGCAGGAGGCCCAGACAGCTCAACGTAACCACTACGCAACCTCTGCCTCACTAATAACAGAGTTAAACATTATCAGGATGTTAGCGCTAACAAGTAACTGTTTGGCAACGAACGCGAAACACAATCGCCACGCTGCGCAGTGACCGTTGTAGCCCTACGAGGCGGACCTCTGGCCGGCCTGAAGATGTTTTAAGCATGCACTCTGTTAGTTCAGAGGTTAGTCAGAGACAATGTGACTAGATTCGAACTGTTGTCAGAAGATAATCACTTAGCTTCACACAGTAACCGTATCGCCGGGAGGGGGGTTCCGGCGGTGATTGGCACATGAACCATCACCGCCGCAAGTAATTATCCTCAAAAGAGGACATTTCCGGTCGTGGGGGGTTCACAATGAGTGTAACGACGGCGAGTCGTGTGTGCTCTCAGCCGACCAAGTCGTCACTCTGTGCATCCGACAGCCGCGACCGGAACCGAACAGTGAATCTGAACGTCTTAGAGAAGACGGATGGCGGACTTGGGCGCCACCCGGGCACGGGCCCGGCGGCGTCTCCGCATGAAAGAGGAGGCTACGGATGCTTGCCCGGCATCGGCAGTCGCTGATTCTTCAAGCTGTCCGCAGCGACGGCAGCGCAAGAGTCAGCGATCTAACCCAGCAACTCGGGGTCTCGGACATGACTGTCCGGCGTGACCTGGAGGCCCTCGCCAGAGATGGCCTGATCGAGAAGGTTCACGGCGGAGCGGTTCTGCCCGGAACTCCAACCAGCAGTCACGAGCCTGGCTTTGAGGCCAAGCTCGTGCTCGAGCAGCCGGAAAAGGCAGCGATCGGGAGGGCAGCGGCCAGTTTGGTCAAGCCCGGCACCGCAATCGCTTTGTCCGCCGGCACCACGACGTTCGCGCTGGCCCAGTGCCTGCTCGACGTCCCCGGACTGACGATTGTGACCAACTCGCTGCGCGTGATGAACCTGTTCAGCAGCGCGCGGCCGACCAATGGGTCGCACACGTCAGTCATCCTGACCGGAGGCATCCGCACTCCTTCGGACGCGCTCGTCGGTCCCGTTGCCGACCTGACCGTCCGGTCACTCCACTTCGACACACTGTTCCTCGGCTGCCACGGGATCGACCCGGACGCCGGGCTCACCACTCCCAACCTGGCCGAATCAGAGACGAACCGCACGTTCATCAAGCTGGCCCGCCGCGTGGTCGTCGTCGCTGACCACACCAAGTGGGGTCTGGTCAGCCTGAGTTCGTTCGCGAGTCTCGACGAGGTCGACGTCCTGGTTACCGATGACGAGCTTCCTTCCGGGATCCGCGATGCGGCCTCTGAGAGGGTCAGCGAGATCATCGTGGCCGAGGGCATGCCCGCGGCCCGGGTAGCCCGCGGCTAACGGCTGTACGGCTAGCCCGGTCCTCGACCGGCTAGCTAGCTGGGTGGATAGCTAGCTGGCTAACGCCGCAGGCCCGATTGGCTGCACGGCTAACTGGTTAAAGTCAGCAACTGCCGGCCACCACCGGCGGTAGGTAGTGGCACCAGCAGGACGCGGCAACGGGCGGCGTCAGGTCTGGGCCGATGGGGGGCGGGGTCACGTAGGCCGTGGCCCCGCTACTTCGCACGCGTGCTCCCGGGTGCCACGTCGGGCTTCTAGCCGCGTCCCGGACCTCCCACGCGCCGTAACGATGTTCTCCGCCAGGCCCCGCCTTGTCCTCGCCAGGCCCCCGCCTTGTCCTCCGCCAGGCCCCAGCCTTGTCCGCGGGGTTCCAGCCTTCTCGCACACCATCACCGGGCCTCCCTTGCGTACGAATCCGGCGTGTCACACAAATCCCCGACATGTCACACGAGTCCTGGTGTGACACACGGCTGCGCGTCGCCGCTCCTTCGCCTGCCTAGGTGAGGGCTTGGGGCTTGGGCGAGGGCGATCTTGTCGTTACGCCGTCTAGCCGGCACATCAGCCACAGGCGTTCGGGGCCTGTTCAGGCGGACCGTATTCGTGGCGAGAAAACCGCAGATATTGCGGAAAAGTCGTCACGAATACGGGCGATTCCTACTCGGGACTCGGAGGCGGGCCTGGGCAGGGCGGGCTGACCATGGCCGACCGGGAGCCAGGACGAGGGCGGGCGGGGCGCGGAGGGCCCGGAGCCAGCTGCGCTAGGGGTCAGCCAACGGTGACGGAGGGGGAGCCTGCTTCGCCGGTGGGGAGGCCCTCTTCCTCGGCGAGACGCATGGCTTCCTCGATGAGGGTTTCTACGATCTTGGACTCGGGGACCGTGGCGATGACCTTGCCACGGACGAAAATCTGGCCCTTGCCGTTGCCGGAGGCGACCCCGAGGTCAGCTTCGCGGGCCTCGCCGGGGCCGTTGACGACACAGCCCATGACGGCCACCCGCAGCGGAACCTCCATGCCCGCGAGCCCCGCCGTCACCTCGTCGGCCAGCTTGTAGACGTCGACCTGGGCACGCCCGCAGGAGGGGCAGGACACGATCTCCAGGCCGCGCTGGCGCAGGCCGAGCGACTCCAGGATGCCGATCCCGACCTTGACCTCTTCCACCGGCGGGGCGGACAGCGACACGCGGATGGTGTCGCCGATGCCCTCGGCCAGCAGCGCGCCGAACGCGACCGCCGACTTGATCGTCCCCTGGAACGCGGGGCCGGCCTCGGTCACGCCGAGGTGCAGCGGGTAGTCGCAACGCTGGGCCAGCAGACGGTATGCGTTGATCATGACGACCGGGTCGTGGTGCTTGACCGAGATCTTGATGTCGCGGAAGTCGTGCTCCTCGAACAGGGAGCACTCCCACAGCGCCGACTCCACGAGGGCCTCGGGCGTCGCCTTGCCGTACTTAGCCATCAGGCGCTTGTCGAGGGATCCGGCGTTGACGCCGATCCGGATAGGGATTCCAGCATCCTTCGCCGCCCGCGCGATCTCGCCGACCTTGTCGTCGAAGGCCTTGATGTTGCCCGGATTGACGCGCACCGCGGCACAGCCCGCGTCGATGGCGGCGAACACGTACTTTGGCTGGAAGTGAATATCCGCGATCACCGGGATCTGGGACTTCCGGGCGATCGCCGGAAGAGCATCCGCGTCGTCCTGCGAAGGAACGGCCACCCGGACGATCTGGCAGCCGGAAGCGGTCAGCTCGGCGATCTGCTGCAGCGTGGCGTTCACGTCGGCGGTCAGCGTGGTCGCCATCGACTGAACCGAGACGGGCGCGTCGCCGCCCACCGGCACGGACCCCACCATGAGCTGCCGCGAAACCCTGCGCTCGGCGAGCGGCCTGGGCGGCGTGTCCGGCAGACCGAGGTCAATGCTCATCTTCCCCATCCGATCGATTAGTCGGTATCCCTGCGGTAATGTCGCCGTTCAGGCCCGGCGGACCCGGCGTCCCAACGGCGCCGACGGCCTAACGGGGCGGCCTAGACATCCCCGCGAAGCCCGGCACCCGCCTCCGGCCCATCTACCATTGTTTCAGGACCAGCCTGCCATCACGTACGGCACACCGGTCTTGCCTGACGCATGCGTCACGGACCCTTCCCCCGTTGTTCCCGCGCCGTCTACCCGCTCCGGCCCGGAGCCCACCCTATGACCTCGGCTCCATGGCGGTCCCGGTGGCGGTCCCGGTGGCGACCTCTGGCCCCGTGTCTCAGCCCGCCGGACCCGGGCCACCCCCAGGCGAACCGCGCGGGGCGGGTGAGCTGGAGGGGATGGAGTTCTTAGGTGAGGTGGATGGGGTTCACGATGTCGGCGAGGATGAGGATCAGCCCGAAGAACACAAGGATGCCGAACACGCCCACGCTGACCGGGACGAGCTTCGTCATGTCGACCAGACCCGGGTCGGACCGGCCCCGCAGACGCGCGAACCAGGCGCGCAGCCGCTCGAAGATCACGACCGCGATGTGGCCACCGTCCAGAGGCAGCAACGGCACCAGGTTGAACGCGCCGACGAAGATGTTCAGCGACGCCATGATCAGCAGTACGTAGTCGACCTTGACCTGCCAGCCGACGTTCGCCGACACGACGGAGCCGGTGATCTCGCCCGCACCCACCACGCTGGTGACCTGACCCGCCGACGTGCTCGAGCGGTTCTTGGCGAACAGGTGCGGGATAGCCGACGGCAGCTGCCCGATCTCCTTGGCCGAGCCGGTCAGCACCTGGCCGAACATTGATCCCGCGTAAGTGACCGAACGGACCGGGTTGTAGTGCTGGAAGACGTTGGTGTCCTGGATCCCGAGGTAGGACCCGGACCTCCCGCTGACCGAGGCCAGCGTGACGTGCAACGTCTGCCGATGTCCGTTCCGCAAAATAACGACCGGTACCGACCGGTGCGCCGGCGTGTCGCGGATGTCGTTGCCGAGCGCGGTCCAGGTGCTCACCGGCTTGCCGCCGAACGAGACGACCTTGTCGCCCGCCCGCAGTCCGGCCGCCTTCGCGGGTGACGCGGCGTCGGTCGCGGTGCACGTCCCGGCGCTGAACGCCTTGGCGTTCGCGGGTACGCACGTGGCGACCGGGCCCAACTGGGTGGTGTTGTTGTTGTCCAGCCCGATCACGGCGGCGAGCAGGAACAGCAGCACGAAGGCCAGGACGAAGTGCATGAACGAGCCGGCGAACAGCACGATAAGGCGCTGCCAGGCTGGGTGCCGGCGGAACGAGCGCGGCTCATCGGCCGGGTCAACCTCGTCCATCGACGTCATGCCGGTGATCTTGACGAATCCGCCGAACGGCAGGGCCTTGATCCCGTACTCGGTCTCTCCCCGTTTCATCGACCACAGTGTGGTGCCGAAGCCGACGAAGTACTGGGTGACCTTCATGCCGAACTTCTTGGCCGTAGCGAAGTGGCCGAACTCGTGCAGCATGACGGAAAAAAGCAGGGCGACAATGAAGATGACCCAGCCGAGCAGGCTCACAGTTGCTCCTGCCTCATCAAGCCGTCTCTCCCTCGCTGTTAAGCTCCCGCGCCCGAAGCCGTGCCCACGCATCGACCGCGAGCACGTCCTCTAGGGTCGTAGCGCCACCCCGGGACGCGTCATGCTCCGAGATTACCCGTGCCACCGTGTCGACGATCCCGGTAAATAGGATCTTCCCGGCCATGAAGGCATCCAGGCATTCCTCGTTCGCCGCGTTGTAGACGGCCGGCGCGGTGCCACCTGCGGCGGCCGCCTCACGGGCCAGCCGGACGGCCGGGAACGCCTCGGTGTCGAGCGGCTCGAACGTCCAGGTGGCCGCCTTCGACCAGTCCAGCGCGGGCGCCGCACCGGGCACCCGGTCGGGCCAGGCCATGGCCAGCGCGATGGGGAGCCGCATGTCCGGCGGACTGGCCATCGCGATCGTCGCCCCGTCGGTGTACTCGACCATGGAGTGCACGATCGACTGGGGATGGACGACGACGGCGATGCGGTCCAGGCCCACGCCGAACAGCAGGTGCGCCTCGATCAATTCCAGGCCCTTGTTGACCAGCGTGGCACTGTTCAGCGTGTTCGACGGCCCCATGTTCCAGGTGGGGTGGGCCAGAGCCTGCTCGGGCGTGACCGCAGCCAGCCGGTCCCGGCTCCAGCCGCGGAACGGCCCGCCGCTCGCGGTGAGCACGAGCCGGCGCACCTCGTCCGGGGAGCCGCCGCGCAGGCACTGCGCGATCGTGGAGTGCTCGGAGTCAACGGGGACGATCTGCCCGGGCGCCGCTCGCTGGGTGACCAGCGAGCCGCCGGTAATAAGCGATTCCTTGTTGGCCAGCGCGAGGGTGCGCCCAGCGTCCAGCGCGGAGAGCGTCGCGGCCAGGCCGACCGCTCCGGTCACGCCGTTCAGCACCACGTCACACGGCCACGCGGCGGCGGCGGTGACCGCATCGGGGCCCGCGAGCACCTCAGGTACGCGGGCCGCGCCCCGGCCGTCCGCCACCCGGGCCGCCTCGGCCGTCAGCGCGGCTCGCACGTCGGCCTGCGCGCTCGGCTGGGCCACGGCGACCGACGGCACGCCGAACTCGATGGCCTGCTGGGCGAGCAGCGCGGGATTGCCGCCCCCGGCCGCCAGCCCGACCACCCGGAACCGGTCCGGGTTACGCCGGATGACGTCGAGCGCCTGGGTACCGATCGACCCGGTCGAGCCGAGGATGACGACATCGCGCGGCCGGGCGCCGTGGGCGGCCCCGCCGCTTCCGGAAGCTCTCACGGACCCATTCTGGCCCCTCGCGGCGCGGACGGCGACCGGCCCGCACGGTCATGCTTTTTCCTTAACGGACGTGGGCGTCCCGTTCCCCGCAGTGCGGAGGGTCCCGAATCCGGGGCAATTGATCAGCTGGCGGGGGCCGGCTCGCCGGTGACGTGCTGCCAGTCGGACTGCCACTGTGTGTAATCGGTGCAACCAGTCTGCCCGTTCCCGCAATCGCTGACCGGCAGGTGGTCGAACACGATGTTGCGCGCGGTGGGCAGGCTCGTTTCGCGGAACTCGGCGCAGTTCGCGACGGCGGCCCCCCGGCAGGCGGCGGGGCTCGCGGGCGCCTCGTTGGTCCACGCGGAGACGCGCTCCTGTACGTAGTTCGAGACCGACCAGGACAGCCACTGGTACATGCAGGGTGTCTCCGGGGCCTGGGAGGTCACCATCCACGACTGCACATCGGCGACCGTGGAGGTGGCCCCGGCCGCCGCGGTGGGGATCGGCACACCCGCCGTGGGCAGGCCCGCACGCGACAGCTGGACGATCTGGTGGCTGAGGACGGCGCCGAGCAGGTCCTGCCCGTCGCCGAGCTGCCCGATCACGGAGCTGTCCTGCGTCCAGAAGGTGTCCACGTGGCTCCGGACCGCGCTCACCGCCTGCTGTGCCGCAGCCAGCTGAGGCTTGGTGAGCTCGAAGGGGTCCGAGATGCCCAGGGACGGCTGAGCCGACTTGAGGTACAGCGCCGCGAGCGCCAGCGTCACCGGGGAGTCTGGCATCGTGATCTTTCCGGAGTAACGGGACGCGGAGTCCGGGGCGAACAGCGACGTCCAGCCCTGCGGGGCGGGCTTCACCTTGCCCACGTCGTATCCCGTGACGTAGGAGTCCCAGATGTAGGGCACACCGTAGACCTTGCCGCCGGACACCTCGCTCGGCGCGTTACGGAGGCGGGAGCTGATCGGGGAGTACCCCGTGATGCGCTGGACGTTCAGCGGCTGGATGGCCTTCGCTCTGACGAGCTGCCCGAGCACCTCCGGATCAGCGAGAACTCCGTCGTAGTACGAGCGGCCGATGCCCCGGTTGATGTAGTTGACGACCTGGGTGTCGGTGCTGGCGTTCTTCAGCTGGACCTGGCAGCCGGTGCGCTTCTCGAACGGCGTCACCCAGTCGTGCCGGGGATCGATGTTGCCGTTCTGGACGGGGCCGGGGGTGACGACCAGCCGGATGAGGCCGCGGCTGGGCGTGGAGGAAGACGGGCCGACGCCGGACGCGCCGACGGTCGGTGTCGCGCCCGCGGCCTTTGACGTGCCCGTCCTGGTCCCTGAGCACCCGGCCAGCAGGACGAGGACCCCGGTCAGCGCGGGCAGCACCACGGCCAGCGGGCGACGGCCGGTCGCGTACCGGCCCCGGCCCCGGCCCCGGCCCCGGTTCCCGCGCTCAGCCTCCCGCGGCGATCGCACGTACAGCGCTTGTCCCCTCACGAAATCAGGAGCTTATCCGCCCGGAGTCAGCCCCGGTTCCCGGACCGGCCCATCCCCGGCAAATCGACCACGCGCTCCCGGCCCCTGGATGGCGGCGGTGAGCCCCTGGGACAGCACGGCCCCGCCGTGGCCGCACTGAGCCCCGGCACCGCCCGCACTGAGCCCCGGCACCGCCGCACTGAACCGCGGCACGGCAGCGCTGAGCCCGGCGCAGCAGCGCCGAACCCCCGCACGGCAGCGGGGAACTAGGCCAGGCCGGATATCCGCCGGGCGAGGCTGAAGTCGGCCGCGGTAAGGCCGCCCGCCGAATGCGTCGACAGGGTCAGCGTCACCTTGTTCCACTGGATCAGGATGTCCGGGTGATGGTTGGCCTGCTCAGCGAGGCACGCCGCGCCGCCGACGAAAATTATCGCGTCCTTGAAGTCCTTCCGCTCAACCGTCCGGGTGATCTGACGGTCTTCTATGGTCCAGCCGGGCGACTCAGCCAGTTCGGCCGTGATCTGGTCATCTGTGAGAAGCTCCATGTGACCGGCATACCATTCGGTCGTGCCTGGATCATCATCGAGCCCCCCAGAGGGGCCCAGCGGACCCCGCCCCACGCCCCTGCACGCGGTGCACGAGCAGCTCGGGGCAACACTGACCGGTTTCGCGGGCTGGCTGATGCCGCTGCGGTACGGCAGCGAGACCGCGGAACATCTGGCCGTGCGCCGGGCGGCCGGGTTGTTCGACCTGTCCCACATGGGCGAGATCGCCGTGACCGGCCCGGACGCGGCCGCCGCGCTGGATCACGCGCTCACGGGGCAACTGTCCGCAGTGGCCCCCGGACGCGCCCGCTACACGATGATGTGCGCGGAGGACGGCGGTGTGCTCGATGACCTCGTGGTCTACCGGCTCGCCGGCGAGGAGTTCATGGTCGTCGCGAACGCCGCGAACACCGCCACGGTCGATGCCGAGCTGCGCCGCCGGTCCGCGGGGTTCGACGCCCGGATCATCGACCAGACCGCCGACTACGCGCTGATCGCGATCCAGGGCCCGGAGGCCGTGGGCATACTCGCCCCGCTCACCGACGCGTCGCTGGGCGACCTGAAGTACTACGCCGGCCAGCGGGCCACCGTCGCGGGACGCCCGGTCTGGCTGGCCCGCACCGGCTACACGGGTGAAGACGGATTCGAGATCTACTGCCCGCCTGATGACGCCGAACCGATCTGGAACACACTGGCCAGCGCCGGGGTACCGGCCGGCCTGATACCGGCCGGCCTGGCCGCACGCGATACGCTCCGGCTCGAGGCCGGCATGCCGCTGTACGGCAACGAGCTCGGCCCGGACGTGACGCCGTATGACGCTGGACTGGGGCGAGTGGTCAAGTTGGAGAAGCCGGACGGCTTTGTCGGGGCCGGAGCGCTGGCCGAGCAGGCCACGTCCGGACCGCGCAAGGTCCTCGCCGGGCTCACCCTCACCACCCGCCGGATCCCCCGGCACGGGTACACGGTCCTGGCCGACGGCCGGCCCTGCGGAATCGTGACAAGCGGTGCGCCCTCACCAACCCTGGGCACGCCGATCGCGATGGCCTACCTGGAACCGGACGTCACCCATGATCCGAAGCCCGGACTGGCGGTGGACATCAGGGGCCGGGCGGAAGCGGCTGACCTAACTGACCTGCCTTTTTATAGGAGATCCGGAGCATGAGCGTTCCTGCCGAGCTGCGTTACACCGCAGAGCACGAATGGGTGGCCGTCGACGGCCCGACCGCGACGGTCGGCATCACCGACTTCGCGGCGCGGTCGCTGGGTGACGTGGTCTACGTGTCACTGCCCGCTGAGGGCGCGAGCGTCACCGCCGAGGAGTCGTGCGGGGAGGTCGAGTCGACCAAGTCCGTCAGCGACCTGTACTCGCCCGTGGACGGCGAGGTCACCGACATCAACGGCGATCTGGAAGACGACCCCGGCCTCGTCAACGCCGACCCGTACGGGGCGGGCTGGATGTTCAAGGTCCGGCTGCCCGCGGGCTCCGGCGGCGAGGGCCTCCTGCCGGGCCTGCTGACGCCCGCCGAATACGAAGAGCTCACCAAGGAGAGCGACTAGCCGGCGGCCCCCATAAGGATGGGGCCCGCTCCATAAGGATGGGCCGGCTCCGCCCGGGGCGGGAGTCGGCCCATAGCCAGCCCACGTCAAATCGGGCCAGGTCAGCGGCGGCGACGCCAGACCAGGAGAGCGACTACGCCCACAACGACGACCGCGCCCGCACCCGCCAGCTTCGGATCCACTGACTGCACGCGCTGCCTGAGCTTGCCTGCGGTACGCCGCGCGACATTGGCCGGGCGGACCTTGTCGGTGATGGCGTCAATCGTGCGGGCCAGGTCTTCCCGGGCCTGTTCGATTTCCTTGATGGTCGTCTCCTGCGCGACCGCCTTGGGCGCCTGGTCCTGACCGGCCATCACGAGCTCCCTTTCCGCCATGCCTGGGCTGAGAAATCAGCTTGCTCAAGAAATCGCGTTGTTCACCTTGGTCCCGTCAGTCTCTCAGGCCGACGGTCACTTTTGCGTCATCCGGCGCCCCGCTCAGCGCGTCCCGGGTGGCCGGGCGGCCCGCTGATCCGCTTTCGGTTCCCCGAAGATAGCGTTGATCCCCCGGCGCCGGAGCGCCGGGGCGATCAACAGGTGCAGCTGGCCAGCCCGCGGGACTTCGCCGGGACCGTCCGGCCCATCGGGCGTCCGGTCAGGATTCCGGGGCTCCTGGACTCCCAGGGTGACTAGCTGCCCGGAGTACCAGGATCGATCAGCTCCAGCTGATTGTCGGTACGGCTGGCGACGAACACCCGGCCGGTGGCCTCGTCGATGGCCACGCTGTTGGGCTGGCGGACGGTGGGCCAGACCTTGCCGGGCACGAGGGTGCGGCCGGAAATCCGGAACGACTCCAGCTCATTGGTGGCTGTGAGCGTCACATACAGCAGCGTGCGGCGGCTGTCGACGGCGATGCCGTAGGGCGTTCCGGGCTTGGTGGCCACCTGGCCCAGCAGCCGCGGGCCGCGGCCGGTGACCGAGTAGACGAGCACGTCGTCCCCCTCGGTGTCCGCCACGTAGAACAGCCCGCCCGGGCCGGCCGCCACGTGGGTCGGCCCGGCGCCCGCCGGGGCCGTGCCCAGCGCTCGGCCAGTCGCGGTATACGCCTCGATCCG
>Ga0066790_10000549_pt1 | contig 14312 bp, 11 predicted proteins | sample OrgsoiDNA2013050_FD_70963 | JGI IMG/M metagenome (GOLD analysis project Ga0066790, IMG submission 70963) | Permafrost soil microbial communities from the Arctic, to analyse light accelerated degradation of dissolved organic matter (DOM) -... | ecosystem: Environmental > Terrestrial > Soil >...
GGTCGATCGCAGTCTCGCCGTTTCCCCGCGTTGGCAGAGGATGGTCATTGATTTTGACGGCGGCGAGGATGGCGGCGGCGGCGTGCTGGATCTGTGCTTCCGATCCTCCGATGAACTCCTGCTCGACGACGTGGAACTAGGACGCGCGGAGTCTCCGCCGGCCGCATTTAGGCGCGAAGTGGTGGAGGCGCTCGCTACGCTCCATCCCGCATATTTGCGCGACTGGCAAGGGCAACTCGGCGATACCTTGGAAAATCGCCTGGCGCTCGAGGGCGCGCGCCGGGCATCCCGCTACCGCCCCGGCGGCGACGAGGCAACCGATTTTGGGTATTCGCTGCCAGAGTTTCTCGACCTATGCCGCAAAGCTCATGCCAACCCATGGATCGTCGCGCCCACGACGTTTTCCGATACCGAATGGGCGGGTCTTGGACGCTATCTGCGGGCTCGTTCCGGCGACGATCGCTTCTCGGAAATTCTGGTGGAGTTCGGTAACGAGAACTGGAACAGTCTCTTTTCGGCAGCCGGTATCCCCGAGCCCGACATGCATGCGCAGGCAGCCGCCCGCGGATTTCGCGCACTCGCCGGTGCCAGTGGCGCGTTGCCAATCAAGGCGGTAGTCAACGCGCAGTACGCCAATCCGGATTCCGTCGCGAACTTATCCAGCCGTATTGATTTTCCGGTCATCATGGCGGTGGCGCCCTACTTCCTCCGCTCACTCGACGCTAGACAGGGTTCGCCGAACCAACTATCCGCGCTCTTCTCGAGGGACGATGGGATGCTCCGAGCTATCGCCGGCGGCTTGTCAGTTGCCCGCCAGGAGTTAGGAGTCTATGAGATCAATCTGCATACAACGGAAGGCAGCACGCCGGGCGCTGAACGGACCCCGATTATCGCCGGGGCGGTCTCCGGCAGCGCGCTGGCGATCCATCTGCTCGACGGATTAGCCCTGGGGATTCGGCGGCAGTGTGTGTATGTTCTGTCCGGCTTCGATTTCAGGCTGCCCGATCCGCTCGGCTATACGCCTCTTTGGGGTGTGGTGCGCGACCTCGGCCCCACGCGCCGCTGGCGGCCCACGGGCCTCGCCATGGCCCTGCTAAACCAGGCAGTGGCCGGCGATCTGTATAAATGCCAGGTGCCCTTGCGAGATCTCACCGTGGCGCCATTCCGGTCTAAGTCCGGCTGGTCGGTGGCGGTTGCCTCCGCGTCCGCCGAACCGCGCGAAGTGACCATTGAATTCCCGGTAAAAGAGGGCGCGCGTCTGCCCGCCCGTTGTTTGAGGCTACAAGCGCCCGATCCTCTCGCCACCAACGAAACCAGGGAGCTTGTAACCATCTCTCGCGAATCGATTTCCGCGCAGGGCCATGCGATCCACATACATCTGCCTGCTTACGGGCTGGCCGTTTTGCTGGCGGAGGAAACCCATGAGCGCTGATCTACTGCATGCCTCTCTCGTCGCCGGCGGCTGGACATTAGTGGCCGTTACGGCGCCTGGATCGATCGAACTCGCGGTGTTGACCCTGGGTGGACTGCTTCCTGCCCGCCGGCGCCCCGCAGATACCGGGCGGTTGCCGCTCACAGCGATTGTCATCCCGGCACACAATGAAGAGAGCGGCATCGCGCGTACCATTGCAAGCCTGCACGCCGACATCGGCTTCGATCCAAACATCAAACTGGTTGTCATCGCTGATAACTGCACGGATGAGACGGCGGCCCGGTCATTCGCTGCTGGAGCGCGCGCTCTCATACGGCAGGACGCCACCCACCGCGGCAAAGGCCACGCGCTGCACTTCGCGTTTAGCCGGCTGCTCGCGGAGGGCTTCGACGCCTTCATCGTGATCGACGCGGACACACAGGTCGCGACCGGCGCTATCCACGATATCCGGAGCCGCCTCTCCGCCGGCGCGGATGCCGTCCAATGCCGCTACATCGTGGCGAATGCGGAGGCTAGCATTCGGACGCGCCTGATGAATGTTGCCTTGCTCGCTTTCAACGTAATGCGCCCGCGCGGCCGAGACCGCTTCGGTGTTTCGTGCGGCATTCTCGGCAATGGCTTCGCTCTCACGCGGAAAACCATCGAGACCGTTCCTTACGAAGCCGGTTCGGTGGTGGAGGACCTGGAGTATCACTTGCGTTTGGTGCGCGCCGGGAAGAAGGTTGAGTTTGCCAATGAAGCCACGGTGCGCGGCGACATGCCTGTTGGCGGCATTGGAGCCGAAACGCAACGCGCCCGCTGGGATGGGGGCCGCTTCCGTATGATCGCCGAGTGGAGCATACCCCTCATGCGGGAAGTCCTTTCCGGCCGGATGCGACTGCTTGAGCCTTTGATGGAATTATGGCTGCTGCCGCTCGCATTCCATATGTGCCTGCTGGTTTTGGCGCTCTTCGTGCAGAATCGCGCGGTCCGGTTGGCCGCGCTAATACAGATCGCACTGGCCGTTTTCCATGTTTTCTCTTCGGTTCTGCGATGCGGCGGCGGCGCCGGAAGCTTGCTGGCTCTGGCAGCGGCTCCGTTTTATATCCTTTGGAAAATCGCGCTGCTAGGAACCATGTTTCGTTCAGCGCGACGCAACGCCGCCTGGGTACGAACCGCCCGGGCGGGCGCGGATGGAGGTAAACCTTGAATTCGACCCCCGACGTCAGCGTCATCATCGTTTCGTTCAATACGCGCGACTTGTTACGCGACTGCCTGAATACCTTGGCCCGCGAAGCCCGCGTGCCTTACGAGGTACTCGTTGTAGACAGCGCCTCACGCGACGGCTCCGCCGCGATGATTGAGCGCGAATTCCCGGACGTGCGTTTGTTCCTGAGCGATGTAAACCTGGGTTTCGCCGGCGCCAATAACATCGCGTTTCCGGAATGCCGCGGCCGCTATGTAGTGTTGCTGAATTCCGATGCGTTTCTCACATCCGGCGCGCTCCGTCTTTCGGTCGAGCACATGGACGCCAACCCTCGGGCCGGCATTGGCGGCGTTCGCTTGGTGGGCTGGGACGGTTCCTGGCAGCCGTCCGCGCGAATGTTCCCGTCTTTGCTCAATGACTTCCTGATGTTGTCCGGTCTTGCCAGCCGCTTCCCCAAATCTCGTTTCTTCGGACGGGTGGATCGCACCTGGGCGAGCCCGGATGAGGAAGCCGAAGTCGATTGGGTTCCGGGCGCCTACTCCATCATCCGCCGCACGGCTCTCAATCAGGTGGGTTACTTCGACAGCCGTTTCTTCCTGTATTACGAAGAGGTGGATCTCTGCCGCCGCTTCAAAAATGCCGGTTTCAAGGTCTGTTACTTTCCGGACATCGTGATCATCCATCTCGGAGGCGAGTCCTCGAAGACACTCCGTCAGCTTAAGATGTCTTCCGTGGGCGCGCAATTGACACTTTGGCGGATGCGCAGTGTTCTGCTCTATTACAGGAAACACCACGGTTGGCAGGCCTGGCTTGCCAAGCATTCCGAGTCCGCGTGGCATGCCATCCGGGCTTTCAAAAACTGGGGCGGCGCCAAGAGCGAAGAGTCGCGCGAAATCGTCCGGCTGATGGACCGGGCCTGGAAAGATACGAGAGGGGGACACGTCTCGCCCGCTCAACCCTGGTGAAACGAGGTCTTATGTTTGAGAATATTCGCGAAGACTGGCGCACTTATGAAGGCGACCTTTCCCGTCAGGGTCTGTGGGTGATGGTGGTGTATCGTTTCGGCCGGTGGAGATACAAGGTCCGGCCAGGTATCCTGCGCGTTCCGTTTTCTTTCTGTTACAAAATTCTCAAGCTCGCCAGCCAGATTCTGACGGGCATCGACCTGCCCTGTGAGGCAGCGGTTGGCCGCCGCCTGGTGATCGAACATTTCGGCGGCATCATTATCAGCGGGGACACCCGCATGGGCGACGACGTCGTGATTCGCAATGGCGTAACCATCGGGTTGCGGCGTACGGGAATGCGCGGCGCTCCCACCATTGGGAACCGTGTGGATATAGGCGCAGGCGCCAAAATCCTTGGCGATATTCGTATCGGCGACGATGTCGCCGTCGGCGCTAACGCCGTGGTACTCGAAGATGTGCCGGAAGGTTATATTGCGGTGGGCATTCCGGCCAAGATGCGGCCCCGAAATTGGAAGCATCTCGCGGTCGAAAATGGCCGTCCGTCACGCCAGACCACCATGATCGACCAGCGGGGATCTGAGGTCTCGCTCTTTGGCGCCGCGGGCCGTGAACGCGAACCCGATAACAGCACAATCCACTTCAAGTCGCCGCACAATCGATAGCCGTGTCTTGCGCAAGCCAGGCGAGGGAAAACTTAATGCCAAAATCACCACGAGCGGGGCCTCGGTACGGTCAAAATAGATGTCCGCCGCTCCGTACCGCGCCGATGAAAGATATTAGAGGCTGATTTCATGGCTATTTTTGTGACCGGCGGAGCGGGCTTTATCGGATGCCAATTCATTCGCAATTGGATCGGCCAATACCCGGCGCAAACGGTAATCGCGATTCTTGAAAAAGGCAGGTCCGGCGCCACCTATCACATCGGTGGGCGCAACCCGCGGACCAATCGGGAGGTATTGGGCATGGTGCTCCGCAGCCTGGGCCGGTCCGAAGATCTGCTGACACCGGTTACCGACCGGATGGGGCACGGCCGGCGCTGCTGGGTTGAGAATGCCGAGAGCGGCGAATACCGCAATTATTACCAAGGGTTGTATGGCGAGAACCTTGCATCATAGCTCGAGCGTCCCTCTGCGCAAGTTCGGTTGGTTCACGATTGCGGTATTCCTGCTGTGCCATGCGCTCGCTGGCCAGGATCCAGGCGTCAACGAGCCCGACTCCATCGATCATGATGCGTTTCAAGCTCGTCTGAAGAACCGGACATTTGCCAGTGCCGAAATTTTGAAACAATTCCAGGGCCCCGCGGACGAAAACTACCAGCTCGGTTGCGGCGACGAAATCACACTCGACGTTTGGGGGCACCCGGAACTTAGCGGTAAACACCAGATCGGACCCGATGGGCGTATCACACTGGCGGTTGCCGGTAGTGTTAGCATGGCCGGCCTAACCCGCGAAGAAAGCGCCCAAACCGTCACCCATGCGTATTCGAAACTTTATTCGAATCTCTCAATGATAGTCCGAGTGGATCGTTATGCTTCGAATCGAATCTTCATATTGGGGAGGGTTGCAAACCCGGGCGCCATTTTGTTCGATCGCCCCCCTACACTCCTCGAAGCCATTACCCGCGCCGGCAGTCTGCCGGTAGGCGGGATGGGTGCGGAAAAAGCCGCCCTCACCCGCTGTGCCATTTTTCGCGGCCGCGATCAGGTCGCGTGGATTGACCTAAAAGGTCTATTGACCGGCGGTAATCTCGCCCTCAACCTTCAATTGCGCCGCGACGACATCGTTTATGTCCCCGATGCCGACGATCAATTGGTGTACGTTCTCGGCGAAGTGAAGACTCCGGGCGCGGTCCATCTCACTCCAGAGATGTCTTTTCTGGATGCCTTGGCTCTCGCTGGCGGACCCAACGAAGACGCTTCCAATGGCAAGATACACTTAATCCGCCCTAGCCGCGAACTCAACCGCGAGATCAAGCTCAACCAATTACTGCGTCCGGACCCAACCCTGAACATGGCCTTGGAAGAAGGCGACATCATCTACGTGCCTAAAAGCAAGATTGGAAAGGTAGGCTATCTTCTGCAGCGTCTGGGCACTCTGAGTGGTTTTGCGGTGGTGGGAGGCGCGCTCGCCAAATGATTTCCCCCGCCCCAGGCGAAAGCGAAACCCAAGGCATCGGGCACGCCCCACCCGCCCCCTCTGAAGTCGCGCAGCAGAAGCTACCAACGCGCGGCATTAACCCGCTGCGCAGTCTGGCGGCTCATCGCTACCTGGCTGCCGCCGTGGCTGGATTCATCATCTTCATCCTCGGTCCGCCCTTGGTCTACGTAAAGGGCAAGCATTACTTCCAGACTGAAGCCGCGCTCTACGTCTCCCCCCGATTTGCGAAGAACCTGGAACAGGACCAGGAGCTTCTGTTGGAATCCAACTCGCAATACCGCGAATTCGTTCAGCAGCAGGTGAAAACTATCAACCGCTTCGACATCGTGTTCGCCGCGATGCAAAAGCTAGGCGACAAGCGCTTTCTCTGGCAGAATCGCAACGAGCCGGACCGGGTCGCCGCCGAACGCCTGCAAGGCCAATTGGACATCAAGGCTGTACCCGATACGTATCAGATCACGATTGGACTTGAGGGCAAGAGGTCCGAGGGTCTCGCGGAAATCGTCAACGCCGTGGTCCAGTCCTACGTCGCGACATTCAGGGACGAGGAGTTATTCGGCAGTAAACAGAGAATTCAGGCGCTCGACGCCGAACGCCTCCGGATCCTGCAGGAAATCGAAGCGAAAACCGCGCGCCGCACCGAGTTAGCGCAGCAACTGGTAGTCACCACATTCAACGACAGCAATCCCAACCCGTACGATCAACTTCTCCTGAAGGCTAAAGATGCTTATGCGCAGGCCCGCCGCCAGCGCTTTGAAGCCGAGGCACAATTGGCCTCGGTCGACGCCAAGCAGCGCACGGCGGGAGGCGACGCCCTCACCAGCCTGGCGGAGGACCTGGCGCTTCGCGATCCGGGGCTCACCAGTCTCAAAGCCAACTTGAACCAGCGCCGCGCCGAATTGCTCACCAAACGCAGCGGGCTCGGCGAACAACATCCCGGCCGCCGCGCCATCGACCAGGAGATCGTCGAAATCGACACCGAACTGGAACGCATGAAGAGCACCCTGGTGGCATCGTATTCGCGCATGCTCATCGACCAGAAGAAGGCGGAGCTGTTCAAACAGCAGCAGGTGGAAACGGAACTCAGCCGCGAAGTACAGGAGCACATCCAGCAAGCCACGGGCTTCGCCACCGGATTCCAGGAAGCCATGGCCCGCGGCAAGGACATCGATCGCCTGCGCAAGAGACTCGATGCGATCGACGATCGTCTCGGCTTCCTCGGACTGGAGAACCGCGCCCCCGGGTTCATTCACGTATTCGCGCTGGCCCGTCCCCCGCTCATTCCTTCCAAATCGGGCCACAAGAAACTGGCGCTCATGGTGCTCGCGGCCGGCTTGATTTTCGGCATCCTCATTCCAGTTGCAATGGACGTTTTGGACCCGCGCATTCATGTGGTCAACGACCTCCAGAACGTCCTCGGCTTCGCTCCGGCAGGATGGATTCCGGAAGCGGAGGACGGCGCCGACATTATCGCGCGCGACTGCCGGATGCGGCTCGCCGCCACGCTGCTTCGGGACAACCGTGCCCGCGGCAGCAGCACTTTCCTGCTCACGGGAATCAAACCCGGCTCCGGCACCACTACGCTGGCGCTGGACCTGGCCACCGAGATTGGCCGCTTGGGCACCGATGCCCTGGTAGTCGAAGCCAATGCCTTTCGTCCCGACCGTCGCATGGGAGAATCCCCAGGTTTAAACGCGGCTCTGGCTGGGTCGACCTCACCGATGGTCATGGTCCTCAATGGCAGCCGTCTGCCACCCCGCATTTCGGTGGGCGACCCGGGGCCCGAGCGCCGGCTTAGCCAAATCGGCGGAATGGGCGCCATTCTGGATTCTCTGCGCGCCCGCTATCCCATCATCCTCATTGATGCCCCGCCGTTGCTTTTATCCGGTGATACCGAGTATCTCGCGGGCATCGCCAACGTGACCCTGCTCATCGTGGAAGCGGAGGCGGTCACAAAGGCTGAAGTCCGTCGCGCCGCGCGAACCCTGGAGCGCCTGGCTCCCGGCGCTGCCGGCGCCGTACTCAATCGGGTTCGCGTTTTCGGGTTCGGAGGCTATTATCGCGAAATGATTCACGAGTATGAGACTGCGGTCAAGGTGCGGCCTTCGATTCTCTTTTCGCCCTGGCTGTGGAGGTAGACGAGTTGAAGATTCCACTCATTTACGCACTTCACAGTGGCAACCTCTACGGCACCGAACGCATGGCTCTCGCCACTGCCGAAGGACTGGCTGGAGAATTCGCGCCTGTTATGCTCGCGCCGCCGGGCCCGGCTCTTCAACTGGCCGCCAGAATGGGACTGGAGACGCGCGCCTTTACGGGCGTGGCTGAGTTATCTTCCGCCGTGCGGCCATTGTTGTCCCGCGGCCCCCAGGTTGTCTTCCTCGCAACGGGCGTGACCCATTCGCTGACGGTCATCGGCTGGAATGTGCTGCTGCGCCGGCGGATCGCGCACCTCCACGTGGTGCATGGCGGCGCGGATGAACGCTTGAGCTACGGCCGGAAGCGTCTGTTGAATCGGGCGCGAGTCAAGCTTGTGGCGGTCTCCGGCTTCGTGAAAGCGCGTCTGATCGCAAACGGCGCGGCCCCGGATCACATCCGCGTCATCGAGAATTTTCTTCCGTCGTCTCGCACCGCCGGCGCTCAGCGGCGTCTAAGATTCGATTCCGGAGGCATCCGGCGCATCGTAGTCATATCCCGTCTGGACCCTAATAAGCGCGTCGACCTGCTGCTGGATGCATTCGACAGATGCCCCGCCCTGTCCCACTTGGCCGTGCGTATCTTCGGAACCGGATGGGACCATGCCGAACTTCGCGAGCGCGCCCGTCTGCGCAACCCCAACGTGACCTTCGAGGGATTCCAGCCCTCCGTGGACTCGGGAATTGCTGCCTCGGACCTGCTCGTCCACCTTTGTCCCGCCGAGCCATTTGGCCTCGCCATCCTGGAAGCCATGGCCGCCGGCGTGCCGGTCCTGGTGCCCTCGTCCGGCGGCGCGGCGGGGATCGTCACGGAAGGGCTATCCGGATTTCATTTCACGGCCGGCGATCCCCATTCCCTGGCCGCCCGGCTCAAGGAACTCATGCAGGCTCCCGCCGATCTGCTCAACTCCATCGTCGCCGGAGGTGACCAGACCCTCGCGACCAGATTCTCACCGGCCGCCCGCATTGGCGACTACCGGCGTCTGATTCAGGAGGAACTGGCGTGAATGCCCCAACGCCCACTTTGTCCGTGGTGGTCATTGGCCGTAATGAAGGCGCCCGCCTCCAGCGTTGCCTTCATTCGGTGAGCGCCATACGCGGCTGGCAAGGGCATGTCGAGATGATTTATGTCGACTCCGGGTCCACCGACGATAGCTGCTTGCGCGCGCGATCTTTCGGCTGCCGGGTGGTCGAACTGAACAGTGAGCGGCCTAGCGCCGCGCTCGGACGGAATGCCGGCTGGCGGCCCGCCGGCGCGCCGCTGGTCCTCTTTCTCGATGGCGACACTATCCTCGATCCCGATTTTCCAGTCCGCGCCGCCGCCGCCTTCCACGATGCTCGCATTGCGGTGGTTTGCGGACGCCGGCGAGAGATTAAGCCCGAAGCGTCCGTCTTCAACCGGGTCCTCGATCTCGACTGGATCGCGCCCGCCGGCTCCTGTGACTTCTGCGGCGGCGATGCCCTGATACGTCGCGAAGTCCTCGAGACCGTCAAGGGCTATGACGACAGCCTGATTGCCGGCGAAGAACCCGACATGTGCCGCCGTATTCGAGGCCTGGGTCACGTTATTCTACATCTCGACTGTCCGATGACGGGCCACGACCTCGCCATGTATCACTGGCGGCAATACTGGCGCCGTGCTGTGCGCACGGGCCACGCGTACGCCGAAGTTTCCAGCCGCTATGCGGGCACCGCACTTCCGTTATGGCTAGCCGAATCGCGCGCCAACGTGAGGCGTGGAGTCTTTTGGACCTCGGCGTGGTTCTTCGGGGTCGTGCTCTCCGTTTTATGGCTTAGCCCCATGCCGTTAGCGGCGGTGGTGGCGTTTCTAGGGGTGCTGTCCGCCAGGACCGCCCAAAAATTCACTTGGAAATCTTCCGATCGCCAGACGCTGTTGCTTTACGGCCTCCATTCGCATCTCCAGCAAATCCCCATACTGATCGGCCAATTGAACTATTATCTGGACCGTCGCCGGGGCCGCCGCAGGCGCCTGATCGAATACAAGGAAAGCGCCATATGAAGGTCGCGGAGCACGCTCCGGCGCGATCGCCTGCCGTCTTCCGCGGCCATGATATGCGCGTCCTGATGAGTGCCTATCAGTGCGCCCCCGGGATGGGTTCGGTATCGCAAATCGGATGGGAATGGTACTCGCGCATGGCGGCGCGGGTTCCCGTCACCCTCGTTACCCACATCCGCAACCGTACTGCGTTAGAAGCCGCTGGTGCGCCGGTCCGCGATTCTGAAATCGTTTACATCGACACCGAGTGGTTCGCCGGCCCGGTTTATCGTCTGGCCTCGCGGCTGTTCCCCAAGAGTCAACATTCGGTCTTTCTGCTCTCCTCCGTCGATTTCTACGTGTACGACGACGCGGCGCGCAGGCTGCTGATACGGCGCCGGCGCGAGGGAGACCAATGGGACGTGGTACATGCCGTGACCCCGGTCTCTCCCATCGCCTCCACGCGCCTGTATGGTCTTGGCCTGCCCCTGATCGTGGGACCCTGGAACGGCGGACTGCCATCCCCTGCGAACTTTCCGGAGATCATGAAGCAGGATTCCGCGTGGCTCTACCCTATCCGTAACATCGGGCGGTTTGTCGATCTTCTGCGCGGCGGATCGCGGCGCGCAGAGGCAATCCTCACCGCAACTGCTGCCACTCGTCAGTCCCTACCGGCCGCCAGCCGCTCCCGCTGCATTGGCATGATCGAAAACGGCGTCGACCTGTGCCAGTTTGCCGAGAAGGATTGGGCCTTCATTCCGGGATCCGGAGGACCGCTGCGGATTCTATTCGTCGGCCGTCTGGTTCCTTTCAAAGGCATCCCCATGTTGCTCGAAGCGGTTCAGCGCTTCAGCCTTGAGTCGCCGGTCGAGGTACGCATCGTTGGTGACGGTCCCATGGAGAGTGAATGGACCCGGTTGGCCGCTACCATGGGGCTCTCCGATTACGTTGAGTTTTGCGGGCCCGCGCCCCTTTCCGCCGTCCCCGCCCACATCGCCTGGAGCCACATTTTCTGCCTGCCTTCCGTGCGCGAATCAGGCGGCGCCGTGTTGCTGGAGGCCATGGCGGTGGGACGGCCGGTGGTCGCCATCGCATACGGCGGACCGGCCGAACTAATCGATGGTTCCGTCGGCAAGGCTCTCCCGCCGGACGGGAAAGATGCCGTAATCCATGGCCTGCTGGACGTCTTTCGGGACGTCGTCCGACGTCCGGATCACTGGCGCCGGTGTGGGCAGGCGGCGCGTCGCAAGGCCGAGGCGTCCTTCGGCTGGGAAGCCAAGATCGATCGGGCGTTGAGCCTCTATAACCAGGTCGCGGAGGCATACCACCGTGCCTAGCGGACCTCATCGATATCTGCTAGTTACCCACATTCCATTTGTTCGCCAGGATTGCGGGACGGTCACGGTCGATGGTCTGTGGGCGCGTGATTTGCAGGGTCTGGTTAACTCATTCGGCCAGATCCGCGTGGCTGCCCCCGAACTGCTACCCACCGACACTCTTACTACCTGGGGGCCTACCGCCGACAATGTGCGATCTCAGGACGGCGTTACTTTCGCGGGTCTTCCCTCCATCCGATCGCGCCGGGATGTCTGGCGTTGGCCGGCGCTCCGCCGCATGCTCAGGCAAGAGGTGGCGCAGGCCGATCTCGTTCACACCTCGAATTTCTTTCCACCGTATGTCGGTCTTTCCTGCGCGCACGACTTTGCGGTGGCCCAGGGAAAAAAGACCCTCTTCGTCATCGCCGAGGATTTTCAGGACATGCTGCAGTGGGAATGGGTGCGCGAAAGCAAGAATGGGCTGGAACGGTGGCGCCGCCAGCGAGATCTCCGCCGTTTGGACCGGCGCGTGGCAAAAAGCGCGCGGAGCGCTTCGCTCACCTTCCTCCATACCCCCGCTGCCGTAACCCGGTATCGCCTCGAAACCCGCAACGGCATCGCCATCCGCCAACCCGGCCACGAAACCGAAGATGTGATCGCCGCCTCCGAACTCAACAATCGTTGCGCCGCGCTACGTTCCGGGCAGCCGCTTATCGTGATAGCCGCTTGCCGTCACAAATCCCTGAAAGGCATCGATTTTCTGATTTCGGCCGTAGCCCTGCTGGCGAGCCAGGGACTATACGTCGAGGCTCGCATCTACGGGAAGGGCGAGAGCACCGAGGCTTGGGAATCGTTAGCCGCGCGGCTGGATGTCGCCGATCGCGTGCACTTCGGCGGGGCGCTCGACCCCGGACCCGCGGTCTATCATGCCATCCGGCAAGGGCATCTATTCGCCATGCCGCATCGCACCACGGATTTCGGCAGGGCCTTTTACGACGCCATGGCCGCCGGCACTCCCGTGCTGGCTTTCCGCAACAACGCCAGCATCGACACCGTCCGCGACGGCGTCGATGGATTCCTCGCGCCACCAGACGACGTCGAAGGCTTGGCGGACGTCCTGCGACGCCTCCACTGCGACCGGGCGCTCCTGATCCGCGCCTCCCAGGCCGCGCGCGACCGGGCTTTGTTCAATACCCGCAGTCAATGGTTTCGCTTGCGTGCCGGCTGGATACAGGCGCTCTTTGACGGGCCGGGAGAATCGTCGATATGAGCGCCACGCCCGAACATCACACCGAGACGGTCCGCAATTCAATCTCAACGAACGTCATGATCACTATCGTGGCGCGCGTTGTCTACCTCATTACGCGCTTCTTCGTGCCCCCGTTCGTCCTGGCCCGCGTTTCCCTGGAAGCCTACGGATTGTGGGCCACCGCGTTCATTCTGGTGTCCTACATCGGGATCTCCACGATGGGACTTTCCGCCGTGTACGCCAAGTACGTGGCCGAGTATTCCGCGCGCGGCGAGTGTCGGCGCGCCAACGCGCTGCTGTCCACTGGCCTTTCATTGGCGATTCCTCTGTGCGCGGTTCTGTTCGGGGCCACCTGGTTGTTCTGGCCCTGGGTTCTTGGCCACCTTAAGATCACGCCCGCACTCGCGACCGAAGCCCGCGTAGTGGTCCTGATTGTGATTGGCAGCTTTCTGCTTTCGCTTTGTACTTCGGCTTTCTCCGACGCGTTGACCGGCGTGCAAAAGGATGCGGCCAACCAGTGGATCTGGATCGTCGCTTACTTATTTGAAACAGTCTTGATCTTTCTTCTGGTGGGCTTGGGGCGCGGCGTCCGTGGCTTGGCCGAAGCCTTTCTGCTGCGGACCGTCCTCGAAGAAGGACTGTCAACCATCGTGGCTTTCCGGAAAATTCCTTGGTTGAGAGTCTCTCCGTTTATGGTGAACCGCGAATCGCTGCGCAGCATACTCTCATTCGGCGGCGTGGTTCAGATCACCAGTTTTTTCTCCATCGGGCTCAACTCCATCGAACGCGTTCTCGCGGCGTCCTTTATCGGTCTTCAAGCGTCCGGGTTGCTCGACTTGAGCAAGAAGCTGCCAAGCATGGCGGCCTCCATCCCCAATGCATTCACCAGTTCGTTGACCCCGGCGGCATCCTATCTGCAAGGCGCGCTCGAAGACACCGAAGCATCGCGCGCGCCGCTGCGAAAACTTTTCCTGAAAGGGGCGCGTTATATGAACCTGTCGGCTGCCTATTTCTACGCATTCCTCGCCGTGGCGGCGCTTCCCCTCCTGACCGTATGGCTGGGTAAGCACTATGAGGGCGCGGCGCTGCTGGCTACGATATTCGCCCTTGCCACCCAGGTCCACCTCATGACCGGTCCTGGAACTTCGGTGCTGAAAGGGCTCGGCCGCCCTAAAGAAGAGTTCTACTATTGCATCCCCAACGTCGCCGCGCTGGTGGTGCTCGTCCCGCTGTCGCGCTTGGCGTGGGGCGCTTGGACCGCTGTGGGAATTGGTTCCGCGGTGGCCCTTTCAACGGTCCTCTCCGCCGCTTTTTTCATCCGTCATGCCAATCGCCTCCTGGCTCTACCGGCGGCCGAATATTTCCGCCGCGTTGTCCTACCCGGAATCGTCCCCTACCTGGTGTCCATCCCGTTGGTGGTCCCCATGATCGGCGTGGTGAACCGGATGAACCGTTGGAGCGCCGCGGTCCTCATCGTCTTGCTGGGCGCAGTCTACACCGCCGTTCTTGCCCTGGTGGTCGATCGTTGGGTGATGGATGAAGGCGAGCGCCTCTGGTTCCGTGCGGTGATTCGTTCGCGCCTGCCCCGCTTTCAAAAAGTAGCGGTCCCAGAACAGGAAGGAGCGCAGGCATGAGCCCGAAACGTTCGATGAATGCCCGATGTCAATTGATTGCCGAGTTGTCGGACCGCTATAGCCAGCCGTCCCGCGGACGCACTGTCCGCTGGCGATTCTACTGGAAAAAGTATGCGTGGCAGGGTTTGGTCGGCGGCGCGCGCGCCTTCAAACGCCTGATCGACGTGGTGGCCGCCGCTAGC
>Ga0066790_10000551_pt1 | contig 14298 bp, 12 predicted proteins | sample OrgsoiDNA2013050_FD_70963 | JGI IMG/M metagenome (GOLD analysis project Ga0066790, IMG submission 70963) | Permafrost soil microbial communities from the Arctic, to analyse light accelerated degradation of dissolved organic matter (DOM) -... | ecosystem: Environmental > Terrestrial > Soil >...
CGGCGCCGTGGCGGCGCGGGTGCCGCGGGCCCGTAACTACGACGCCGTCGCGGAACTGGTGGCCGCGCGGGTGAAGGCCAGCTCGGGGCGGATCTCGGCGAAGCGGCTGCTGCCGGCCGCCCGGGCCGCCGGCTACGCGGGGTCGGCGCGGAACTTCCGGCGGCTGGTCGCGGAGTGCAAGCAGGCGAGTTGGCCGTTGACACCTGCCGGCTTGCAGCAGTCCCGGCTGCGAACGGTCACTGCGGCCTGCGCGACGGCATGCACCGGACCCGTCATAGTGCTTGCTACCCAATGTGACCGCAACAGCGCCGCGCCAAGTCCCTGGCGCGCCCGTATCGCCGACTCGGGACGGTTGAGATCTGCTCCATCTGTGCAGAAGAGGGCGCGCAGATTACCCAGTTCTGACGCTGCCCTCCGACTCGCTACCGCCAAGTTCGTTGCAAATCTTCACGACCAGCCTAACGACCGAGAAACCCTCATACAACTAGCCGGTCTGCCACCAGCCGGTTCCATGGGCACCCTGGTACGCGCCTATCGCTGAGTTGATGAGGGTGAGTACGAAGGCTAGGAGACAGAGAGCAAGGCCAATCATCGCGTACCGCCGTGTACCGGGCGAGCGAAGATCCCGGATCGCGCTGAACAGGCCCGGTAGAGTGACGATGTAGCCGAGGATCGGAAGCAGCCATAGGAAAATTCCGGCAAGCCCCCACCACAACGACCTCGAGACCCTGAGGGTCGGCATTGCGTAGCTCGCACCCGAATTTCCTGCTGGCCATTGTCCTGTTGGGCGTGGCTGCCATTCCGGTTGAGGCTGAGATTGAGGTTGCGGCGTCTCACGCGGTCTGGTGATTAATGCGGTGGTTACTGTACCAGCGAAACCGATGAGTGCGACGATGATGATAGCAGCGGCGTTACCGTTCATCTTTCCCCTTCGGGATATTCACGCTCAAACACTACAGGCCCTCGCCAAGGCAATACTGCTTAGTTAAGCCGCTAAACAAGCAGTATTGCCTCGCCAAGGTGCCACTTCGGTAGGCGAGGAAGTATAGGGCCTGCCGTGTGTCGCGACAAGCTACCTGAAGGCCTGATCTCTATAATCGCGATCTAATCGTCGCAAAAGATGACAACTATGACCTGTGCCATCATAGCCGGAATCGTCCATAAAATGCAGGATTGGCGAGTAAGGATGCAAGCTGGATGGCATTTGCCCAGCGTGAGCGACCAGTCATGAAAGCGAGAGCGCTACCGCAACAGAACGACCGATCTCGCGCACCGCGGCCATCGAGCCTCCAGTTCTGCAAAGGCGTACCTATCCCCGCTCGTTCAATTTGCACAACCAGATGGAGTCGAGCGGCAGTGTTGCGTTGGCCGATCGCAGTGAACGGGAGACTGGTTCGGTGGCGTCGTCGGGTAGGTTCTCGGTGTTTGCTGGCTTCCGGTTCCCCGCCGGGGGTGATCTCGGTCGCGGTCCGGTGGTACCTGCGCTACGGCCTGTCCTACCGCGACGTTGAGGAACTGCTCGCCGAGCGCGGCGTCACCGTCGATCACGTCACCGTGTACCGGTGGGTCCAGCGGTTCACCACCGAATTCATCGAGGCGGCGCGCCCCTGCCGTCACGCTCCCGGCGACCGGTGGTTCGCCGACGAGACATATGTCAAGGTCGCCGGCCGGTGGACCTACCTGTACCGGGCGGTTGACCAGCACGGCCAGGTCCTTGACGTGCTGCTCCCAGCGCCGCGACCTCTCCGCGGCCCGGCGGTTCTTCATCCGCGCGCTGCGCTGCGGCACGATCCCGGCGGAGGTCACTACAGACCGTGCTGCTGCCTATCCGCGGGTCCTGGACGAGTTGATCCCCTCAGCCCTGCACACCGTCGAGCGCTACGCGAACAACCCGATAGAAACCGATCACGGCCTGCTGAAAGCCTGCCTGCGGCCGATGCGCGGCCTGAAACGCCACCGGTCCGCGCGGATCATCTCCGCCGGGCACGCGTTCATGCAGAATCTCCGCCGCGGCCACTATGAACTCGCCACCGATGGCCCCGCCCGCCACCGGATCCGCACAGCATTCGACCAGCTCGCGACGACCATCTGACAGCCGATCACCTGCGTCAGCGCGCTCTCTCATGCGCACCGATCGGCCAATGCAACACTGCCCTACCAGGTCGTGCGCGCTGTGGGGTGGGCCAGGCCGGCGGAGGTGCGCGAGTATGCCGCCGAGTTCGATGCAGACTCGGTACTCGGCGATGGTGACAGCAGCAACCGCTAGCTCATCGGCGTCCAGAGTGGCCCGGTCGATCTTTCCCCGCTCGTATGCGATCAGGACATTCGCGTCCAAGATCAGGCGCCGGGCGCCTGACCGGGTGCCGTCTCTGCCCGGGCGGCGCCGGCAAACGACCACGGTTTATGGTAGCGAAAGGACTACCGGAACTCGCCCAGGGCTGATTCAATTTCATCCGGTCTTATCGCGGCGAGGATTGAAGGGGCGAATTGCTGTACGACCGGACGAAATTATTCGATTTAGTCGCATCGCTCGCCGGGCTCGCTATGCAGGAACCCCGCCGTGTCACCGAGGGTCATCGCAGCGATCCGCCCGTCGTCGTCATCGGCGGCGGCCGCGGCATGGGAAAGACCGCGGCCCTGAAAGCGATCAGCAATGCCTACGGCAACCGCGTGCCGCGCTCGTATCTCGACCTGGCCAACCGCCGGTACGCGCCGGGTCATGGCGACCCGAACTCTGGCACGTCGCCGCTGTTGCGGGTTCTCCAGGATCTGCAATGGGATCTGGAGCAGAAGGTCCGGCGCGGCGGCGAGCTGCGGTTCCCCCGGCTGTCCCTGGTGCTGCTCGCGATCGCGACCTGGCAGCCGGACGAGGAGATTACCCTGGCCCAGGCCAGGAAGCGGCTGGCCGAGGCGGGCGAGAGCGTGGCCCGGATCGCCCGGGTCGGCGCGGCGGCGCGGAGCGACTGGGCCAACGACTGGGTCAGTGATGTCGTGAGCGAGCTAGCCGCCGTTGCGGTCCCGGCGCCCGCGAAGATCTTCGTCAAGGCCACCGTCCGCGCATTCACCGCGAAGGCACTCGGCAGAGGCGACCGGGAGTCGTCACTGGCCTGGCACGAGGATTTTGACCCGGCCACGCCCGGTGACGGCTATCAGGCGCTCATCGCGGTGAGCCGCGATTTCCACCTGGGCGGGGATTTCCGGGCCCGCGCCGAGGAGACTCTCGTCGCGGCTTTCCTGGCTGACGTGCGGGCCGGGTGCCAGAGCATGGTCGGGCGGCTGGTCCGGGCCGGGTTCCCGCTGGCCCTGCTGGACAACATCCACGCTCACCCGGTCGGCCTCCGGCTGCTGGAACTGGTCCTCAGCCGCCGAGCGCAGCCGCGGGCCGACCCGCTGGTCATCGTCGCGGCGGGGCCGGAGAACCTGGCCGCGCGCCTCGCTGCCCTGGTACCGGCGGACCGGCCGGTGCGGTCGGCGGATCTGCTGGCCCCGGTGGAGCTGACGCGGCTGGACCAGCACGTTGTGCTGCGCATGCTGGACCGGGCCGATCCGCGGCGGCTGCGGCCCGACCTGCCGCACCTCATTCACCGGCTCACCGACGGCCTGCCGCTCGGCGTGGACATCATCACCCGTGCCGTAGCCGTCGCCGCCCCGGCCGGCGGCCAGTACCCGATCGGGCCGGCCCTGGACGGCAGCACCGTCCTGGCGCTGCCCGCGCCTCTGGCCGAGCCCGCGGCCGAGGCCGGGGTCGGCCGCTCGGTCTCGGTAGCGGACCGTCTGGTCGAGCGGCTGCTGCCCGATCCGGCCTGGCGATTCCGCCTGACCGTCCTGTCCGCCGCGCGTGACGTTGATGCGGCCCAGGCGCTGGTCACCACTTACCTGCACACCGACCAGCATCGGCTGGCCGCGGCGGGCGCCGAGTTGCTGCTGCGCGAGAACGGCTGGGCCGTTGACCCGCCCGACCCGGCGCATTTCATTGCCGAGTCGTTCCTGCGCATCCTGCTGCTGGAGCAGTTGCGGTGCCGATCGGCCGCCCCCACTAGCGCGGCGGTTCACACAGCACTGCGCGACCTGTATCCCGGCGGTACCGGCCGGCTCGCCGCGACCGAGCCGGCCCGGCTCTGGCATTGCCTGGCCCTGGGTGAGTGCGGCCACGTCGTCCGGCGGTTCCGCGAGTCTTTCGAGCATGCCGACGCCGGGACCTGGCTCACGGCCATCCAGGCGGTCATCACCGCGCCCTACACCGGGGCTGCCGATCACCGCCAGGAGGCGGCGCTGGGTGACGCTGACGACTACACCCACGACGAGGTCCACCGGTCGGTCAACCGGCTGCTGCATGCCGCCTGGCTCCTGACCGACCCGCTGGTGGCCCCGGACAGCACCGTCGCCGGCAAGATCACCGAGGAGCTGAACCTGCTGGCGCAGAAGCACGGCGGCAACGGCGTTCTGGCCGCGGCCGCCACTTCCTGGCCCGCCCGGCTCCTGTCCTGGCAGCAAACGGACGAGCACCCCGTCTCCGGAGAGTGAGGGCACGTTGTTCGCACGGACGTTCCGCAGGTTCAGGAACTGGGTCACGCTGACGCCGCTGCGCGCCGGGGCGGCGATCGTGGTCGCCGTGGCCCTGGTGGGCTCGGCCGGCTTCGGCACGCACCGGTGGGCCGCCGCCGACCGGCACCGGGCGCAGCTCAGAGCCTGGCAGCGGCAGCACTGCGCGGTCGGCATCCTGCGCTTCGGCCCGCAGTGCGTCGGGGTGACCGACGGGAGCTTCATGTTCGCCGGCCCGCAGCTCAGCCTGGTCGAGCGGGCCATCCGCCAGCAAAACAACTCGGTCAGCGGCGTTCCGCATGCCACGATCGCCGTGCTGCTCCCGCTGACCAACTCGAATCCGGTCACCCAGGACGAGATCCTGCACGAGGTCCAGGGTGCTTATGCGGCCCAGTACCGCGCCAACCACAACAACAACGTGACACCGAAGATCCGGCTCGTCCTCGCCAACCCGGGTGTCGACAGCGTGCACTGGCGGCCGGTCGTCCGGGACCTGGCCAGCATGACCCGGGCGCCGGGCAACCTGCGGGCCGTATTCGGGATCAGCGTCAGCACGGAGCAGACAGAGGCGGAGGTCAGGGATCTGACCAAGGCCTACGGCATCCCTGTCGTCCTGGGCGCCCCGACCGCCGACGACTTCGGGAACTCGCTGACCTCCCCGCCGGCCTTCCCCGGGCTGGCCCGGGTCTCGCCCAACGACCATCAGGAAGCGGGGGTACTGACTCGGTTCGCCCGTGCGGACCGGCAGAACTCGATCCTGGTCGAGGACGACCGCGCGGGCGATCCGCCCGACGATTACATCAGCTCGCTGACGAAGGCGTACCGGCCCGATACGTCTCAGGCGCCGTTCGTGTTCACGTCCCAGCCCGATGAGTCCCAGACCGGATTCATGACGGACACGTTCAACCGGGATGTGCCGAATATCTGCGGGACCACAGACAAGTACATTTACTTCGCCGGCCGCCAGGTCGCCCTGCGGCTATTCCTTAACGCCCTGGCGGACGGATGCTCGCAGAAGTTCACTGTCATCACGGGAGACGCGGCCACGCACCTCGCTGCTGACTCGGACCTCGACGCGCCCGACTTCACCACGGGCAGGATCACGCTCGATTTCCCGGCCATCGCGTCCCCCGATGCCTGGACTTCGGCGTCTCCCCGGTCATTCGGCGGGTCTCCGGCCAACTTCAACATTCTGACCACCATCCTGCACGCAGCGGCAATCGGACCGGTCGGGTCACTCGAGGATGGTGAGACGATCATCAACTACGACGCCGGCCTCACCGCAGCCACCGGAATCCAGGTAGCGAGCGAATACAACATCCCGGCGGGCCGGATGCCGGCCCTCCGCCAGGTCCGGTCGATCTGGCCCCGCCTGCAGGTGCCCGGGGCGAGCGGCACCATCTGTCTGGAGGACAACGGCGCTCCGTACGACAAGGCCATTGACGTTATGAAGTTCACGGGCAGCAAGACGCCGCACTTCGAGCAAGTCAAGTGGCCCGAGAACAGTCCCCCGCCCAGCCCGCGCTGCAACCCGCCGCGCTGAGGTGGCGGCCGGCTGCCCCGCCCGGTCCAGCCCTCGCCCGGGTCGGCGCTCGTCCAGACCTGCGCTCGTGTGCTTCCGAGCACGGCGATCACCCGGCCCAGTTCCGCGGCCTCGGCCAGCGTGACCAGGCTTCGCTGGCTCCCGCAGTGGCCGTAGATCCGGCCGCGCGTAGGCCAGCTGGTCGTCGTCCTCCGGACCGTCCGGCACCGGTCGTCAAGCATGGTGCTCCTCCTGGATCAACTGGGAGGAATTTTGGGAGTTCTGCGGCGGGTGCAGCTCTTCCTAAGTTCTCTCAATTTTTTCAGTTCTCTCAATTTTTTCGAAGAGGATGCCCTGAGCTGGCCTTCTGTGTCAAGGGACAGTAGGAACTTTCTCATGGCCACGGACGCCTGGCGGCAAGGCGTGCCACGCACATCGGCGATGAAACATGGCCAAGGCGTCGGAGCGGCTCTCCCGGCTGTCGTCCACCGAGATCACGCCCATGGCCAGAGGGTGGGAGGCCAGGCGAACGGATAGCTTACCGCCGGTGGCGCGCTTGAGTTCCGCTAGGAGCCTCAGGGTGTGCCGTACGCGCTCACGGGTGCTGTCTGGCGATCTCTCCGCATAGTAGCGCTCGGAGGCCACCACAGCTGGGCGTGCCCAGGCGGTGAGCCGACCGCCTGTAGTGCGACCGGGTTACCCGATCAAACCCGGTGCGGCTTTCACCAGCTTGTAATCGGGCGTCCACGCCCACCCGCAGTCCTCGTGGAGGTCATGGCCCTGCGCGTAGAACCGCGCCCGTTGCTCGGGCTCCAGTTCATTGATTTCCTTGAACACACTCTGCTCTGCGTCGATCATCGCGGCAGCCGGCACTTTGATGGTTAGCTGGTCGCGGCTGGGCATGATGCCGCGGGCGTACTCACCCATCTCAGGCATCGGGGTGGCGTCTCGGAACACGAGCGGCAGGGACTCGCTGCCGTCATCGGGGACGAACCTGCAACTGACGTCGGTGCCGCCGCGGTCGTTGCTGACGGCTGCATAGTCACGGACGGTGCCCCACCCCGGCCTTGGCCGCCACGGTGGTGGTGCGGCAGACGATGGAGGGCTCGACCGCGAGCCGGCAAGCTTGGCCTTGCCAACGACAAGGTCATTGGCCTGCTCGGGCACTTCCCTCCCAGCGGCTTGGCCAAGTTCCTCAAGATCGACAGCTTGCAGGAGCGCCGCGAGGGCTGGTTCGTTCGACAAGTCGAGCGGGCGCAGTTCGTTCACGGATCCCTGGCGGATGCGCAGCTCGGCGGATGCGTCGTTGACGATCGTCGTAGCATCGGCCGTTGGCCACTGGATGCCTTGGAGCGCGTCTCGGGCGAAGACAGTCGCCAGCAGGCATTCAACGCTCCGGGCCCCGTACGCATTTGGAGCTGTCCACCGAACCACGACAACTCGTACCGACTTGATCGCCGGAGCAACCGCAAGTGCTTCACGAACGGTTACGAGCACGTGCCCGCATACGAGCAGCACATAGAATGAGTTGCGCATGTTCTTGGCGAGCTTGACGAGCGACAGGTTGCCCGCTTCTGTTAGCCTGGGCATCCGCTCCGGGATCGCGTCGACGTCGGGCGCCAGCACGACGACCGATACCTCGCTGTCATGCACGCCCGCCATTGCCGCGGGCGCTTCATTGTTTTCAAAGGCTTCGGTTAGAGTCGCGAAGACAACGTCGGGTTCGTTGGCAAGCAGCTGCTGCCATTGCCCGTCAAGCTGGCGCTGTAGGTCTGCTTGCTCCCGCCGTACCCTTGCAGTCTCTGCATCAATCTCGCGGCTCGCCGCCTCCGTAGCGTGCTGGCGGGCCGATGCTCGGGCAGACCTCTGAAAGGCGTTGAGGCCTCGTAGCGCTTCACGCTCCCGCCGCTGCCGTATGCCCACCATGTCTACCGCCGCAGGTGACGGCGCTACCGGGGCGGTCGCCGGCATGAAGTCCTCCCGATGGAGATTCAGGATGGCCTCGAACACGGCTTGAAGTTCTTGCGCCTGGTCCAGTCTTCTGCGCCTGCCTCAGCTGACGCTCGTGAGCTGCTATCGAAGTCTGCGACGGTCCCGGCCCACGCCGCCGCGCACGGCCGCCGCCGACTGCGTGATACAAACTGACTGGACCTGCACCGGTCGAGACACCGGTACCTCCAGCACCGAAATGAACGCGAGCAGCTCGTGGACCAACGCTTGCACGTACTCCCCGCCTGGTAGCACGGATCTTCACGCCAGGCGCAACCTTGAAGTAGAAGCCCATCCCTCGCCTCTTCCCTGCCTGGACGGGCGGAATCAATCAGCGATATGTATCTTGCCAGCGATCAGAACCGGCCGGACAAACGATTCCGCGGACCGCGAGTCAGTCATCCGCTCGTGCCGCCGAGGGCGCGGTCCTGCGGTCGACCGGCCAGCGCGAATGACCGATGCGGATCAAGGACTCCCGTTCGATCGCTCTAGATCATGTCAGTTGTGATCCTGGCGAATGGCTACGAGCCAGACGTGACCGCACCCGCCGATTGGAGGTCATGATGTCGGCGCTGCGATCAAGCCCGAGCCTGGAGACGATCCGCCACGGATCCTTCACCTCGGCGGCGGTGCCCGCGCTGCCACCGCCAGACAACCATAGGCACTTGTCGAATCCGCGCAGAGGAGCTCGGGGCTCAAGACCGCCAAGCCACTCGCAGTCCTCTGCAGCGTCCTCGCGCGCGGCCGCGAGCAGCTTCCGCGTGATTACGCGGTACGCATCCTCGGGATGATCGGGCAATACTGGCAGGCCAAGGCTCTGCCGCACAAAGCCGTCATAGACCGGGATCCGCCAGGGAAGAAGCCAGTGGAGCACCTTTGAGGCCAGCGAGAATTCGCGGCGTGGTAGTCCAAGCGCCATACTCTGAGCGACAAGGCTGGTGACGCGATCGAAGGCAAACTCCTCGGCATCGTCAGCGACTCGGGGCGGCTCCTCGAACAGGGCGGCCGACCATTCTGAGTCCGCCAGGGCCTGTGCGATCAGCGCCCTGGCCTCGGACCGAACGCCCTGGATGCCCCACCAGCTCTTTACAGTCCAGACGAGCGCCTCGACGACCGAGGAACTGCGCCCGTCGATCAATGGCGCGCGACTGTTCTTGGACAGGCACCAGAGGACTCGCTCCATCTCGCCATAGCGCTGATCGAATGATCGGACCAGTTCGGCTCTCTGTGCGCACGAAAATTCCAGCAGCCCCGGCCTCGTGGACACCATCTGAGACCTCCAAGGAGCAGGTATCGCCGCGATGGCTGACTTACCGACGCCGCCGCCACAGCAGCGGCAGGTCCAGCGTCTCATGCCGCAGGCAGAACTCCCCGTCAGCGACCCTGACGCTTTCGTCGATCGCGCTGTCGAGTTGTTGCCGAAGTGGCTCAACCTGGTCTAGTGATGAGCCGAGGGCTGTCAATTCTCATCGCAGATCCCCAGTGCCGCTGTCCGACACTGGTGACCGTCCGCTTTCATGACCTCACGTAATGCTCGTGAACGATGAGGTCGAGGTGGTCAGGCAATGGCGGCTGATCCTGATCGATCCTGTTGGGTGCCAAAACTGTGCCACTAGCCTTGACCTGGCCTTTCACGCCGCTTGCTGGTATTCGTTGATGAGGGCGCCGAGGACTGGCCGACGCTTGATCCGCTCGCCGGACGAGGTCAGTTATGGACGGTCGGCCGAGGCGGGAGGAGCCTCATCTGCGAGTCGGTGCTGCCTGGCGGCGCTGGCTGTGGCTCTGGCCGTGCTGCGCAATAGGTCGCGCGAACCAGACCGCCAGCAGCTTGCTTCGCCGCCTGCCCGTCCGGGCTCTCGCAGGGTTAGGCTGGGGTTATGAGCGAGCTGCCAGTGGAGGGGACGCCGGGAGTAGCGGGCGCCGCCCGTGATGCCGCGCGCGGGCACGTGGTGTATCTCACCGAGCACGGGGAGCGGCTGGCTGCCATCGTCCCGGCTGAGTTCGCCGAGGTGCTGGAGGGCATGAGCGAGGAGGATGCCCGCGAGCTGCTGGAGGATCTTGCTGACGCTGCGGCGGCCCGGCAGGCGCTCGCCGAGCCGGGCGAGTCTATTCCGTGGGAGCAGGTCAGGGCTGAGGCCGGGCTGTAGCCGCGGTGAGGTACCGGATCGAGTGGCGGCCGCGTGCCCGCAAGGCGTTCCTGGCCCTGGACAAGCCGGTACGCCGCAGGATCGGCGAGGCAGTCGATGCCCTCGCTGCCGATCCGCGGCCGGCCGCGGCGAAGATGATCACAGGTGCCCACGGCGTGCTGCGGATCAGGGTCGGCGACTACCGGGTGGTCTACACCATCGACGAGGGCGAGCTGATCGTACTGGTGCTCGACGCCGGGCACCGCAGCGAGATCTACGGCAGGTAATTAAGCGGCGCAGTAAAATTTGCGCAGGCGCTTGACTGGCCATTTCTGGCTGCTACGGGTACTGCACTGGCACAGCAATACAGCACGAAAGTACCGCAACCGGCCTGGATTCCGGCGGACTCGTGCGGACGTCCTGGGACGGTGACCTGCGGCGATGGACGGCTGTGGATGTCCTGCCGCTGGATGGCATGCAAGAGGTCCGGGGTTCGAATCCCCGTAGCTCCACAGCAGGTCAGAGGCGTAATTCGAATATCGACGCGCCTGGATAGGGTGATCTGGTAGCGCTACCTGGTAGCAAATTGCACCAGGTCAGCCGTGCTAACCGGCGGGCTTTGCCCTCGCAGGATGAGCGGGCCTTCCCTCGACCTGTTGCATGGCCCGGGTTCGGGCCGGCCCGCGTCCGGAACCGGGGGAGTAGCGCGGCGTGGCGCGGCGCCTCGCAGGAGCTAGCGCAGATAGTGCATCGCTGCGCCGCGCTGCTCTCGCTGAGCCTGCGCCGGGACCGGCCCTGGCTCAGCTCCCGGAATCTGCGCCTGAGCCTGGCTCAGCCCCGCGCTCCGCCCGAGCCCGCGCCAGGCCCAGGGGGCGCCAGGAATGCTCAACCTGGCTGCGCGCCCTCGCGGCAGGCAGCAGGCAGTGGAGAGCATGCCGCTGATGCCAGGAGACGGCCACCGCCGCGAGAGCACCCGGCCAGCGCGGCAAGCTGCGACCGTGACATTACGTGACGCTCGATTAGGCAGTCCGCGGCGGCGCCCTGCCGAATACGCGCACCTCAGAGTTGGCTCGGTTAGCAGGGCGGATCGCACGCGGATTGGCCGGTTATGTGCGCGCGGGCCGGCGTGCTCGGCGGCTGCCTGCTGCTCGCCGGTGACCCGCGGCTGGTACCGGCCCTGGCGCTGCGCGTCTGACATTTGTCACCGGGAATTAGTGGGTCGGCGGCACTACAGGGCCAGCCCGTGGTCCGGAAGCCTGTTTGCCATGGCTGCTGGCAAGGTTTCTGATGGCGGGGTTGTCCTGTCCTGCCTGTCCAAGTCGTACGGCGGCTTGCGCGCCGTCGACTCGATCGACCTGAGCATCCCGCGCGGCGAGACGGTCGCCATTCTCGGCCCGAACGGCGCGGGCAAGACCACGACGCTGGACATGGTGCTCGGCCTGACCAGGCCGGACTCCGGCAGCATCGCGCTGTTCGGGATGCCGCCCGCCCGCGCCATCGCGGCCGGGCAGGTGGGCGGCATGCTGCAGACCGGCTCGCTCATCGAGTACCTGAGCGTCCGTGAGTTCCTCACGATGATCGCCTCCCTGTACCCGCGGCCGCTCCAGGTAGACCACGTGCTGCGGCTAACGGGCGTCGCGGAGTTCGCCGACCGCCGCACCAACAATCTGTCGGGCGGCCAGACGCAGCGGGTCCGCTTCGCCGCCGCGCTGATCACGAACTCGGATCTGCTCGTGCTGGACGAGCCGACCGCCGCTATCGACGTCGAGGGCCGCCGGGAGTTCTGGACCGCCATCCGGGAGGTAGCGGCCGAAGGCAAGACCGTGATCTTCGCGACGCACTACCTAGAGGAGGCAGACGCCTACGCCGACCGGGTCGTCCTGCTCGCGCGGGGCAAGATCGTCGCGGACGGCCCGGCCACCGAGATCAAGGCCAAGGTGAGCGGCCGGACGATCCGCGCGACGCTGCCCGGCGCCGACCTGGCGCAGCTTGCTGGCCTGCCCGGCGTCACCAACGCGGAGCGACGGGGCGAGGCGGTGACGCTCAACTGCGCCAGCTCGGACGACGCGCTCCGCGCCCTGCTCAGCCGCTACGCCGAGGCACGCGACATCGAAGTGCACGGCGCCGGCCTCGAAGAGGCCTTCTTCGCGCTCACGGCCGGCGAACGCGACGACCCGAACCAGCCGACCCGAGTCCAGGGGGCGCAATGACCCGCTCCACCTACCTCCGCTACGAGGTACTCAGGAACTTCCGCAACTGGCGTTTCCTCTTCCTGACGCTCGCTTTCCCGCTGGTGCTGTACTTGGCGGTCGCCAGCGCGAACCGGCACGCCACCTTCAACGGCATCGCGTTCACCGTCTACTTCATGGCCGCCATGGCGACCCTGGGCACGATGGCCTCGGTCGTGTCGAGCGCGGCGGTCATCGCCGCCGACCGGTCGACCGGCTGGACACGGCAGATGCGGATCACGCCGCTCACCGTCGGCACGTACTTCGGCGCGCGGGTCTTCAACGGCTACCTGCGGGCAGTGCTGACCATCGTGCTGGTGGGCCTGGCCGGGACCGCGCTGGGCGTCCGGCTGTCGGCCACCCAGTGGGTGACCGTGGTCGGGCTGCTGCTGGTGGGACTGATCCCCTTCGCCGTGCTCGGCATCCTCCTCGGGCACCTGCTGAAGGCCGACTCCAGCGCCGTCGCCATGGGCGGGATCGTGACGCTGTTCGCGCTCCTCGGCGGCGTGTACGGGTTCCAGATCGCCACGTCAGGCCCGATGTTCCAGGTGATCAAGGCAATACCGTCCTACTGGCTGGTCCAGGCCGCGAAGACCGCGCTCGGCCATGGCGGCTGGCCGGCCGAGGGCTGGATCGTGATCGCCGTCTGGACCCTGCTGCTCGCCGCGCTGGCGGTGTTCGTCTACCAGCGCGACACACACCGGTAATCACATCCATCGAGATCGGAGAACCTGCATGCAATCCCTCGACCTGACCGTGACGGTCGACCGGCCCATGCCCGACGCGCAGACGCAGATTCTCGACAGCGTCGGCTCCCGGCTGCGGTCGGTCGGCTTCACCGGGCACCCGCAGGACAACGGGCTGAACTACCGGCCGAAGTTCATCGGGCTCGCCTTCGTATGGCTGGTCCGCCGGCTTCAGGACGAGCACGTGATGTTCGCCTTCGAGCAGCGCGGCCCGGTCACCGAGGTACGGGTGACGGGGAAGCTGCGCGACCGGGCCCGCGCCGAGGTCACCGAGGCTCTCGGCGGCTTCTAGCCGCACAGTTTACGCTGGAGCGATATGGACGATCAGGTCAAGCGGGCCCAGAACCGACGGCGCTTGCTCGCCTTCCGGGCCACAGTGCTCGTCTACCTGTTCTACGTGGGCGAGGCCGTAGCGCACGACGAGCACGGCGTCTGGGCGGTCTGCGGCTTCGCGATCCTCATCGCCTTCGCCGCCTGCTGGCTCGCCATCCCGGTGCCCGGCTCGATGAACAGCCCGCGGCGGTTCTGGGCCATCTACGGCTTGCTGGTCGCACTGCTCGCAGCCGAGCTGCCGTTCGCGCACGCCCAGGCCTTTGTCATGGCCGTGTTCATCACGGCCCCCACCGTAGCCCGGCTGGGCGCCCGCGCGGCCCCCGTCGTCATCGCGCTGACGCTGGCCGCCCTGCTGGTACCGATCGCGGTCCCTTCCTGGAACGTCAGCCTGGCCACGGCATGGGACGACGTCACCCCCGCCGCGATCCCGGTCGCGGCGCTGCTGACATTCGCCCTCCAGCGGGCGCTGCGGGATACCCAGGCTCTCGCCGACGCGCAAGCCGAGCTCGCACGCCTGGCCGCGGAGAACGAGCGCTTCAGGATCGCCCGCGACTTGCACGACCTGCTCGGCCACTCGCTGACGACGATCACGGTCAAGGCCGCCCTCGCGGCCCGGCTCGGCGCAGCCGAGCACGCCCGGGCGACCCAGGAGATGACGGACGTGGAGGCCCTGGCCAGGCGGACGCTCGGCGACGTCCGCGCCACCGTGGCCAGCTATCGCGACGTGACGCTGGCCGGGGAACTCGCCAGCGGACGGCAGCTGCTGCGAGCGGCCGGCATCACGGCGGACCTGCCCAGTGCCGTCGACAACG
>Ga0066790_10000553_pt1 | contig 14290 bp, 13 predicted proteins | sample OrgsoiDNA2013050_FD_70963 | JGI IMG/M metagenome (GOLD analysis project Ga0066790, IMG submission 70963) | Permafrost soil microbial communities from the Arctic, to analyse light accelerated degradation of dissolved organic matter (DOM) -... | ecosystem: Environmental > Terrestrial > Soil >...
GGAGGCGAACACCTGGGCGCCGCCGCCCGATGCGGCCGGGACGGAGCAGGCGAGCGCGAGATCGGAAGCGGTGGCGGCGGCGAGCATCGCACCCGATGGCTGGCCGTTCGGCTGCGCCGGGCCGGTGCTGCAGGACGCAGCTCCGGCCGGGCCGGGGGCGGCCTGCTGCCAGGAGCCGGCACCGGAAACCGGCCCGGAGTACAGGGTGCCGTCCGGTGCGAGCAGGTAACCCTGGGTGGCGGTGAGCGCCAGCGACGCCGACGCGGCTCGGCCGCCGTTCCCGAGGCTGGTCACGGTGGGCGACAGCGGCACCAAGGAGTCTCCGCTCGCCGGGGCCGAATACAGGCTGAAGCTCGTGCACTGCGCGGCGAAGTCCGCTCCCGTCCCGCTGCAGCTGGCGAAGATCGCGAAGACCCGGTTGCCGACCGTCTCGAGGCTGGTCACACGCTGGCCGCCGGTCTGGACCTGCGTCCAGGTCTGGCCGCCGTCGTGCGTCGCCCACAGTTGCGGGCCGAACGCCCAGCCGTTCGATGCGTCGAGGAACCGGATCTGGCTGACGCCGGATGCGCCATTGGGCGCGCCGGTCACGGGCGCGGGAACACCGAACCAGCTCTGGCCCGCATTGTCGGTGCGGGCCACGGACGTGCAGTACGCCGTCGCGCACTTCTGGCCGGGCAGGCCGGCCTGGCCGATGACCCAGCCCGTCTTCAGGCCGACGAACGTCACGGAGGTCGCGGCGAAGTCGGCCGGAACCGGGGGGAGCCGAAAGGTCGCACTGGAGGAGGGCGCGAGGCGGGCGGCAGCCGGCGTCGGAGCGCCGGACGCGTTCACGGTGACCTGCCCGCTGCTGGCGCCGTTCGCCCGCGATCCGCTCGCCGCACTCGCCGCGCTCGCCGCGGTCGGATTCTGGCTGATCCGCAGCACAGACGTCACGTGCGGGAGCACGATGACCGCCGCGGCGACGGCCCCCGCCGCGGCCGCGGACACGGCCACCTGGCGATAGCGGCGGCGCCGCGCGCGGCGCTTGATCATCTCGAACGTTCCGGGCGGCGGCGGCAGCGGATCGATCCGGGCCTGCAGCCAGTTGTCGAGGTCGTCCCGGTGGTCATCCATCGGATCCCCCCACGGTGGCCTTGAGGCGGGCCCGCGCCTGGAAGAGATCCGCTTTGATCGTCCCCTCTGGCCTCCCGAGCAGCACTGCTACTTCGCGCACACCGAATCCGGCGTAATAGTGCAGCAGGAACGCGTCCCGCATCCGCTGCGGGAGTTTCTGGATGAGGTCACGGACGTCGACGTCCTGCGCTGGGTGCGAGACCGGATCCCGCGGGGTCGTGGCCGTAACCGAGCGGATAGCCCGCCGCTCCCGCTCGGTCCGGCGCCAGTGGTCGCGGATCAGGTTGGTTGCGATCATGTAAAGGTAGCTCTGCGGGTTGTCGAGGCCCGACCAGCGGGCCAGCAGGCGCGCAAAGGCCTCGGACGCGATCTCGTGCGCGGTCTCGTCGTCGTCGACCAGGCGCCGGACCCACCCGGCCAGCCGGGGATATGCGGTAGTGAACAGTGCTTCGGCGGCTGCCCCGTCCGTCTTAGCAAAGCCGCGCACCGCCGTCCCCTCGCTGGCCGCCGCGGCGGGCCGGACCGTGAGCGGGCCAAGCGTCACGGTTGCGGCATCCGGCCCCCGGCGCGGATGCCTGACCTCTTGCGTCAGAGATTCCAATGGTTTACCACACAATCGCCCATGGAGCGCGGAACCGTGGGACCCGGGCGCACCCCCGTAACGCCCGGGTCATCCCTTGAGACGCGCAATGGGTGACGATGGTTGGGGGAACTTCTGATTTTTCTGACAATTTCCCTAGCGCCCGCTGCGGCGGCGCTAAGCCGGGCTGGCGGTGGGGAGGCCGGCTTCCTGAGCGATGATTCCGGCGGCCATCAGGCGCTCCAGCGGGCTCGCTAGCTCCTGGACCGGAACGAACTGGGCCACGGGCGCCCCCGGTCCGTAATGTCCACCGTGTACCCATTCTCCACCAGGGAGAGAGCAGGCAGCGAGAAATGGCCATCCGGAGCCGGTCCAGATGCTGCAGGCATACGGCAGGATGGAAGCATGCAGTCGCGGGATTTTTCGATTTACGGCGCCGTCGACCTTGGCGCACGCCAGGCCGCCGCTCAGCCCAAGGAGCAGCCGGCCCAGGCCGGGACGCCGGGCGGCGCGGGGACCGCCGTCATCGACGTCACCGAGGAGACTTTCAACAGCCTGGTCGTCGAGCGGTCACGCACGACGCCGGTGATCATCGACCTGTGGGCGGAGTGGTGCGGCCCGTGCAAGCAGCTCAGCCCGGTGCTGGAGAAGCTGGCTGGTGAAGCGGGCGGCCAGTGGATCCTGGCCAAGATCGACGTCGACGCCAATCCGCGCCTCAGCCAGGCGCTCCAGGTACAGAGCATCCCCATGGTCGTCGCGGTTATCGGCGGCCAGATGGTAGACGGCTTCCTGGGTGCCCTGCCCGAGGCTCAGGTCCGCCAGTGGATCAGCCAGGTCCTGGGCGCGGCCGAGCAGCTTGGCGTCGGGCCCGGCGGGCCCGACGGTGCCGCGCCCGGCGACCCGGATGCGGAGCCCGGTGGCCCGCCCGGTCCTGGCGCGCCTGGCCGCCCGGGTGGGCCCGGCGCCCCCATGGGCCCGGAAACGTCCAACCCGGCCTACGCCGAGGCCCAGCAGGCGATGGAGCTTGGCGATATGGACGCCGCGGCCGATGCCTTCCGCAGCGTCCTGGCGAATTCTCCCGCGGACCCGGTGGCGAAGGTTGGCCTGGCCCGCGTCGAGCTCTTCCAGCGCCTGGACTCCTACGACGAGGCTGCCACGCGCCGCGCCGCCGCCGAGCACCCGGACGACGTGGAAGCCCAGGCCCGCGTGGCCGACATCGAGCTGGCCGGAGGCAAGATCGAGGACGCCTTCGACCGGCTGCTCGGGGTCGTCAGGCGGACGTCAGGGGAGGACCGGGACCAGGCACGGGCCCGCCTGGTCGGTCTCTTTGAGATCTTCCCGCCCCGCGACCCGCGGGTGAGCAAGGCCCGGGCCGCCCTATCCAGCCTTTTGTTCTGAACGCACGTCCCTGGGCGCATAACCCTGACCGGGACGGCTTCTCCTCCGCATAAGCGCCAGTCAGGGGCCCCGGGCGCCCCGCCGGGAGCTCTGGGCGCCCTGACGGGAGTGGCGCCGGGTATCCCGGACGGGAAGCGCGGGCCAGGGGAGCGCGGCTCTGGCGGGAGCCCGGGCTAGCGGGAGCGCGGGCCGGCGGGGGAGCGGTTCTCGCGCGGGTCGACCTCAGCGAGCTGCTCGAGCGCGGGCAGGGCCTGGGCCAGCGCGTCGATCTGCTCGGGCCGCAGCATGGTCAGGCTCTCGGCGAGCATCGCCGTGCTCTCGTGCCGGATCCGCTCCAGCACCTCGTGACCCCGCGGTGTGATGGCCAGTGTGCTGGCCCGCGCGTCACCCGGCACCGCGCACCGCTTGACGTACGCGCATTCTTCCAGCGCGGTCACGATCCGGGTCAGCGTGGAGGGCGCGATGCCCTCCACGGCGGCGACGTCACCGAGCCGCAGTGGGCCCTGTTGCTCGACGGTTGCGAGTGCCGACAGCTGGGTGGGGGTCAAGCCGGCCAGCTGGTGATGGCGGAGCCGCCGGGAGAGCCGCGCGATGGCGACCCGCAGCCGGGTCGCGTCGATGGCCTGGGGGGCAGCGTTAGCCGGGCCGCCCGCGTCGGCGCCGTGTGCGTCCACTATGTCCGCCTCGGCCAGAAGCTGGCCGGCGTGTGCCGGCGGCGGCGGCTTCATCGCGTCGCTCACCGCAGTTTCCCGCGCCATTCTTGCAGAGTACGCGCTTGCCGCCGCCAGCAGGCACAGATCAGCGCCGCCCCCTGGGCCCGCTGGCCGTCGTACCCTTGACCCCGGGCGGTGCGATCGGCCACGCAGCGTATGGAGGCGCAGCTAGGGTCTGTTCAGTCAGAATCGGCAAGCCTTATGAACCAGCGAGCGGACGCGTGCCGGCACGGGCCGCGTGAGCGGCCGACGGCGGTAAGAACCCGGTCGTGCCAGGGAAGGCGGAAGCATCATGGCCATGGCGCCGAGCGTCTCGTATTCCATGACGGTGCGTCTGGAGGTCGGCTCGCGCGGGCGCGCCGTCAGCGAGATCACCCGCGCCGTGGAGCACGGGGGCGGCGTGGTGACCGCCCTGGATGTCAACGCCGCCGGGCACGAGCGCCTGCGTGTGGACGTGACGTGTGCCGCCCGGGACACCGCACACGCCGAGGCGATCGTCGCCGGGCTGTCGTCGCTGCCCGACGTCGCGGTGCACAAGGTCAGCGACCGGACGTTCCTGCTGCACCTGGGCGGCAAGATCGAGATGCGCTCTAAGGTGCCGTTGCGCACCCGGGACGAGTTGTCCATGGCGTATACGCCCGGAGTGGCGCGGGTGTCGCTGGCGATCGCCAGGAATCCCGATGACGTCCGCCGCCTCACCATCAAGCGCAACAGCGTCGCGGTCGTCACCGACGGCTCCGCGGTGCTCGGACTCGGCAACATCGGCCCCTACGCCGCGCTGCCCGTGATGGAGGGCAAGGCCGCGCTGTTCAAGCGGTTCGCCGGCATCGACGCCTGGCCGATCTGCCTGGACACCCAGGACACCGACGAGATCGTCCGGACGGTGCAGGCCATCGCGCCCGGTTTCGGCGGCATCAACCTGGAGGACATCAGCGCGCCCCGCTGCTTCGAGGTCGAGAGAAGGCTGCGCGGGCTGCTGGACATCCCGGTCTTCCACGACGACCAGCACGGCACGGCCATCGTGGTCATGGCCGCGCTGACCAACGCGCTGCGCGTGGTGGGCAAGGACCTGGGGGCCGTCCGTATCGCGATGGCCGGGGCCGGCGCCGCCGGGACCGCTGTGCTGCGACTGCTGCTCGCGGCCGGGGCCAAGGACGTCTGCGTCTGCGACGACAAGGGCGCGGTGCACCGCGGCCGGTCCGACCTGGAGGCGAACGAGAACCTCCGCTGGATCGCCGACAACACCAACTCCCCTTGCTACGCGGGCGACCTGGCCGGGGCCATCGTCGACGCGGACGTCTTCATCGGGGTCTCGGCGCCCGGCATCCTGCGCGGCAGCGACGTGGCCGGCATGAAGAGCGACGCCATCGTCTTCGCGCTGGCCAACCCCGACCCCGAAGTCGACCCGGACGAGGCCAGGGAGCACGCGGCCGTGATCGCCACCGGGCGCAGCGACTACCCTAATCAGATCAACAACGTGCTCGCCTTCCCGGGAGTATTCCGCGGCCTGCTGGACGCACAGAGCCGGACGATCACCGACGGCATGCTCGTCGCCGCGGCCCGCGCGCTCGCCGACGTGGTGACCGCCGACGAACTCGGGCCGAACTACATCATCCCGTCGGTCTTCCATCCGGATGTAGCGTCGGCGGTGGCCGCCGCGGTTCGTGCGGCCGCGTCGGTCGCGCAGTCGCCCGGCCCGCAATCGCCCGGGTCCCATCCGCCCAGCGCGCAGCCGGCCGGGTCCCATCCGCCCGGCGCGCAGCCGGCCGGCTCGTACGAAACCGTTGAGTAGCGACGATGATGGGCACATGGACGAAATGGCCACGGAGAGCCTGACCGGCCGCCTGCTCGTCGCCACGCCGGTGCTCACCGATCCGAACTTCCGCCGCAGCGTGGTCCTCATCGTCGAGCATGAGCCGGGTGAGGGGACGCTGGGTGTTGTACTCAACCGGCCGACCGATGTACCCGTCGACCGAGTGCTCGAGCCATGGTCAGACCTGGTGACGGGGCCCTCGGTGGTGTTCAAGGGGGGGCCGGTGGCCCCTAACAGCGCGCTCGCGATCGCCCTGGTGCCCGGCGACGCCGAACCGCTCGGCTGGCACTCGCTGACCGGCGGCGCGGCCATGTCCCGGCTCGGGCTCGTCGATCTCGACACACCGCCGGATCTGCTCGCCCCGGCGATCAACCGGCTGCGGGTGTACGCCGGTTACGCCGGATGGGCACCTGACCAGCTCACAGCCGAGATCGACGACGGCGCCTGGTACGTGATCTCCGCCGAGCCGTCCGATGCGTTCGTGGCCGAGCCCGAGGGCCTGTGGTCCACGGTGCTGCGCCGGCAGGGCGGTGAGATGGCGTTCACGGCTACCTTTCCCGACGACCCGGACCTGAACTAAGGCCGCCACTCCCCGGCAACCCGGCCCTCTTTCCCGGCAACCCGGGCCCAGAACTGAGACCGCTCACCCCGGAGCGGCCCTAAACTCGGATACATGAGCACCGAGGTTCTTCCCGGCAGCGGCACCCGCTCCGAGACCGATGTCCGGCCGGATCTTTCCCATGGCGACGGGGACCACGAGCGGTTCGCCCACTACGTCGACAAGAGCAAGATTGTCGAGAGCGCGGTGACCGGGGATCCGGTGGTCGCGCTGTGCGGCAAGGTCTGGGTGCCGAGCCGCGACCCGAAGCGTTTCCCGGTCTGCCCGGAGTGCAAGGAGATCTACGAGTCGCTCCCCGAGGGCGGCGAGTGAGCCGCGGCCCACGCGGTAAGGCCGGACGTCTCCACCCCCGAGCCCGCCTAAAGACACGGTGAGTGGCCACGAACTAACGCTGCCGTCGGGTCGCGCGGGCGACCATGTCCTCGTTCGGCAGGATCTGCTCGGTTCGCTGCGTGTGTGGCAGCGTGCGGCCTGCACCGAGTACTTCCGGGTGCCACGGCGGGATTTCCTGCTCAACGCGACCCCGGGGGCCGGGAAGACCGCCTACGCCCTGACCATCGCGGCCGAACTGCTCGCGCGCCGGGAGGTCGCCGCCCTCACGGTGGTCACGCCCACCGAGCACCTCAAGCACCAGTGGGCGACTGCGGCGCTCCGGTTCGGCATCGCGCTGGACTCGTCCTACCGCAACTCCCAGGGCCGGGCGTCGGCCGACTTCGCGGGCGTGGCCGTCACGTATGCGCAGGTGGCGGCGCATCCGGCGCTGCACAGGCAGCGCACCGAGGGCCGGCGCATGCTCGTCATCTTCGACGAGATCCACCACGCCGGCGATGCGCTGTCGTGGGGTGATGCCGTCCGGGAGGCGTTCGATCCGGCCCGGCGCCGGATCGCGCTGACCGGGACACCGTTCCGCAGCGACACCAACCCGATCCCGTTCGTCAGCTACGACGAGCAGCTGGACGGGTCTCGCCGAAGCTCCTCCGATTACGTCTACGGCTACGCGAACGCCCTGGAGGACGGGGTCGTCCGGCCGGTGATCTTTCTCGCCTACTCGGGTGAGATGAGCTGGCGGACCCGGGCCGGCGACGAGATCACCGCCACCCTGGGTACCCCGATGACCAGGGAACAGATCGCGCAGGCGTGGCGGACCGCACTCGACCCGGCTGGTGAGTGGGTCACCCGGGTCCTGGAGGCGGCCGACAAGCGGCTCACCGAGGTCCGCCGCGGCATGGGTGACGCGGCCGGGCTGGTGATCGCGGGCGATCATGAGGACGCGCGCGCCTACGCGGCGCTGCTGCGCCGGATCACCGGGAAGCGCCCGGTGGTCGTGCTGTCCGACGACCCGTCGGCCAGCCGGAAGATCGCCGCGTTCGCCACTTCCGACGACCGCTGGATGGTCGCGGTCCGGATGGTGTCCGAAGGCGTGGACATCCCCCGGCTGGCGGTCGGGGTCTACGCGACGAGCGTCAGCACCGCGCTGTTCTTCGCGCAGGCCGTTGGCCGGTTCGTCCGCGCCCGCCGCCGCGGCGAGACGGCGTCGGTGTTTGTGCCCTCGGTGCCGGTCCTGCTCACCTACGCCGCCGAACTTGAAGCCGAACGAGACCACGTGCTCGGCCGTCCCGGTGAGGCGCCCGAGGAAGAGGAGCTGGCCGAGGCCCAGCGGCAGCGGGACACGCCCGACGACCTGCTGGCTCCGCCGATCGAGGTACTCTACGCATCGGCGCACTTCGACCGGGTGCTCTACGACGGGGGCGAGTTCGGCACAGCCACCGCGCCGGGTTCTCCCGAGGAGGAAGACTTCCTCGGTCTGCCCGGCCTTCTCGAACCCGAGCAGGTGGCCCATCTGCTGCGCAAGCGCCAGACGGACCAGCTCAAGACGCGTTCGCGGATGGCCGGGGCTGACGGCGGTCCCGGCGGGACGGCCGTGATACCCGGGCCGGGTTCGGTGGGTCCGGGGCCGGCTCCGGTCATTTCCGGGGCGGGCTCCGGGGTTGCGGGCCCGGGCACCGGCGTTTCCGGGCCGGGGACTCCGGGCGGCGCGGCACCCCCCGTCAGCCGCGAGGTGCTGGCGGGCCTGCGCAAGGAGCTGAACGGCCTCGTCGGGGCGTGGAATCACCGGACCGGGCAGCCGCACAGCGTCATCCACGCCGATCTGTGGCGGGCATGCGGGGGGCCGCCGCTGCCGCAGGCGACCGCAGACCAGATCCGCGCGCGCATCGACATGATCCGCAATTGGGCGACGGCCCGCCACTGATCTCTGATCGGCAGCGGGCTGGTTCTCTGATCGCCAGCGGGCCGGTTCTTTGATCGGCAGCGGGCTGGTTCTGCTATGAGCAGCGGGCTGGTTCTTTGACCAGCTCCGGCTGGAGGGATGCCCCGTTTGGTTAGTCGCGGGGCGTGCCGAACGACGGCGGCCCGGGCCGCGGCGCAGGGTTCGCCCGTGACGGAGGGTTCGCCCGTGACGGAGGGTCTGGCCGCGGCGCAGGGTTCGCTTGTGACGGGGAGTCCGGGCGCGGCGCAGGGTTCGCCCGTGACGGAGGGCCCAGCCGCGGCGCAGGGTTTGCCTGCCGCGGAGGGTCTGCCCGGGAGGGGGACCGGGGCCGTGATGAAGGGTCGGCTCGCGGCGGAAGTTCCACCGAGGAGGGTGACCGGGGCCGGGAGAAGGGGTCCGTCGGGGCCGGCTCACGCCGCGCGGCCCGCTTGCTCCGCGGTACGGGCTCTTCCGGCCACGGCCAGGACGGCGGCTCCGGGCGCGGAGCCGCCGCGGGCTGGGGCCGTGCGCGCCACGAGTCCGTTTTCGGCCCGGTCGGGAACACGGTCCGCGACGACGGCCGGTCCGAAGCCAGCGGTTCGGGCTCCGGCGACCTTTCCGGCGAACCGGCGCGCCGGTTCATCAGCCAGCGGATGACGGTGACCGCGATGGCCACTCCAGTGGCGGCGATCATCGTGACGAACCCGCTCGCGACCCACTGCGTCGCGCTGACGGCGAGCCCGGAACGGGTCGGCCCGGAACTTTGCACGTGGAGCAGCCCAGCGGCGAGCGCACCGACCAGATAGATCAGCGCCGGTACAGGGATGAGCTGGTAGACGGAGACCCGCCGGACGGCCAGGGTAGCGGCCAGCGTCCCGATGATGACGGCGCCCCCGAGCAGGTAGCCAGGATTGTGGTGCATCTGCACGGTCACGCCCGTGCCGATGACCGCTGCGGCCAGGATGATCAGCGTGCCGCGGCCGCCCGATAGCTCGCCCCACCGCCACGACGGCCCAGTGGGCGCGGACGGCCTCCGACGGCTGGTCCTGACCTGTCCGGGTTCGCCCTGTCCCCGTCTGCCCCGGCCCGTTCCGTTCCGCCGTGGTCCTCTTTGCCGTGGCTCGATCTGCCCCGGCTTGATCTGGCCCCAGTCGCGGGCACGCGGATCGGCACGGTACCCGGGATCCGGCCAACCCGGATCCACGGCGTGTGCGCCCGGTTCACGGGAGATCAGGTCGGGAGCAGCGGGGTCGTGCAGCGCCGCGTCACGCCGAGGGCGTTCGCGCGTCTCCGGGCCGCGCAGGGTGCGGTCGCGGGGAGCCGGGTCGCGCACCGCCGGGTCGCGCACCGCCGGGTCGCGTGCCGCTCTGTCGCGTACCGCCGGGTCGCGCACCGCTCTGTCGCGCGTCTCCGGGTCACGCGGGGCCCGCTCAGGGGGTTCCAGAGCGCGCCGGCCGGTCTCGCGGCGCCCGGGGGTACTCCGGTCGGCGCTGCGGCGGTCTGCATCATGGCGGCCCTCGTCGCGACGTTGCCGGCGCGGAGCCGTCTCGTCCGGATAGAACGCGGGGTCATCGTCGGGCCGGTACGGATCGGGCATATAAAGGTCAGGATCCGGCTGGGAGCGGCCACGGTCGCGGGCACGCCCGGAAGGCCCGCGATCCTGCCCGAAGGACTCGGGGGCAGCATCCGGGCGCGGGGATGAGGGATCCCGTCGATACGTTCCCCTCCCGCGGGCGCGTCGGCTCGGCCGAAATTCGGCCCCGGGGCCGCCGCCAAACGGGCGCTCCGGGTCCGAATCGTGCCATCTTGGCTCGGACATCTGGTTTCAGATGTTAGCCGTTGCGGATCAATAACAAGCGCGTCCCGGTAGTCTTCGCCCCATGGATGGTGAGCCGGGCTCAGGGCCAGCCGGTGGTTAACCCGCGCACAGGCGCCTCGTCCCGCCGTTATGTGCGCACCGCGGGGTACACGCTGACCTGCGTTTTTTCCGCACTTGTCCTGGTTGCCAGCGGCCTTTCCTACTTTGTCGTGCGTGACGTTAGCAACATCGGCTCTTCACACGCGATCACGGGTGGCCCATCCATCGGGGCGCAGAACATTCTGCTGATGGGGCTGGAAAGCCGCCGGGACTGGAACGGTAATATCCTGCCGGCCAGGATCCTGAACCATCTGCACGCCGGAAGTGTCCAGGGTGTGGCGAACGGTGTCGGCGGTAACGCCACTAACACGCTGATCCTGCTGCACATCCCGGCCGGGGGGAAGAAGGCGATCGGCTTTTCCATCCCGCGCGACGACTGGGTCAACTTCGCCGGCACCGTGGGCTCCCAGCAGCAGGGCAAGATCGACCAAGCCTACGGCGTTAGCATGTTCTACCAGCAGCAGCAGCTCAAGGCGCAGAACCCGAATATCACCCAGGACCAGCTCGCGTTCCAGGGCAACGAGGCCGGGCGCAAGGCTGCGGTCGACACGGTCGAGCAGCTCACCGGCGTGCATATCGATCACTTCGCCGAGGTGAACCTGGACGGGTTCTACGAGCTGGCCAACGTGCTCGGGGGCGTAGAGGTCTGCCTCAAGCACCCGGTCCAGGACGCCAACTCCGGCGCGAACTTGCCCGCCGGGTACCAGCACCTCAACGGCGCTCAGGCGCTCGCGTTCGTCCGCCAGCGCGACGGCCTGCCCAACGGCGACCTGGACCGGACGCACCGTCAGCAGGCCTTCCTCGACGCAGTCATGGAACAGTTGCGCACCGAGGGCGTGATCGGCGACCTGACCAAGATCAACGCGCTGCTATCGGTGGCCCAGCAGTACGTGATCACCGATTCCGACTGGAACCTGCTGGACTTCGCATCGCAGATGCAGAGCCTGACCAGCGGGAACCTGGTCTTCCACACGCTGCCGATCCAGGGTTACGCCACGATCGATGGCCAGGCCGCCAACCAGGTGGACCCCGCCGTCATCAAGAACATCGTCCAGTCGACGTTCTACCCGAAGCCTGTCACGCCTTCTACGGCGGGGACACAGCCGCAACAGCCCGGCACCGTGGCCGCGGCCACGACCGTGGACGTGCTCAACGGCGGTGGCACGCCGGGCCTGGCCTCGCGCGTGTCCGAAGCCATGGTCCAGGCCGGGTTCAAGGCGGGGGTTGTCGGGAACACGACTCTCCGAACCGCCACGCAGGTCCTCTACGGGGCCGGTGAGGCGGCCAACGCCAGCCGTATCGCCTCAGCGTTCGGCGTCACGTCTGCCGCCAGCGCCACGGTGGCCGCGAATCACATCGAGGTCCTGATCGGCTCGGCTACCACCTCGGTACCGACCGTCAGCGCGGCCCCGGCCGCCGGGTCCAGCGCGTCCGGCTCGGCGCCGTCACCGGTCATTCCCACCGCCGGCCCGCAGGGCGGTGCCGTCGGCGCCCAGAAGGGCATTCCCTGCGTCGACTGAGGTCCCGCCGGGCCGGCCGGACCTGCGGGGCCGGCTGCGGGCTTACGGCGGAGCAGCATCCGCCGCCGGCGGGTCCAGGTGTGCCTGACCACGATGATGATGAGGAGCAGGGCAGACAGGCCGTGCGGCACGAGCCGGGGGCCGGCCTGGAGCCAGTCCGCGATGCCGGACCAGGTGACCGCGGCGACCAGGGCGAGCAGCAGCAGCGCCTGGCTCAGGTTCCAGCGCATCACGGTCGGCAGTGGGCGGCGGTGCCGCAGGCGGCGGACAGCGCCGCGGATCCAGACGCGGCGGTACCACAGGTGCGGGCCGACCGCGGCGGCGAACACCAGGCCGAAGATACTGTGCAGCGTGATCGAGGAGGGCTCGACCAGCAGGCACACCACCCCCGAGGTGGCCAGGGCCACGTCGGCCAGCCACCGGCGGCGGTACACGTCGCGGCGGCCTGGCGGGGCCGGGCTGGGCGATTCCCCGGATTCGCGAGCGCCCCGTCGTTCCCTCATACCCGCGACGGTAGAAGCGGGCGGCTCCCGCCGGCGTCGCCCCCGGCGCCGATCTTTCCGTGCTCCCCGAGGGTGACCCGGGTCATTCTCGCGGATGACCCGGGTCGCTCCGCAGGACGGCGCGCCGTCCTGCGGAACTGCTGATCGGCGGCGCTGTCAGAGAGCTTGCTGACCCTACGGCAGAAGGACCGGCGTGCCGGTCAGCTCGACCCCGGCGGCACGCAGTTCGGTGAGGGCACGGGCCGTGCTGTCGGGGGCGACGCCCGCGGTGAGCCCCAGCAGGATGCGGGTGGCGAACCCGCCCTGGGCCCCGTCTGCGGCCGTCGCGCGCACGCAGTAGTCGGTGGCGATCCCGACGACGTCGAGTTCGGTGACATCCCGTTCGCGCAGCCAGTCACCCAGCGACGTGCCGGTGTCGTCGGCACCTTCGAATCCGCTGTAGGCAGCGGCGTGCGTGCCCTTGCGGAAGATCGCTTCCACCCGGTTCGTGTCGAGGTCGGGGTGGAACTCCGCGCCCGGCGTCCCGGCGACGCAGTGCGGCGGCCAGGTGCGGGCGAAGTCCGGGTGGTCGGAGAAGTGGTCGCCTGGATCGATGTGATGGTCCTGGGTGGCGACGATGTGTGCGTACTCGCTGTTGCTGCTGGCGAGCCGCCCACTGATCGAACGGGCTACGTAGGCGCCACCCGGTACGGCGAGTGAGCCGCCCTCACAAAAATCGTTCTGGACGTCCACGACGATGAGTGCGCGCACCCGCCCACGGTATCGTGCCGGAAGCGTTGCCGGCGAGGTCAGGGCCGTCCTCGGCGTCACCAGCGTGGACGAGGAGAACATGGCGGATTACTGGAACCACAACGTGCACTACCAGCCGCTCATCCTGGCCGCGATGCCACCGGGCTGCGGCAGCGCGCTCGACGTCGGCTGCGGCGACGGCCTGCTCGCCTGCCGCCTGGCCTCGCGCTGCCGGGACGTGACCGGAGTGGACCGCGACGGCCGCATGATCCAGCTCGCCCGCCAGCGCGGCCGGGACCTGAGCAATGTGGCCTTCCTCGACGCGGAGTTCCCCGCGTTCCCGTTCGACGACGCCAGCTTCGACTTCATCGTGTCGGGCACGGCCATCCACCACATGAACTTCGAGGCCGCGCTGATGGCCATGAGCCGCCTCCTGCGGCCGGGTGGCCAGCTGGCCATCGTCGGGCTGGCCCGCAGCGCGAGGCCAGCGGACTGGATGTACGACGCGGCCGGGATGCCGGTGAACGTGGCGTACGGGCTGGCTCACGCAGCGCTGCGAGCCGCCCACCAGGAAGGTTCCGGGCCCGGTCACCCGATCAAGGAACCCACCATGACCTGGGGCGAGGTCCGCGCCGGCGCGCTGCGGCTGCTCCCCGGGGCCCAGTACCGCCGCCACCTCCTGTGGCGCTACTCCCTCCTCTGGCGCAAGCCCTCCTGACCCCGCCCGCCGCTGGCATATGTACGCAGAGGCGCCATCGCGTGCACCCCCGTGTCCGCTGCCAAATGGGAAAAGTGATCTTTGGTGGCGGGCGCGGGGGTTTGTGCTGGTGTGGCCTGGTCGGTGCGGGGGTCGTTCAGTAGGTCGGTGATGGTCTGGGGGGTGGCGTCGGTGATGGTGACGTGAATGGTGACCTGATGCAGATCGTTGCTGTAGACAGCCTGGACGTTGAACGCGTCCAGGAGCTGTTCGACCAGGCGCACCGGGGCACCGGTGAGGACGTCGCGTCCGGTCAGGCGTATCGCGCCGGCGTCGGCGCGGCGGCCGGTGCGTGCGGGTGCGGTTTGCTCCCGGTTCATGCACAGCAGTTCTACCTGACACCATCTGACCCCGCATGCCCTTTACGAGACTTAACGTG
>Ga0066790_10000554_pt1 | contig 14276 bp, 13 predicted proteins | sample OrgsoiDNA2013050_FD_70963 | JGI IMG/M metagenome (GOLD analysis project Ga0066790, IMG submission 70963) | Permafrost soil microbial communities from the Arctic, to analyse light accelerated degradation of dissolved organic matter (DOM) -... | ecosystem: Environmental > Terrestrial > Soil >...
GCGCCTGCTCTGCTCGCCCGATGAGAATAGCGAGCTGTTCCGCGCCACCATCGGTGGTCTGGGGCTGACCGGCGTCATTCTGTGGGCCGAGATACGTTTAAAGCCTGTGCGCACAGCCTATATCGCTATGGACAGCATCCGCTATGGGTCGCTCTCCGACTTTATGCACATCGCCGCCGACTCGGACCAGGACTACGAGTACACGGTTGCCTGGGTCGATTGTCTCGCTCGCGGCAGCCACCTGGGCCGGGGCATCTTTATGCGCGGAAACCACGAGAACTCGCCGCGCTATGTCCATAAGCCGTTGCCGAAGAAACTCTCATTGGCGGTTCCCATCGACCTGCCATCATTTACGTTAAACAGCCTGACCGTGCGGGCCTTCAACGAGGTCTACTACCGTGCTCAGTTGGGGAATGTCGTACATAAAGTAGAGCCGTATGACCCTTTCTTCTACCCGCTCGACTCTATCTATAACTGGAATCGCATCTATGGCAAGCGTGGCTTCTTCCAGTACCAGTGCGTCGTCCCGTTTGAGAATGGCTACGAAGTGATGAAGGAGATCCTGGAGCGTATCAGTCGCGCAAAGGAGGGTTCGTTCCTGGTCGTGCTCAAAGAGTTTGGTGCCATCCCTTCGCCCGGCATGCTCTCGTTCCCGCGTCCTGGCCTCACGTTGGCGCTGGACTTCTCCAATCACGGTCCCAAAACGTTGCGCCTCTTCGACGAACTCGATGCGCTTGTACGCCAAAATAACGGCGCGGTCTACCCGGCGAAGGACGCGCATATGAGCGCGGAGAGCTTCCAGGCGTACTATCCACAGTGGGAGACGTTCGCTCACTACATCGATCCGCAGTTCTCTTCGAGCTTCTGGCGACGTGTCACGGACGGCGGCAGGCTCGTTCATCCAGTACAAACGGCGACACCTGTGCTGACAGGAAATGGGTTATCAGGAGCAGAAAAGTGATGGAGTGGCCTGCAGGGCGACCCATTGAGAAGACGCTACATTGAAAGGAGAGTCACGATGCAACTTGCATGGAAGGTTGATGAAGGCAGCAAAGTCAAACTGAAGAACTACGATCCAGATTATATTGATAAGTATACGGATCGGGCATTGGCATCTGCGGAGATGGACAAGCTCAGCGAAGAACTCGGCCAGTTGCAGCAGTTGTTGGCGGCGGCGCAGCATCACAGCCTGCTCATCGTCCTACAAGGGATGGATACGAGCGGCAAAGATGGCACGATTCGCCATGTCATGGCGCAGATCAATCCGCTCGGCTGCGAGGTCCGTTCCTTCAAAGGACCTACGACCAGGGAACAGGCGCACGATTTCCTCTGGCGCGTGCATCGGGTCGTTCCGGGCAGAGGCATGATCAGCATTTTCAATCGCTCCCACTATGAGGACGTGCTGGTAGTGCGCGTGCATGACCTGGTGCCAGAAAAGATGTGGCGGCGACGTTATGCGGCCATTAACAACTTCGAGAGCTTGCTATCTCAGAACGACGTGATTATCCTGAAGTTCTATTTACATATCAGCAACGACGAGCAGGAAAGACGCCTGCTGGCTCGCCAGGAGGATAGAACCAAGGCCTGGAAACTCTCCTCTGCCGATTGGGCTGAGCGAAGGTATTGGAACGATTATCAAGCAGCCTACGAGGAAGCGCTGGCTAAGTGTAGTACAGATGAAGCGCCCTGGTATATCGTGCCCGCTAATCGCAAATGGTATCGCAACTTGCTCATCGCACGGACACTCGTTTCTGCATTGCGTCCATACAAGAAGGAGTGGCAAGCTAAAATAGTGGAACGAGGACAACGCGAACTCGCGCTTATAGAGAAGTCGCGGCAGGCAGAGGAAAATTCCGTTGCAGCAAACACCACACCACATATTTCAGTCCCCTCAGGCGGATCGTAGCATTTCAATAAAGGAGAAAGATGATGCAACTGGCATGGAAAGTTGACCCAGGCAGCAACATCACGTTGCAGGACTATGATCCCGACTATATTGATGAGCAGGTTGATCCCGCCTTGGCGAGGGCAGAACTGGAACAGCTCGGCAAGGAGCTTGGTGAGTTGCAGGAGTTGTTGGCGGCGGCCCACCATCAGAGCCTGCTCATAGTGTTGCAGGGGATGGATACCAGCGGTAAGGCTGATACAATTCACCAGGTCCTTTCCCGCGTCAATCCGCAGGGATGCGAGGTGCGTTCGTTTAAAGTACCTAACTCGCGGGAACTAGACCATGACTTCCTCTGGCGTGTGCATCGGGTCACTCCAGGCAAGGGTGTCATCGGTATTTTCAATCGTTCCCACTACGAGGACGTGCTGGTCGTGCGCGTACACAACTTACAATCACAAGAGATCTGGCATAGCCGCTACGCCGCCATTAACGACTTTGAACGCTTGCTGGCTCAAAACAATATGATTATTCTGAAGTTCTTCTTGCATATGAGCAAGGACGAGCAGGAAAGACGCCTGCTGGCCCAGCAGCAGGATCAAACGGACGCCTGGAAGGTCTCCACCGCCGATTGGGCTGAGCGGGAGTACTGGAACGATTATCAAGAAGCCTACCAGGAGGCGCTCTCACGGTGCAGTACCAATGAAGCGTCCTGGTATATCGTTCCCGCCAACCACAAGTGGTATCGCAATTTGCTCGTGGCGCGGACGCTTGTGCATACTCTACGCCCGTATAAGGATGAATGGCAGGCGCAATTAGTGGAGCGTGGAGAGCGTGAACTCGCACTTCTGGCGGGTATTATCCATCAGGATCAGACGGATAATCGTAAGAAGAAACGCTCAAAGAAAGCCCAGAAAGCTCATAGTGGCACTTAATACTACTTTGGGGGATAATCCGATGGCCACCATTACCGATGAGTTCATGCGCCAGATGCTGACCAAAACCAAAGCATATTGCATCGTCATTTTGAAGGCTGGACCACATAAGAATGACGAAGGAGTCGAAAAGATCATCTGGGAACATGGACGAAGGAATTTTGCACTGCGTGCCGATGGAGCATTGCCTATTGTTTGCCCGGTCTCCGATGGGAGCGATGTGTCAGGGATTGGAATTTTTAATGCTCCCATCGAAGAAGTAAAAAAGCTCATGGACGAGGACCCAGGGGTAAAAGCAGGCATCTTTGTCTATGAAATTCACGCGTGTCGCAGTTTTCCTGGTGCTTGCTTACCATAAATGAACCCTTTATAGTGACAGGCGCTTGAAGATACGTTCGGGCGTGCTCCTGACCACAAACATGATTGGACGCCAGAACCAGGGCAGGTAGACAACGTCTTTGCCCGTCTTCATCGCCTGATAGATGCCTGCGCCGACGGACTGAGGAGAGGCAAAGAGCAGCCCTTTCTTCAGTGCGGTGGTCATTGGCGTATCGACAAAACCCGGCTTGACGGTAACAACCGAGACATGGGACTTGCTTAAACGGTTGCGCAATCCTTGCAGGAAGACGGTGAGTCCACCTTTAGCTGCTCCGTAGACGTAGTTGCTCTGACGCCCGCGATCGCCCGCGACGGAGGAGATGACGGCGATGCAGCCGCGCTTCTGCTGCTCGAAGTAGTTGGCGCTGAGGGTCAGCAGAGAGATAACGCTCATCAGATTGTTGTTCAGCTCTTTCAACGTTTCCTCGACGCTCAGCTCGCTCTTGCGCTGGTTGCCCAGTGTGCCGTGCGCGATCAGCAGCCGGTCGAGTCCCTGCAACGCTTCGATCGCCGCGTTGAGCATCTCCTCGTGCCGTTCCAGTTCGGCCAGGTCGAGCACATATGTCTGCACACTGCGCGCGCCGCGTACTTTAAGATCATCAGCGATCGCCTGTAGCTTTTCGGCGTTGCGCGCCACCAGGAAGAGGTCCGCGCCATCGCCAGCAAAGCATTTGGCTGTTTCATGGGCAATCGCGGATGTTGCCCCTATAATCAATACTCTCATTTGTTATCCTTTTTTCACTCGTATCTATTTAGATTCCATCATCTAATGGGGATGAGGCTATTTTTGGGGTAGGGACCAGCCTCGGCGCGTCCGTGATTTATCATTTTCCTCCTCGCTGATGACGAGAAAAACGTGCGTAGCGGGTAGGAAATGATAAATCCGGACGCGCTAGAAGCTGGTCCCTACCTCGATTACAGAATCGATCCAAAAATGTGTTGGTGAAAGAAGGACCCCTGCGCTCCCAATGCCTGGGTGAGCCGAGCCTCTCCTATCAACCAATAATCAACCCGCGCGCGAATACACGAAAAACATAATCGCGCCGACTATGACCAGCAGCGTGCCCAGACCGCCTAGCGCAAAAATCAGGAAGGTGAAGAGCGGATTGCCGCCACCTCCTCCTGTATTGGTAGTAGTGCCGGTGCTGGCGGGCGGCGTCGGAGTAGCCGTTGCAGTCGCGGTCGGCACGCTGGTCGGCGAGGGCGTCGGCGACGGTGCCGTAGTCGGCGAGGGCGTTGGCGTCGCGGCCTGCGTTACCGTCAATGCGTTGTTATTGACAAGCATCATCGTCTGCTCGTTTACAGCGATAACGCGCACAGGATATGCCTGCGGCAGGGCGGTTGCCGATACTGTCAGCGTCACGCTAAAATGGCCGTTACTATCGGGCATTACATTACTCTCAGCGATCGTTCCGCTATTTTCCATTCCAACCGAGACAGCGAGCTGCTGAACCGGAAGCCAGTTCGAGCCAGTAATAGTAACCTGGCCGCCAGGAGCGACGCTCACGGGCGTCACCGCGTCGATGGTCACGGGCTGTGCAACGGTGAAGGTATTTGACGAAAGCGCCTTCACAGTCGTCGAGAGCGCGCAGATATAATAAGCGGTCGTCGCGGTTGACGCGCTATTCGGCCACGTCGTATCCAGCGCAAGCGTCCCATCCGCCTGTGCCGTCGTCGTCGGACTGCTGCTGAATGGCGTCAGTCCCGCCGTCACCGGATTGGTTGCATTGGCGCACGCCGTCGCATCAGCGCTGGCCGTGGTATATAGACTGACAGAACTGCCAGGTGTAAAACCGGAGCCAACGATGTGGACTTTCGTGCCTGGATGTCCAAGCATTGTTCCTGTAAACGACACCTGCGCCGCGAGCGCCCTGTACGCGTGCGCGGAGGCGGGGAGCGGTGCCGCTATACTGAAGAAGAAAAAAGATCCTATAAGACAGTAAAGAAGTAAATAGAGATGTTTGGGCAAAGATTTAAGCATAGAGACTCCTAAACAATAGCTTCCTATAAGTTATAGACGGAATTGCCTAAACGCATGTAACAGATAGAGAGATATGGCGCTATAGCATCCCTGCTTACGAGCTGGCGGATGTGCGCTGCCGCAGCGCCTCATACAGGGCGATACTGCCCGCCACGGCGGCGTTGAGCGAATTGACATAACCGTGCATGGGCAGCTTGATGAGCAGATCGCAGTGTTCGCGCACGAGGCGACTGATACCCTTGCCTTCGTTGCCTACGACAAGTGCCAGCGGCCCCTTGAGATCGGCCTTTGTGTAGAGCGTCTCCGCCTCACCTGCCAGCCCGACAACCCAGACGTTTTGTTTTTTCAGATAGTCAATGGTGCGTGTCAGATTCGTTTCCTGGGCGATGCGCAGGTGTTCCGTCGCGCCCGCCGACGTTTTCACGACCGTCGCGTTGACCTCCGCCGCGCGGTGCTCGGGGAGAATCACGCCGTGCACGCCTGCGGACTCGGCGGTGCGCAACAGGGAGCCGAGGTTATTGACATCCTGGATGGCGTCGAGAAGCAGCAGGAAAGGAGCTTCGTTTCTTTCCTGAGCGTAGGCCAGCAGGTCATCGGTGCTAACATAGCTCCGCTCCGCAACCAGCGCCACACAGCCCTGATGCACCGCGCCATGACTGAGCTGGTCCAGGCGTGCACGCGGCACAATGTCGATGGGAATACGCCTCTGCTCCGCCTCTTGCACGATTGCTTTAAGCGCGGACGCCTCGCGCAGCCCCTCCGCCAACAGGATGCGCTTTACCTGTCGCACTGAGTGCAGTGTCTCTAACACCGGGTTCCGTCCCCAGATATATTCGGCCATAAATCTCCTTAAAAGACCGTTGAAGATAGTTTTGAAAAATGATTTTGCCATGCAGTATAACATATATGGGCAGTGCACGTCACAAAAATAGTGGGTCTTTTGCCACCATTCGCGCCTGTTTGTGTGTTATCTTATTTATAGTAAGAGGTGAAAGCGCAATTGTATGTATTATCTTTATAACGTTACGCGGATTTTATATCAGATAGAGTACTTGCTTCAAACGAAACTACTTTCTTATTGACATATGCTGGTCTATAGGCTATGCTTTAACACGCACAAGAATTTGTGTAACTAGAGCGAAAAGGGGTTTTTGCACTTTTTCAGAGGCAGGAGCGGATATGGGTGAACGGCAGAGTTGGCGCGATCTGCTAGGGGAGTTGACCAGCGACTCCATCGAGCGGCAAAGGATTGCCAGTGCTATAGGTATCAATCCTGTTACCATAACACGCTGGGTGGACAACAAGTCGAGTCCGCGTATAGACAATGTGCGCCAGTTGCTTGACGCAGTCCCACAGCGTCGCGAACATCTTTTTGCGTTGATGCAAGAGGAGTTTCCAGAACTTGCTACCTATGACCAGGAGCCTGTAGAGAGCATACAGGCGATTCCGCCCGCGTTTTATGCGCGTGTGATGAACGCTTTCGCCAGTTCGCCACCCATTCTGCGCGCGCCCACCATCACTTCTCTCATCTTGCAGCAGTTGATCGTTCACATCGATCCGTCCAAAAAGGGTATTATTGCCGCAATCGCGCAATGCGTACCGCCCGCGCCAGGACAGAAGGTACGCAGTCTGCGCCAGGTGGTGGAGCGCGCATTCTCGGAAGATAGACCCGAGCAACAGACGCTGTTTGTGGGCGCGGAGTCTCAGGCAGGCCGTGCCGTGATGATAGGTAGCCCGATCATGGTACAGAGCCTCGCCGAAAAGGAGCGCAGGTATGCTATTCGCTACGAGCCGGAAGAGGGGAGCATCGCTACCTGCCCTATCATGAAGGCGGATAGCACTGCTGGTTGCCTCTATGTTTTCGTCTCTCGACAGAACTATTTTACGCCGGAGCATGTGAAGCTCGCACAGGCGTATGCGAATCTGTTGATATTGGGCTTTGAGGAGTCCGAGTTCTACAGCCTGTCCGAAATAGACCTGGGTATGATGCCGCCACTCTTTCTGCAACTTCCGTTTTTTAGCGACTTTCAGACGCGTGTTACCCGCTACATGCTGCAGGAACAGGCTGAGTGTGGCTTAATCACACGTCCCCAGGCCGAGCAGATCATCTGGAAGCAGATAGAGAATGAGCTTCTCCACCTGCCATTCTCCGAGTTCGGGGAAGGGATAGCGGGTACGTTCAGTGAGCGTGCCCCCAGGCTTTAATCCAGCTTAGTGCCTGCACTATCCCCGTGCCACAGATGCTGCAATTCGCTTGATGTCCGCAACAATTCATCCAGGCGTCCCTGTGTCTCAATGCGACCCTCTTTCAGCACGAGAATATGCTCCGCACGCTGCAGCACGGTGCGGCGATGCGAGACGACCAGGCAGGTAACGGCGCGTCTCTCAAAGATTCGCTTCCACATCGTCTGCTCCGTTTCGACATCGAGCGCGCTGGAGAGATCATCGAAAATGAGCAGATCGGCCTCGCGCACAAGCGTACGAGCCGCCGCTGTACGCTGTACCTGTCCGCCTGAAAGCTTGACGCCGCGCGCGCCGATGAGGGTCTCCAATCCGTCTTCCAGGCTCGCCAGATCGTGTTCCATAACCGCTGTGTGCAGAGCGTCTTCGAGCGTGCTGCCCTGCTCAGGCAGACCGAGCAGGATGTTCTCCTTGAGCGAGGCGCTGAAGAGGCGCGGCACCTGGGCGGTATAGGCGCTGCGCGGCGGCACGAAAAACGCGGCTGGATCGGTCACGAGTTCGCCGTTCCAGCGTATCTCGCCAGCGTCCATTGGCAAGAGGCCGAGCAGCGTCTGCAGCAGCGTCGTCTTGCCCGCTCCAACGCGCCCCGTAATGACAGTGAGCGTTCCGCGCCGAATACACAGGTTGATATCAGCAATGCCGCGCCCGCTGTTGGGATAGCGATATGTCAATGCCGTGGCCTCCAGCGTTTCTAATGCTTGCTCGGTTCCTCTAGTGAGCGCGGGCAGCTCCAGCAGAGAGCCGCTCAGGTATAGAGGATGATGAGCGACCAGCCCGGCGGCGGGTGCTCCCTGCAATAGCGTATGCATGCGTTGAAAGGCCACCCTGGTCTGCGCGTAGTGGGCCAGAAACATACCGAAGAACGTCGTGAAATCGGTCACAAAGCCCAGGTAGTAGATGAAGAGCGCGAGGTCTCCGATGCCGAGCCGTCCCGAGCGCAACGACTGCGCCGCGAGAATCAGGATGAGGCCCGTTCCCAGGCCCACAACATTGCCAAACGTCGAATTCAAGAGCTGTTCCAGCACGCTATCGCGCAGCATCGTGGAGCGTCGGTTCTCGTTGCTGCAAGTGAAAGCTGATACCGTGGAACCCACCGCAAACTGCAGTGGCTTGAGCCCTGGCGGAGAGGTGGGTTTGCGTTGGCTTGAGCCAGAAGTCCTCTGCTGTTGTCTCTTCTCTTCTTCTCTGCTATACTGCCCCTATTCCTGACAGAAAGGAGATGGAATGAAGAGAACGTTCAAATTTCGCCTCTACCCAACATCCGCGCAGGCTGCGGCGCTGGACTGGACGCTGGCACGGTGTTGCGAACTCTACAACGCCGCCTTGCAGGAGCGCAAAGAGGCGTGGAATGCGTGCCGCCGCCATCCCAACTTCTACGATCCCGACTGGCGCGCAGAGCACGCGAGCGAGTATGCGGTGACGTACTACGATCAGGCCAATACGCTGCCCGACCTGAAACGTGATGTCCGACCAGAGTACGCGACCATCGGCTCCCATGTCTTGCAGGAGGTCTTGCGCCGGGTGAAGAAGACGTTTGACGACTTCTTTGGGCGAGTCCGCCGCGGGCAGACGCCGGGCTATCCGCGCTACCAGAGCAGGACGCACTACGATAGCTTTACCTTTCCCGATGCGTCTGGCTGGAAGCTCTCTGGACATCGGCTTACTATCACTGGCCTGGGCAGTATCAAGATCAAGCTGCATCGCCCCGTCGAGGGCACAGTCAAAACCACCACGATCAAGCGCGAGGGCGTCCACTGGTACGTCTGCTTCGCCTGTGAGGTGGTGGCGCAGCATCGCGTGCCTGCAACCTGCGAGGCCGTTGGGATCGACCTGGGTCTGTTGCACTTCGCGACCTTATCTTCGGGCCAGACCATCGAGAACCCGCGTTATCTGCGCACCTCTGAGAAGAAGCTGGCAGAGAAACAGCAGACGCTGGCCCGCAAGAAGCGCGGGAGCCACCGACGCCGGAAAGCGGCACAGCAGGTAGGCAGATGTCACCGCCATGTGCGCAACCAGCGGCAGGACTTTCTGCACAAGCAGTCGCGTTCTCTGGTGAACGGCTACGAGACGATCATCTTTGAAGACCTGAAGCCCAGAAACATGAGCAGGCGTCCCAAACCGAAACAGGACGCCCAGACCGGCGAGTTTCTGCCCAACGGGGCAGCCGCCAAAGGGGGCTTGAATAAGTCGATACAGGATGCTGGGTGGGCAACGTTCGTCGCGATGGTGCGTGCCAAGGCTGAAAGCGCCGGGCATGTGACCGTCGTGTTCGTAGACCCCCACAAGACCAGCCAGTTGTGCAGCGGTTGTAAGCGAGAAGGACCACACAAAGATCTCAGTGAGCGCACCCATACGTGCCCTCACGGCGGTCTGGTGCTCGATCGCGATCACAACGCCGCTCTGAACATTCTCCGGCTCGGACGGAGCCGTCAGGAGGCCTGACCGCTTTCTGAGAAGCCCCTGGGTTTCTCACCCAAGGGGAGGAGTCACATGCTTGAGTACGGGTTCATCGGTGTTGTAGCCAAACGAAACGTCGCACAACTCGACGGAGAGCGCGCCTGTGGGTAAGGGAGTAGTGCCGTCGTCTTGTATCGTCGCCCACATCTGCAACAGGTTCTTAACGCGTCCGATGCTCGCGCCCGCCTTCTGCAGATCTTCCAATTGCTGCCGAATCTGCTCGATGGGACTGTTGAGCAGGGTTGTGTAGTAGAAGATGAGGTAGACTGCGCCGACAGAGATGACTTTGTTGCTCCACAGATAGGCACCTATGGCGAAGGCGAGCGCGGCCCCGAGGCCAAAGAGACCGATTGAGACCATAAACATCGTATAGCTGCTCAGCGTGGCCCGGCGGTTGACCGGATACCAGTTCCGTAGCAATTGAAAGAAGTGGCGCATCACATACGCGGTGGCACCGTTTGCGCGCACATCTTCGGTTCCGGCGAGCTGCTCACCGAGGAAGCCAAAGAACTCTGCGTTCTTCTGGCGCTCCCTGTCCCAGGCGGGAAGGGCGAACGAGCGAATGCGGATCAGCGTCACTAACGCCAGGAGCGCGAAGGCGGCGATAGCGGTGCCGACGCGCCAATCTTCGCGGAAGAGCAGCAGGATAATACCGATAAGCAACAGAGCGTTGCCAAGCAGGTGTACAACCGACTGCGAGAAGAAGTTGGAGAGCGTATTTACGTCGCCGTCGATGCGTTCGATCAATTCGCCCGCAGTGCGCTCCTTATGGAAGGCCATATCGAGTCCCAGGCAGTGCTCAACAAGGTCGGTGCGCAGTCCGTTGGTCGCGATCCACGCCACGTTCTCGCTGACATACGTTGCGAGCACGGAGACCGCCTGATTCGCCAGCGCGATGCCAACAAAAAGAACGCCCGCCAGCATCAACGAGGTGACGCTGCCGCCGGAGGTTGCCGAGTCGATAAAGTAGCGCAGGATCTGCGGATTCGCCAGTTGCAAGGCGATGCCTGTGAGTATCAGTGTCGACATCAACGCAACGCGCAAACGTTGTGGCGCGAGGTAGGTCAGCAGGAAATCCCGATAGGAGCGAAGATTTGCTCTGGGCGGAGCGCTCATAGTGTGTCCAATCCTTTCATGTCACATATGTTTCAACAGGACCCGCTTGACCGCTTCAGCTATTGCCGCGAAAGTGTGGAAGACGGCCACGGGATCTTTCCTGTATAGGGGTGCCCGTGGCCGCATGGGAAAGGCAATAAAAAAACCACGGACGCGCGCCCGTGGCTGTGTTGTGCTTCAATTGCTACTCGCTAGCTGTTCCAGGGCGCACTCATAGAAGGCAGGCCATTTTCAGGTATAGAAAATTTCTGAAAATGCATCTTACGCATCAAATGAGTGCTTCCTTTCGTGAATTCTTGCACACTGAGATTACCATAAATACAGGCGTAAAGCAAGGCGTGTGCATCATTATTTTTGCAAAAGACTATCACTAACCAACCAATCAATGATGTAGGGGCGCGGTTCACAAGCCATTGGTTGATACTAAATAGGAGACCCGCGAGGAAAAGAGGGGACCAAAGGGGGGTCACGCTTGCACAAGCAGGACGAATGGAGGACAATCTTTTCAGATAGTTCATCATCACGAAAGGATTGTTCTCCATGAGTCATCATACCGCATCCACACAAGAGGTTCCTGTTAGCCACCCCGCCGATCAGATAGTGGGATTTCTGCACGAATTGCTGCGTCCCTTGCCCGGCGACCGCGAGGAGTCCTCGGCTCCCCGAGGACGAGGACGCCCCAGGGAACTGCACAGCGATCACCTGTGGTTGGCGATGCTGCTGGCCATCCTGCGCGGCTTCACCGGGTTCGCCAGTGTCTGGCGTCTCATCACCTGGACAGGGGTAGGAGGCTTCCCGGTGCTCTGCCTGACACGAGCGGCCATTCGCAAACGGAGGCTCGCACACCGATCTCTCCAGTTTGCACGATCTGCTCAGTCGGGTGAGTGTTGCTCTGCTGCCCTGGACCCGAGAGGCTCAGGACCAGAGCCTGGCTCCTTTTGCCCACACGGTCTTGGATCTGGATCAAAGCACCCTGGATGCCGTTCGGCGGGCCTGTGAGGATGTGCGGGAGGAGACCAAAGACAGCCCTCGTTTGTTGGTGGGCAAAGTGATGGGTCTCTTCGATATCCGACGACAACAGTGGGTTCGTTTGCTGTTCCGCGACGATGTCTTTGCCAATGAAAAGCACCTGGTGGAAGAGCTCTTCGGGGGTATCCAGCCGGGAACCCTGATCCTGGCGGACCTGGGCTATTTCAGCTTCGCCTGGTTTGACTGGCTCAGCGAGCAGGGATGCTGGTGGCTCTCGCGGATGCGTGAAAAGACCTCCTACACCCTCGAGCATGTCCTGCTGCGGCAAGGCAGCACGCTGGATGCGCTGATCTGGCTGGGAGCCTATCGCGCCGATGGAGCCAAATACTTGGTCCGTTTGATGCAGTTCGAGCACGCCGGAGTGACCTACCGCTATCTGAGCAATGTCTGCGATCCTGCCCTCTTGAGTATGAGCGATGCCGCCCGTCTCTCTGCGCGCCGCTGGGATATCGAGTTGGCGTTCAAAGCACTCAAGGGAGAGTTGGGCATTCACCTGTGGTGGTCTTCTCACCCCATTCTGGTTCTGCAACAACTCTTGTGTGCGCTCATTGTCGCACAGATCCTGCATGCCTTGCATCTTCGCGTGGCCGCTGAGGCGGGAGCCGATCTCTTTGACGTGTCCCTGCCGGTCCTGGTCAAACTGCTGGCCTCGGCTCCTGCTCGTCCCAGCGCCCACAGCCTGATTTCTCTGCTGGTTGGGAAAGGCCGCCTCCAGGGACTCATCCGTCCGTCTCGACGCTACCAGCCGGTGGTGCCTGCTCTGCTCTCGCCCTATACGCCTGCTCCTGCTGATCTTCTCTGCATCAGGAAGGCGCGCTACGCCCAGCGCAAATGCCAACCACGCTCTGATCGCTCCTGTTTCCAACCCAGATTTTTCTCCTTCTTGTTGATTTAGTATCAACCAATGGCTTATAAATCGCGCCCCTACATCATAATGTGGTCGGTTGGTTGGTTGATGAAATCCTTTATTTGGCAGGAATATGATATCATCATAATACGCGCAATATTGTGCTTGGTAGATTTATATTTTTTGTAAGGCAGGTGCTGTATGGTCAGGCTGCAAGGGGTGCAGAGACAGTCGCAGGAAGAGATATTTGCTACCTATAGCTGGTGGGAGCAGAGCAATCTCCTGCTCGCTATCACGGCAGAGCGTTGTGATTATATCGAGTCCTGCGTGGATCGCGTTTTTGGGCGGGAGGCGTCGAAGCAGCAGGAGGTACTGGAAGTGGGCTGCGGCGGGGGACTAATCTGCGAGGCGTTGGCAAGTAGGGGAGCGCTCACGGTCGGCATTGATCCATCCGAGGGAGCGTTAGAGGCGGCCAGAGATCACACGCGGCGCAGTGGCCTGGGACAGACCACCTATTTCGAGCAGGGCTACGCCGAGTCCTTGCCGTATGCTGATGGTAGCTTCTCGGTGATCGTTTGCCTGGACGTATTGGAACACGTACAGGATCTGCACGTGACTATCAAAGAGATTGCCCGCGTGCTGGCTCCGGGTGGCGTGTTTGTTTTCGATACCATCAACCGGACGATCTGGGCGCGCATCGCCTTGATCTGGATCGGCGAACGCTTCTTTCGGAGTAGCGGCCTGGTTCCGGGCCTGCACAACTACTCAAGCTTCATCAGGCCGGGCGAGCTACAGGTGGTCATCGGGCAGAATGGTCTCAAGGTACACGAGCTGATCGGCTTCACGCCGCAGCTGAAGAAGGGACGCCTGACGCTTGGTCCTGGCCGGTTTCGCGGCGTCTCCTATGTCGGGTACGCGACGAAGGACAGGTAGGAAAGAAGGGCGCGCCTATTGCTCCAGCCAGAGGCGCTTATCTTCCTTTGCCATAGTGCTGCGTTCGATAGCTTCGGCGAAGCTCTGTTTCTGTGCTCCCTGCTGGTTGCGGGAGGCTTCGCGTGTCTGACGACGGTTCATGCCCAGCGAGGGCTGGCTACTGTTCAGCAGGGTGCCGAACTGCTCGGCGCTGACCTGGAAGAAGGCGGCCAGGCGTTCGATCTGGCGTTGGCCGAGGCTGACCAGTTCGATGGCACCGGACTCGAATTTATTCCACACGTCGACGCTCAGGCGCAGCCCTTGCGCCACCTCGACTTTGCTCATGCTGCGACTCTTGCGCAGTTCGCCCAGGCTGGCCGCCGCCAGTTGAGGAGTGAAGACACGCTCCAGGGCTGTCTGGCAGGCGCGCTGTGTCAGCGCCGAGAGTTCGCTATCCTGTTCTTCGTTCAGGCCGGTTCCGGCTGTGGCATAGTA
>Ga0066790_10000555_pt1 | contig 14265 bp, 19 predicted proteins | sample OrgsoiDNA2013050_FD_70963 | JGI IMG/M metagenome (GOLD analysis project Ga0066790, IMG submission 70963) | Permafrost soil microbial communities from the Arctic, to analyse light accelerated degradation of dissolved organic matter (DOM) -... | ecosystem: Environmental > Terrestrial > Soil >...
GGACAAGGAGTAAGGACAAGCAGAATGAACGAGCCAACCTCCCGCAGCCGGGGACCTCTGCGCCCGGCGTCGCTGCGGCGCACGCTCCTCGGCGCCGCCGTGATCGGCAGCATGATGCTCGCCGCAGGGTGCCACAGCGGCCGCCGCTCAAGAACCTGCACCTGAGCACCCCGGTCGGTACCCGCACCTCCGGCATCGCCACCGGCGGCACGCTTCCCAGCACCCCTCCGCAGTCGGCAGCCTGACCGTAATGGCCGCCGATATGAACGGGCACCACGCCGACGCTGGTCAACACCTGGGCAACTCCGATCTGGAAGTTCTGCGCATCGGCGAGAGGTGACCGAACATTGAGACGGGCATCCCCGGCGGCGTGGCGGGAGCGTGTGCCTACATCACGGTTTCGTCCGCGGTGAAGATCATTCTGCGTACCGGGGCGATCTCCTGGAGGCGTGCCGCGTCGGCCGCAGTGGCGCGTCCCTCGGGGGAGGCGAACGCGGCGCGCAGCTCGTCCATCGTGTCCCATTCCAGCTCAGTGATCAGGTAGTAGGGCGCGCCGTGGAGGGGCGCGACGTCACGGCCCACCGTGTACCGGCGCAGCCCCGGCAGGTGGCGGATGAGCGGGATGTGAACCTCGCGGTAGTGCCGGTCGAACGCCTCAGGGTCGGCTGGCGCCTCGTACACCGCGAGGAAGCGGGCCGTCATCGTGCTGCCCTCGCGTACCGTGCGAGGACGGCGGCGCCGGCACGCTCGGCCGACAGGCACTCCAGGTACGCGGGCGGGCCGCCGGCGGGGAAGAGCCGCTCGCCGGCACCGAGGATGGTGGGGAAGGTCAGCAGCCGGTACTCGTCGATCAGGTTCGCCGCCATCAGCGCGCGCACGATGCTCAGGCTGCCGGTGATGATGACATCGCGCCGCTCGCGCCTGACGGCGTCGACGAGATCGCCGTCGATGACCCGTGAGTTCGCCCATGCCGAGGTGTCGGTGAGCGAACGGGTGGCGACCAGCTTCGGCACGGCGTTCATCCGCGCCGAGAACGGGTCGTCGCGGCCGGGCCAGATCCGCGAGAACAGCTGCCAGGTGGTGCGCCCCAGCAGCATGACTCCGTCGTCCAGGGTGCTCCCGAGCCGGAACTTGTCCCCGGCGACCGTCTCGGGGCCGTGCCGGAACGCCCAGCCGCCGGAGGGCGTGCCGGCGGACCCGTCCGGGTCGGAGATGATCCCGTCCAGGGTGATGAACTGAATGACGATGACGCGCACGGTGGGTCTCCCTTCGGCCAGTGCTCACTCGTACGTACCGTGCTCACTCGTACGTACCGCCGGCACCGGACCGACTCATCGCTCCCGGCGCAACTCGCCGGCAGAAACCCGTTCGGGCAGCTGGAATGCCTCGAACACGGCTGGATCGGCGAACACGACGTTGCGGGCGACCTGGCCGTCGGCGACGGTGAAGACCTGAAGCGTGTGCAGCCGGTGGCCGCCGGCGAGCACCGGCGCGTACGCGGCGAGCGCGGGCTGCCCGTTGGCGGTGAGCTGGCGCGTGGCCCAGCCCGTCCCGCGCATCTCGAACACCCGGCGCATGAACAGCCCGTAGTCGCGGCTGCCCCGGTACCACAGCGGCACCGGCGGCATCTCCAGGACTGCCGCATCGGCCAGAAGCCGCACCAGCGCGGGGACGTCGGCCGCCTCGAACGCCCGCATGTACCGCTGGATCACCGCACGTACCTCCGGGTCGCCCGGCTCGGTCACCTCGCTCACGTCGCCCGCGTCGGCAAGCGCAGCGCGAGCCCGCTGCAGAGCGCTGTTGACCGCCGCGACCGTGGTTCCAAGCTGCGCGGCGACCTCGGCCGCACTGAACTCCAGCACCTCGCGCAGCACCAGCACGGCCCGCTGCCGCGGCGGCAGCACCTGCATCGCCGCCACCAGCGCGAGCCGCATATCGGCCCGCATCCCTATGTCGGACCGCGCATCGGGAAACGGCTGCAGCCAGGGGATTTCGAACACCGGCGTCAATGGCGCCCCGGGGTCGTCGCTCGGCGCGCCGAGCCCGGACGGCAACGGCCGCCGCGCACGCCCCTCCAGCGCGGAAAGGCACGCGTTGGTCGCGATCCGGTACAGCCAGGTCCGTACCGACGCGCGCGTGGTGTCGTACCGGTCGCGGGCCTTCCACGCGCGCAGCATCGTCTCCTGCACCAGGTCCTCGGCCTCGTGGAATGAGCCCAGCATCCGGTAGCAATACGCCAGCAGCTCACCCCGGTAAGGCTCGAAGTCCACGGGCACATCATCGCCTACGCGCCGTGCTGCAACGGTCCCGCGACATGCTCCCCAGCGCGACCCGGATCAGACGGTGGGCGATGAGCAGCGACCAAGCGGCGCGTGAGCACGGCAGTCCACCGACTCTGCACGCGCCTGCCTGAACGGGTGACGGGCAGCATATTTACGGAAGGTGATTACGGAACCCGGGCCATGTAAAGTGCCGGAACCGCCGTTCGCGGCGGCAGTCCGCACGAACTCGGTCCGCGTTCGGTGCGTCGTTCTGTTCGCGGTCGTCGTGCTTGCGCATTCGCAACGCGCCGCGCGCCAGCGCTGGCTATCCGCCTGGCTGGGCCGGTGCTCCCGGCGGTCCACCGCAGGTCTTGGCCGCGGCCGCTAGTAGGCGATGAGCTGCCGGCGCCCTTCGAACGCGTCGAGCAGGGTGAGCGGCCCGTGGGGCCCGGTCAGCGCGAGGACCCGCAGCCTGTCCAGTTCGGCCTGGAAAGCGGCCCGGTCGACGGCCGCCGGGAGGCTCGCTGCGGTGGTCGCGCCGACCGTCGGCCCGCCGGGGTCTGCTGACTCATCCGTCATGACATCCTCCTTCGAGCGGAGTGTTAGAGCCTTCGTTTTCCTTTGCCGCCGCGTGTGTCGCTTCGGCGAGCCGTTTGATCGAGCCCAGGCGCCGGTCCCATTGGGAAGCGAGGTCAGCCATGGCCCGAGTGGCCTGGTCGAGACGGCCGGGTTCTACCCGGTAGAGAACCTCCCGGCCCTGCTTGCGCCGGCTGACCAGCCCGGCCTGTTCGAGCACGACCAGATGCTTGGAGACCGCCTGGCGGGAGAAGGACACGTGGCCGGCCAGCCAGCTGGCGCTGACGTCACCGTTGCTGACCAGGAGGTCGAGGACCCGGCGACGAGACGGGTCGGCGATGGCCGACCACAACTCGTCATCGGCCCGCGTCGTCATCTCTGCTGGCGCATTGCGAGCACTTTGGCGAGGCGGTCCAGGAACTCGGCCCACCCGCCCCGGTGCTCGTCGGCATAACGCTGCTTCTCCGCGTCGGGCCAGTCGAGCAGCTCATGGCCGCTTTCGGCCACGCGAAGACGGGTCCGCTCGTCGCCCTCGGGCGTCAGCGTGAACTCGACGAGCATCGAGTTACCGGCCACCGGCTCCTCCCCGCGGGGATAGTTCCAGCGGAACGAGAAGCGAGCCGGTCGGTCGACTGTCTCCACGACGACCTGGCCGCCCTGGTCCCCGAACTGCATGAAGCCATGAGCGCCCGGTTCGACGACCAGTTCCACCCGGTCGGCGAACCACTGGCTCATCTGATCGGGCTCGGTAATGGTGCGCCACACCACCTCCGCCGGTGCCTCGATCAGGATCTCCCGCTCAATCACCAGGCCTGCCATCAGTATCCGATCCCTCCCTGAGCACGTCGGCGGCTACCGCCGGCCGCAGGCACCGCCGCCTGGCGCCGCACGTCGGTCATCGCTCACTCCCACTCTCGATCTGCAACCTAAGGTAGCACGTCAGCAGCAAACGTGCAACCAATGCTTGCAGTTGGTTCAGCACTTTCCCGACCCGGCGCGCAACTTGTGGTTGCACATCCGGGTCAGCACGTGCAACTATGGGTTGCACATAGAGAAAGAGGAAGACATGCAGAGCGACCTATGCACTGAAGCGGCCGGCGCCCCACGCGCCAGAAGTCGCGATGGCGATGATCGGGGAATGAAGGCTTCCTCAGAGGCTGGCACTGCTCTCAACCAGGCAACTCGTGAACTGGAGGCAAGGCAATGGCTGCATGCATCGACCAGATGACGAGCTTTACCTACACGACCTACATTCACGCCACGCCCGAGCGGGCCTGGCAGGGCCTCACCGACCCTGCCGTCACCAAGCGCTACTGGCGGCACCATAGGGCTGGTGCGAAGACCTTCCGCTCGGACTGGAGGAAGGGATCGATGTACGACATGGCGCACGAGGAGGTCGGGCTCGCCGTGAGCGACCCCGAACAGGTGATCCTCGAGTCCGATCCCGGCCGCCGGCTGGCCTACACCTGGCACGCAATCACGCCCGAGTGGGCCGCCGCGGTGGGCATGGACGAAGCCACCGCTGACGCCTGGCGCGCTGAGCCACGCTCCAAGGTGGCCTTCGGCATCGAGGACGCGGGGCAGGGCGTGGTGAAGCTCACGGTCGTCCACGACGGCTTCGAGCCTGGCAGCGACGTCCTCCAGGCAATCTCGATCGGGTGGCCTGCCGTCCTTGCCAGCCTGAAGACCCTGCTCGAGACAGGGTCAGCGTTGCCCTGGACGTAGAGGGCCGGCCAGGCAGGGAGCCTTGAACGGCCCACGATGACAAGAGCACGATTCAAGAAGGAGACAAAGGACCATGACCAGCAGCGACTTCACCGCCACCTTCACCGTCGACCGGACCCCGGAGGAGGTCTTCGCGGCGATCAACGACGTCCGCGGATGGTGGTCCGGCAACATAGAAGGCGACACCGGCGCGCTCGGTGCCGAGTTCACCTATCGCTACAAAGACGTGCACTACACCAAGCAGAAGATCAGCGAGTTCGTCCCGAACCAGCGAGTCGTCTGGCACATCGAGGAAGCGTTCCTCAACTTCACCGAGGAGCCCGACGAATGGGCAGGCACCGACGTCACCATCGAGATCACACCGAACGGTGACGAGACCGAGGTGCGATTCACGCACCGCGGCCTCGTGCCGGAGTTCGAGTGCTTCGAGGCGTGCTCGAGCGCCTGGGGCTTCTACGTCAACGGGAGCCTGAAGCGGCTGATCACAACCGGTCGCGGCGAGCCGAACCCGGAAGAAAACGCGGGCGAGTGAACCGACGGGGAGACGGCTCTTAATGAGCACAACTACCAGTGATCAGCTCCGCGGAGCCGGACCTCAGCGCTTCTGGGCGGGCGTCCCGGTGAGGATGTCGCGTCGTGGGCACTTCTGGGTGCCCGCGGCCGCCTGGGACGCCAGCGCCGGCATTTACCTTCTCGTCCGATCTTCGTTATGTCACGCGTCGACCCAGGGCACCCGTGCGGGGACGTCGCCGTCTTGCTGGTGAGCGAGCTGTTCGGCAACAGCGGGCGGCACAGCGGCTCGGGCGCTCCCGGCCAGACGGTCGCGGTCAGGGCCGGGGACGGCGTCGTCCGGGTGGAGGTCACCGACCGGAGCGGGCCTGTGGGGTGCCGGAGTTGCGCCCCGTGTCCACCGCAACGGTGCACTGCTGGATCAGCAGCGGCTACCTTCCCGCCCGCCGCGGCCCGGCCGGGCGATGGCGCATCCCCTTCCCGCCCGACGTGGAAGCCGCGTGCCATGACCGTGCCGCCAGTTTCGCGCACCAGCACCGCGGCACCGATCCCGGCCCCCGCCGCGACGGCGAGATCACCATCGCCGAGATCGCTGCCAGCGGGCCGGGCACCTCACTGCCGGGGTGTCTGACGCTGGTTGGCGATGACGGCTGCAAGGGGGCTGTCGCGCAGCACCGCGTGCAGGGCGGCGAGCGCTGCGGGCAGGTCCTGCCCGGTCAGCGCGCCTCCTGCCCAGGTGAGCACCTCCCGCAGGACTTCGAGGATGGGACCGGTGAGCTCGCGGCCGCGGGGAGTGAGCGTCAGTTCCACCCGCCGCCGGTTGTCCGGGGGGATGCGTCGTTGCACGAGTCCCGCTTCGACCATGCGGTCGACCAGGCGGCTGGGATGCCCGGACTCGGCGATGATCTGCTCGCCGAGCTCTTTGAGGGCCATCGGCTCTCTCTCGCCGATGATCAGGATCGCCTCGGCCTGGGCCACGGTGATGCCGAGCGGCCGCATCGCCTCGTTGGACCGCCGCTCGATCTCACGGAACGCGGCTTTGACTGCCAGGGCGAATTCCTGAACCTGATCCACGCTCACAGCTTACTTGCGAACGGTGACACATCATCAGTAGGGTGATGACGTGTCATCAGATGATGGATCATCAATTTAGGATGCCCACATGCCAGAGATCGAAGCCGGCGAGCTGCGGGGATTCCTCGCGGTCCCCGACGGCCAGGGCCCGTGGCCAGGGGTCGTCGTCCTGCACGAGGTGTACGGCCTGACCGACGACATCCGGGAGTACGCGCTGCGGTTCGCCCGGGCGGGCTACCTGGCCTTCGCGCCCGACCTGTACACGCACGGGACCCGGCTGCGGTGCGTGCTGCGGGCGTTCCGGGACCTGGCCGCGAACCAAGGCCAGGCCTTCGACGATGTCGAGGCCGCGCGGCTGTGGCTGACCGGCCGGGCTGACTGCACCGGCCGGGCGGGGGTGATCGGGTTCTGCCTGGGCGGCGGGTTCGCGCTGCTCTCGGCCGCCCGGCGCGACTATGCCGTCGCCTCGGTCAACTACGCGCCGGTGCCGCGGAAGGCAGCCGAGGTCCTGTCCGGAACGTGCCCGGTCGTGGCCGCGTACGGCGGCCGGGACCGGACGCTGCCGCGCTCGGCGGGCAGGCTGGACAAGGCGCTCACCGAACTGGGCGTCCGGCACGACGTCCGCGAGTACCCCGATGCCGGGCACGCATTCCTCAACCGGCACAAGCCGTGGTTGTTCGTCAGGATCCTCGCGGCGGCCGGGTTCAGGGAGGCCGAGGCCGCTGAGGCCTGGACCGCGATCACCGCGTTCTTCGCCGAGCATCTGGCCCTCACGGAAGGAACCCAGCGATGACAGCAGTGACCTGCGGGCGGACCGGCCAGCGCGGGCTGGTCTCACCCGGTGAGTGCATCACCAGTTGCGCCGCGGGCTCGCTGATCGTCCATGCGGCGCTCCCCTCGGTCCGGGCCGGGGCAGGCTGGTGAAGGCATGCTGGACCGCCGCTGACATTCCCGGCCTCAACAGGCGGACGGCGATCGTCACCGGCGCCAGCGGCGGGATCGGATACCAGATCGCGCTCCAGCTTGCCGCCTGCGGCGCGCACGTGGTCATCGCATCCCGGGACCAGGGCCGCACCGAGGCAGCTGCCCGCCAGATCAAGGCAGCCGCGCCCAGCGGAAGCGTGCAGGCCGAGCGGCTTGACCTGGCTGACCTGGCATCGGTGCGCCGCTTTGCCGGGGAGTTCTGCAGTTCCCGCGAGCGTCTCGACATCCTGGTCAACAGCGCCGGGATCACCGGCGGGCGCCGGCGCCAGACGACCGACGGGTTCGAGGCGCACTTCCAGGTCAACTACCTCGGCCACTTCGCACTTACGGGCCTCCTGCTGCCCGCGCTCCGGGCGCAGCCCGGCTCGCGGGTGGTGACGATGTCCAGCACGATCGCTTCCAGGGCCCGGATCGATTTCGGCGACCTCCAGTGCGAGCGCGGCTACGGGTGGCTGACGGCCTACGCCCAGTCGAAACTCGCCAACCTTCTCTTCGCTTTCGAGTTCGACCGCCGCAGCGCAGCCGCCGGAGCGGGCGTGGCCAGCCTCGCCGCGCACCCTGGCATCGCCAAGACCAGCCTCCTGGTAGGCAAGGAGGCGGACTGGGGCCGGGCCAGGCGCGGAGAGGGCCTGGTGCGCGTCGTCCAGGTCGCACTCGGGCGGCCAGCAGCCACCGGAGCTGTGCCCGCCCTCTACCAGGGCACCGATCCCGCAGCGGCGAGCGGCAGCTACGTCGGCATCCCCAGCATCGGGCGGGGGTATCCGACCGTGGCCAAGATCCCGCCCGCCGCCCTCGATCCGGCCACCGCCGGGCGTCTGTGGGAAGTGTCCGCGAAATCGGCCGGCGTTGCCTACGACGGCCTCTAGGAAGAGCGCGATCACCCCAGTTACGCTGAAGACGTACCACGGATTCCCGCACGGCATGCCGACAACCGAGGCCACAACGAGCAACGCTGACCTCCTGGACTTTCTGCAATCCTGATCGGCGGATCAGGATCGTCAGCGGCCGTCGAGAACCGAATACGCGATCTGGTCACGGGGCCGCTGAGCTCTTTTTCGAACGTGCGGGCGCGAGCAGACGGTCTGCCTAGGGGGAGCGTCTGTTCGAGGCCGTGTTCTACGGGCGGGGGTCGAGCCAGGCGGCGCGCAAGCGCGCGGCCGATGCTGCCGGGGGCGCGGGTGAGCAGCGCCACCCGCGCGGTGCAGCCGTCCGCAGGGTGGCGTCCGCTCGCAGCGTGGGCCTCGCTGGGGACAGCCGAGGCCGTCGGCGAGGCATTCGCGGCCAAGGCCGGCTGGGCCAGAAATACCGCAGCGTGCCTCGTGATCGATGGCACCAATCACGACGAGAGCGATGAGTGCGATCGGGATCAGCATGATGTGCGACGTCAGCATCTGGTGAAATTGCCGGACGCCTACTCTCACTTCGGAATGTCGCGCAGTCTCCGCTGAACGTCGGCCTCGACGCTGGCCTGGTCGACGCCGAGTTTCTGGCCGAGGTGGATCGACCAGGCTTCCGCACGGATGTCGTTCTCGTAGTCGGATTGGCTGCGCCGGTCAGCTCGCGCCTGTTGCCGGTTCTGGCTGATCAGCACGAAGGTCGACAGGAAGATCGCTTCGAGACTGACGATCAGGGTGAGCAACCCGAACGGAAAGGGGTCGAATACCAGGCTCTTACCGAAGACTCCCTCGTTGCATAGCAGCCACGCGCCGAACCAGACGACGTGGAGGTAGACGAAGATCATCGACCCGGAGAACGCGGTCATCGCATCCGCCGCGCGATCTTGCCTGCTCACCGGTGCGTCCGATGCCTTCCTGGCACGGCTGTGCAGCACGTGGTGATTACGCTTGCCGTCTGACACCTAGTCCTCCTGAGTGACCCGTGAAGCCAGGGCCTCGGCATAGTGGTGTGATGACCGGTTGATGACATCGTGGGCACTTCGGTTTGATGAGCGCCGGGGGTTCCCGGCAGCCGCCTGCCGCCGGTGCTCGGCCGACGGGAATTCCTGGCGGCGGTTCCTGACCTGCAAGACCCGCGCGGCGTCCGCCACTCGCTGGTATCGGTCCTGCTGGCCTCCGTGGCGTCCGTCCTGGCGGTCACGGTCGCTGGCCGCGATCGGCGGTTGGGCCGCCACGCCCCGCGGGGCGTGGCGGCCGCGCTAGGTGCCCGCTCCGACCCGCTGGCCGGCCGGCGGCTCACCGCCAGTGACATCCGCGCGCTCATCACCAGCCTCGGCGACCTGCGCGACGTCATCCGCGACGCGACTCCCGCCGAGAAGACAGCCATCTACGACCAGTTCGGGCTCAAGATCACCTTAAAGCCCGGACAAGCAAAAATCCGGGCCGAAGTGACGATCGGCCCGGAGAAATGTGGAGAGCATGCGGAGCAATGTGGGGATACGGGTCGTGTCCGAGGGGGGATCGACCCCATACCCCCATATTGCTCTATCAGTAACCTCATAACCTCCAGTGCCGAGATTAATCTGTAGTGCGACTTGAACCCCCATAGAACCGACTTGAACCCCCATGGCATTGCGACGGCGGGCTATCAGGCGTCGATGGCGGACATCGCCCGGGCGGCCTGCAGAAAGCTGGGGCACGTTGCTGGCCTGGCACCGGCGCCTGGTCAGGAGGAAGTGGACGAATCCGGTTGCGGCGGGACGGACGCCCGTCGCAGAGGCGGTCCGCGAGCTGGTGGAGCGGCTGGCCGGGGGAACCCGCGGTGGGGTTACCGGCGCATCCAGGGTGAGCTGCTCGGCCTGGGGTACCGGGCGGGGGAGGGGACGATCCGGCGGATCCTGGCCGCTCAGCGAATACCGCAGAGCCGCCTAGCCAGCGTAAAGCGGCAGGTCAGTTTCCTCAGACTGATCCTGCCGCTGCGTTGGCAGCGGCGAGGTCGAAGTGCGCGGGGTCGTATTCTTCGCCGGCCCATGCGCGCATCTCCTCGCGTTCCGGGCTCGGCGGCCCGGCGAGCAGCTCCTTGAGGTCGGCGAATCCGCCGGGGCCACCGCAGTCCTCGGGCGGGCACGCGCCCTCGCCGCCGGTGCACTCCGGGTACACTGCGGCCGCATCTGCCGTGGCGCTGGCCTCGACGGCAAGCTCGTGTTCCCAGCCGTCGCCGAAGTCGTACTCGTAACCGGCTAGGTCCCCCGTCTTCACCAGGTCACCGATCCGGAACTGCTTCTCGTCGAGCGTCCCGAGCTCATCGTCCAGGTACGCGGGACCATATTCCCGGCCGACGATCCTGAACATGTGCAGGTGAGAGCCCTGCCACCCCATCGCGGCCTGGATAACGCCATGTACCCGGTCGAGGGTGCAGCCAGCGGGGATCACCACCTGCCGCCACACCGGCGGGCCGTCCACGCCGGCGAGCGTAACCCGTACCTGGAGCACAGGACCGCCTGGCTGTGCCATACCGCGGACACGGCGGATTGCATACCGGCCCAGATCGGTGAGTCCGGCGGAATCGGCCTCGCGGTCGAGCACCACGACACCGAGAACGTGGAGAGCAGCCATCGCGATCGTGACGTCTACCGCGATCATGCGCCGCAGTGAGTCGTGCTGGAGCGCGGTGAGGCCGGTCAGCATGTACCGGGCCGCGATCGCGTGGTAGGCGATGTCGCTGAGCTCGTCGAGCGGGCAGGGCCCAGCGCTGCGGAGCAGCCTGGTGGTCAGCTCCCGGCTGATGTCGGTGAACTCGTCGCCGACGAGGGACTGGCGCCAGGTGTTCCGCGGAAACAGCGGCCTGCCGAGCCGGGGAAAGGCCTCCAGCAGGGCCAGGATCAGGTCGAGCGGCCGCTCCGCGAGCGCGGCGTTCTTCTTGACCGGCATCAGCTTGGTGCCGCTGACCCGTACCAGGCGCGCGGCCTTCGCCCACTGCACGATCCGGTTGAGATGAGCGAGATCCTCGCTGGATCTTGTCCTGAAGACCCGGCCGCCGATTTCCGGGTCGATCCTGTCGCCGGTACCGAGCAGCTCCACGAGATGGCGGGCATCCGCAAGGCCGATGCGCCCGGTCTGGGTGAGCTTGCGTCCCGGACCGACCCACGCCAGGAATGAGCGGATCTGACCGGTGAGTTCTGCATTCCCGGCGGCGGCCTCCAGCATGGGACAACCCTAGGGGCAGGGGAGGCGCCACGGCCCGTTCAGAGCCCAAGGCAATTTTCATCTGCGGTTGGATGGGTACGTGGCTGATGCGCGGGTGGCCGAAGCGAAGCGGTTGATCCTGACTCGTGGGCGGCGATCGGCATCAAGTTCCTGCGGCAGCAGCTGGCCGCGCTTTCGGGTGACGTCGACGCGCGCGTCGCAGTGCTGGCCGAGAACCTGCATGGCGCCCGGCAGTACGGCGAGATCGTCACGGTGCTCCGCGACGCCGGGCGGGGCGCCGACGCGGAGCGATGGGCGCGCCGTGGCCTGGCCGAGGATTCTGCGGGTTACTGGGCCGACGGCTTGCGTGACCAGCTCGCCGGGCTGTTGCTGGCGAGCGGGCTCCGGGAATGGGCGCTGGAATACCTGCGCGACCAGGCCCAGGTTAAGCAGTTCTACGTGCGGGAGCTGATCGGGCTGCGGGAACCCGGCCACCCCGCTGACGTGATCGGCCCGTTGCGGGACCTGATCGAGATGGGTATCGAGCGGACGAGCGACAAGTACCGCTACGCCAAGGCGATCAAGGCCCTCAGGCGGCTCCGGGACGACTACCAGCGCGCGGGCGACGAGGAGGGCTTCACCACCTACCTGGATGAACTGCGGCAACGGCAACGCCGCAAGACATCGTTCATCGCCAAGCTGGACGCGGTGTTCGCGCCTGCGGCGGACTTAGCTGGCTACGTAGCCCGTTCATTCCGGGTGCGGCGAGGTGGTTCCGCGTTCCCTGCTGGTCAGGGAAAGGCTGCCGCCAACCGCATCTCTCACCGTCCGTTTCCGCCACGCACAGCCAGTACGGTCGCCGTTCGCCGCGGTCACTGAACACCCGAGCCTGCCTGACTGGCGCTCCGCACCGTGCATATGTGTGCGGAGATCCTCGACCGCCTTCTGGGGCTCAACCGCACCCGGTATGCCGCAACACCAGGGACTTTAGATGTTTCGGTCTTTCTGGGGTGTAGTGCCTCTTGTGTTCTGTGCGTGTTCTTAAGTCTGTTTTCGTGGTGGCGTTGCCGGTGTGGGGGCATGGGAAGGGCCCGCGTGTCGCGGCGGTGCGGCGCGCGGTTCCACGGTCCGCGGCCCCGGCGGGCGGGGCGGTTCCTCCTTCCTGACGGCCTGTATTCGGGGCGGTGAGCTAGTAGAAGCCGGGTGCGAATACGGTGATCTGGGGTTTCCCGGTGACGGTGCGCTTGGTGGCGGTCGCGTGCGGGAATTTGGGGCGGGCTTTCTGGGCGCGTTCGGAGTGCCGCTGCCGTCCGGGGATGTTCAGGGTGTGCAGGATGGCGCGGGCGGCGGCGTCGGCTGCGGCGGTGATCGCTTCCAGTGATGAGGCGGCGGTGACCTGGGTCGTTGTCATGGAGCGGATCATGTGACGGCGGGCGGCGGTGAAGGATTCCTCGTCCGCGGTCACGGGGGCGGCGTCTTTCCTGCGCAGGGCGCGGGCGGCGGCGTGCCCGCCGCGGAGCGCGGCGGCCCCGGCGGCGCGGGTCAGCCGGGTGGCGGTGAGCCAGGCCCGGGCTTCCTGGATGACCAGGCGGGGCGAGCCGGAGCGGAGCACGGGGCCGGAGGTGCGGTTCCCGGCGCCCGTGATCGTCGTCTTGTCCTCCCCGAACGTGGTCTCCGACGCGCTCCACCTGGTCAGGTACGTGTCCCGGACCTGGGACGCGGGCGCGGCCTCGTGATCGAGGAGGGTGGTGATCACTGTGCAGGTCTCGGAGACCTGCGCTTCCCCGTCGCCGGACGGCATGACCGCGTTGTGCTCGGTGACCCGGACGGGGAGCCGGTCCTCCTTCTTCCCGGACGGGGCGTTCAGCCAGGTCAGGCGGGATCTGTCGGGCAGCCAGCCGCCGCCTTCCTTCAGCGGCAGCGCGACCGTGGCGCTGACCCGGGCGATCACGTGGCCGCCGGCGTCCAGGATCGCGGTGACCAGCTCATGGCCGGGAAAGTTCCGGTCGAAGCAGGTCACGCGGCCGGCGAACAGGTCCGGGCGGCGCCTCGCGAGCCGTTTGAGCAGGGTCTGCTCCCCGGCGCGGCCGGCGCGGGCGGTCAGCGCGACGATCCGCAGCTGCGGGAACGGGGACGAGTCGTCCCCCGTCCCGGTGGAGCCGAACATGGCCCGGTTCGCCGGGGTGTCCGCGAGGTTCACCAGCATCCCGTCGGCGGCGAGCACCGTCATCCCGGCCAGCGTGACCTCCGACGGCTCGCCGTCGGAGATGAGCGGCCCGGCGGCCTGCCAGAACAGGCCTTCCATCACGTCCGCCGGGATCAGCAGCCGCCATTCCGTGACGACCTTCCCCGTCGGGACGTGCCATTCAGGGCGAACGGGACGTCCGCGAGCAGTCCCGCCAGGCGGGTCAGCGCCTCGCAGTACGACCCGTCCGGGATCAGGGTCATCGCGATCATCAGCCGGATGACCAGCGGATAGGACATGATCCGCCGCCGCTCCCGCCGCCTCAGCCGCCCTTTCCCCAGCTCCGCGTCCACGACGGCCTCGATCACGCCGTCGCCGAGGTGGCGCTCCAGCTCCCCCAGCCGCACCATGTCCGGGAGCCATGCGTCCGCCAGCACCGTCCCGTCCCGGCGGACCACCGCGGGGGCCGCCACCACCGGGCGGCAGAACACCGTCAGCTCGCCCGCCGACGGCGCCTTCCCGCCAGCCGTCACCGTCATTCCGTGAACCCGCAGGCCAGCGGCCCGGACCACGACCGTTCCCGCCGGAGTCCCGGCGACCGGGAACTCCGTCATCCAGCTTGCATCAGCAACGGAAGGCAGATAAGAACGCACAAGGGACTCCTGTGATGGGCGCTGGACCAGACACCCAAAACGCCTGCCAGGAGCCCCCTCTGTCTCCAAAATCCCTCAGATCCCCAGGCCACAGCTTCATCAAAGCGACGTGGCAAGCTAAGCGGCGTCGAGGCCGAGCCTCGCCTGGAACACCGGGAAGGTCGGCAGCTGGCTCTTCAAGCCGGGCACCCGCCTCAGCACGCCGAGCAACCGGT
>Ga0066790_10000556_pt1 | contig 14251 bp, 10 predicted proteins | sample OrgsoiDNA2013050_FD_70963 | JGI IMG/M metagenome (GOLD analysis project Ga0066790, IMG submission 70963) | Permafrost soil microbial communities from the Arctic, to analyse light accelerated degradation of dissolved organic matter (DOM) -... | ecosystem: Environmental > Terrestrial > Soil >...
ATGATCCTGGCCCGGCGTGCCCTCCGCCCGACCGCCGGCTGGCGCCGGACCGTCCTGGCGGCAGCCCCGGTGCCGCTCGCCCTGATCGGCGGGCTGGGCGCCTTGCTGGCCTACAGCATGGACACCGCAGCGACGACCCAGAGCGGAGCGGTCCCGTCCGCCGGGCCTACGGTGGCCGGATCCTTCGGTATCCCCGGCGCCCGGTCCGGATTCCCGGGCGGCGCAGACCGACGCCTGCCCGCCGGGGCCGGCGGCGGATCCGGCGGGCAGGCCAGTATCAGCACCACCCTGGCCAAGCGGCTGGAGGCCGGGGCGTCCGGCTACCGGTGGGCCGCGGCCACGGTCAGCTCCACCAGCGCGGCCTCGATAGAACTGGGCAGCAACGGCGTCCCGGTCATGGCGATCGGCGGTTTCTCCGGAACCGACCCGGCACCGAGCCTGGCCGAGTTCGAGACGCTCGTCTCCAAGCACCAGATCCACTACTTCGTGAGCGGCGGCGCGGGTGGCGGGTTCGGCGGGTCCGCAGGCCCGCCCGGCGAATCCGGCGCTTCCAGGGCGTCCGGCTCCGCCGCCGACCCGGGCGGCGGCGTGCCTGCCGGGTTCGCTGCCGCGGGCAGCCCGGGCGGCGGCTCCGGCGACGCATCCCGGATCACCTCCTGGGTCGAGGCGCACTTTAAGAGCGAGACCGTCGGCGGCACTACCGTTTACGACCTCAGCTCGCCCAAGGCCGCCGGCACGGGATCCGCCGGCACGGGATCCGCCGGCCCGGGGACAGCCCCGCCAGGCGCGGGTGCCGGAACGGGGACAATGCCGGCGAAGCCGCCGACTAAGGGCGGGTTCCCGCCGCCGCGATAGCCGCTGCCGCGCTGCGGCAGTCAGCCGCCTCCGTTCGGGAAAATCGAAAGCCTTAGCCCGAACGGAGGCGTGGTTCCCCTGACCGCCTGCTTGAGCGCCTGGACCGCGCGGATCCCCGGGGCGCCCCTGCCGTAGCTGGCGAAGCCGACGGCGTTGCCGCGCCACTCGCGGTGCAGGTAGTCGATCGCGATCTTGGTTCGGCGAGAGTTGCGGGGTATCAGATCAGGAAATGACCGGATATCCTCGCATCCCGTCTTCAACGGCTGGAGGCGTGTCCGCCGTTCGCTCACCCCGCGGGGTGAGCGCTGGCCATCATGCCGGCGAGGTCCTCGGGGTTGATGAACGACGGCGGCGGGGGCGGGCCTCAGCTGTAGAGGGCGCGCGAGTCGGTCCAGTCCCCGGCCTTCCACAGTGCGTCGTCCAGGATGCAGTCCATGTCGGAGTAGTACTCAGAGAAGTTGCCGGCCGGGTCCTTGAAGTACCAGAAGAAGTTGGAGCCGACGTGATGCCGGCCCAGGCCCCACACGTGCCGGCCAGGGTCCTTGCCGAGCAGCGCCGTGGCGCCGCGGCCGATCTCGTCGACGTCCTCCACCTGCCAGGACGTGTGGTGGAGCATGGTGACGGGTGCGTGCTGGATCATGACGTTGTGGTGGTCGGTGGAGCACCGCATGAAGGAGTCGACCCTGCTGGGCAGCGCGACAGTGGCTTCCGGCCCGGTGTGACAGGTGGGGAACTTGGTGGCGGGGCAGCGGCACGGGCGAACCGAGGCTGGCCGGAGCGTAGGGTGCGGGGAATGCCGTCGTCGACGCCGCAAAGGCCCTGTGCCGCTCGATTACTCGATTGGGTGTGTCACCTGCACTGTTGCCGGCATGATGGACGCAGTGGTGGTTGGCTTGCCGGGTGCTGCTCAAGATCGTCTACCTGCTGACGTGCCGGGTACTCGGCCTGGCCGTCTTGGTGTTCCGCGGTGACCGGGCGAAAGATGCCGAGTTGCTCGTGCTCAGGCATGAGAACGCGGTGCTCCGCTGGCATGCCGGCCGGGTACGGTACGAGCCGGGCGACCGGGTGTGGCTCGCCGCGCTGGCACAGCGTATACCGCGCAGGCGCTGGACCGGGATCTTTCCCGTGATGCCCGCGACGCTCCTGGCCTGGCACCGCAAACTGGCTGGCAGCAAGTACGACACGAGCATGCGGCGCAAGCCCGGCCGCCCGCCGACGGTCCCGGGCGTCGCCCGCCTGGTGGTTCGGCTGGCGAAGGAGAATCCGCTGTGGGGACATTGCCGGATCCATGGCGAACTGGCGAAGCTCGGCGTGGCGGTCGCGCCGTCCACCGTGTGGGAGATCCTGCGTGCTGCGGGCATCGATCCGGCGCCTCGTCGGTCCGGCCCGACGTGGCGGCAGTTCCTGCATGCCCAGGCCGCCGGGATCCTCGCGGTCGATTTCCTGCACGTGGATACCGTGCTGCTGAAGCGCATATACGTGCTGGTGTTCATCGAGCATGGTAGCCGCCGGATGCATCTGGGCGGCGTCACCACGCACCCCACCGGGGACTGGACAGTGCAGCAGGCCCGCAACCTCGCTCTCACCCTCGGCGAGCGGTTCGAGGACATCAGGTTCCTGATCCGCGATCGCGGATCGAACTTCACCGCCTCGTTCGACGCCGTCTTCCAGGCCGCCGGCACCAGGATCTTGCGCACGGCCGTCCAGGCTCCGCGGATGAACGCGATCTGTGAGCGCCTCGTCGGCACCCTGCGCCGCGAGCTCCTGGATCGCGCTGATCCTCGGGGAGGGCCATCTGCGCGCCGTGCTGGCTGAATACCAGGTGCACTACAACACGGCCCGGCCGCACCAGGGCATCGCCCAGCGCGTCCCCGACGGCAAACACGACGGTGGCCACCTCACCGTTGCCGACCTCGACCGCGAACGGATCCTCCGAAAACCCGTCCTGGGCGGCCTGATCAACGAATATGCGCGCGCCGCCTGATATCCCGAAGAACCGCAGGTCACGATGCGGATCCTATTTTCGAGCGGGACAGGCGACGCTGCGGGCTGCTGCCCGCCCGTCCCCAGCGCCGGCTCCGTCCCAGCGCCGGTCCGGGACCGCTACCCGCGGTGCGGTTCCGGACCTGGCGATCCCGGCTGGCGATCAGCAGGTGGAGTTGGTCTGGGTGGCCAGGCCCAGCCGCCAGGGCAGGAGGTTGTAGCTCTGGTTGGCGCTCGGATCGTGTCCCTGGTAGAGGTACTGGATCTTGCAGGGGCTGATGGTGAGGGTCTGGTCGTAGCCGGCCCGGATCATCTCGCCGCTGCTGAAGTCCTGGGTCCACGCGCTGCCGCTGAACGAGACGTTGCTGGCCGCCATGAACGGGTTGCTTTCTGTGTTGGCCAGCGGGGTCCAGGAGCCGTTGAGCGCGTTCGAGGTGTAAGCCGTGAACATCCGATGGCCGGTGGAGGCGATCGCCTCGACGATCAGCAGGTACTGGTTCTGGCCCGCGACCTTGTACACGTTGTCGGCCTCGAAGAAGGCGTACGGGTTGGAGTTCGACGCGGCGATGACCGTGTTGCCCATCCCGTTGGGGAAGTTCGAGACGGAGGTCTGCGAGCGGTACAGGTGCCCGTTGTCGTCCATGGAGAACAGGTAGCAGTTGGCGCTGTCGCAGATGAGCCACGAGTCGACCCAGTAGCCGGAGCCGATGTTCTGGGAGATGATCGCGGGCATGCCGGAGTAGAAGGTCTTGGTCGCGCTCCACCCGTAGGGGTTGGTGATGTCGGGGTTGGTGGAGTACCCGATGTTGCTGCCCATCTGGTAGGTCACGTACCACAGCTTCTGCGGGGCGAAGTAAAACAGCATAGGCGCGGTCTTGTACCCGCCGCCGATCGACGTCTGGTCCGCATAAACCGGCGTTGCGGAGCTCGCCTGCGACCAGCTGGGGAAGCTGAGGAACTCCATGCCGTAGGAACCCGAGGAGTTCACCGTGGAGGCGGCCATGTACCACTCGCCGTTGTAGTTCACCACCGACGGGTCCTTCACCGCGATGATGTCGTGCGAGTCGGAGTGCGGGCTGATCAGTACACCGCTCGAACTCCACTTGAAGCTGCTCGGCAGCGAGCCGGTTGGCGTGGGCGTCGGCGTCGGCGTGGGCGTGGGCGTGGGCGTGGGCGTGGGCGTCGAGCTGCCGTTGCAGGGGACGCCGTTGAGCGCGAAGTCCGTCGGGGCGGGGTTGGCGGCGTTGTTCCACGAGCCGTTGAAGCCGATCGTGGTCGACCCGCCGGTGCCGAGGCTGCCGTTCCAGCTCGCGTTAGCGACGGTGACCGTGGTGCCGGTCTGCGAGTACGTGCCGCCCCAGCCCTGGGTGACCTGCTGGCCCGCGGCGAAATCCCACGCCAGCGACCAGGAAGCCAGCGGGCTGCCGAGGTTGGTGATCGCCACGCTGGCGCTGAACCCACCCGCCCACTGCGAGCTGACCGTGTAGGAAACCGAACATCCGCCCGCCGCCGCGCTGGACGAGGCGGCACCGAACGCACCGGCGGCACACCCCACCGCGGCCACGGCCGCGACGGCTGCCAGCCGCTGGGACGGGAAATGGAACAGATGCATCGGGATCCTCCCGGCAGGCGCTAGCGTTAAACATCGCAAGTTCTTTAGCCGGATGCTGGCAAGGCGGCTTGCGAGATGCAAACCTCTGCACCGCCCGCGAGGTTACGCCGCGGATCACAAGGCCGCAGGGAAGAAAGTTTCAGCGCGGGCGGTGCATGGGGACGGCCGGCGAGGGGGCTCAGCGACCGCGGCCAGCACCTGAAGACCTTCTACGCCTGCCTGTACTACGCCGCCGACCGCCGGATCACCGGCGCTCTCGGTGCTGAGGAAGACGACGACAGGCAACAGGCATCCTGAGTAAGAAGCGATGGGTTAGCGTCCGGAGGCGGCACCCGCCGCCACCGGACGCTTAAGCAACCCCTTCCTACGGAATAGCCGAGCCTCTTCACGCCTCCCGGATCTGTCCCATCACGGCATCAAGTCTGCCGGCGATAACCCAGGTCAGCCGTGTAATCGAGCATTCGAGCGGCACAGCTAGCCGCTACTACAGGAGACCGTGGGCCAGGTCCAGGTGCCGTTGGTGGTGACCGTGAAGCCCCAGTTGTTGCCGTTGCCGTTGGGCGTGGCTTTCATCACGTACTGGCTGGGCCAGGTGGCGTTGACGTTCCAGGTGGAGGCGACCACGGACGGGGCGGCCATGTTCACCGTGACGGTCCAGGTGCTGGAGCCGGTGACCGCGACGTTGAGGTTGTACCAGTTGCTGCCCTGCGAACCCGCCGACAGAGTCGCGGTACAGCCACCGGAGCCGCCGCCGCCGGACCCGCCGCCCGAAGTAGAGCCGTGGCTGACCGTGAAGTTGGAGCTGCCGCTACCGCCGCCCCAGGCCTCGGTGGCGAGGATCTGGTAGTTGAGCGTGCCCAGGTTCATCCCGTGGCTGGCCCACGCGTTGAAGAAGTTCTGCGTGGTGATGGTCCCGCTGGACACGGGCGAGGTCCGTATCGCCAGGTACTGCTCGAAGGTCGCGGTGCCCTGGATGGAGGGCTGGTTGACCTGCTGGTGCTCGTAGATGTTGTACGTGCCGCCGTCACTGGTGACCTGGCCCATATAGGTCCCGGCCGTGGGCGGCGAGCCCACGTAGTCATCCATGACGTAGTACTCAACGAGCGGGCTGGTCGACCAGCCGTACAGCGACACCAGCGAGGTGCCGCCGGATGCGCTGAGGTTACCGTTGAAGCTCACCGTCTGGTTGCTGCCAGGGTTCCAGCCAACGCCGGCGACGAAATCGCCGATGCCGCTCCACGTGGTGGAGTAGCTGTTGCCGCCAGAGCCCACGGTGATGCAGGCGGACCCCTGGCCCGCGCTCCACATCTGGTAGTAGTAGCCGTTGCTCGTGCCGGTCTGGTTTGAGCAGGTGGCAGCGTGGGCGATGCCGGGAGCGGCCACCATGGCCGTGGCGGCGGCCAGGGCTGTGGCGCAGGCGCCGAGGAACAGCCGTATGCGGCTGCGCCCGCGGCTGTTCGCCGGATGGATGGGGGGGCCATTCATATCCCTTTTCCTCCTTGTGAAGCAAGATCGCCGCGCCCTTAGCGGCCGGACGGCCAGGTCACGATAGGTGACCTGCTGGATGGCCGCTGAGGCCCTTCACTGGCGTCAGTATCGATCTGACCTTAATCCGTCGTCAATGAGTTTCGGAAAATGTTTCGGAGCCGAATTCATTCGATGATCACCTCATGGAAACATGGTCGCCACGCCTACCCCGCCTGAGCATTGGTCTGATGTTCCAAGGAGTGCTGGTGGCTCCGAATGGACGCCGATAGCACGATCATTTAGAGCTGAAAGTTTCGCGGATTTTAGAAACTTTCGGAACAAGCGTCGGCCGTGCGGCTGGCAGCCAGGTGAGCGGGTTGCGTTAGCTTGATGCACGCGGGCATATCGAGCCCGATGGTGCGCCGAGGATGGGGGCACCTTCCCGGGCTTCACCGCCCGCGCCGGATTCCGGCTCGCCATGGCCAAAGCGGAAGATGCCTGCGCCGGATTCGGCTACGGGTTCTTGCTGGCTGCCGATACCCATTGGTGGACTGGTCTGGCTGAGCCTGTCAGCGCCGAGTTCGCCCGCGAGGACGGCACCGCACCTTCGCCCTCATCAACTACGGCGTGCTGGCAGGCTGGCGCGGACGCGGGATCGGCCGGGCCATCCACGACGATCTGCTGGGCGGGTCCGGTGCCGAGCGGGCAACGCTGTCGGTGCAGCCCAAGGCAACCGAGACGCGTGCGATCTACCGGCAGTGGGGATGGCGGAAAGTCTCCTACAAGGAGATGGACCCGCCGGTCCCGGCCCCCGTATTCAACATTCTCGTGCTGGAGAAAATGCCAGCAAAGCCGCGTCAGCGCCACGTTACGCACGAAGAACGGGCCGATCCTGGCAATTGATTCTTCCGTGATGGCAAGCGCGCGGCCTGGGCTCCGTCCTTGACCAGGGCCTGGGCTGCGGCCCGGGTACACCTCGTCCGGGGCCAGGACTGCGCGTTAGTGACGCCGTCGCTGTGCCGCAACTCGTTCATAGCCGGCGCCCTTGCCGTGCCCGTGTCAGGTTATGACAGCCGAGTATCCGGTATTCGATACGCGCATTAATGCGACGGTCGACACATTCACCTCGACCGTGAAGGCGATGACGGACGATTCCCTCATTACGCTAAGGACGTCGGCTATGGGGAGATCGACGCGACCAGGACCGCCCGCGGATCTCTCAGGTGAGCCACCACATACCGGCAGACCGCATCGCGCCGGCGTCCCACGAATAGAAGTTCAGCAGCCGCTGCATCTCGTCCGGCGTCCCGTCACCCGGCTGTAGTGCTAGGCCTGCCGCAATTGCGTGAGACACTTTCCAGAGAGAGAATATCAGCCCATATAGGGTAATCAAGCCGCTTGATACCGGATAAGTCTAATTGTCAAAGTATAGCCTGCTCTTAATCTTATCGCACCACTTGTATGTATATGGCAGGGTAGTCATACCCAGCGAACTCATGAATAGAGGCCACAGTTAACGTATGCTGCCCTTGAGTTTGGGGTGGGTTGGCGAGTTCTGCCTGTTCGGAAGCGTTTCGGCGTGTGCCCCCGCAGCCTGCCTCCCGCTCTGAAGAGGGGGGCTAGGGATATGAGAACCAGATATATGCGCGGCACGGCGCTGCTTCTTGCGGCCGTGACATTGGGGTTCGCCGCTGCATGTTCGAGCGCCGGGCCCGCGGCGAAGGCGCCTGGCGTGGGAAAGCCGGACCTGACCGTCGCCGTCGTTCCGGCCGTGGACTCCGCGGGCTTCTTCGTCGCGCTCCACGAGGGCCTGTTCAAGGCCCAAGGCTGAACGTGAAATACGTCCCTGCCATCAGCAGTGAGACAGCGATCGCCAACCAGGTAAGCGGCCAATACGACATCACCTGCGGCAATTACGTCTCCTACATCCAGGCTCAGCAAAGCCACCAGGCCGACCTCGACATCATCGCCGAGGGATCGACGCTGCAGCCGGGAGTAGTCGGTATCTACACCAGGCCGGGGGCGCCGATCAGGAGCGTCAAGGACCTGAAGGGCCGTGCGATCACCATCAACGCGCCGAAGAACATCCTGTACCTGCTGACCGCATCGATTCTCGCTGAGTACGGGGTCCCCCCGCCGACGTGCATTTCACCGTCGCGGGCAACGGCTTCCCTGCGATGCCCGCCGAACTCAGGGCCGGTGACTTCGACGCGGCTGTCATCGCCGAGCCGTTCGGCAGTGTCGCGGAAGAGAGCACGGGTGCCGTGCCAATGGCCGACCTCAGCGTGGGTGCGACCGCGAATTTCCCGATCGAGGGTTACGCCGTGACCAAGCGATGGGCTCGGATGTACCCGCGCACGCTAGCGGCGTTCTATAAGGCGCTGGAAGAGGGGCAGCAGATCGCGGGCACCAACCGGACCGCTCGAGGCGTCCCTGCGGCAACTGCTCGGCTTGTCCGCGCAGGTGACGGCGACCATGTCGCTGTCGGCCTATCCGGTCAGCCCAGGTCCGGTCGGCAGCGTGGACAAGATTCGCCTGCGGCGCGTGGTCAACCTCATGCAGCAGTTCATCGGGCTTCCGGCCTTCAACATCGATTCCATGCTGATGCGCGGCTGACAGCTCAGGTGCGGGCGTTGACGAGCGGGGGCGGCCTGAACCGGACGTAGGGGTCGAACGCCCCCAGGCCGGTTCTGGCCGCGGCGGCGTTCAGGGCGGCGGGCTGGGTGACATCACCCCAGCTGCCGGTGTTCAGCCGGTACTCGAGCGCGTTCAGCGCGGCGATGTAACCAGACGGCTGGAAGTTGCAGTGCCCGGTCGAATCGACGAATGCCTGCCGGAGCTCCGCCGCCGACCCGGCCCGGGTGACGCGCTGGTGGTACCAGTTTTCCTGCTCCACCGGGACCAGCTGGTCATAGATGGTGTGAATGTCGAGCTCCGGCACGGCCAGACGGCCGGTGACCATCGAGGTCCGGGCCAGGGTGGCGATCGCCTGCGGATCGGGAGTGATGCCGGCGTTGCGGGTCAGTGTGGCCAGATCGCCGGGCAGGCTGAGCCCGGCGGCGCGGTACAGGGCCTGCAGTTCTGGCAGGAAGCTGCTGCGGGTGAGGATCCGGCGGTAATCGACGCCCTTGGTGAAGGAGCTGTTGCCGCCCGCGGCCAGCTCGATCTGGTAGCGGCCAGACATGATGAACGGCAGCACGAACTGGGTGATCTCGTTGGCCTGCTGTTGCTCCTGGGCGGCGTAGTCGGTCCGGGCCGGCGGGTTGGCGCCGCTGTACCATACCGGCTCGTTGAGCAGGGCGGCGGCCAGCGCGATCCGGGCCCGCCCCGGTGCGGTCGATTGGGCCTGGCTGACGATCGCGACCAGCGCCGCCGCGGCCGCGCTGGCCTGGCCGGCTGATGCGTACCGCACCAGCTGGATCTGCTGGCTGGGAGCAAGCAGTTCGTTGAGCGCGTACTCGCCGTCCAGCTGGTAGTTGTTCATGCTCAGCGCTCCGGCGACCAGCCCGCAGGTGGTCAGGGTGCCGTCGATGCGGTCCCGGCCGTCCTGTGTTTCCAGCGCGCTGACCAGGCCGCCCATGGACGTGCCCCAGGCGATGACCCGGTGTGGATGACCGGTGATGTGCTCCGCCGCCGCGAGCGAGCCGAACTGGTCGCGGACCGCTGAGGCGAGCGCCCACCAGGAGGTGCCGGAGTAGGACGAGCCGACCAGCGCGTAGCCTAGGTGGAGCAGGTCGGCCTGAGTGGCCGGGTCGGGTGCGTCCGCGGGGGTCAGCGGGCCGAACCCGTGGCTGTACAAGATGGTCGTGCCGTTCCAGGACGCGGGGACGTCCGCGACCCAGGTGGCGCCGTCGGTGAGCGAGCCGGTGTAGTGCGTGCTGGTGGCCGCGGCCTCGGCCGCCGACGCACCAGGCAACACGGCGAACGTGATCGCGGTGGCCGCGGCGAGGGCGCGGAACAGGTGCCGTCTGCGCATCGGGCACTCTCCCTTGAGGACCAGAACGTTGAGCGGGCCGGCCGAGCGGAAATGAGAATGACACAGAAGCCGACAAATGTACAGGTTTCCTGTTTAACCGGTTCCCGTATTCGTCGGTCCTGCTAGTGCCGGCAGCCCCGCTTGCTGGCAAACTGGCGGGCAGGCATGGCCGTGGCGAGGAGACCGATCCGGGGAGATGAGTGCGTGGCCAGCTCCGCCGAGCAGTCCGCCGACGGCGCCGAGGCGCTACCGGAGGCGTTCCGGGAGGCTGCGCCGCGAAAGGTCGCGTCGCCCGGGGGTGGCCCTCGTTCGGCAACTGAGCCGACATTGATGTACGTCATGAAGCAGGTCGAGCTGGCCTCCCGCGCGCGCCTCGACGAGCTGTTCCGGCCGATCGGCATGACGGCCCTGCAGTACACGGCGCTAACCGTGCTGGAGCGCCATCCCGACATGTCGTCTGCGCAGCTGGCACGCAACTCCTTCGTGACCACGCAGTCCATAGCCGACATGGTGGCTGCGCTTGAGGAGCGCGGCCTGATCGAGCGGCACCGGGACGCTGCCGACCGCCGCCGCCTCGTGCTGGCGGTGACCGAGGACGGCCGGGCGCTACTGCGCCGCTACCGGGCCAGGGTGGAAGCCCTGGAGCGGCAGATGCTGGCGGGCCTGACCGGTGAGCAGGTGTCTGAGCTACGGCACAGCCTGGGCGTGTGCCGGGTCAACCTGGCTGGCCAGCCGCCTCGCTGAGTGTGTGAGAGATCAGGATTCCTGCCGGAATTAAATTGATCAGGAAACTGCACATCGTGCTATGGAATGCCATCAGCATCCGGCTGTCCGCGATCCAGGGGTGCACGCCGCCGCGGCCGGCGCACGCGTCGGCCGCGCAGGAGGCCGCGCTTTGTCCGCGCCTCCGCCCGGCAGGGCCGGGGGCTGCCTTGACCCACATCATCACAGTGTGTAACGAGGGGTAGCCGCCGACGCGTCAGGGGATCGACCATCGCTGGTTGGTGCCGTCGTTGCAGGTCCACAGGTCGAGCTGGGTGCCGTTGGCGGTGTTGGATCCCGGGTCGTCCAGGCACTTGCCCGAGGCCGGGTTGACCAGGGTGCCGTTCTGGGCGTGCCATTGCTGGTTGGTGCCGCCATTGCAGTCCCACAGCTCGACCAGGGTGCCATTGCCGGTTCCGCCGCCAGTGATGTCCATGCACTTGCCGTAGATCCAGAGGGTGCCGTCTGGCTCGATGGTCCATTGCTGGCTGGGGCCGCCATTGCAGTCCCACATCTGGATCTTGGTCCCGTTCGCGGTGGACTGGCCGTTGTCGTCCACACACTTGCCGGAATTGTCTCCGGCGACGATCGGGCCGGTGGGCGCGGTCGACCCCCCGGTGACGGACAGATTGTCGAACTGGTCGGTCTGGTATCCGGACGTGCCGAACCCCGCCATTCCCGACGCGTAACCGGAGTCGGTGACGGTGCCGACGGTGGTGCCGTTGATCGCCGCGGAGATCGTACTGCCGCTGAAGGTCAGGGCCAGGTGCTGCCAGGTACCGGTGCCCGGCGCGGCAACGGTGCCGCTGGTCAGCGTGGTCAGCGTGCCGCTGCTGTTGCTGCGTACCACCTGCCAGGCGCCGGTGTTGGACAGCTGCAGGTAGTACCCGCTGGCCGCGGGCGGATAGTAGCCGACCTGGGAGCCGGCCCGCCCGATCAGCTGCACCGAGCCGGCCTGGGCGATGAGCGCGTCAGCGGAAACCGTGTAGTTGGTCCAGTTCGGCGAGCCGCCGATTGTGAACGGGTTGGCGTTGCTGTCCCATTCGATCGGGCGGACCGGGGCCTGCTGCTGGACGCACTGGCCGGACCGGCCGCCCGCGCACGGCCCGACCTCGAACGCGCCCTGCACCTGGGACAGGTACCGGGGCTGCTGGCCTGCGGTGTCGCCATCGAAGTTGTCGGAATAGGGCAGGGACAGCGAGCCCTGGGCGGGGGAGGCGGCGGTGCCCTTGCCCTGGCCGGTGGTGGTGGTCAGGGAGTACACGTAGCCGGGCTGGACGGTCAGCGAGAAGCTGCCGTTGCTCGGGGTGATGTCGGCGGAGTGCACGAACCAGGTGGACGGGTCGGAGGAGTTGACGTTGGTGCTCCACACGTGGATGGCGCCGGCGGACAGGCCGCCGGTGATGTTGTAGGTCACGGTCTGCGCGGCGGATGCCTGTGTCGTCTCGATGATCGAGCTCCAGTCCGACCTGTTGGGGGACTTGAGCGTGACGTAGCTGCCGTTGCTGCCGCCGAGGTAACCGGACGCGGAGTCGATGTAGGTCCAGCCGGGGGCGGTGAACTGGGTGGTCTGCGCGGTGACCCAGGCCTGCTTGCCGACCGAGTACCAGCCGGACCAGGGCTGGTTGGCCACGATCAGCCCGTCGGTGTTGTAGGGGAAGCCCGGGTACAGGGCGGCGACGATCGGCCAGTTGATGGTGGCGGTCATCTTGCCGTCCAGGTAGTCGCGGTTGTCCGCCCGGGCCATCGCGGCGGCCCCGTTGTTGTAGTCCTCGGAGCCGTTCTCGCTGGCCCACAGCTGCTTGCCGGTCGCCACCGCGTTCGAGCTGCTCGGGCAGGAGGTTTCTGCGCTCATCCACCCGCAGGGGTAGTGGGCGCCGATGATCTGCACGGCCTGGGAAAAAGCGCTGTTGGATACCAGGTCGTTGGCGACGGTCCAGTCGGTGTCCGCGCCGACGATCTGGACCCCGGAGTAGCCGTCGGCGTTCAGCGTGGAGCGAAGCTGCTCGTACCAGCCGATGTTGTAGCCGCGCTCGTTCCAGCCGCCCAGGTAGTCGATGGTCAGCCCCTTGGACCTGGCGCAGTTGAGCCAGTTGACCAGGTAGTTGACCATGTCGGTGGACCAGAAGTTGCCGCCGCCGATCCAGCCCGGCGCGCCCCAGGCCAGCCCGTACAGCTTGATGCTGGGGTTGCGGGCCTTGGCCGCCTGCATCAGCTGCCACTCGTACCCGGTGTTGCAGTCGACGGCGGAGGCGGTGTGCATGTGGCTGGACTCGGAGCCGTCGGTGGAGTTGGTGTCGCCGCCGATCTCCACCTTGAGGATCTGCAGGTTCGCACCGTAGCCGGGCTTGAACAGGTAGTCGTAGACCTGCTGCTGCTGTGCGGCCGGGTAATCCGCCAGCAGCCGGGAGTTGCCGCCCCCGCCGCTGATCGCACCGATCCCGTCGAAGGTCCGCCCGCCCTGGGTGCCGTTGACCGTGATCCCGGTCGCCGCGGACGCCGGCTGCGCAGCCACTCCCGTGAGGCAGCAGGCCGCCGCCAGCAGCGCGGCGGCACCGGCAGTGAACAGTCTTCGCACGATGACTGGCCGTGTGACGATCATTTTCTGCCCTTATTGTCAGCGCGGGGTGAAGTCCTGGTTGGTGCCGGGGGCGTTCTTGCACGGCCACTGGTCGAGCTGCTGGCCCGGGGTGCTGCTGGCTCCGTCTACGTCCAGGCACAGGCCGCTGCCGGAGTTCTGGAACTGCCAGGACCCGTCGGACTGCTGCAGCGGGTGCCACAGGCTGCCCGGCGCGGCGTTGGGGGCCTGCTGGATAATGTCGGGCGTCCCGGCGGCGGTGGAGTTACCGGCCACGGCCACGTCGTCGCCGGAGTTGTCCGCCTGCAGCTCGCCGTAGCCGCCGGAGACCGGCACGAACTGGAACTGCTGGTTGGGCTGGCCGTTGCAGGCCCACTGGTCGATCGCCGCCCCGGCCGCCGAGGCGTTGCCGTGCACATCCAGGCACAGGCCGTCGCTGCCCGCCACCAGCTGGTGATACCCGGACGGGAACCCGCCGCCGGACCCCGACTGGATTCCGGCCTGGCTGATGACCTGCTGGGCGCCCGACGGCCACTGGTAGCCAGCGACCTGGACGTTGTTGCTGAGGACGTTGTTATGCGGGGAGCCGGTGGCGACTTGGGTGGCACCTCCGTTGTACCAGTTGCCGGAGAAGGTGTTGTTATCGGTGTTGTTGGCGGAATTAGCGTTGGTGAACGCCCATACGCTGGCGTCCTGCACCACATTGTTCGACAGCGTCACGTACCGGGAGCCCTCGTCGAGGTACAGCGCGACGGTTCCGTTGTTGTTGTACATGTAGTTGTCCTCGACCACCGTGCCCGGGTTGGCGGACAGGTTGTAGATGCTGCCGCCGTCGTGCATGACGTTCTTGGTGTCGAAGATCAGGTTGTAGGAGACGGTGTTGTTCTTCAGCGTAGTCGGGGTGGTGTAGATGGGCTGGTAGTTGTAGGTGCCCCGGTTGGCGTAGTCCTGGCTGCCGCCCGGGTCGTTGATGCCCCAGCCCCAGCCGATGTCGATCCCGTCGTAGGGCAGGTGGTCG
>Ga0066790_10000557_pt1 | contig 14239 bp, 10 predicted proteins | sample OrgsoiDNA2013050_FD_70963 | JGI IMG/M metagenome (GOLD analysis project Ga0066790, IMG submission 70963) | Permafrost soil microbial communities from the Arctic, to analyse light accelerated degradation of dissolved organic matter (DOM) -... | ecosystem: Environmental > Terrestrial > Soil >...
GTCGCTGGTTCATGCCGCTTCCTCTACCGTGTTGAGTATCCGGATGCCGCGCATCAGGACCGACGGGGCACCGTGGCTGACCGGGGCCACCTGCCCGGGCTGGCCTTTGCCGCAGTTGAACGCGCCGCCCAGCACGTAGGTCTGCGGGCCGCCGACGGCCTCCATGGCGTTCCAGAAGTCGGTCGTGGTCGCCTGGTACGCGACGTCCCTGAGCTGGCCCGCGAGCCGCCCACCGGTGATCTTGTAGAACCGCTGCCCGGTGAACTGGAAGTTGTACCGCTGCATGTCGATCGACCAGCTCTTGTCGCCGGCGATGAAGATCCCGTCCTCGACCCCGGCGATCAGTTCGCTGGTGGAGGGGCCGCCCTCGGCGGGGTGCAGCGACACGTTGGCCATCCGCTGCAGGGGCATGTGCCCGGGCGAGTCGGCGAACGCGCAGCCGTTGGACCGGCCGAGGCCGCGCAGCGCGGCCATCCGGCGATCGAGCTGGTACCCGGACAGCACGCCGCCCGTGATCAGGTCCCAGGACTGGGCGCCCACGCCCTCGTCGTCGTACCCGACCGTGGCCAGGCCGTGCACGGCGGTCCGGTCCCCGGTGACGTGCATGTGCGGGGACCCGTACTGCAGGGTGCCGAGCTTGTCCGGCGTGGCGAACGAGGTCCCGGCGTAGGCGGCTTCGTATCCGAGGGCGCGGTCCAGTTCGGTGGCGTGCCCAATCGACTCGTGAATGGTGAGCCAGAGATTGGACGGGTCGATCACCAGGTCGTAGCGGCCGGGCCGGACCGTCGGGGCGGCCAGCTTCTCGGCCAGCAGGGCCGGCATCTCCTCCAGTTCGGCCTGGAAGTCCCAGCCGGTTCCGTTCAGGTACTCATAGCCACGCCCCGCGGGCGGCGCCAGCGTCCGCATGGTCTCGAAGCGGCCGTCCTTCTCCACCGCCACGGCGGTCAGCGCGGGGTGCAGCCGCACCCGCTGCTGGGTCGCGGTGGTGGCACCGTCGGTGTAGAACTTGCACTCCCTGACCTGCAGCAGGTGCGCGTCTACGTGGTCGACGCCGTCCCGGGCCAGCAGGCGCTTGCTCCAGTCCGTCAGTTGCGCCGTCTTGTCCGCCGCGCTCACGTCGAACGGGTCGACGTCATAGGCCGATACCCAGGTGACGTCGCCATGGGCAGGTTCGGGGGCCAGTTCGATCCGTTCGGTATTCATGGCCGCCGCGACCCTGGCCACCTCGACGGCCTCACGTGCCGCCTGGGCCGCCGCCTCGGGCGTAAGGTCCACCGCCGAGGCGAACCCCCAGGTCCCTTCGACGACGACGCGGACCGCCAGGCCGGTGTCGCTGGCGTCGAAGAGGGTCTCCAGATTGCCGTCCGACAGCCCAATCTGCTGGCTGCGAACCTGCTCGGCGCGGAAATCCGCATGCCCGGCGCCCAGATCGGCTGCCTGCTGCATCGCGGCGTCGGCCAGCGCTCGCAACGGGAGCGCCGTGAACTGGGAATCGATATCGTGCTGGCCACCGTGAGTCACGGCAGCAACCTACTACCGCAACACCCTCCGGCCCCGGCCGGCCCCACCGGCGTGACGAGGGCGGGGCGAGGGCGGGGCGAGGGCGGGATGAGCGCGGGACCGGTACGCTCACCACGATTGTCCGCACGCTGAAATTGGAGGTGGACGGCAGATGGCACGCTCGGTCCTGGTAACGGGGGGCAACCGGGGGATAGGGCTGGCGATCGCGCGCCGGCTCGCCGGGGACGGTGAGAGCGTCACGGTCACCTCACGGTCCGGTGAGCCCGTCGAGGGGCTGGCCGTGGTGGCCTGCGATGTGCAGGACACCGCGTCGGTGGACGCCGCCTTCAAGGAGGTCGAGGCGGCCCAGGGACCGGTCGAGGTGCTGGTGGCCAACGCCGGCATCACCAAGGACCAGTTGCTGGCGCTGATGAGCGAGGACGATTTCACCTCCGTACTGGACACCAACCTGACCGGGGCCTACCGCGTCGCGAAGCGGGCGGTGCGCGGCATGGTCCGCGCCCGCCGTGGCCGACTTATCTTCATCTCCTCGGTGGTGGGCCTGTACGGCTCGGCGGGGCAGGCTAACTACGCTGCCTCCAAGGCTGGCCTGGTCGGCTTCGCCCGGTCGCTGGCCCGGGAACTGGGCTCGCGCGGCATCACCGCCAACGTGGTCGCCCCCGGCTTCGTGGAGAGCGACATGACGGCGGCGCTGTCGGAGGACCGGAAGGAGATCATCCTCGGGGCGGTCCCGCTGGGCCGGTACGCCGCTCCGCACGAGGTGGCCGGGGTGGTGTCGTTCCTGGCCGGGGACGACGCGGCCTACATCACCGGCGCGGTCGTCCCGGTGGACGGCGGCCTGGGCATGGGACACTGACCGCCATGGGAATTCTGGCGGGAAAGCGCATTCTGGTCACCGGTGTCCTGACCGACTCCTCGATCGCCTTCCACGTGGCCAAGGTCGCGCAGGAGGAGGGCGCGACCGTCGTGCTGACCGGGTACGGGCGGCTGAGCCTGGTGGAGCGGATCGCCAAGCGGCTGCCGGACCCGCCGCCGGTGCTCGAGCTGGACGTGACCGACCAGGGCCACCTGGACTCGCTGGCCGAACGCCTGTCCGGGCACGTCGACCGGGTGGACGGGGTGGTGCACGGGATCGCGTTCGCGCCGCAGGAGGCCCTCGGCGGCAATTTCCTCAACACCTCCTGGGAGGACGTGGCGACCGCCGTACAGGTCTCGGCGTTCTCGCTCAAGTCCCTGGCCATGGCGGCGCTCCCGCTGATGAACGGCGGCGGCTCGATCGTCGGCCTCGACTTCGACGCCAGCGTGGCCTGGCCCGGCTACGACTGGATGGGCGTGTCCAAGGCGGCCCTGGAGTCGTGCTCGCGGTACCTGGCCCGCGACCTGGGCGCCAAGGGCATCCGGGTGAACCTGGTGTCCGCGGGGCCGCTGCGCACGATGGCCTTCAAGAGCATCCCCGGCTCCGACCGCTTCGAGGGATTGTGGGGAGAGCGGGCCCCACTCGGCTGGAACATGACCGACCCAACCCCCGCCGCCCGTGCCTGCGCAGCCCTCCTCTCGGACTGGTTCCCCGCGACCACCGCGGAGATCGTCCACGTAGACGGCGGCGCCCACGCCATGGGCGGTTAGAGCTGTGCTGGCCCGGGGGGCGACCCCCGGAACCCCCCGCATGCGCTCCGCGCCCCGCGGTGGTACTTCGCCGAGACACCGGCCACTCGCCCGGGCTGACGCCCGGGACTCGCTGGGCCGGTAGCGATCGCCTCGCCGTACCCCTCTCAGGGGCTGGTCACATATCTGCGAGTAGTGCGGCTAGGCGGGTTTCGCGGGGCCGTTCGCCGATGGTGCGAACGGCGCGGGCTAGGGCGGGGCCGGCGCCGTGGACGACGGACAGGTGCTGCTGGGCCCGGGTCAGGGCGGTGTAGACGAGCGGGCGGGACAGCATCCCGGACGCCTCGGCGGGGAACACCGCGACCACGGCCGGCCACTCCGAGCCCTGGGCCCGGTGCACGGTGAGCGCCCAGCCGTGCCGCAGGTCCCCGAGGAGCTTGAACGGGACCGTGACCGGCAGGCCGCTGAACGACACGGTGAGGCCGTCGCTCTCGGTGCCGGTGACCGTGCCGACCTCGCCGTTGGCGAACCCCTCCTCGGTGTGGTTCGCGATCGCCACCACCCGGTCGCCCGGGTCGAAGCCCCGGTGCACGCCGGGTCCGGGGTTGAGCCTGGCCTTCAGCGCCTTGTTCAGCTCGATGGTCCCGGCCGGCCCCTTGTGGACCGGCGTCACCACCTGAACGTCCTCGGCCGCGATACCCAGCGCCCGCGGAATGGAATCGGTGACGAGCTGGACCACGCGGTGCGCGGCCTCCGCGCTGCCCCGCGCGGTCACCACCACGACCTCGCGCTCGGGCGAGTCCACCGACGGCAGGTCGCCACCCCGGACCGCGGTGGCCAGCTTGGCGATGGTGCCGCCGTCGCGCTGCCGGTAGAGGGTGGTCAGCTCGGTGACCGGAACGGCGCCGGAGTCGATAACGTCGGCGAGCACCCGGCCGGGCCCGATCGACGGCAGCTGGGCCGGGTCGCCCACCAGCAGCAGCCGGGTGCCGTCCGCGCAGGCCTCGACGAGCGCCGCGGCCAGTTCCACGTCGAGCATCGAGCTCTCGTCGACGACCACGAGGTCCGCGTCCAGCGGCCATTCCTCGCCCCGGGAGAAGACCCAGCTGCCCTCGCGGCCGCCGGGCGCACCGGCCGCAGCGGGCCCGCCAGGCGCCGCCGTACCGGTGAAACCACCGCCATCGGCCGGCCCGGGTGAAGCGGCGTTCGTGAACAGGCCGTCCGGGGCGTCGCCCGCCCCGGACCGGGGCACACCGCGGCCCTGCGCCCCCAGCAGGCGGTGCAGTGTCGTCGCGGGCGCGCCCGCGAGTTCCTCCAGCCGCTTGGCGGCCCGGCCGGTCGGCGCGGCCAGCGCCACCCGCAGCCCGCGCTCGGCGGCGAGGGAGACGACGGCCGCGACGGTCCGGCTCTTGCCCGTGCCCGGACCGCCGGTCAGCACGGAGACGCCGTGGTCGGCGACCGCCGCCACGGCCGCGCGCTGGCGGTCATCGAGCTCCGCGTCGCTGGGCCGGGCGGTCCCGGCAGCGTCACCGGAGGCGCCGTCGCCAGAGGTCCCGTTACCGGAGGCGCCGTCACCGGACGTCTCGTCCACCGGCTCGGCGGTCGCGGCGAGGCGCTGGAGCCCCTCGGCCACCGACTCCTCGGCGATGGCGTACTGGGTCAGCGCGAGCAGCGTCCCCGTCCCGGGCCCACCGTCGCCCGCACCGGAGGCGCCCGGTGCCCCCGGTGTCCCCGCGGCAGCGGCGCCCACGTCGGCGGCCGCGGTCGCCTCCGCGGCCGCGAACTCCGCGCCGCCCATTTCCCCGGCACCGATTTCCAGGGGGCCTTCCGCGTCCCCCGGCTCCGGCCCGGCCCTGTGAGCCCCGATCGCCTCGAACGGCAGCACCGCGCCGTCATCGATCGCCGCCACCACCGCACGGCCGGGATCGTCGAAACCGAACGTGCCCAATGCGGCGATGACCGCATCGGCGGGCACCGCCGTATGACCGTCACGGGACGCCTTGACCAGCAGATGAACGACGAGAGCCCGCCCTCGCCGCGGATCCTGGCGATCCGCCTGCCCGTCCAGCAGCTGGCGCGCGAACCAGTCGGCCTGATCGGGCCGGATCTGCGCCAGCAGCAGCAGCTTCCACGGATCGTCGCGCAGTTGCCGTGCGGCGGATGGGCCGAGCAGCGCGACCGCGGACCCCGCGTAGCGCACCGGCACCCGGCACTGGATCAGCAGCCCGGCCGTCTCGTAAGCCGGGGCCGCCCGGCCGAAGGACGCGGCGAGCTTCGCGGCCCGTTTCGGCCCGATGCCCTCGACCAGCTCCAGGCGGCCCGCCGTGACGTCCGCGGGGCGGCTGATCCCGGCCGCGCGCAGCTTCTCCACCAGGGCGCGCCCCACGCCGGGCCACAGCCCGGCCAGGCAGAACTCGCCGAAGAGCGCGGCGGTCGATTCGTCAGTCATGTCGTCACTCATGGTGGACATCCCGGCAAGGGTAACCCAGCCGCACGACGCTTTTTGTGCTCCCGCGCGCCAGGCCCCGGGACTGCTGTTGTACAACAGCCTGCAGAAGGCGCACTACCCGGCGACGCTGGCGGGCTGAGATGCCGCTGAGTACTGGCCCCGCCCACGTCCGTTATGTGCAGGAGAGGTAGCCCCCCGGTGGCCCCAGTCCTTGATATCCAGGACCTGTCGACCCATATCAAGCTCACCAGTTCGGTGGTGCAGGCCGTCGGCCACATCGACCTGCGCGTGCAGGCGGGTGAAACGCTCGGCATCGTCGGCGAGTCCGGCTGCGGCAAGTCCATGACCGGCCTGTCGATCATGGGACTGCTGCCGCCCGGCGGCAGCATCGTGAACGGATCGATCAAGCTGGACGGCCGTGAGCTGGTTGGCCTGTCCGAGGCGGAGCTGCGGGCGCTGCGCGGCAACGAGATGGCCATGGTCTTCCAGGACCCGCTGACCTCGCTGGACCCGACCAAGACCATCGGCTATCAGGTGTCCGAGCCGGTCCGGCTGCACCGCGGGGCCAGCAGACGAGCGGCGCTGGACCGGGCCGCCGAGGTCCTGGCCCTGGTCGGGCTGCCCCGGCCGAAGGAACGCCTGGACGACTTCCCGCACCAGCTCTCCGGCGGCCTGCGGCAGCGCGTCATGATCGCGATGGCGCTGGCCTGTGAGCCCAAGCTGCTCATCGCGGACGAGCCGACCACGGCCCTCGACGTCACCATCCAGGCGCAGATCCTGGCCCTGCTGGACGACCTGAAGAGCCGTCTGGGCATGGGCATGCTGCTCATCACGCACGACATGGGGGTCATCGCCGGGCACGCCGACCGGGTGAACGTCATGTACGCCGGGCGGATCGTCGAGACCGCGGAGATCCGGGACCTGTTCGCGCACATGCATCACCCGTACACGCAGGCGCTGCTGGCCTCGATCCCGCGGCTGAGCCAGGACAGCCAGCAGGCCCTGCACGCCATCCCCGGGCTGCCGCCCGACCTGGCCCGCCTCCCCGAAGGATGCCGGTTCGCGGCCCGGTGTACCCGTGCCACCGACAAATGCCGGGAAGCCGAGCCGCCGCTGGCGGGCGAGACCCCGGCGCACGAGTTTGCCTGCTGGCATCCGGTGGACGGGCCGCTCGCGCTCAGCGTCGCCGGCCCCGCGGGCCCCGCGGGCCCGGTCAGCCAGACGTCCCGGGCCCGCGTCACCGAGCCGGCCGCGGACGGCGGTGACGAATACCTGCTGGAGATCCGCGACCTGGTGAAGGAGTTTCCCGTCACGTCCGGGGGCATCATGCAGCGCCGGGTCGCGAGCGTGAAGGCCGTGTCCGGCGTGTCGTTCGGTGTCCGGGAAGGGCAGACGCTGGGCCTGGTCGGCGAGTCCGGCTGCGGCAAGACCACCATCGGCCGGATGATCGTCGCTCTCGAACGGCCCGATGACGGCACGGTGACGCTGCACGGCCAGGACGTGTCCCGGATGCGGGGCGGGGACCTGCGCCGGCTGCGCCGCGACCTGCAGCTCATGTTCCAGGACCCGTACTCCTCCCTCGACCCCCGGATGCGCGTCGGCGCGATCATCCGCGAACCGCTCGCCGTGCAGCGCATCGGCAGCCGGGCCGCGCAGCAGGAACGGGTCTTCGAGCTGCTCGGCGAGGTCGGGCTGCCGCGTAACGCGGTGGAGCGCTACCCGCACGAGTTCTCCGGCGGCCAGCGCCAGCGGATCGGGCTCGCCCGCGCGCTGACCGTGAACCCGAGGGTGATCGTGGCCGATGAACCGGTCAGCGCGCTGGACGTCTCGATCCGGGCCCAGGTGCTCAACCTGATGAAGCGCCTCCAGGCGCGGCACGGCCTGACGTACGTGGTCATCTCCCACGACCTGGCCGTCGTGAAGTACATGGCCGACCGGATCGGCGTCATGTACCTCGGCAAGCTGGTCGAGCTCGGCTCGGGGCAGGACATCTACGAACGCGCGGCGCACCCGTACACGGCGGGGCTGATCGCGACCATCCCGGTGCCCGATCCCGAGGTTGAGCAGTCCAAATCCGAGGCCGGCATCCGGGGGGAACTGCCCAGCCCGGTCAGCCCGCCGTCCGGGTGCCGGTTCCGGACCCGGTGCCCGTTCGCGCAGGAGCGGTGCGCCGCCCACGAGCCCGAGCTGCGCTCGTTCGGTCCCGGTCACGTGGCGGCGTGCCATTTCCCGCGGCAGACACCGGACACGTCCGTGAGCGCGCCGGCCGCTCTGCCGAGCGCCGAGCCCGGCGGGTGATGGGCCGCCAATCCGGCGCATTGCTTGCCCATAACGGGATCCGGCGCTGATACTCCTGTTATGGGAGGCATGCCGGCGGAGGCGCCCACCACACCCGATGGCCTTCGCGCGTCCGATGAGGAGCGCGACCAGGCGGTCAGCGAGCTGAGTGCGCAGTTCGCCGAGGGCCGGCTGTCGCACGAGACGTTTGTGCGGCGGATGGACGAGGCGCTCGGCGCCCGCGACCGCCGCCAGCTGGACCGCCTCTTCACCGACCTTCCGCGCCGCGGGGCGGGCGCGGGCACCCTGGCGGCCCTGCGGGCCGGCCTCCGCGACCGCGCCCGGCGCGGTCGCCAGTTGCTGGCCGCCGACGTAGCGGCACTGTCCGGCGCGGTACGGGACGGGGTCCGCGGGCGTCCCGTACCGCCGTCCCCGCGAGCGGCCGCGCCCCGTCCGTCCGCGTTGTACTTCCCGCCTGTTGCCCCCGCCGGCGGTGATCGGGGCAGCAGGTACACGATCGGCCGGGACAGTGCGTGTGACCTGCTGATCGAGGACCTGTCCGTGTCCCGGTGGCACGCCCGGCTGGAGCACGTGGCCGGCCGGTGGATACTCACTGACCTCAACTCCACCAACGGCACCAGGCTGAACGGATGGCGGGTCCGCGACCCGGTGCTGGTGCGGACCGGGGACCGGCTGACGTTCGGGTCGGCGGCGTTCGTGATCGATGGTGACCAGCGTGAGACCGGCCCCGGCCGGCCCACCGGGCCCCCCGTGCCGGATCACGCAGGCCCCGGGTCCGGCTAGAGTCGGCCTGGTGACGACCGTCCTGCTGGTGCGCCATGGCCTGACCGCGGCCACTGGCCACACCCTGTCGGGATGGACGCCGGGAATACCGCTGGACGACCGCGGCCGCGCGCAAGCCCGCGCGCTCGGGACCCGGCTGGCCCGGCTGCCGCTCGACGCGATCGTCACGAGCCCCCTGGACCGCTGCCGCCAGACCGCCGAGGCGGTCGCCGCGGCCCGGGACAGCCGCGGCCCGGAGATCCGCCAGGATGAACGGCTCGGCGAGTGCCGGTACGGCGACTGGACCGGTAAGCCGCTGCGGAAACTGGCCAAGGAGCCGCTGTGGCGCGTCGTCCAGGCTCACCCGAGTGCCGTCCGTTTCCCCGGCCCCGGCGGGGAGTCCATGCTGGACACCCAGCACCGCGCGGTGGCCGCCGTCCGGGAATGGAACGAGACCCTGGGGCCGGCGGCGACGTACCTGATCTGCTCGCACGGGGACGTGATCAAGGGCATCATCGCCGACTGCCTGGGCCTGCACCTCGACCTGAGCCAGCGCATCCAGGCTGATCCCTGCTCGCTGACGGTGATCCGCTATACGCCGCTGCGCCCCTTCCTGCTGCGGATGAACGACACCGGGGGTGGCATCGAGGATCTGATGCCGCGGGCCTCCGGTGGTGAGGCCGCGGAAAGGGGTGCCGGGAACGCGGGCGGCAAGGGCCAGCGCCACGAAAGTGACGCCGTGGTGGGCGGCGGCGCCGGGGCACCTGCCGGGGCACTTCCGGCGGGCGAGCCGGGAGAGGTCCAGGCCGGGCCGCCTGCGGTTCGCGAACCATCAGCGGACGCGCGAGGATAGGTATATGCCGGTCTACATGTACGACCCGCCCGAGAGGTTCGTGGCCGGGTCTGTCGGGCAGCCGGGGGAGCGGACGTTCTACCTCCAGGCCAGTTCCCGCGGTCGCGTCACGAGTGTGTCGCTGGAGAAGTTCCAGGTCAACTTGCTGGCCGAACGTCTCGACGAGTTGCTCGACGAGGTGCTGCGGCGCACTGGCGGGGCGCCCGGCGCGCCCGGCGCGCCCGGTGACCCCGAGGTCCCGGCGGCACCCCCGGTCAGCCTGCAGGACGACGCCCCCCTCGACATGCCGGTGATGGAGGACTTCCGGGTCGGCGCGATCGCGCTGGCCTGGGACGGAGACGACGGCCGGGTCGTTATCGAGGCCCAGGAGGCCACCGAGGAACCGGTTGAGCCGCTGGCCGAGGAGGTTCCGGCGGACGGGCCGGGCGTCCTGAGGGTACGGCTCACCCCCGGCGCGGCCCGGGCGTTCGCTCAGCGCGCGCTGCGCATCGTGTCCGCGGGACGGCCCCCGTGCCCGCTGTGCGGGCTTCCGCTGAGTGCCGACGGGCACATCTGCCCCCGGCAGAACGGGCACCGCGCCAGTGCTTGACGGGTTCGCGAGTCCTCCCCGGCGCCGGCCGCCCGGCGCGGGCCGTCGCTCGGGTGCCAAGCGCCGCGATCGGGCCACGCCGCCCGACGGCGACGGGGGTGGTGGCCCGGTCACAGGGCCCGCGGGGCCCGCGGATGAGGCGGCCCGGCAACTGCTGGAGCAGGGCAGCCTGGAAATCCTGGGCCGGCTGGTCGAGGCGTCCAACGAGACCTGGTACTGCGCGATGAGCCTGGGCGACACCCAGGCCGCCTGCGTGTACAAGCCGGTCGCGGGGGAGCGCCCGCTGTGGGATTTCCCGACCGGGACGCTGGCGGGCCGGGAGGTCGCCGCGTACGTGGTCTCCCGCGCGGCCGGCTGGGACGTCGTGCCGCCGACGGTGATGCGCGACGGGCCCTACGGCCCGGGCATGTGCCAGCTCTGGATCGACATCGACCCGCAGATTGACCTGATCGAGCTGGCCCGCCGCGCCGACCACGCGGGCCTGCGCGACCTCGCGGTCTTCGACGCGGTGGTGAACAACGCCGACCGGAAGATCGGCCACCTGCTGCCGGAGCCCGGCGGTCACCTGCTGGGCTGCGATCACGGCGTCTGCTTCGCCGAGGATTACAAGCTGCGCACGGTGCTGTGGCAGTGGCGGGGCAAGAGCCTGCCCCGGCGGGCGGTGGAGGCCCTGCGGCGGCTGTACGCGCTGTTGGAGGGCGGTGAGCTGGCCGCTGAGCTGTCCCCGTGGCTGAGCCCCAGTGAGCTGACGGCGATGAGCATCCGGGTGGAGAAGCTGCTCAAGCACCGGGTGCACCCGTATCCGCCGGAAGACTGGCCGGCCATCCCCTGGCCGCCTTACTGACCTAATGAAAGGGCACCGTTACCACTGGTGAATATCACCTGCGTAACCGTGCCAGCAGATCGCCGTATATGGTTACCGTCGCGTCACGATTCAACACATTGTAATAATGCCTGTTCACTTCATCTGCAAACCGCTCATACGATGCAGCCACGGGGCCTGCCAAGGCTGGCGCGTCGTCACGCCCGGAGGCTGATCCGGTCCCCGGTCATTGCTCCCCGTGGGCAACTTCACGGGAGATGCACGAATTGAGAGGAGAGTGTCGATGCGGAAACGCTCTAAAGCGCTTGCTTCCGGCGTCGGCCTAGTCGCGGCGGCGTCCGTTATTGCCGCATGCAGCAGCAGCGGAAGCTCGTCATCTGGCGGTTCAGGGAACTCGGGCTCGACGTCCCTGTCGTCCGGCACGCAGGGCATCAACCCCGGCTCCGGCAGCCCCAAGACCGGCGGCACCCTGAACATGCTCGGCGTGGGTGACGTCGACTACATGGACCCGAACCTCAGCTATTACTCGATCGGGTACCTCGGCCAGCGGCCGTGGATCCGTGGCCTGTACGCATGGCCGGCCATCCCCGGAAAGACCACGACGGCCGCGCCGGACTTGGCCACGGCCCTGCCGACGGTCAGCAACGGCGGCAAGACCTACACGTTGACCATTCGCTCGGGTGCGATGTGGAACACCTCGCCGGCCCGCCAGGTCACCGCGGCCGATGCGGTCCTCGGGCTCAAGCGTTCGTGCAACCCGGTGCAGCCGTTCGGTGGCCTGCCCGACTTCGAGTCGCTGATCGCCGGGTACGCGCAGTTCTGCGGCGGTTTCGCCAAAGTCGGCCAGACCGCGTCCGCGATCAAGTCGTACATCGACGCGCACCAGATCTCCGGGGTCACGGCCTCCGGGCAGACCCTGACCTTTAACCTGACCCATCCGGCTTCCTACTTCCCTTACATGCTGACGCTGTCCGCGTTCAACCCGGCGCCGGTCGAGTCTCTGCAGTACGTGCCGGCCAGTGCGCAGTCCCAGCAGCACCCGATCGCCGACGGCCCGTACACCGTGCAGAGCTACACCCCGGCCCGGAGCATCACCTACGTCCGGAACCCGGCCTGGCAGGCGAGCTCGGATCCGATCCGCAAGGCCTACGTCGACAAGATCAACGTGAGCGAGACCGGTACCCAGGCCACCGCCCAGCAGGAGCTCCAGACGAACACGGCCAGCGCCAGCATGGAGTTCGACGCATTCCCGCCGGTTGCCGCCGTCCCCGGGCTTGTCTCCCAGATGAATCAGGGCCTGAACCACAACTTCAACCTCGGGCCGACGTACTCGACGAGCCCGTACTTCGTCTACAACGCGGTCTCGCCGAACAACGGCGGCGCGTTGTCCAAGGTGGCGGTCCGGCAGGCGCTGAACTACGGGCTCGACCGTGCGCACCTGACCCAGGTCATCAACCCGACGATCAACCCGCCGCTGACGCACGTGCTGCCCGATGGCATCAACGGCGCCCAGGATGTCCCGTCCGGCTACAACCCGTACCCGTACAACCCGACTAAGGCCAAGTCGATGCTCGCCTCGGCCGGCTACCCGAATGGCCTGTCGCTCACGCTGCTCTACCGGGAAACGACAATCTCCACGGCGGTTGCCCAGGCTGCGCAGTCAGACCTCGCGAAGATCGGCGTCAAGCTGAAACTCCTCCTCGTCCCCCACGCGGACTTCTACACCAAGTACCTGGAGGTGCCAAGCGTCGCCAAGCGCGGCGTGTGGGACATGTCGCTCGCGGCCTGGGCACCGGACTGGTACGGCGACGCCGGGCTGGCCTTCTTCGGTCCGCTGTTCAGCGGCCCGAGCTCGTACCCACCGGTCGGCAGCAACTTCGGGTTCTACAACGACCCGTCGGTCACGGCGCTGACCAGCCAGGGCGCCACGTCCGGCAGTGCCAGCGCGGCCGCGACGGTCTGGGCGCAGGCCGATCAGAAGGTCATGCAGGATGCGCCGTTCTACCCGATCAGCCAGCCGCTGCAGCCGCTGTATCACGCCAGCTACGTGCACAACGCCGTGTACGTGCCGGCCATCCAGCAGTTCGACCCGACTAACGTCTGGCTGAGCTCGCCCGGCAGCTAGCCGGCCAGCCAGGCCAGGTGGGCAGCCCGCGCACGCGCGGGCTGCCCACCTGCATAGGTCCGGACAGGAAGGTGCCGGCCAATTTCCGGGAGGACAGGCTGGTTTATATTCGGCTGGATGATATTGACTGCAGACAATGTTTTTTCAGCCGTGAACGGATAGGGAGGGCGCGTGGCGCTCCTTGAGGTCAGTGACCTCCGTGTCTCATTCCGTACGCCGGACGGCATCGTACAGGCCGTCCGGGGTATGTCGTTCGATGTCGATGCCGGGCAGACCCTCGGCATCGTCGGCGAATCGGGCTCCGGCAAGAGCGTGTCGACCCAGACGATCATGGGTCTCACGCGTGGGGCCCGGATCAGCGGTACCGCCTTGTTCGAGGGCAAAGACCTGCTGACCATGCGCAGCCAGGATCTCCAGCAGATCCGCGGCGCGAAGGTCGGGATGATCTTCCAGGACCCGCTGTCCAGCCTGCATCCGTTCTACAAGGTCGGCTGGCAGATCGTGGAAATGATCCGGCTGCACGACCACGCCATGTCGAAGGCCCAGGCCCGGGCCCGGGCCGTGGATTTGCTCCGGCTGGTGGGCATCCCGCAGCCGGACCGGCGGGTGGATGACTTCCCGCATCAGTTCTCCGGCGGTATGCGGCAGCGTGCCATGATCGCGATGGCCATGGCGCTGAATCCCGCGCTGCTCATCGCGGACGAGCCCACCACGGCGCTCGACGTCACCGTGCAAGCCCAGGTCCTGCAGGTCATGAAGACCCTGCAGGACGAGTTCGGCACCGCGATCATCATGATCACCCACGACCTCGGCGTCATCGCGGACCTGGCCGACGAGGTCATCGTGATGTACGCCGGCGCCGTCATGGAGCGCGCGGACCGGCGGACGATCTTCTTCGCCAACCACCACCCGTACACCGAGGGCCTGCTGGAGTCGCTGCCGGCCTACGGCGGGGACCGGGAGCGGCTGCGGCCCATCCCCGGGCAGCCGCCCAGCCTGATCAACCTGCCGTCTGGCTGCCCGTTCCATCCCCGCTGCCCGTACGTGATGGACCGCTGCCGCACCGAGGTGCCGGACCTCGACCCGGTGGGTGGTGACCCCGCCCACCTGTCCGCATGCTGGCTGCCGCATGACATGGGCGCCCGCAACGCGCGGCGCAAGGAGGTCATCGGCCACGCCCTGCCCAGCTCGGCCGAACAGGGGACCGCGCCGGC
>Ga0066790_10000558_pt1 | contig 14222 bp, 12 predicted proteins | sample OrgsoiDNA2013050_FD_70963 | JGI IMG/M metagenome (GOLD analysis project Ga0066790, IMG submission 70963) | Permafrost soil microbial communities from the Arctic, to analyse light accelerated degradation of dissolved organic matter (DOM) -... | ecosystem: Environmental > Terrestrial > Soil >...
GTGGTGTCGATGCGGAACTGGTGCGCTTCCACGTACCAGAGCTGCTCGCCTCGCATCGCCGAAGCGACCGCAGCCATGGCGCAGAGGATCCTCGGCCAGACCGGATCGGCGATGACGGCCGGCTCGATCGGCTCGAACCAGCGCTCGATGCCGCCATGCAGCGCGTTGTATTCGAGCGGCTGCCAGTGCGCCCGATGCGGCGCCTGCTCGACGGCGCCGCCGCGAACGATGAAGCATGAATGGCGGCGGCGCCGATAGCGGCCGCCGTCACGCAGCCAGGTGTCGGCTGGCAGGCGCTGCCACGAGGGGCGCAGCGCTTCGAGCTCGGCAAGGGTACTCGCGGCCAGCTGTGCGAAGCCTTGCGGGTCGAGTGCCGCGTGGCCGCGCTCGACGAGCGCCGCCGCCACACGATCCGGGGCGGTGACGGGAACCGCGAACGGCGCGACGCTCACGGCAACGCCCTCTGCCTCGTGCCGCGCCGGCGATGCCGAAGGCCATCGGCGTCTTGCGCGCCAGGCAGCGGCGCAAGCTTCGTCGGCGTCACGCGAATCGCTCGCGCGCCAGTGCGGCACCCCTGCCGAGCGCCGCCAGCTTGGCTTCGGCCACCTCGCGCCGCATCGGCGCCAAGCCGCAGTTGGTGCAGGCGATGAGCCTCTCTTTCGGCACGAACTGAAGGGCGCGGCCGATCGTCTCGGCGATCTCCTCGGGCGTTTCGATCGCGTCCGACGCCACGTCGATCACCCCGACCATCACTTCCTTGCCGGCGAGGAGCCGCATCAGGTCGGGTGGCACGCGCGAGTGGATGCACTCGAGCGAAACCTGGTCGATCGAGCTCTTCGCGAGCGCCGGGAACACCTGCTCGTACTGCCGCCACTCGCTGCCGAGCGTGCCTTTCCAGTCGACGTTGGCGGGGATGCCGTAGCCGTAGCAGATGTGCACGGCCGTCGTGCATTGGAGTCCCTGCGCCGCGCGCTCGAGCGCGGCGATGCCCCACTCGGCGGCGTCGGCCATGTAGACGTTGAAGGCCGGCTCGTCGAACTGGATGATGTCGACGCCGTCGGCCTCGAGTGCCAGCGCTTCCTGGTTCAGCAGCTCGGCGAAGGCAAACGCCATCTTGATTCGCCCCTGCTTTGCATCGCCGTAGAAGCGGTCGGCCACGGTGTCGACAATCGTCATCGGCCCGGGCAATGTGAACTTCAACTTCTTCGCCGTGTGCGCGCGAGCCAGGCGGGCCTCGACCGCGTGGACGCGACCGCCCAGGCGCAGCGGCCCGACGACCTGCGGCACCATCGCGTCGTAGCGGTTGTTGCGGATGCCCATCTTCACCTTGTGCTCGAAGTCGATGCCTTCGACCCTGGCAAGAAAGCCGTGCACGAAATGCTGGCGCGACTGCTCGCCGTCGCCGACGATGTCGAGCCCGGCGTCTTCCTGCACCTTGAGCCAGAGCAGCGTCGCATCGGCCTTGGCCCGCTCGAGATCGGCCCCGCTCGCCTTCCATTCGGGCCAGAGCTTGCCGGTCTCGGCCAGCCACGAAGGCTTGGGCAGACTGCCGGCGTTGGCGGTTTCGAACATGACTCGTCCTTTGAATCGTCTGGCGCGCGTGCCCCGGTCATTTGGTACCGTGCGCCCGTGACTGCCGATGCCGCACCCACCGAACCGGTGCAAGAAGCGCCGCTGCCCGCGGCCGAACGCATCGAAGCACTCGACGTGTTGCGCGGCGTCGCGCTGCTCGGCATCTTCATTATGAACATGCCGGGCTTCAGCCACTCGCTGTTCACGCCACCCGATGCGCCGCCCGGCGTCGGGGTCGCCGCCGCCGTCGTCTGGCTGCGCGAGCTGCTTTTCGCCGGCAAATTCAACCTGATGTTCGGGTTGCTCTTCGGCATCGGCTTCACCCTGCAGCTCGGCCGGCTCGAAGCGGCGCGACCGAAGGGCGCCGAGTGGATCTACGTGCGCCGCCTCGTCGTCTTGCTGGCCATCGGCCTCGTTCACGCATCGCTCCTGTGGGCGGGCGATGTGCTCGTCGTCTACGCGGCACTCGGCTTCGTGCTTCTCGCGCTCAGGCGCCTGCCCGACCGTGCCGTGCTCGTGCTCGTCGCGCTCTGCCTCGTCTACCCGACGGCCGCCGATGCGCTTCGCCCGCAGCTGCTGTCGTTCCAGACCGAAACGGTCGCGGCCTTCGAGTACCAGGACTTCGAAGCCTCCGACGCGGCCGCCTTCGGCCACGGGTCGTTCATCGACACGATGCGCGAAACGGCGCGAATCTTCACCTGGGGTTACAGCTCGCCGCTGGGCATCTACAGCTATGCCGCGTTCTATGTGCAGATGGCGACCGGCATCCTGCTCGGCGCTTACGTCGGGCGCCGCCGCTGGGCCGAACGCCTGCCCGAGCTTCGCGAGCCGATGCGACTGGCCCAGCCTGCCGCGCTCGCGGTGGCCCTGGTCGCGGGTGGGCTGTGGCTGGTGCTCGACGGACCGGCGGGCGATGGCGGTGGCGGCAGCGTTTCGGCGGCACTGGCCCGAACCATCGGCCGCGCTGCGCTGATGTGCTTCTACGCGCTCAGCGTCGTCCGGCTGCTCGACGTCGGCGCCGCGGCTCGCGTGCTCCACGTCTTTTCGTTCGCCGGCCGCATGCCGCTCAGCAACTATCTCCTGCAGACCTTGATGGCCACGTTCATCTTCTACGGCTGGGGCCTGGGCTTGTGGGGCCGCTCGACGCCGCTCGAAGAAACGCTGCTGGCCATCGCGCTTTTCGCGGCCGTGCAGTTGCCACTCAGCGCCTGGTGGCTTTCGCGCTTTCGCTTCGGACCGGTCGAGTACGTATGGCGGCGCCTGACATACGGGCCGCTCGATCGATAGGTGCCGTCGACGGGCCCTATGCCGTGGCGGCCTTGGCGCGGCCGCGCGCCGTGAGGCCGAACTCTTTCGCCAGCAGCGCATAGGAGGAGCGACGCACGGCCGGATCGTGCGCCCACGTGTTGACGACGACTTCATCGAGCGCGAAATCGCTCGCCAGCCGGCGCAGCCGCGCGCCGACTGTGGCCGGCGAGCCGACGAAGGCCTTCGCACGCATCGCGCTCAACATCGCCTCGTCGGCGGCGCTGAAGCCCTGCCTGGCGATCTCGTCGGGCGCCTGCAGCGGCCCGAGGACGCCGCGCTGCCGATCGGTGCGCCAGCGGTCGCGCGAGAGCGCGAGATGCCTCGCCTCGTCGTCGCTCCCGGCCACGAGCGCCCAGATGCAGAGGGTGGCCTGTGCGCAGGGATGTCGCTCGCTCGGCTGGTAGCGCTCGCGGTAGAGCCCGATGGCCTGTTCGGCGCCCTCGCCGTCGGTGAAGAAGTAGGCGAAGGCATAGGGCAGGCCGAAATGCGCGGCCAGCTGCGCACCGTAGTCGGAGCTGCCAAGCATCCAGATCTGTGGCGCGTGCGGGCCGAGCGGATGTGCCGTGATCCCGTCGAGCGTGCCGAGCGATGTCCAGGCATGAAGGTCGCGCACCTGCGCCGGAAAATCCTCGGCGCCATGGCTGGCATGCGGGTTGAGAGCGCGCGCCGTGCGCATGTCGCTGCCGGGCGCACGGCCGACGCCCAGATCGATTCGCCCTGGTGCCAGCGCCTCGAGCACCCGGAACTGCTCGGCGACCTTGAAGGCGCTGTAGTGCGGCAGCATGACGCCGGCGCTGCCGATGCGTATGGCGTGCGTGCGCGCGGCAATGGCGGCCATCAGGATCTCTGGCGCCGAGCCGACGATCGTCGGCAGGCCATGGTGCTCGCTGACCCAGAAGCGCGAATAGCCGAGCTGCTCGCAATGCTCGGCCAGAGACAGCGTGTCGCGGATGGCGGCGTCTTCGCTGCTGCCGGCGAGCGACACCGACTGGTCGAGGACCGAAAGGCGCAGTGTCATCGTCCGCGGCGCCCGCCGGGCCGCCCCAAGGGCGCCGCCGTCCCCTCGGGGGGCAGCGTACGAAGTGAGGCGCCATCGGGCATCATCATCCCTCAGGGTGCGTGGGGTCGATCCAGCGAACGGTCTCGGGCCTCTCGACCGGTTCGATGTCGACGTTGACGGCCACCGCCTCGCCGTCGCTGCGGCAGAGCACGCACTCGAGCGTCTCGCTGGCGCTGGCGTTGATCTCCTGGTGCGGCACGTACGGTGGCACGTAGATGAAGTCGCCCGGCCCGGCCTCAGCGGTGAATTCGAGCGCGTTGCCCCAGCGCATGCGGGCGCGCCCCTTGACGATGTAGATCACGCTCTCGAGCGGGCCGTGGTGATGCGCGCCCGTCTTCGCATCGGGGTGGATGTGCACCGTGCCGGCCCAGAGCTTGTGCGCCCCGACCCGGGCGAAGTTGATCGCCGCCTTGCGGTCCATGCCGGGTGTCTGCGCGGTGTTGGCGTCGAGCTTGTCGCCAGGGATGACGCGAATGCCATCGCGCTTCCAGGCCGCCTCGCCAGCGTGGTCATCGGGAGCATCGTGGGTCATTTGGAGCTCGTCGTGTACATTACGGGCACAGTTATACGCAAGACAGTGGTTGATCGTGATTCTCGTTCTACCCTCGCGGTCCTCGCGGCGGGCGTTTGAAATCCCCCTGATCGGTTCTTGAGTGTCGCTGCATGCGCCGCATGTGCTGCGCATTCATTTGCCATAGATTGGATTTTTTCCCATGACGACCCCGACCCAGACCGGCACCGTGAAGTGGTTCAACGAGAGCAAGGGCTTCGGCTTCATCGCGCAAGACGCGGGCGGCGCCGACCTGTTCGCCCACTTCCGCGACATCGCCGGTACCGGCTTCAAGACGCTCGCCGAAAACCAGCGCGTCGAATTCGAAGTCAAGCAAGGCCAGAAGGGCCTGCAGGCCGCGAACATTCGCGTCCTTGCCTGATCCGCTCGGGCCACGCCCGAACGAAAAAGCCGCGGCTTGCCGCGGCTTTTTTTCGTCCGTCATTCGCGCCTCGCCTTGGCGGTCGCGCGACCCCCTGCCTTGCCCGGCGTTCGCCGCCGCCTAAGATCGCAAGCTCGACCCAGGAGACCGCATGAGCACCATCGCCGCCACCAACCATCAGATCCGCCTTGCCCGACGGCCCGTCGGTCTGCCCGTGCGGGCCGACTGGAGCTTCACCACCGAGACCGTCGCGAAGCCCGACGACGGCGGCGTCGTCGTCAAGACGCTTTCGCTCTCACTCGATCCGGCCATGCGCGGCTGGATGAACGAAGGCAAGAGCTACATCGCCCCGGTGGGCATCGAGGAAGTGATGCGCGCCGGCGGCATCGGCACCATCGTCGCCTCGAAGTCTGCGCATTTCGCGGTGGGCGACCGCGTCAGCGGCGCGCTCGGCGTCCAGGAGTACGCGCGCTTCGACTCGGGCCAGCTTGCCAAGGCCGCGCTCGCCAAGATCGACCTGCGGCTGGGAACGCTCACGCAATGGCTCAACGTGCTCGGCATGCCGGGCATGACCGCCTACTTCGGCCTTACCGACGTCGGCCAGCCGAAAGCCGGCGAAACCGTCGTCGTCTCGGGTGCCGCGGGCGCGGTCGGCCAGACCGTCGGCCAGCTCGCCAGGCTCGAGGGCTGCCGCGTTGTCGGCATCGCCGGCGGCAGCGCCAAGTGCGAATGGGTCGTCAAGGAGCTCGGCTTCGACGCCTGCATCGACTACAAGGGCGGTCCCGTCAAGGAAGGCCTCAAGGCCCACTGCCCGAAGGGTGTCGACATCTACTTCGACAACGTCGGCGGCGAGATCCTCGATGCCGTGCTGGCGCGCATCAACCGCAAGGCCCGCATCGTCATCTGCGGCGCGATCAGCCAGTACAACAACACCGAGGCCATCAAAGGGCCGGCCAACTACCTCTCGCTGCTCGTCAATCGGGCACGCATGGAGGGTATGGTCGTGTTCGACTATGCGGATCGTTTTCCACAGGCGATCGGCAAGCTGGCGGGCTACCTGAAAGAGGGGCGGATGAACAGCCGGGAGGACATCGTGACCGGCTTGCAGACGTTTCCCGAAGCGTTGCTCAAACTGTTTCGCGGCGAGAACTTCGGCAAGCTCGTGCTCGAGGTCGCACCCGCCTGAGGGCGCTCACCCGGGGCACGCCAGGATCGCATTCGAGATGAGCGACGCCGACGAATCGCCCCCGCCCGACGCCTTGCCTGCCGATGTGTTGCGGGTCCTTGTCGAGCAAAGCCGCGAGCTCATCGCCGTCGTCGATGCTGGCGGCATCATCACCTGGGCCAATTCTCGCTTCGTTGCGGCGACCGGCCTGACCGCGAACGGCACGTCGCAGCTCGGGCAATGCGTCCCCGAGGGGCTGCAAGGCGAGCCGACGCGGCGCGCTCTCGCCCTGGCGATCGCCACCGGCACGCTGGACGCTGCCGGTTTGCGCCTTCGCGCCGCCGCTGCCGAGCCACTCTGGGTCGATGCCAGGGCACGGCACGCCAGCGACCAGCTGGTCTGCACGTTCACCGATGTCAGCACGGCGCGATCCCTGGCCGCCGAGGCGCAACGCCAGAACGAGCTGCTCGAGACCGCGCAGGACTTCGGCCGCCTGGGTCTTTGGGAACGCCGCCTGCCCTCGGGCGAAGGCCGCTGGGACCGCCACGTGTTCGGCTTCTGGGGGCTCGATCCTGCCGGCGCAACGCCGAGCTTCGCCGAAGCGATCGAGCGCATCCATCCAGAAGACCGGGCCCGCATGACCTTCGCGGAATCGACGCGGCAGGCCGGCCGGTATGCGCAGCGCTATCGCGTCATTCACCCGGACGGCAAGACGCGCTGGATTCACTCGCAGTGGGAAGTCAAGGACGGCCCGGACGGCGTGCCCGACCGGGTCGTCGGCATCATGATGGACGACACCGAGGTCTACGACGCGGCGCGCGAGCGCGTCGAGCAGCGCCGCAACGCCGAAGAGCTGGGCCGGCGCCTGGACGCCGCATCGCGGGCCGCCGGAATGGGCCTGTGGGCGACCGCGAGCGACCCACCGGAGTCGGACTGGAACGCGCAGATGTACGAGCTCTTCGACGGCTTCTCGCCACCGTCGGTGCCAGGCTTTTCCGACTGGCTGCGCCTGGCCGTGCACGAAGCAGACCGTGTGCGCGTGAGCGCGCACGCGGGCGCGTACCTGGCGCACGGTGAAGGCCAGACCGAGATCGAGTTCAGGACAACGCGTCGCGACGGCAGCGTGCGCTGGATCGTGATGCGCGCCGACCGCGACCCCGCCGCCATGCCGCGGCGGCGCATTCTGGGCGTTGCCATGGACGTGACCGAGCATCATTCGGCGCTCGACGCATTGCGCTACGCGAGCGAGCGCGTCTCGCTCATCGCCCGCTATGCCGGCATCGGCACGTGGGAAGTTCACGCCGACGATTCGCGCGCCGTCTGGGACGAGCAGATGTACCACCTGCGCGGCTTGCAGCCCCGCGAAGGCGCGCCGACGCGACAGGAACGCGTCGCCCTCGTCCATCCCGACGACCTGCCGCTCGTCCTCGATTCATTCGATGGCTCCGACCTCGCAAGCGCACCCGTGGCCTACGAATTTCGCGTCCGCATGCCCGACGGGCACTATCGCTGGCTCGCCTCGCGCTCGGCGGCCGTGGTCGACGAACACGGCCACGTGCTTCGCCGCGTCGGCGTCAACTGGGACGTGACGCAATCCAAGGAGGCGGAGCTGGTGCGCCAGCAGGCGGCACTTTCCGAGCGCGAGTTCCAGGCCAAGTCGTACATCCTTTCGCGCATCAGCCACGAATTGCGCACGCCCCTCAACGCCGTGCTCGGCTTCACCCAGTTGCTGCAGATCGAAGCGAACCGCTCGGGCCAGCCGGCGCAGGAGGCCAAGCTCGGCCACATCCGCGCCGCCGGCGGCCACCTGCTCTCGCTCATCAACGACATCCTCGACCTTTCCGGCGCCGAGGCCGGCGAGCTGCGCCTGGCGCCACGCGCCGTGGCCTTGGACGATCTCGTTCGCGAAACCGTTCCGCTGGTCGAGTCGCTTGCAGCGCAGCACGATGTCGCTGTCGAAATTCACGCCGCGGGCGGCGTCGCGCGCGCCGACCCGACACGCTTGCGCCAGGTGCTGATCAACCTTCTCTCCAATGCCATCAAGTACAACCGCCGCGGCGGCCGGGTGACGGTACAGACGCGAGCCTGCGGCGAAGTGGTCAAGCTGATCGTTCAAGACAACGGGCGCGGCCTCACGGCCTCGCAGGTGGGCGCGCTATTCGAGCCGTTCAACCGGTTCGGCGTCGAAAGCGAAGGCATCGAGGGCACGGGCATCGGCCTGACGATCGTCAAGGCGCTGATCGAAGGCATGGGCGGCACCATCGCGGTCGAGAGTGCGCCCGGCAAGGGAACCCGGTTCGACGTGACGCTGCCCGCGGCCAGCGCCTCGCACGTGGCCAGCGCCTCGCACGTGGCCAGCGCGGAGCCGGCCGCGGGCGGCTCGATCGGGGCCACGATCGCAGAAGCGCCGCCCGATCGAATCGGGCAGATCCTCTACATCGAAGACAACCCCGTCAACGTGATGCTCGTCGAGGAGCTGGTGCGCAATGTCGGCGCACTTTCGGTCGCTTCCGAAACCACCGGCAAGGCCGGCGTCGAGCGCGCCAGATCGCTGCGACCCGACCTCGTGCTGATCGACCTGCAGCTGCCCGATTTCGACGGCTACGAAGTGCTGCGCCGATTGCGCGCCGACCCGTTGACGAGCGGCATCCCGTGCATCGCGCTCTCGGCCAACGCCATGCCCGACGATATCGCTCGCGGCCTTGCGGCGGGCTTCGCCGACTACTGGACCAAGCCGATCGACTTTCCTGACTTTCTCGTCGGCCTGCGCAAAGTGTTCCCTGCGCAGCCGCAGGCGGCTCGCGATGCGTCACCGATGGCATGAGACTTACGTGAAGCGCGGGGCAGCGCCCGCCGACGATCCGGTCACGCGCAGCCCGGATCGGGCAGGCGCGCCCAACCCTACGCGGCCGTTTCGTCGACCAGCCCGCGCTTCCTGAGCATCGGCATCGGCGTCGGCGCGCGGCCGCGGAACCCGTGATAAGCCGCCGTCGGCTCCATCGAATCCCCGGAGGAGTAGATGAAACGCGCCAAGCGTGCGGCGACCGTCGCGTCGAACGGGTCGCCGGCGTCGACGAAAGCTTCGAAGCCGTCGGCGTCGAGCACTTCGGCCCAGAGGTACACATAGTAGCCGGCCGCATAACCGGAGCCGGAAAACAGATGCTGGAAGTGCGTCAGCCGGTGGTTGAGGCCGATGCCCGATGGCAGGCCGATCTTCTCGAGCTCGGCACGTTCGAAAGCGACCACGTCTTTCGGAGCTTCGGTGGCCCGCGCATGGGCCGCCATGTCGACGAGCGCCGAGGCGGTGTAGCGCACCGTCTCGTAGCCCTGATTGAAGTGCCGCGCTGCGTGCAGCTTGTCGACGATCGCGTCGGGAATCGGTGCGCCGGTGACGACGTGGCGCGCATGGCGCTTGAGCACCTCGGGCTCGTCGAGCCAATGCTCGAAGAGCTGCGACGGCAGCTCGACGAAATCGCGCAGGACGTTGGTGCCGGCAAGGCGCTCGTAAGTGACGTTCGAGAGCAGCCCATGCAGGCCATGGCCGAACTCGTGGAACAAGGTGCGCGCATCGTCGAAGCTGAGCAGCGTCGGCTGCCCCGGGGCGCCCCGGGCGAAGTTGTTGTTGTTGACGATGATGGGCAGGACCGGCGCCTCGCCGGCGCCGATTCGCGACTGCGAACGGTACGAGCTCATCCAGGCCCCACTGCGCTTGGCGGGTCTCGCGAAGTTGTCGTGCAGGAAAAGGCCGATCGCCTCTCCCTCGGCACCGCGGACCTCGTAGACCAACACCTCCGGGTGGTAGACCTTGATCTCCGGCCGCGGCACGAAGCTGATGCCGAACAGGCGGCCGGCACAGTCGAACGCGGCCTCGGTGATGCGCTCGAGCGGGAAGTAGGGCTTGATTTCAGCTTCGTCGAGGTCGTAGCGCGCCTGGCGAACCTTCTCGGCATAGAAACGCCAGTCCCAGGCTTCGATGCGCGCCGCCTCGCCGCGCGAAGCGGCGAGCTCTTCCAGCGCCCGGCGCTCGAGAAGCGCCCTCGCCTTGGCCGGAATCCACACCTGCATGAGGAGATCGGTGACGGCCGCCTGCGCCCCCGCCATCGTGTCGGCGAGTGCGTAGTCGGCGTAGGACGCGTAGCCATGCAGGCGTGCCTGCTCGAGCCGCAGCTCGAGGATCTCGGCGGCGACGCCGCGGTTGTCGCTGGCGCCGGCGTGCTCGCCGCGCGACGTCCAGGCGCGCCAGGCCTTCTCGCGAAGGTCGCGCCGCTCGGAAAAAGTGAGAAACGGAACGATATGCGAGCGCGACAAGGTGATCACGCAGCCCTCGGCCACGCCGCGGTCGGCCGCCGCCTGGCGCGCCGCGGCACGCACGAAATCAGGCAGTCCGGCGAGGTCGGCTTCGCTTTCGAGGGTCAGCTGGAAGGCCGATTCGTCGGCGAGTACGTTCTGGCCGAAGCGCGTCGTCAGATCGGCCAGCCGGCGCATGACCTCGGTGTAGCGCCGTTGCTCGGCGGGCCCGAACCGGGCGCCGCAGCGGACGAAATCGGTATGAAAACGCTCGAGCACGCGAAGTTGCTCGTCCGAGAGTCCGAGCTCGCCGCGCCTGCCGTGCAGCGCGTCGATGCGCGCGAAAAGCGGCCGGTGCATGTGAACCGCACTGTCGTGCGCCGCCATCAGCGGCGCCACCTCGCGCTCGACGGCCTGCAGTGCCGGCGAAGTGTCGCTCGCGGTGAGGTTGTAGAAGAGGCGGCCGACACGATCGAGCAGACGACCCGATCGGTCAAAGGCGGCGATCGTGTTCTCGAACGTCGGCGCCTCGGCCGAGCCACCGATCGCGTCGAGCTCGGCGAGCTGCTGCTTCATGGCGCGATCGAACGCGGGCGCGAAGTGCTCGGCCTTCGCCTCGGCGAACGGGGGCAGGGCCCAGGGGTCTTTCCACGGGGCGAGCAGGGGGTTGGCGTGATCCGTCATTTCTTTCGCTTCAAGTCATTCTCGTCGCGCTCGTCGTAGCGGCGGCTCGCGCAGGCCTTTTCGTAGCTGTCCTTGGCCGTCTGCACGGCCGCGGCCTTGGCGTTGTAGGCAGTCACCTTGGCCTGATACGCGTCGATCAGCTTGTCGCGTTCGCCAACGCGGGCGTTGAAGGCGTCGACGTCTTCGGCGCTCGTCTTGTCGAGCGTGGCCACCTGATCGGCGAGCTCGGTCCCCGAACGCGTGATCTCGGCCTTGTCGGCATCGATGGCGGTCTTGTCCTTGAGTGCATCGTCGGTCTGGGCGCGAAGACCTTCTTTCTGCGTCAGGCAGGCGCGCAGCTCCGCCGGCGTGAGCAGCGGAGTTTTTGCCGACTTGGCATCGGCACTCGCCTTCTTCGACGTCGTTGCGGCCCGCGCGACACCGGTGCCGAGCAGCAGTGCAACGCACAGCATGGCAGCGGCAGCGGCCAGGGACCAGGTGATCGATTCACGCATGGGCGAGGCAAGGGGTTTCGCCGACAGGGCCGTCATGATGCCAGCACGACCGGCGTTCGCATGGTGACGAACTCCTCGGCGGCAGTCGGGTGAATTCCCAGCGTCGCGTCGAATTGGGCTTTGGTCGCGCCGGCGTTCATGGCCACCGCGAAGCCCTGGATCGTCTCGCCGGCATCGGCGCCGACCATGTGCAGGCCGATGACGCGGTCGTTCGCGTCGTCGACGACGAGCTTCATGAGCGTGCGCTCCGAGCTGCCCGAGAGGGTGTGGCGAAGCGCCTTGAACTCACTGCGGTAGACCCGGATCTTCTCGAAGCGACCACGTGCGTCCTGCTCCGAATAGCCGATCGTGGCGATGTTGGGATGGGTGAACACGGCCGTCGGGATGTGCGTGTAGTCGACGTGCCGATCGCCGCTGCCGAACAGGTGCTCGACGAGCGCCATGGCCTCGGCGAGCGCCACCGGCGTGAGTTGCACGCGATCGATCACGTCGCCGATCGCGAAGATGCCGGCAACGTTGCTCTGGTAGTGCGCATCGACGACGACGGCGCCGTTGCCAGCGAGCTGCACGCCGGCGGCCTCGAGGCCCAGGGCCGCCGTGTTCGGGGCGCGGCCGGTCGCGTAGAGCACGGTCTCGGCATCGATCTCGCTGCCGTCGGAGAGCGTGACACGGATCGCGCCGCCGCTCGCCTTTCGCAAGGCCGTGGCCCGCGCCCGCACGCGGATGTCGAGCCCCTTTTTCTTCATTTCGGCAGCGACGAAATCACGCACCTCGTCGTCGAAGCCGCGCAGGATCTGTTCGCCTCGGTAGAGCAGCGTCACGCTGCTGCCGAGGCCGGCAAAGATCGACGCGAACTCGCAGGCGATGTAGCCGCCGCCGACGACGACGAGACGGCGCGGAAACTGCGGCAGGTCGAAGATCTCGTTCGAGCTGATCGCCAGCTCGCCGCCGGGCACGTCGGGAGGAGCCGGCCAGCCGCCCGTGGCGACGACGATCCGCTCGGCTTGATGCACGATGCCTGCCACTTCGACCCCGTGTGGGCCGGCCACGCAGGCGCGACCCCTCAGGAGCGTCACGCCGGCTCCGGCAAGCAACTCGGCGTAGACGCCGTTGAGACGCGAAATCTCGGCCGCCCGATTGGCCTTGAGCACGCCCCAGTCGAAGTGGTGCTCGGCGCGGGACCAGCCGAACCCCTCGGCTTCGTCGAAGCTTTCCGAATAGTGGGCGGCAAAGCTGTAGAGCTTCTTCGGGATGCAGCCGAGATTGACGCAGGTGCCGCCGAGCGCGGCGTCTTCGGCAATCGCGACACGCACGCCACGCTGGCCGGCCATGCGCGCAGCCCGGACGCCGCCGCTGCCGGCGCCGATGATGAACAGGTCGAAAGCGTCTCGGGTCATTCGTCGCGGGGCCTGTTGCGGCTGTGGCGAGCCTCATGCGCTGCCAAGCGTTCCAATCCGGACGATACCCGTTGCGCTGCCTTTCGCGGATGTGCAGACTTCGAGCCCCTGTACTCCAACGGAAAGAATCGATGAAGATCGTCAAGTGGATCGGGATCGTGCTGCTGGTGTTCCTCGCGGTGCTCGTGATCGGCGGCTTCATGCTGCCCTCGACCTTCGTCGTCGCCCGTTCGGCCGACATCGCGGCGCCGCCCGAGAAGATCTACGCGCTGGTGGCCGATCCGCGCGGCTGGCGGCAATGGTCGGCATGGAACCGGCGCGATCCGCAGATGCACATCACCTACAGTGGTCCGCCGAGCGGTGCCGGTGCCAAGTGGGAATGGTCGAGCAAGAGCCAGGGCGACGGAGCGATGACGTTCACGGCAGCCGAGCCGGCCCGGCGCGTGGCCTACGAGCTGTACTTCCCGGACTTCGGCACCACCTCGACCGGCGACATTCGCTTCGTGCCGCGCGGCCAGGCGACCCGGGTCATCTGGACGATGTATGGCGACATGGGCAAGAACCCGCTCTACCACTGGATGGCCCTCGGCGCCAACGGCATGGTCGGCAAGGACTTCAGCGAAGGGCTCGCCGGACTCAAGGTTGCGGCCGAAGCACCGTAGGCAAACGCCCGGCCAGCCCGCATCAACCGAGGCTCTTGCGGAGCAGTTCCTCCACCAGGCCATTGATACCGCCCGCATGGCCCGCGCCGCGCTGACGCAGCGTCTCCGCCAGGTCGGAAGGCAGCTTGCATGCGAACGGCACGAGGCCGGCGGCAGCGTCGCGGCGGCGCTGTTCACGGCGGTCGGGCATATCGGCTGCGCCTTGGGCGAACCGGCCGGGCACGCCGGCCGCTTTCATCTGGCCGCCGATCTTGCGGCCCAGGTGCTTGTCGAGATCCGATTTCTTCATGCTCATGGTGTGATGCCTCCGTTGCGCGGCGATTGTCGCGCCGCGCGCGTTCCGGCCGCGACAACGGTGAACAGGCCCTACAGTCGGGCGATGGCACTCAAGGCGACCATCTGCAAGGCCAGCCTCCAGATTGCCGACATCGACCGCGGCATCTACGCCGACCACGTGCTGACGCTGGCCCGCCAGCCTTCGGAAACGGATGAGCGGATGATGATCCGGCTGCTCGCCTTCGCGCTCAATGTGCCGGCCGACGCGCGCGACGGCGGCCTCGAGTTCGCCAAGGGCATGGCCGATCCCGAGCAACCCGAGCTCTGGCAAAAAGACCTGACGGGCCGCATCGTCCACTGGATCGAGGTCGGCCAGCCCGAGGAG
>Ga0066790_10000559_pt1 | contig 14221 bp, 13 predicted proteins | sample OrgsoiDNA2013050_FD_70963 | JGI IMG/M metagenome (GOLD analysis project Ga0066790, IMG submission 70963) | Permafrost soil microbial communities from the Arctic, to analyse light accelerated degradation of dissolved organic matter (DOM) -... | ecosystem: Environmental > Terrestrial > Soil >...
CCGTTCGTCAGCCCGGTCATCGACCCCGGTGAGAATCCAGGGCCTCGGCATAGCGGTGTGCCAGGAATTCTAGCCAGCGCTGGCCTTTGGGTTTCTAGTGCGGCGACATTGCCACGGACCGTCCCCTAGCTGACCCGGTCCGCACATGGCCGACACCTCCTCCGGACGCCACGACCCCTGCTAGCTCATATGTTCGATTCTAGGGAATGGCACTGACATTCCGGTTCCCCTGACGCATCCGTGACTGACCGGCCGGGCATCGCGGCCGGTTACCACCGAGCCAGAGCACCGGTCAGGGCGATGAGAGCCGCCGGGCCTGTGCATCCGAAGGCCACGCGGGCGATGAGCATGACCTTGGCGCGGGCGGATCGATGAGGGCGCCGGACGGGCCTTGCCCGGGGGGCGGCCGTGATGGCGTGGCCAAGACGCCTGATCGTGGCCGAGCCCGATATGCGCCCCGGCGCGATCACCCCGCACTGTGCACGACCACGGACGGCGCCCGGCGCTGCCACGTGACCCGATGTACCCAAACGGGAAGCTCAGAGGTTGCCGCGCCGCTCCTGCTCGCGCTCGATGGCCTCGAACAGCGCCTTGAAGTTGCCCTTGCCGAAGCCCTCGGATCCGTGCCGCTCGATCAGCTCGAAGAACACGGTCGGCCGGTCCTGGACCGGCTTGGTGAAGATCTGCAGCAGGTAGCCGTCCTCGTCGCGGTCAACGAGCAGCCTGAGCTCACGCAGTTCCGCCAGGGGCACCCTGGTGTCGCCCGCCCAGTCGCCGAGGGTGTCGTAGTAGCTGTCGGGGGTGTCCAGGAACTGCACGCCCGCCGCTCGCATGCCCCGGACCGCGCCGACAATGTCGTCGGTGGCCAGCGCGATGTGCTGGACGCCCGGGCCGCCGTAGAACTCCAGGTACTCGTCGATCTGTGACTTCTTCTTGCCCGCCGCGGGCTCGTTAATCGGGAACTTGACCTTGCGGCCGCCGTCGGCGACCACCTTGCTCATCAGCGCCGAGTACTCGGTGGCGATGTCGTCACCGACGAACTCCTTCATGTTCGTGAAGCCCATGACGGAGCCGTAGAAGCCGACCCAGTCATCCATCCGGCCGAGTTCGACGTTCCCGACGCAGTGATCGATCTCGGCGAAGAACGGCCCGGGGCCGTGTGTCGTCAGCGGACCGGCCTCGACATAGCCCGGCAGGTAGGGGCCCGCGTAGTTGGTTCGCTCGACCAGGGTGTGCCGGGTGTCGCCGTAGGCGGCGATGGACGCGAGGACCACCTTGCCGTAGGCGTCCTCGAATACCTCGGGCTCGTCGATGCCCGTGGCGCCGCGGGCGATGGCGAGCTCGTAGGCCGCCTCGGCCGAGGGGACGCCGATGGCCAGGTCGATGACGCCGTCGCCGTGCGCGGCCACATGGCGGCTGAGGGCGGTCCCGGCCCGCACGGCGCCCTTGAGGACAAAACGAGCGTTGCCGGACTCCAGCACGTAGCCCACCTCATCCCGGCAGCCGGTCTCCGGGCCCCGGTAGGCGACACAGCGCATCCCGAACGCGGTCGAGTAATAGTGCGCGGCCTGGCGTGCGTTACCGACGGCGAACACCGCCGCGTCCATGCCGGAGACCGGGAACTCGTCGGGGAGCCCGCGTGGCGCTGCCTCGGGGCGGCCTGCGTCAACTGCCATGGCCTTGCTCCCTTTTTCTCGCCGTGATAGGCCAGCATGAGTCATGGTCGACAAGATGCGCAATAGTTCTAAATTTAACTAGACATATTGCTCACTGATTGGCCGCTACCGCTGGGTAAACTGCACAGTCTGTCGAGGAAGAGCGAGGAGGCTAGCGGGATGATCGACGAGCTGGACGCGCGGCTGATCGAGCTGCTGACCCGCGAGCCCCGAGTCGGGATGCTCGAGGCGTCGCGGCGGCTCGGCGTGGCTCGCGGTACCGTGCAGGCGCGCCTGGACAGGCTCCAGGCGCGGGGCGTGATCACCGGCTACGGGCCCGATGTCGATCCGGCCGCGGTGGGATATGTCGTGACCGCCTTCGTGACGCTCGAGATCCGCCAGGCCGGCGGTCATGACCAGGTCGCCGCCCGGCTCGCGCGGATCGCCGAGGTGCTGGAGGCGCACACGATCACCGGGGCGGGCGACATGCTCTGCCGCGTCGTAGCCCGCACCAACGCCGACCTGCAGCGGGTGGTCGACGCGATCGTGGACGTGCCTGGCGTGCTGCGCGCCTCGACGGTCATCGCGCTGGCCGCCCCGATCAGCTACCGGGTGCTGCCGCTGGTCGGCGCGGCCAGTGCGCCGAGCCCCCAGCCAGGACGAGAACACCTTGGCGCTGGGCGCGGCTAGCTTCCGGGCATAGGCCAGCTGGTCCCCGGCCTGGGTCAGAGCTTGCTGTGGAGCTGCTCGACGATCTGCTTGCCCTGGGCAGCGGTTACGTAGGTGAGACCGCCGATCTTGATGTAGTCAGCACCGAAGACAGCGCCGTAGCTGGCGAAGCTGCTCGCTCCCGCTGATCCCGCATTTCCGCGCGGATCGGGTTCGGAGTATGCCTTGTCGCCCACGCCAGAGATGGCAGCGGGCGGGTGGCCGACCGTCTTCAGCGCGGACAGGTCGACGCCGAGCTGGTCCAGGCCGTTCTGGGTATCGACCGTGATCTGCAGCAGGGCACTATCGGGACCGTCGTATTCACAGTTGAAGACCACGCCCTCGACGCTGCTGGGTTTCGTCTTGGTGAAGGTGGTGCCGGTGATCTGCGATGCTGCCGCCGCGGGCAGGGCGGCACAGACGTCAAAGTTCTTCGGCGCGCCGGCTCCGGTGGTACCGGCGGTAGCGGCGCTCGAGGACGCCGCGCCTGCGGCGCTGGCCGGCGACGTCGTCACGGCGGCTGTCGATCCGCTCGAGCACGCCGCTGCGGACGCACCGACCAGAATCAGGCTGGCCGTCGCGAACACGGTCTTGATCTGCATCGTTTCTCCAGTTATTTAGTGGTCTCGCTGGCTGGCATCCCTGACGGTAGAAGCGAGCGCGGGCTGAGGAATCGGGTGTAACCCTCGGCTTGGGAGCCCGGTCTGGCCCCTGCACGCCGCCAGGCCTTACCGTCGCGCTATGGGCGGGTTCATCGTGGAGCGGTACTGGCCGGGCGTGACCGAAGCGGATGTCCGCCGGGCGGCCACCGCCCTGTCGGCGGCGGCGGGGGCGGCGGCGGGGGCCCGTTATCTCGGGAGCATTCTGATGCCCGGCGACGAGGTCGTGCTGTTCCGGTTCGATGCCGACAGCGCCGCGCAGGCTTCCGCGCGCAGCGCACAGGCCGGGCTGCGCTGTGACCGGGTGGTCCCGGCTGTCTTCCTCGACGCGCGGGACCAGTCGCCACCGGGGCCGTGAGCGGCAGTGCCGTCAGCGTAGTGCCGTCAGGACAGTGCCGTCAGCGCAGTGCCGTCAGCGCAGGGGGCGGCCCATCCGGGCGCCGAGCTCGGCCCGCGAGGAGATGCCGAGCTTGCGGTAGACCCGGGCGAGATTGGCCTCCACCGTCTTGGCTGCGAGGAACAGCTGCTGGGCGACCTCGCGGTTGGTCAGGCCGGCCGCGGCCAGTTCGGCGACGCGGCGCTCGGTCTCGGTGAGCGTGCCCGCGGCGGGCGGCCGCAGGTTGACCCGGGCCAGCTGCGCCGCGGCCTGCTCCGCCCATGCCACCGCGCCGAACGCGGTGAACTCGCGGTGCGCCTCGGCGAGCGCGTCCCGGGCCAGGCGCTTGGCCTTGGCCCGGCGGTGAATCCGGCCCGCGATCAGCAGGGTCCTGGCCCGGTCGAAACGCAGGGGCGAGGCGTCGTACCAGGCGAGGGCCGGCTCGATGGCGGCCAGCGCCTCGGGCAGCGCGCCGCTGGCGGCGTGGACCATCGCGCGCCCGGTCATCGCCACGGCACCAGCCGAGCGCCGCCCGGAGCTGGCCACCTGGCCATCGAGGTGATCGAGGAAGGCCAGCGCGTCGGCGAGGCGGCCGGTCGCGACGAGCGCTTCCAGGTAGTCGAGGTGCCAGCGACTGTAGCCGGGCTCGCCCAGGTGCATCGCCGTCATGACGGAGTACCAGCGATCGAGATGGTCGGCGGCGGCGGCCACGTCACCGCGGGACAGCGCGATGAAGCCGAGGGCCCCGTGCACGCGGTGCCGGTCCCAGTTCGTCGCCATCGCGGCATCGCGCGGGCTGGCCAGCATGTCCGCCGCCTGGTCGAACCGTCCTTCGTAGGCCATGACGACGCCGAGGTTGTGGCGAGCCTGCCCCGCCTGCGCGGCAAGGCTGCCCTGCTCGGCCACGTCGAGATGCTCGCTGGCGAACTGCCGGGCCTGGCCAATCTGCCCTCGCCACAGCGCGATATGCGGCAGGTGCGCGAGGGAGTAGGCGATCGAGGACAGATCCGCCGCCGCGCGGGCCTCCGCCAGCAGGGCCAGCAGCCGGGTCTGTGCCTCGTCCAGCTCGCCGGCGTACTTCAGCAGCGCCGCGTAACTCGCGTCGGCCCGGTCCGACAGCCGGCGGCTGGGGTGGCTGCGCTCAAGCTCGATGGCCCGCCGGAACATGTCATGGTCCAGGCCGCGGCCCGCCCGGAACCGGGCCCCCGCGGCCTGGCACAGCGCGCCGGACATGACCGCGGGATCGGGCTGGCCGGCTTGCTCAAGCAGGGCTACCGCCGCTGCCGCCGAGGCGTCGGCCAGCGCTATGTCATCAGTCACCGCGGCCAGGGTCAGCAGAGCCTCCGACCGGACCGCCGGATCTGCGGCCGCCTCGGCCACCGCGACCTGCAGCTCATCCACCGCGCCGCCCCAGCCGATCACCTCCGTGGCCATCTCGGCGAGGCGGATCCGCCGCCGGGCCCGCTGCGAGACTGCCGGGGTCAGGGCGATCGCCTGCCGCTGGGCCTGCACCGCTCCCGGGCTGTCGCCGACCCGGACCAGCGCATCGGCCAGCAGATCCAGTCGCGCCGCCCGCTCGGCGTCCGCCTCCGTGTGCTGCAGTGCCAGCCGCGACAACTCCACGGCGATGTCCGGCGCGCCCGCCGCGAGGGCCGCCGCGACCCCGGCATCAAGCGCCCTGGCAACTTCAGGATCGGCCCGGGTCGCGGCCAGGGCGGCGTGCCGGGCCCGCTCGACCGGGTCATCGGCGCTCGCCGACATTCCCCGGTGCAGCGCCCGCCGGCCGGAGGCCGGCAGCGCGGCGTAGGCGGCGGCGCTCATCAGCGGATGGGCGGCCCGCACGATCCGCGGCCCGCCCAGCACCACCGGCTCGTCCACGACGACCAGGCCGGCGGCGGCTGCGCGTTCGACGGCGCCGGGATCGAGCCCGGCGTCGGTGAACCGCCACGACGCCGCCGTGCCCGCGGCGATCTCCAGCACGTCCGGCGGCAAGCTGGCGACCCGCTCGGCGACCAGCGCGTCCAGGCTGGTCGGCACCGGCAGCGGAGCTCCCGGCCGCACAGTGATCTCCAGCCGCTCCAGGGCGCGCGCCAGTTCGAGCGCGTACAGCGGATTGCCGCCGGAGGTCGCGTGCACGCGCAGCAGGACCGGCCGGGCCAGCCGCACCGCGAGCCGGGCCGCGAGCAGCTCGAACAACGCGCCGACGGTGACCGGTCCCACGCCGACCGACAGCACCCGGTCGCCCGGCAGCCCGTCCACTGGTGCCCACCGACGCGACTCGTCCCCGCGGGCGGTGGCGACCAGCCGCACCGGGCTCCCCGGCTCCAGGCGCCGCAGCGCGAATCGCAATGCCCCAGCGCTGGCCGCGTCCAGGTAGGGCAGGTCGTCCAGGGCGATGAGCACCGGATCGAGCCGGGCCAGCGCCGACAGCGCCGACCACAGCGCGGTACCGGCGGCCCGCTCGTCGACCGCCTCGCCCGCGCCGGACTGCAGCATCAGGACGTGCAGGGCCTGGCGCTGTGGCGGCGGCAGGTCGGCCAGGATCGGTGCCGCCACGGTGCGCAGCAGATCGGTCAGCCCCACCCACGGTAGCTGCGCCTCGGCGATGCCGGCGCGCGAGGCCAGCACGACGTACCCGGCGCCGGCCGCCCGCTCCAGCGTCCATTCCCACAGCGCAGTCTTCCCGATCCCGGCCGGGCCGGTGAGGACCGCGGCCACCGCGGCGTCGGCCGCGGGCTGGGCTCGGGTAGCCGGGTGCAGAAACCCGGTGAGCAGGGCCTGCTCGGCGTCCCGGCCCACGATCCTCGGCTCAGTCGGCGACCGCCGCGCAGCCTCGCTCATCCCGCTCCCCGTCACGCTGGCCAGTCCCGCCCCGCCGGCCGCCGAGGTCGGCGACCTGGTCGGCGGAGAACATCCAGCCAAAGCTCAGGCCGCCGAGCGCCATCGCGGGCCCGCAGCCGTCCGGCCAGCGTCGCGCCGGGCTCGACCAGCAACCCGGCCAGCGGCGTCAGCCGTTCCCCGAACTGCTCACCGCGGCCTGTGATCACCAGCGAGCCAGGTGGCGGCCGGGTCCTGCGGGATGGCTCTACATGCCGCCGTAGGGGACGGCCTCGAGAATCTCGACCGTCGCGGCGCGGCCGTTGGGCAGGTTGTAGGTGGCGGTCTCGCCGACCTTCTTCCCCGAGATGGCCACGCCCAGCGGCGACCGCGGGGAGTAGACGTCGATCGGCGCGCCGCTCTCCTCGCGGGACGCCAGCAGGAACGTCACCTCGTCGTCGTCGCCCGCGAAGCGGATGGTCACGGTCATGCCCAGGCCGACCACCCCGTCAGTGCGCGGGGCCGTGCCGACGCGCGAGCTGTCCAGGATGTTGGTGACCACGATGATCCGGGCCTCCATGATGCCCTGCTCATCCTTGGCGGCGTGGTAGCCGCCGTTCTCCTTCAGGTCGCCCTCGAGACGGGCGGCCTCGATCTTCTTCGCGATCTCGATGCGGCCGGTACCCGAAAGGTGATCGAGCTCGGCTTTCAGCCGGTCGTACGCCTCCTGAGTGAGCCAGGTGACGGTGTCATCGCGGGTTTCGGTCACGGGTACTCCTCGCGTGGGTGCGGAGCTTGTCTTCCGCGGGGTCCGGTCGGACCCGGTTGGGGGTAATCCTTCGAGGCTAACAAGGCTCCGCGAGTGTGTCGCACCTTGTCAATGGTCTTGGCCGGCGCAACGCCACGATCCGGTCACCGCCAAATCGCGGGAATGCCGCCCGCAGACCGGCTTGTTGTCCTGCACAATAGCTTCCCGGACCTGGCCCGCTGACGGCAAGGCCGGCTGCTCGCATGCTGAACTTTTTGCGATATGCCCGTTGCACCATCCGGCTGAGAGTCACTGAGGGGTACTCGTTGCCTGCCGCTAGTTCTGACCGGGGTTCTGAGCGGGGTGCCGCCCCGGGGTCGCGCCGCGCCGTCGTCCCGGCCGCCCCGCCGCCCGCCGCCCTGCGGCTGATGGCCGTGCATGCGCACCCCGACGACGAGTCGAGCAAGGGCGCGGCGAGCATGGCGCGCTACGTCCGGGCGGGCGCGGGCGTGCTGGTCTGCACCATGACCGGCGGCGAGCGCGGGGACATCCTCAACAAGGCGATGGATCGGCCGGAAATCCGGGCTGACCTGGCCGGCGTCCGGCGGGCGGAGATGGCCAGGGCGCGCGAGATCCTCGGTGTCCAGCAGCGGTTCATGGGATTTACCGATTCTGGCCTGCCAGAAGGCGACCCGCTGCCGCCGCTGCCGGAGGGCTGCTTCGCGCTGGAGTCGCTGGCGGCCGCCGCGCGGCCCCTCGTGCAGGCCGTTCGGGAGTTCCGCCCGCATGCGCTGATCACCTATGACGAGAGCGGCGGCTACCCGCATCCCGATCACATCAAGACTCATCAGGTGGCGATCGAGGCGTTCGAGGCCGCCGGGGACCCGGACCGGTACCCGGACTGCGGCGATCCCTGGCAGCCGCTCAAGCTGTACTATTTCGCGACATTCCACCTGGCCCGGTTCACCGCGCTGCACGAGGAAATGCTGCGGCGCGGCCTGCCGTCCCCCTACGCCGAGCGGATCGCGGAGTGGAAGGAGCGGGCGGACCGGCCCGCTCCCCAGATCACGACGAGAGTTCCCTGCGGCGACTACTTCGAGATCCGGGACCAGGCGCTGCTCGCCCACGCCACGCAGATCGACCCGGAGAGCTTCTGGTTCGCCTGCCCGGTCGATGCCCAGCGGGCGGCGTGGCCGACCGAGGATTATTATCTGGCCAGGTCAGTGGTGGATACTGAGATGCCGGAGGATGACCTGTTCGCCGGGATCCGGGAGAGGGTGAGCTTGTGACGGAACTGGCCGCGTCGACGAGCGCGTTCGACCAGCCGGGCACGCTCGGTTTCCTGGTCGTCTTCGGGATGGGCGTCATCCTGTACTTCGTGTTCCGGTCGATGGCCAAGCACCTGCGCAGGGTGAACAACGCCGCGCGGCAGGACGCGGCCGGCGCCCCGCCGGACAGCAGCATGGTCTCGAGCACGCCGCAGGATCCCTCGGGCCCGCGGTAGCGCGATCCGTGCGGTGGGTGTCGCCGAATGGGTTAGGTGCCCGTTTTCCGGGCACCTCCCGCGATACATCCACCTGGGAGGCTGATGGCAGATGACCTTGCCGCATGGAAGCGAGAGCCCGATCGCTCCCGGCCAGACCGATCCGGGCGCGCCGTCCGAGCAGCCGGCCGTTCAGCCGGAAGTGCAGCCTCAGCAGGTAGCTGCTGAGCCGGCGGCGCCTGTCCAGCCCGCGCCAGCTGGCGGGCCGGGGGCACCCGCCCAGCACGTAGTCCGGCGCACGCGGGTGGGCGGTGTCTGGGTGGCATCGGCCCTTTTTGCCCTGGTCCTGCTCCTGCTGCTGATCTTTATCCTGCAGAACGGCGCCAAGGTGGACATCAAGTTCTTCGGGGCCAACGGTCACCTGCCCCTGGGCGTCGCGCTGCTTCTCGCGGCGGTGCTCGGGGTGCTGCTGGTGGTTCTCCCCGGCTCCGCGAGGATCATCCAGCTGCGCAGGACGGCCCGAAAGCACCGGAAGCAGGACGCTAAGGCCGGGGTGGCCTAGGGTCGCCGCGGGCCAGGGCCGAGGCTAGCTCACCGACGGGGCCCGGGTATCCAGGCGCACGCCGTAGACCAGCAGTTTCGTGCTCGGCTCGGGGAACCAGTCCCGGTGCGGCAGCCTGGCGAACCCGGCCTGCTCGTAGATCCGCCGCGCCGCGCGCATTTCCCGCTGCGTCGACAGGACCAGGCTCCGCGCCCCACGGCGGGCGGCCCGTTCCAGGGCCGCGCCCAGCAGTGCCCGGCCGATGCCCCGGCCCTGGGTGCCGGGCGCTACCGCGAGAGCCCTGATCTCGGCCTCATCCGGGTCGCTCACGACCTGGCCCGTGTGCGGCCACGAGACCAGCATGATCGTCCCGACGATCCGGCCGGTACTGGCCCCGCCACCGGGGGCGTCCGACGCGGCGGCCTGCTCCGCCGCGTCGATCGCGACCAGCACGCTGCCATCCGAGTTCGTCCCCAGGGCTCGTAGCCGCGGTGCGTAGCCGGAGTCCGGCGAGAGGAAGCCGCCGGCCAGGTAGGCGCGGACGCGCAGTTCTCCGACCGCGGGCAGTTCGTCTGGCCGTGCATCGCGAATGACCACATTGCCATCTAATCAGGGCTGGTACGGCCGGCTGCTCGCAGCGTGCTGGCGATTGCCCGTAGGGTATCTGGAGCGATCCAGCCCGGCGGGCTGGCGGCCCGAGGGGAGCAGGTGAAGGACAGTGGCGGAGTCGTCTGCCGAGATCCCGGCAGCGAGCGTTCCGGACGACGCATGGCTGCTCGACGTGCGCGAGGATGACGAATGGGCGGCCGGGCACGCGCCTGGTGCGACGCACATTCCGCTCGGCCAGCTCAGCGGCCGCACGACCGAGGTCCCGCGGGATATGACCGTCTACGTGCTCTGCCGGTCCGGCGCCCGTTCGGCGAGAGCCGCATTCGCGCTGGCCGGGGCGGGCTGGGAGGCGGTCAACGTGGCCGGCGGGATGCAGGACTGGTCGGCCGCGGGCCGGCCGATGACCACGGAGTCCGGCGCCGAGCCATTCGTCGCCTGAGGTACCGCTGGCTAACGGCCGGCGAGGTGGATGAAGTCGCTGGGCCAGTCGCCCGTCGCCTTCGTGATCGTGTGCACCCAGAACCCGTTGTCGGAGTCGTAGTTCAGCTCCGATATGACGATCGACGTTGGTGAGTTGACCTTCTCCACGTACGCCACGTGGCCGTCGCGGGCCCTCCTGGTCGACGCGTACCACGCGATGGCGCCCACCGCCGGGGTGGGGTTCACCGCGATCTTGAGGGCCCGCGCCTGTCGCCTCCAGTTCACGGCGTTGCCCCACCGGCCCTTACCGCCATAGGAGTTGGCGAAGGCGATGGCATTGAGCTGGTTCAGCCGGTAGGCGACCCAGGATGTGCACTGTCCCCGGTAGAACGCCCACTTGTCGGCGTCGCAGGCACCGCCGTCGGTGCACGCGGGCGGATGCGGGTAGGGATAGTCGTAGTAGGTGTCGGCCGCGGCGGGCCCCGCCTGGCCCGCCCACTTGCCGAGCATGAGCCGGGTGGCCGGCGGCGCCGGGCGCTTCTTGCTCGCCCATACCGTCCGTCTCTTGTAGCGGATCACCAGGACGCCATTGCGCTGGTCGACCAGCGCGGCCCCGCGATGCGCCCAGGTCCTGCTCGCCCATAGCGTCGCTCTCTTGCGGAGCACCAGGTTGCCGCTGGCTCGCATGGTCAGCGTGGCGCCGGCGTGGCCCGGCGTCCTGGTCGACCACCTAGGGCCGGAAGGGCCTTCTTCGACCAGGTTGCCGTTTTTCTGCATGGTCAGCTTGTAGCCGTTCCCGGAACTGAGGAACCAGCCGGGCCCCAGCCTTTCGCCGGGCTCGAGCACGGCGTCGTAGCTTCCCGCGGCCCACGTGGGGGTCGACCCCTCGTAGACGATCAGGTTGCCGTTGGTCTGCGCCACGAGCCTGGCCGGTCCCTGGCCGGAGGTCCTGCTCGACCACAGGGTCCTGGCCCCGCTGGCCGAGTAGACGATCAGGTTGCCGTTGCCGAGCATGGTGAGGTAGGCGCCGGGATCGCCGGCGGTACCGCTGGCCCACAGCGTGTGCCCGGTCCCGGTGACGTAGTAGACCAGGTTGCCGTTGCCCCGCATGGCGAGCGTGAAGTGGCCGTCCTTGGACCGCAGCGCCTGGGTCGATGGCAGCGTCTCACCCGGTTCGAGCGTCTGCTCCGGGGTGACCGTGAAGGTCGCGCTCCGGGCCTTGCCGGCCCTCGTCGTCACGGTGATCCGGCCGGTCCTGGCGCCGCCGGGGACCGTGGCGGTGATCCGGCGGCTGCTCCTGACCGTGGCCGATGCGCTGACTCCGCCGAAGGCGACGGAGGTGACGTGCCGGAAGCCGCTGCCCGCCAGGGTCACGAGCCAGCCGGGTGCGCCCGCCGCCGGGACGACCGAGGAGATCTTAGGCGGCGCGGCGCTCGCGTGCTCGGCGTGCTGGGCCGGGGTAGCTGGCCGCGGGGCGGCGAGGGCGGTCAGGTGCCGGGCGGGGACGACCGCCGGGTGCTGGCGGTGCAGGCCGGCAGGTCGCTGGTGGTGAACCGTCGCCTGCGCCGGGACCGTCAGGCTGGCCGTGGCCGCGAAGGCCATGGCGAGCGTGCCGGTGCCGATCGCTAGCCGGCCTGATAATGAAGCCGAAGGCATGCCGCTCCCCGATAACCGCTCCGATAATCACACTCAGTGATGTCTAGTAGCGGAACGTATCAGCTGTCCCGGCGTCGGCCTATGGGCGGCAGATCGCGGTGTTTCCCGCGCAGATACGGTCAATACGACGGCTAAGCCGAACCCCGCAACGCGGCCTGCCTAGCTGGGGGATCCGCTCCGCGTGAGCCCCAGCAGGTCCGCGCAGTCGCCGACTGAATCCAGATCGTTCAGGCCGGCGGCCAGTTCTTCCGCAGGCTGCAAGCTGAGCCTGGTCCGGGCGTTGTCCCGGAACTTGTCGGCTAGCTGCCCCCGGCTGGCCGGCAACTGCGGCGTGCCGAGCGCGTGCTCCTGGTGAATGTCGGTAACCTGGCCATCTCGGGTAGTGAGCGCGACGCGGGCGCCCCCCCGAGGTACAGCCGGGTCAGGCACGAGCACGATGTGCTCGTCAATGAAATTGCCCAGGGCGGGATCTTTGAGGTACTGCGGATCCGTAAGGTCAATGCCGAAGCGCCCGTGCGTGACTATCGCGGCGGCGACGTAGTGGAAGGACAGCAGCGCCTCGAAGCAGCCTGCCGGATGGGCCAGGTCACGATGCGCCACATGAACGGCTGGCGAGACGCCAATCTCGAGGCGCGCTAGGTCGCTAGCCGGCGGCAGGCGCACGCCGGGAGCGAGCAACGCGGTGATCAGCGCCTGTACCGGCGTGGCACCCGGCCACAGGCGGACCGAGATCTGCTCAAGCTCCCAGTGGTCGCCGAATCCGGCCAGCGCGACGTCGGCGGCTCCAGGGGAGTAGCTGGCGAACAGGCCACCATCGGGTGCTTCGAAGGGCTCAGGTGACGCGGTGAAACCCTCGGCAGCCAGGAGAGCAGCGAGCAGGCCCGCAGCCGCTCCGCGAGCCTGGTGGAATTTCACCGCCGTGGTCGGCCAGGCCGCGAACGTCCCTGCTGCCTGGCTCACGGCCAGGCTCATGGCCATCTGGAGCTCGTGGCGCCGGAGGCCGAGCAGTCGCCCGGCCGCCACGGCGGCGCCCACCGGGCCGATGACGCCAGGCGCATGCCAGCCTCGGCTCCGGAATTCTCCGTAGTCGATGGCGCGCAGCAATCGGCTAGTTACCTCAAGGCCCGCGGTGACGGCGGTCAGCAGCTCGGATCCTGACGCGTGCTTAGCCTCGGCTATGGCAAGTGCCGCCGGAACGATCTCGGGAGTTAGATGACAATGAGCGGGCGTGTACACGTCGCATGCTGTCACCGCCGTGGTCAGGTAGGCGTTGGCCAGCGTAGCGCCGATCAGGCTGGCGGGGCGTGCGTCGCCGATGACCGTCGCTGTCCCGGAGTCTCCCAGCAGACGTGCGGCATGCAGCAGCTGAGGTGTCTCTTCGGCCGCCCAGCCTGCGAGGGCGCAGCCGATAGCGTCCAGGATGAGGGCTGCGGCGTGGTCGGCCGCCGACGCGTGAATGGCCGACCGGCCCAGGCCGTGCGCTGCGGCCGCCAGGCCCGCGGCCAGGGCTGGCCGCCCGTTCGGGCCATAGTCGGCAGCGCTGGCCATCAGGAGCCCGTAGGGACGATGACCAGGGACTTGAGGTAGGTCATCGCCTCGGTTGCGTACCGGGGGCCTTCCCGGCCCGTGCCCGATTCGCCGATTCCGCCGTAGGGCAGCTGGTCCAGCCGGAAATTGGAGGATCGGTTGACGATCACGCTGCCCGCCCGCAGTTCCCTGAAGCAGCGGAGCGCCGTCTCCATGGAAGCCGTGAAGACGGCGGCCTGCAGAGCGTACCGAGTGCTATTGGCTGAGTCGATCGCCTGGCCGAGCGTGTCGTAGGCCTCGATGATCACCACCGGGGCGAATACCTCGTCGCAGTACAGCGGTAGCGTCCGCTCGACATCGGACAAGACGGTGGGCGCGATGACCGCTCCCTGACGGCTTCCGCCGGTGCGCAGTTTGGCGCCATTGGCTACGGCGTCGGCGATCGCCGCTTCCACCCGGACGGCCGCCGGCTCGCTGATCAGCGGCCCGATATCGGTGCCGGGATCCATGGGGTCTCCCAGGCGCAGGCCGGCCACCCGGGCGGCCAGCGCCTCGGCGAACTGGTCATGCTGGTCGCGGTGGACCAGGATGCGCTGGACCGAATTGCAGCTCTGTCCGTTGTTGGAGAACCCGCCGGAGATGCACTCCCGGAGCGCGAGCGGAATGTCGGCATCGGGACAGACGAGATTCGCTGAGTTGCCGCCGAGCTCCAGCAGCACCTGCCGCGTCCCGGCGCTGGCCCGGATTTCCCGGCCGGCGGCCGTGCCACCGGTGAAGCTGATCAGGTCGACGCGCGGATCGCTCAGCAACGCCGCCCCGGTTTCCCGGCCGCCGGGCAGCACGCTGATGGCGCCGGGCGGGAAGCCTACCTCGGTCAGTATCTCGGCGAGCCGGAGCGCGGGGGCGGGTGCTTGCGGCGCCGGCTTGACCACGACGCAGTTGCCGCCGGCCAGTGCGGGCCCGACCTTGTGCGCAACGAGATTCAGCGGCGCATTGAACGGGGTAACGGCGGCCACGATGCC
>Ga0066790_10000560_pt1 | contig 14217 bp, 10 predicted proteins | sample OrgsoiDNA2013050_FD_70963 | JGI IMG/M metagenome (GOLD analysis project Ga0066790, IMG submission 70963) | Permafrost soil microbial communities from the Arctic, to analyse light accelerated degradation of dissolved organic matter (DOM) -... | ecosystem: Environmental > Terrestrial > Soil >...
CGAGGATGCGGTCGCGGTTCTGCCGCGCGTCCGCTCGCAGGGGTTCGCGCTGCCGCTGGATCATGGTTCCTCCGCGCACCTGGCATTGTCAAACGGAGACGCCTCCGCTAGCGTGGTCATCGAACGGAGAGGTCTCCGCTTCAGTAAAGCACACCGCGAGCGTGGCCGGGACGCCGGGACCGCGGCCGGCAGCAGCCGCTTCGCCGAGATCCGGCCCGCCGTCTTCTCCACCCGCCCGGCCACCAGCCCGGCCACATCGTCGTAGTTATGACCCCGCGGCACGCGCCCCGGCGCCCCGCCCCCGGCCTCATGCCGGGCGTTCACCCTCTTCACGGTGTTCGGCGTCGTACCGCTGATCGCGGCCGCAGTCCACCGGAGAAGATCACCACTCACCCTGGCTGCGGCCGCAGTCAGGATGGCAACCTGGGCAGACTCGGCAGGCGGCGGATGGGAGCAGCGCCACGCGCCCGGCGGTCTTCCCGGGTGCGGGCCCGCACCCGAGCTTAGGAAAGGCTCTTGTGGCTGCGAGGCTAGTATTGCCACGGCTGCGGAAGGCGGTACGGTCGCCGTGTGGATAGCCCTTTATGACGCTATTTACGGGGGGATAGGTCCGCCTATCCGTAAGGGGCTGTTGTGCGTTCTCGTTATACACGTCTGCCATTTGGTTTCGCGCTGGTGCCGGCCGTGGCGCTGGGTATCGGCCTCCTGGCGCCGGTGCCGCCAGCATCAGCGTTATCGTCGGCGGCTCGGCCGGTGCCCCGGGCCAGCACGATCTGGTCGCCTCCCCGGAATGCCCCGAGGTACCACCTGGCCGCCGGTGCCCGGGCAGTGGTGCGGCCGGCGGCGGCGCCGCTGGCGTCGGCGCCGAGTATCCCGGTCGGGTCCGGCCCGGTGCCGAACGCGACGTTCTTGTCCTTCCCGATCTCGGACAAGGTGTCGTTGCGGGTGAACGTGGGGTCGGGGGACGCGCTGGTGACGGCGAACGACATCACGCTGCCCGAGGTGGGGTCGTCGCTGACGCTGGGGCTGGATTACAACAGCCTGCTGCTAGGCAGCGGGGTCGCGAACGGGCTGGACGGGCCCGGGTGGCGGCAGCGGGAGAGCGCCGATGTGCGGCTGTTCCCGGCCAGCGACGGGTCGGTGACGTTCCTGGGCGAGGACGGGACGGCGGGGAAGTTCGTCAAGGCCGGTTCGGGCTATACGAGTCCGCCGCAGTTCCATGTGACCCTGGCCAGTTCGCCGGGGGGCACGTGCGGGGGGACGGGGTACACGATGACCTGGCACGCGACCGGGGAGGTGATGTGCTTCACCTCCGCGGGGCTGATCACCAGCGAGGCCGACCGCAACGGCAACGCGAACACGTACTCCTACAACGGCTCGGGGCAGGAGACGCAGGTAACATTCACCCCCCGCGGCGCCTCCAGCCCCACCCAGACGGTGACGCTGGGCTACGCCGGGCCGTGGGTGGACCAGCTCAGCCAGGCCAGTGGATCTCTGGGGACCCGGCAGGCCGTCTACGGCGGGAACCAGTCGACCGGGCTGCTGACCTCCGACACCCAGCCCGACGGCACGGAGATCCAGTTCGGGTACGACTCCGCCAACAACCTGACCTCGATCCAGAACGGCAATAACACCACCACGACGCTGACGTACAACTCCGCGCACCAGGTCACCTCGGTGACCCAGCCGACCACCGGCACCAGTACCGCGACGACCCGGCTGGCCTACGTGTCCTCCACCGAAACCCAGGTCGCTGACCCGAACACCAGCCAGTCCAGCCCGGTGGGGTCGGTGCCCAACACCACCTACACGATCAACTCGTCCACGTCACTGGTCACCAAGGCGGTCGACCCGGCCGGCGATACCCGCTCGGCCACCTACAACACCTTCAACGAGGTGCTGACGGCACAGAACGCCAACGGGAGCGCCGGGACGACCACCAACGCTTATGGCGCGAACAGTGGCGAGTCGCTGACCAGTGCCAAGTCACCCACCGGGGCGGCGTCTTCGCTGGCGTACGGCAACTCCAACAGCGGCACCAATCCGACCGCCGCCTTCCAGCCCAGCTCGTCGACTGATTCTCAGAGCAACAACACGGTCTACACCTACGCCGGCGCGGGGAACCTGGCCCAGGCCCAGAACGCCCTGGCAGCGACCGCGGCGGTGAGCTATAACTCCGACGGCACCCCAGCCACCTCGACCGATCCAAAGAACGGCGGGTCACCGGGCAACCCGACGAAGTACAGCTACAACTCCGCTCACGAGGTCACCACGATCACCCCGCCGACTGGCAGCAGCCTGCAGGCTGAGACCGTCACCTACGACCCGGCCGGGCGGGTATCGACGGTGACCGGCGGGGACGGTAACACCGTGACCTATGGTTACGACACCGGCGACCGGATCCAAAGCGCCGCCTACACTGGTGGCCCGGATCCGGTCACCATCACCTATGCCTTTGACGGGGCGGGGAACCTGCGAACCCAGAACGACTCCTCCGGCACCACCAGTTACACCTATGACGGGCGGAATCTGGTCCTGACCAGGAACGCGGACTCCGGCGGCGGGACCCTGTCCTACGGGTATGACGGCGACAGGAACCTGACCTCGGCCCAGGACGCGGGCGGGACGACCAGCTATAGCTACAACACCCGCAACCTGCTGTCCTCGATGACCGACCCCACCGGGAAGCTGTGGGAGTTCGCCTACAACGCCGACGGGCTGCGCACGACCACCTGGTCCGCTACGAACACATCCGAATCGTCATGGGCCGCCAAGATGATCACCAGTTATGACCTGGGGGACCGGATCTCCCGGATCCAGGCCTACCAGGCCTCGTCCACCTCCAACGTGGTCTCGGACATCTCTTACTGCTACACGAAGTACGCCTCGGGGAAGTCCTGCCCGGCCTCTACCGCGACGACGGACACGTCGCTGGTCCGGTACTCGGTCAGCAACCAGACTGGCACAGTGTCCCAGTTCAGCTACGACACCGGTAACCGGCTGACCAAGGCCACGAACGTCAACGGCGCCACGACCTACACCTACAGCTACGACTCCGATGGGAACCTGACCACCGGCGCCCCCGCCGGATCACTGTCGTTCAACTCAGCGAACCAGGTCACCACCAGCGGCTACAGCTACGACGGTGCCGGGAACCTGGCCAGCGACCCGGCGAACGGGAGCCTGTCTTACAACGATGCCGGGCAGCTGACCTCGGCCAGCGACGCCAACGGCAGCGGCGCCGACAACCTGTCCTACGCCGGCACCGGCCAGGACCAGGTCCTCTCGGATGGGTCGGCGGCAGGCATCACCTACGGCCTGGCCGGCCAGGACGGCCAGCCGTGGGTCCAGTCCTACACCCCGGCGGTGTCGTCGTCAGCGGCCATCTATGTGCTGCATGACCAGCAGGGCACCCCCCTCGGCATGGTCCGCGGCGGCACGTCCTACGCCTTCGTCACCGATAACATCGGCTCGGTGACCGCCATCGTGGACAGTTCCGGGTCAACCGACGCGACCTACACCTACGACCCCTACGGCACCGTCCTGTCCGACAACGGCAGCCTGGCCCCCGCCAACCTGCTCGGCTACACCGGCGCCCTGACCGACATCAGCAGCGGCAACGCCACCGGCTACACCCACGACGGCAACCGCTGGTATGACACCGCCACCGGCGCCTTCACCACCCAAGACACCAGCACCTACCTCGCCAGCCCCGCCAACGGCAACCGCTACGCCTACGCCGCCGACAACCCCGCCAACTACATCGACCCCACCGGGCGCGGCTCATGCTCCGAGTCAATTCTAGTTGCAATAGGTTCTGCTATAGTGTTTAGTTTCGCAGCGATCGGATTGTTTACCCTGACTGCAGCTTCAGGCGGCCTTCTTATCGCGGGAGCAGTTGTGGGTTTCGACGTCGGAGCGCCTCTGTTTGTACTCAGCATCAATGACGCTGTAAACAACTGCTAAGGCGGCGACGCCGTGAATACGGAAATGAAGAAAAACTCTGAGCAGGCTGGCAGCAGAAATCGCCGACCCTATGCGTGGCTAGCTACGAGCTTTACGATCGGATTCATTGCCGACGCAGTATCGGTCCTCGGATCTGCTCACGGAAGTTCCTGGACAAATCCCGAAATAATTATTCGGGTAATTTTTGGAATAATCCTTCTTGCCTGCGCAAACATCTTCCTCGTAGCTTTCGTACGAACATCGCCTTCGCGACACTGAAGCGAGTAGCAGACGGGCTAGGTACCGGCAGTTATGGCCGAGCGCCCCTGCTTCAAGTAGCCTGCCGACCGCGACGAGATCGTCATCGCCACGAAGGTCCGGCACCCGATGCGGCCCGGACCCAACGGGGCCGGCTTGTCGCGCAAGGCGATCCTGGCCGAGATCGATCACAGCCTGCGCCGGCTCGGCACCGACTACGTCGACCTCTACCAGATCCACCGCATGGACAACGCGACCCCCATCGAGGAGACGCTGGAGGCCCTGCACGACGTCGTCAAGGCCGGCAAGGCGCGATACCTCGGTGCCTCCTCGATGCACGCCTGGGAGTTCGCGAAGGTGCTGCACCTGCAGCGCCAGCACGGCTGGGCCCGGTCGGCGAGCGACCCTTTCGCCGACATGCTGTACACCCAGGAGTCGAGCGACCGCGGCATCATCGACGCGGTGGCGGGCGTAGCTAAGGCCCGCGGCGTCAGCCGCGCGCAGGTCGCCCTGGCCTGGCTGCGGCACAACCCCGTCGTCGTCGTCCCGCTCGTCGGCGCGAGCAAGCCGTCCCACATCGACGACGCCGTAGCCTCGCTCGAGATCGAGCCCGCCCGCTCCTGAGGCATTAGTACCTCAGCTCGCGGGCGGCAGCCAGCGTTCCATGCAGGTCAGAAGCGCGTCGGTATCGACCGGCTTGGTGACGTAGTCGCTGGCCCCGGCGGCCAGGCTCTTGTCCCGGTCACCTTGCATGGCCCTGGCGGTTACCGCGATGACCGGCAGGTCAGCGAACCGCGGCATTTCGCGGATCGCCGCGGTCGTGGCGTAACCGTCCATCTCGGGCATCATGACGTCCATGAGGACGAGGTCGATGTCGGAGCTCGACTGCAGCGCCTCGATCCCCTGATGCCCGGTGGACGCGTGGATGACTGTGAGCCCGTAGAGCTCCAGGATGCTGGTGATCGCGAAGGCGTTCCGAACATCGTCATCGACGATGAGCACCTTCCTGCCGCGGAGCACCTTCCTGCCGCGCACGCCGTCGTGCGGCCCGGCCCTGGTCACCGGCTCCGCCGCTACGTCTTCGGCCTGGCTCGGGCCGGCCGCCTCACTGCCGGGCACCTGGTAAGCCAGCGGCAGGTACAGGGTGAAGATGCTGCCGCTGCCCGGCTGGCTCTGCGCGGTAATCCGTCCGCCGAGCTGGGCCGCGACCTCGCGGCTAATCGCCAGCCCGAGGCCCGTGCCCCCATAGCGGCGGTTGGTGGTTCCGTCGCCCTGCTGGAAGGCCTCGAAGATTGTCTTCAGGCTGTCATCGGAGATGCCGATGCCGGTATCGGTCACCGAGAACGTGATCGCGGCTTCCTCGTCCGGGGCCTGCGGCGGTGCTAGCTCTATCTGGAGCACTACCTGGCCCTGCTGGGTGAACTTCACCGCGTTGGACAGGAGGTTGTGCAGTACCTGGCGGAGCCGCTGCCGGTCGGTGACCAGCTCGGCGTGGACATCGGGAGCCACCGCGACGGCGAAGTCCAGCCTCTTATCGGCCGCCAGGGGCTCGAACACGGTGCGGAGGTCTTCCGCAAGAGACCCCAGCGGGAACCGTTCCGGATGCACTTCCAGCTTGCCGGCTTCCACCCGGGACAGGTCGAGGATGTCGTTGATGAGCAGCAGCAGGTCTGACCCGGATGAGTGGATGACGTTCGCGTACTCGACCTGCTTGGAGGTCAGGTTCGCGGCCGGGTTCTGAGCGAGCAGCCTAGCCAGGATGAGCAGGCTGTTCAGCGGAGTGCGCAGCTCGTGGGATACGTTCGCGAGGAACTGCGACTTGTACCTAGAGGCCAGGTCGAGCTGCCTCGCGCGCTCCTCGATCTCCTGCCTGGCGTGCTCGATCTCGGCGTTCTTGATTTCGATATCGCGCTTCTGGCGGGCGAGCTGAGCGGCCTTGTCCTCCAGGTCGGCGTTCGAGCGCTGTAGCTCTTCCTGCCTGGCCTGCAGCTCCCCGGTGCGGGACTGCAGTTCCACCCCGAGCCGCTGCGACTCCTGGAGCAGGTCATCGGTGCGGGAGTTGGCGATGATGGTTTGCACGTTGACGCCGATGGTCTCCATCAGCTGTTCCAGGAAATCCCGATGGACCTGGGTGAACCGGCTGAACGAGCCCGCCTCTATCACGCCGAGGACCTGGCCCTCGAACACGATGGGCAGCACGATCAGGTTCACCGGCGCGGCCTGGCCCAGCCCGGACGATATCTTCATGTAGTCGGGCGGGGCATCGCTCACGACGATGGGCTTCCTGGTCTTGGCCACCTGGCCGATCAGGGACTGCCCCAGGCGGAACTGGCTGGGCGCTCCGATGTCGGCCAGCAGGCCATAGCCGGCGATGAGCCGCAGGATGGGGCCCTCGGTGGTGTCGTCGGCGATGAAGAACGTCCCGTGCTGCGCCCCGACCAGGGGGATAAGCTCATTCATGATCAGCTCGGCCACGGTGACGACGTCCCGGTGCCCTTGCAGCAGTCCCGCGATCCGGGCCAGGTTGGTCTTGAGCCAGTACTGTTCCTGATTGGCCTTGGTCGTCTCCCGCAGCGACTGGACCATGGCATTGATGTTGTCCTTGAGCTCGGCGACCTCGCCCTCGGCATCGACGGAAATGGACCGGGTCAGGTCCCCGGTGGCGACCGCGCTGGTCACCTCGGCGATCGCCCGGACCTGGCGGGTGAGGTTGCCGGCCAGCTCGTTGACGTTCTCGGTCAGCCGCTTCCAGGTGCCAGATACGCCCTCGACCTCCGCCTGACCGCCGAGCCGGCCCTTGCTTCCCACCTCCCGGGCGACGCGGGTGACCTCCGCAGCGAACGACGACAGCTGGTCGACCATCGTGTTGATGGTCGTCTTGAGCGCCAGGATCTCCCCGCGCGCGTCGACGTCGATCTTCTTCGAGAGGTCGCCCTGCGCCACGGCCGTCGTTACCTGAGCGATGTTGCGGACCTGACTGGTGAGGTTGCCCGCCATGAAGTTCACCGAGTCGGTGAGATCGCGCCACGTCCCGCCGACCCCGGGGACCTGCGCCTGGCCGCCCAGGCGCCCTTCCGTGCCCACCTCACGGGCGACCCGGGTCACCTCGTCAGCGAACGCTGACAGCTGGTCGACCATCGTGTTGATGGTGTCCTTCAGCTCGAGCATCTCGCCCTTGACATCCACGGTGATCTTCTGGCTGAGATCGCCCCTGGCCACCGCGGTCGCGATCTGGGCGATGTCCCGGACCTGCCCGGTGAGGTTCTCCGCCATGGCGTTCACGGAGTCCGTGAGGTCTTTCCACGTTCCCGCGACGCCGGGGACCTGCGCCTGGCCGCCGAGCTTGCCGTCCGTGCCGACCTCCCGGGCCACCCTGGTGACCTCCGAGGTGAACAGGGCGAGCTGGTCGGTCATGCTATTGAAAACGCTGGCGATCTCATCCATCAGCGGATCGGCCGTATGCGGCAGGCGGGTGCTGAAGTCCCCGCCGCGCACTGCGGTCAGGCCCTCCAGCAACTGCTGTAGCCGAGGGTCGGTAGGCTGGTTGGCCGCCAGCGGGGCCTTCGCCATCAAGGACTCCTCATGGTGCCGGCCTCGCCGTTCGCGTCGGCCGGTCGATATGCGTTCGACAACAGCCCGATACTGCCACGCTGGATGACGCGGTCCAAAATAACCGGTGAGCACGCGGCCATGGCCGGTAACGTGGCAGTCCAGCCCTCGGGCCGGTTCCGGGAAAGGCCAGTTACCGTGACAGCAGCCAGCGGAGAGTTCCGCCGACTGAGCGCGCTGATAACGCGGCAACGGCGCGAACTCGACGTGATGAAGTCGCAGGCCGCTGCCCGCGCCGTCGTGGATCTCGCCAGGGGCGTGCTGATGGGGCGGCTTGACTGTTCCCCTGCGCAGGCCCAGGCTCAGCTCGCGCGCCTCTCGCAGGAATCCAGAACGAGCGTGCCGGAGCTCGCGGCTCAGATAGCGGGCCAGCCGTCGCCAGAAGCTGCGCCGGAGCCCGCGGCGCCGAGCGCCGCCGAGCCGGGCACGTCCGGCACGTCCGGCAACGCGCTGGTCAGCGCCGCCGTGGAGCTGGCGGACGACGGCAGCCGCATTGCCGCCGCCGTTCTTGAGGAGGCACTGGCCCCGGCGGGCGCAGCCGCGGTGGCGCTGTGGCTTGTCGAGCCCGACGGCGGCCTGGAACTGGTCGGCGAGGCTGGTTTCGGGCCCAGCGAGACCAGCCGCTGGCGCCGCATCCACCCGGACATGGACACCGCCGCGCAGCGAGCGGCCAACGGCGGCCTGGAGTCCTGGTGGCCCGCTGGAAATCCCGGCGGCGAGACGGCGCCGGCGATAGGCCACTGGCCCAAGGGAGCACGGGCCGTTATCCCGCTTCCCGGTACCGGGGTGGCGCTGGGCGCCATGGAGGTCTGCTGGCCCGAGCCGCTCGCCGAATTCCCCGATCCGATGCGCCGGCAGCTCATCGCCCTCGCCGAAGTCTGCGCGCAGACCCTCGGGGTCCGGCTGGAGCGCGGCGACCCGGCCGCCGATCACCGCGCGGCCTGGGCCTTCGGGTTCCTGGACAGCCTGCCGGGATCAGCCTTGTTCGCCCAGGCCGTCCGGGACGACGGCCGGCAGGTGACCGATTTCCGCATCTGCTATCTCAGCGACGGCTTCACCGACCCGGCTGGCCGGTGCCCGGCAGATCTCGCCGGGCGGCCGCTGCTCGAGATCTACCCGGCGGCCGCACTGCCCGGCGGGCTGTTCGACCGCGCCCTCCAGGTGCTGGCCACGGGGGAGCCGCAGAACATGTCCGGGGAGGTCATCAGCGCGGCGGTCGGCGATGCCATGGTCGTGCCCGTGATGGATGTCCGCATCACGGGCCTCTACGGCGGCGTCGTCGTGGCCTGGCGGCGCGCAGACGAGGTCGAGCGCCTCACGGCGCTGCTCGAGCAGGCCCAGCGGCTGGGCCGGATCGGCGGCTGGGAGGAGAACCTGCTCACCGGAGATGTGGTCTGGACAGAGCCGACATTCGCGTTGTTCGGTCAGCGGCGCGGCGCTCCGGTACCGGTCGCCGAGCTGCATGCGCACGTCCCCGCCGACGATATCCCCGAGGTGGAGCGGTTCCGGCACGCGCTGCTCGGGGAAAAGCGGGGGACCGCCGCCGCGTTCCGCATCATCCGCACCGACGACCAGAGCGTGCGGCAGATGCGCGCGTTCGCCGAGCCCGTCACCGATCCCGCGGGCACGCTGGTGGCCGTGCGCGGCGCCTATCAGGACATGTCTGCCGACTACCACACGCAGGTGGCCTTCGCTGCCACCCGGGACCGGCTCGCCGACACGGAGGAGCGCGCCGAGGAGGACCGCCGCCTGGCCTTGCGGCTGCAGCAGGCCATCACGCCGCGGTCGGCCGTGCCCGTCGAGACGCCTGGCCTGGATGTCGCGGCCCGGTACCGCCCGGCCGGCCCGGGCAGCCTGGTCAGCGGCGACTGGTATGACACGGTCCTGCTGCCCACCCAGCAGGTGCTTCTGGTGGTCGGGGACATCGCGGGGCACGGCATAGACGCGGTCACCGGGATGGTCGCCCTGCGTAACTGCCTGCGCGGCCTCGCGATCACCGGCGCGGGACCCGCCGCGCTCCTGGACTGGCTGAACAAAGTCGCCTGTTATCTCACCGACGGCATCATCGGCACGGCCGTCTGCGGGCTCTACGATCCGGCGCGCCGGTCCCTGCGCTGGGCCCGCGCCGGTCACCTCCCGCCCATCCTCGTGCGTAACGGGGCGGCACGGGAACTCCCGCTCCCGCAGGGGGTCCTGCTCGGCGCGGACCCGGACGCCTCCTATGAGGAGGCGACAACATCCCTGCGGACCGGCGACGTCCTGGCGCTATTCACCGATGGCCTCATCGAGCGCCGTGACGGGGACATCGACGACGCCCTGGAATCGCTGATGCGCATCGCCAGCACGCCGGTCGGTGAGATCGGCAGCTTCGCCGATCACCTGCTCAGCCAGGCGCGCTCCGATACCAGCGACGACGCGTGCCTGGTCGCCGTGCAGGTACGCTGACGCGCCGACTAGTGGGTGGCGTGGGTGTCGGCGAAGTCCCAGACCGCCGGGAGCAGCTGGTCAGGGGTTTCGATCTGGGGGAGGTGGCCGGTGGCGGTGAGAAGGCGGAACTGTGCGCCGGGGATGGCGGCGGCGTAGGCGCGACCGTAGTCCGGGTCGACGATCCGGTCGGCGTCGCCCCATAGCACCAGGGTAGGCGTGGGCACCGTGATGCCGGCGAGGCGAGTGGCGAGGCCGGGGTCGGTCATGGCCGTGCCGCCGTAAACGGCCAGGGCGGCGCGATTGCCGGCCATGATCGCCTGCGCCGCGGGCGGCAGGGCGGCGGGGTCGATGCCGAACTTGGCGGGGTCGTGGTAGCTCAGCTGCGCGACCTGGTCCATGGTCAGGGCGAAGAAGTCGGCGACCGGGTGGCCAGGGACCTCGATGCCGGCGGCGTCGACCAGGATGAAACTGCTGATGCGGGCGGAGCCGAGCACGGCCATCTCGGCGGCGATCCAGCCGCCGATCGAGTTCCCGACCACGGTGACGTCGGTCAGGTCGAGCTCGGCCAGCAAGGCGAGGTAGAGCGCGGCCAGCCCGCCGACGCTGGCCAGGTCGCCGGGCCGGGTGGTGCCGCCGAATCCCGGGTGGGTGGGGATGATGACGCGGGCGTCCTCGGTGGTGGCGAGCAGGTCGGCGAAGCCGGTGACCGTCTGCGGGCCGCCGCCGCCGTGCAGGATCAGGAACGGGTGGCCCTGGCCGCGTTCGGTCAGGGTGACCTCGACGCTGCCGGCCTCGGCGCGGCCGGCTCCGGCGATGGTGACGGTGTGCGTGCTGGTGCGGGTATCGGTGCTGGTCATGCTGTCTCCTTGATTCGACGGGTGGATGTGGCGTCAGTCACCCACTGCAGATCCCCGGTACTGGCGCCGGTCGTGGCGCCGATGGTGCCCAGCACCCCGTTCATCGCGGAGAACGGGAGATAGGACACCAGCATCGCCGCGCAGGCGAATGCCACCGTTACCCAGATAGGTCGGCCAGCGCCGGCCGGCATCACGTGCGGTGGCCGGGCATCGGCAGCCGGGCCGCGGACCTCTGCGTGGGTGCTCATGTCACTGACCTTATGCAAGTACCTTGATATAAGCAAGCTTGTATAACGATGCTGATATCAACAGGCTGAGTACGCCAGGCTAGGATCGCTCTCGTGGACAGGTCGCTGCAGGACACGGGCTTGTCGGTGAAGAGGCTGCAGATGCGGCACCACCGGGCCGCCAACGCGGCCCTGGCCGCGCTGGACATCAGCCTCGTGCAGTGGGACGCGCTGCGGCACCTCGACCAGAACCCCGGCGCGTCCCTGCACGACCTCGCCCGGCTCACGTTCCAGACCGATCAGTCCTTCGGAGCCCTGGCCGCCCGCATGGAGGCCCGCGGGCTGATCGAACGGGTACCGGGCCCCGGCCGGGCCGTCCGGCACCGCCTGACCGCCAAGGGAGCCCGGCTCCGCGAGGCAGGCGGCGAGATCGTCGACCGGGTCCTGGCCGAATCCTTCCGCCCCCTCACGCCGGACCAGCGAGCCACCTTCGACAGGCTCCTGCAGCAACTTCTCGCCGCACCCGTCGGCGACCACGGCGAATAGCGAACGACCGGGGCTGGTCAGACGGGGGCTACGCCGATCAGGCCGTTGCGGGTGACCCGTGCTGCCAGCGACTGCTCGTCGGCATCCTCGGAGCCGGCCGGCCGGCGCGGGAGGACCATGTAGCGGGATTCCGCGCTGGAGTCCCAGACGTTGATCGCCGCGGCGGGACCGAGCACGAAACCGAACTCGCGCAGTACTCCGCGCGGGTCTCGCACGACCCGGGACCGGTACGCCTCGCTCTTGTACCACGTGGGCGACGGGCCGAGCAGCGCGATGGGGTAGCACGAGCACAGCGTGCACACGATGACGTTGTGACTGTCCTCAGTATTCTCGACCACCTTGAGCCGCTGCTCCTGGAGCCCGCCGCCCATCGACAGCCCGAGTTCGGGCAGCGCGACGGTGGCGTCGGCCAGCAGTCGCGAGCGAAACTCCTCGTCCAGCCAGGCCCGCGCGACCAGGCGGGCGCCGTTGGCCGGCGAGGAACCAGAGAGGAACGCTTCGAGGGCCCGGTCCAGTTCCGTGGCATCAACCAGGCCGCGCTGCTCCAGCAGTCCCTCCAGGTGCCGGACCTGGGCGGCCAGCGTCGCCGCGGGGCCGATGTGATCCCCGCTCACCGGTTCCCCTCCAGGGCGGCCGGGCGAAGATAGCTCTCCCACAGGTCAACGGTCACCGTGTGGTCGCCCGCGCCGAACAGTTCCCGGGCGGTGAAGCGAACCGCGTAGACCGGCTCGGGCTCGGCGGGCAGGCTCCTCGCGCTGCGGTCGGGCAGCGGATACCGGCCCTGCCGTTCCATGACCGTCCCGATGGCACCGCGCGCGTACCGCGGGAGCCGGGTGTGGTACGGCGGATCGGTGCGGCTCGCCTGTACCCGGTCGCCCGGACCGAAGCGCTCAGCCACCGGCCATCTCCTCCTCGGTCAGGACGCCTTTCTCGGCCAGCAGCGTGGTGATGGCGCGAAACCACTTCTCGTAATACGACGACGCCAGGTACTCCTGCGGCGGCAGCCGCTCGATCGCGTCCCGGAACTCGTCGAGGTTGTAGACGCCCCGGCCGATGAGGGCACGGTTGAGCGCGAACACATGCGCCTCCCAGTCGGCGTGGAAGGGCGGCTCGTCGACCTCCTGCGCCACCGGCGGGAAGCCCTGCATGCCGCCGACGTCGTTGATCCGCGCCATAGCTCCTCCACCCGCCAGCCTGCCATGCCTCAACCTACCTAGCCTAGCCAGCGGCGTGCAGCCCGGGGGCGACCGGTCCGCCATGCCAGGGCGGCGCCGTACTGACCTTTCAGGGCTCCGGGTCCAGGCGGCTAGATCGTTGAGGTTGCGGCGCATGCGCAGTCGAGGGCTTCTTGCGGTATCCCGGTCGGGCTGCCGCCGGGTGGGGCAGGTCTCTGGCAGGTCTCGGTGCTGGCCTGGAAGATCGCGGAGTCTCGGTCATCGGGTGAGCCGGGATAGGTCGCTGGCCAGATCACCGCCTGCGACGGACACGCCAGGCCGTTCCGCTGGAGCTTACGACGGCCGCCCGCTCAGAGCCACCTGATGAATCCCGAAGGATCAATGCGGCGCCGTGCTGGTCGAGCGCCTTCCAGCTAGCCCGCGAGCTGTCTCGCCGCCCCGGTGCTGACCCTCCGCCCCGGTGCTGACCATCCGTCGACTGCTCGCCAGATAATCAAAGAATATAAATCGCCAACCCGTTCGCATTCTAAGCCGAAATGTCAGTAGTGGTCGATAGTCTTGTCGAAGACGGACATCAGGCCGATCCACCGGGGCGTTCCCGCCGGGCGGTCGCCGCGCTGGGGAGGTGATCAGGTGCCAGAGGCAGGCGGGCTAGATGCCGGGCGTGAGCCGGGCGGTCCAGGTGCTGAGGGGCCAGCACAGTCAGGCGGCGCGCCGGGCACGGCGCAGTCCGGGGAGCCGGGCGTGGCGGTGGGGGAGCCGGGTGCGACGCAGTCCGGGGAGCCGGAGGCAGCGGAGTCCGGGGAGCCGAGTGCGGCGGCGGCCGGGGCGCCGGAGGCAGCTGCGCCCGGACTGGATGGCGCGGGGCCCGGAGGGGCTCTGCCGGGGGTAGGTGGCGCGGGCCCGGCCGGGGCGGGCGGGACTCTGCCGGGCGGGGTGCCGGGGGCGGCGGGCCCGGCGGAGCCGGGGTCGCCGGAGGGGCTGTTCTGGACTTATGAGGTGGACCTGGCGGGGATGCTGGCGGCGATCGGCGGGGTGCAGGCGGGGGACCCGGGTGATGAGGAGGCGTTTCTGGCGGAGGAGCGGGCGGCGGAGGAGGCCGGGCCGGGGGCGGGCCGGGACCTGACGGGGGTGATCGCTGATCAGCTGCCGGCGGGGCCGGGGCTGGCGGGG
>Ga0066790_10000565_pt1 | contig 14167 bp, 8 predicted proteins | sample OrgsoiDNA2013050_FD_70963 | JGI IMG/M metagenome (GOLD analysis project Ga0066790, IMG submission 70963) | Permafrost soil microbial communities from the Arctic, to analyse light accelerated degradation of dissolved organic matter (DOM) -... | ecosystem: Environmental > Terrestrial > Soil >...
GAAGAACGCGGGGCGCAGCAGCCATTGCTGACTCTGGGTAGGGACACCCGAGAGCGCAGTCAGATTTACGAACGTTCCCCCAGCCGGCGAGCCTTGATACAAATCCATCAGCAATCCACCGTTTAAAATTGAGTAATAGCCGTTACCGGCAGGAGTAAGCGTCCAGCGCTGCGTCGAACCGCCGGTGCATGGATTCTGCAGCACGTACGCCACGCCTGAAATAGTCGTGCCGTCAAAGCAAAGTCCGTTGCGCACGTTACCAATCTGCCATGCACCCCCGGGAAGCTTAGTGAAAGCCCATCTCTGGCTGGTGTTGGTGAAGCTTCGTACCTGCTGAACGATATGATCGCCTGGCGTTGTCGAATTGTTGTTGAGGTCGGCCTGCAGGCCGCTCAACTGATTCGCGACATAGTAGATTTCGCCGTCGATGGGACTGATATCCGTCGGCTCCGGCGGTTGCTGGCTCGCCGGAACCACCGTGATCTTTGCCGACGCCGTGGCGCCGTCGCCTGCTTCTGTCGAAGTAACCACGCCTGTGACATTGTTTTGCGTTCCGAGAGCGCTGCCGGTGACGTCGACCGTGAAGTTGCAGGATGCGCCAGCGCTCAGTGCCGCCCCGGCAAGGCTGACGCTAGTCGCGCCCGCAGTCGCCGTGATTGTTCCACTTCCACAAGACCCCGTCAGTTCGTTGGGCGTCGATACCGCCAATCCACTTGGAAAGTTATCAGTAAACCCGATACCACTCAGGGCAGAGCTGCTGTTCGGGCTTGTTAGAGTAAATGTCAGTGTGGTGTTTCCGCCGAGGTTCACGCCAGCGGAGCCGAATGCCTTCGAGATCGTCGGAGGCAATTTCGCTGGAGGGGGAGTCGTGGTGGCGGAGCCTCCGCCGCAGCTACTGACAATCAGAATCCCCGGCAAAATAAGCCACAGCAGCCAGCGAGCCGTTAAGCGGGATGCGGCGATCATGCTTGACCCATACTCCTTGCTTCGTTCGTCACGATCTTGCTCGGCACCCGCGGCTCGCAGCTCACGACCCTACTGTTCATCGCCGGACAGTCCGACGCCGTCGTCGCGGTACTGGCTTCTCATCTGCTTGTAAAGCGCTCGAACGCGGTCCTTCGTGTCTTTAATCTCCTGAAACAGGTGCATTTCCTTTTGTGCCGCATCGGGCATTTGCAAAAGCTTGTAGATCGACGCAAGCCGGTAGTGTGCCGCTGTATTCAAGGGATCAGCTTTCACCGCCATCTCCAGATATTTCCTGGCCTCTTGCGGCTTCTCCATCGTCATCAGAACCTGTCCCAGCCCCAACTGAGCCTGCGTCGACCCAGGATTCATCGCGAACGCGCGCGAGTAATGAGCGTAGGCCTGATCCGTGTCGGATCTCAGATTCGCTATCGCTCCCAGTTCGCATTCGACGCTGGCGCTGTCATCATCCGCCGCAACTGCCAAATTGAGTTCTTTCTCGGCCTCGTCCTGGGTAGCAGGATTGCTCCTCCCCGACTCCAGAATCGCCTGGGCCAACTCGAAGTGCAGGCCCGGGACGCGCAAATCGATCTCCAATGCCTTCTTGTAATGCTCGGCAGCACTCTGCGCGTCACCGACATTGACCAACCGCTCCGCAATCACCTGTTGCATGCGCGCCGATCCGGGAGCCAACACCGCCAACTTATCCAGGGTGTCATCGGCTAGCTCCCGGTACAATCGCTGTGCCATATATAGAATGTCGACGTCGTCTGGATTCAAGTCGACGAGCTTCTGCATCACAGGCACTGCCCGCTCGGGCTCTCCTTGCTGCTGGTAGAGGGTATCCAACGCCATTCCAACCTGGAGCTGCAAAGGCTTGTCTGTCAGTCTTGAAAAAGATTTCTCGAGAACCGCAGCAGCTGACGGATCCGCCAATCTCGCCTGACAAATTCCGAGCAGAGCCTGCGATTTCTCCAGATGTGGATTAAACGTCACGGCCTTGCGCAGATTCTTCGAAGCTTTCTGATAGTCGCGTTGAAGAAACGCAATCAGGCCCAAGTTCGCATACGCCTCGGCATTTTTCGGATCAATTGACAAAACCGCATCGAGTTCCTTGGTTGCGGAATTGGGATCGTTACGCGTGAGATCCTCGGCAGCCCGTTGCAAATGAGCGCGAATCTCGGCTTCATGGCGAGCCGTGGTTTGAGCGGGCAGTGTCAATAGGGCGCTCAAACACAACGCGACGATCAGAATAACTTTTTTGCTGCTACCGCCACCAAACTTCGGGCCCGAGGTTTGCGAGTCGACGGCGAGCAACAGAAACGCGTGAAGGTGAGTTCGTTGACGAGCTTTCATGGAGCAAACGATACCGCGAAACTCGATCCTTCGGCGTGCTCGATAAAAAATGCGGAGTGTGGAGTATAAAACTGGTTCTGCACTCGTTGGACGAACGGACGGCACTTTCCCTCAGAACCTGAGGTGAGCACCCAACTGAATAATCCTCGTTCCTCCAACTGGGCTATTGATTTGTCCCGCCGTTGTATCGGCCAGTGTGCCTCCGCTGTAGCCGACATTGGCATCCGGGTTACCCCAGTTGATGTGATTGAACGCGTTATTCATGTCGGCTCGTATTTCGAGAGAGAGTGACTCGTGCAGAGGAAACTCTTTCGCAATACTGATATCGACGTTGGAAAAACCCGGGCCAATCAGTGTGTTTCGGTGCATGCTGCCGAAAGTTCCAGGATCGGGGTTGGCGAAAGCCGCAGGGTTAAACCACATCGTGCGAGATGGACTCGATACTTTTGGATTCCCGACCTGTTCGGGATAGAGAGTAGAGCCCGCGCTGAAGGACGGGGTTAGCCCCGGATCGATTCCCCCGGAAATCGAGCTTTGAATGACGGGAGTGAACGGAACACCGCCGTGCCATTGGAAGAGGCTGGAAAGACGCCATCCGCCCGCAATCTGATCAGCCGGACCATGAAGCGCAAACTGGCGGCCATGGCCAAAAGGCAGTTCGTACACGATTTGACCGACGAGAGTGTTCGCCGAATTGAAATCAGATAAACCGTAGTTGGCGGCAGGGTGGTACGCGTCCTGATAGATATCGATGCCAGATCCGTGACCGCCCCCAGTACCCGTGTCCAGCGACTTAGACCATGCGTAGTTGACCTGGAAGCTCAAACCGTAGGACATTCTCTTCTGCAGGCGCACTTGGAGCGCGTTGTAGTTGGAATATCCATCGTAATTTTGAGCCGCGATGCTGTTGAATACGGGGTTGGGATTGCCGCAGTGAAAGAAACTGGTGCACTCGAATCCACCCACGTCGGTCGAATTTGGAGTCGTAGCCTGATTGATATTGGTGGCAAAGTTCAGATTGTGTCCGCGAGTGTAGACGTAACTCGTATCCAGAAGCAGTCCTCGGGAAAACTCGCGCTGCACACTGAACAGAAACTGTTGCACGTACACTGTGGGCATGTTCCGCGGGTAGTATTCCGCGCTGCTGTAGTTGGCGAATGTCGAAGAGAGGGTCTGCAAGCTTGGAAAGATGACTGTGCCGGCTGGAGGACCGACGGACAATGGAAACGCGGAACTACCAAAGGTATATCCCCCGTTGCCCTGATTGTGTGGGTTGAAGCCGAGGCCAAGCGCACCGTCGGTGTAATTTTCGGCGTCGCGCGGCGCATCGAACAAACCGTAACTTGCTCGAATCGCCCACTTCTCACGAGGGGACCAGGCCACCCCGATGCGAGGTGCGAACTCTTTGTAATTGCCGCTTTGGATCGCACTCAGTTTGCTGATCGACCCTCCAAAAGACTTGTCGCTCTGTCCCCCGAAGAGGATGCCGCCTGGATATACGCCGTTATATTGCGTAGGATCGGGAATGAGCGGGTCGTAGTTGCCGAACAAGTTGTTGCTAACGGTCCACCCCGACTGCGTTTGCCAGCGAAGGCCCAGGTTGAGTGTAAGGCGAGGGGTGACCTTGATGTCGTCGCTCGCAAACAGCGCTGAGCCCTTCATGTGAGCGCTGGTTGGGTTGGCCTCGAAAACGAACCATCCGTAAACGTCGCCAGCCAGGAAATCGGCATAGGGAATTCCGGTCACGCTGCCATTGAATTCGAAGTGACCGGAATCGATATCCCCCCAGCTCGTGTAGTTCTGATAGTACTTGTCGAACTCGCCACCGATCTTGATAGTGTGTTTGCCATGAATCAGCGTTAGAACATCCGAGACATTGTAGACACCCTCACCGAGAGTAGCGTCAATATTGCCGTTGCCGCTGCCTGCGCCCAGCGCAGATCCGCCAAATCCGGCTCCTTGATCGATCGAAATGTGCGGAAAGACATTAGCCGGAGCGTTCGTGCTATAGGGTGGTTCCAGCCCTATCCCCGTTGGATCGTTCTTGCCCAAGGATGGCGGTTTGTACTTGTCGAGTTCACGGCTTGCGCCCACGCGAAATTCATTCACCATTTGCGAGTTGATGGTGAACAGATGCGACAACTGCGCGGTGAGATTATCAGTCTTCCCCTGCTCAAATGCGGTGGCGTCATTCGGATACAACGGGTCTGCCGGTACGTACGACGATGTCGTGGGGAAATAATTGAAGCTAAACGAAAGTCGTTGCCGGGAAGAAAGATTGTAGTCAACTTTGCCCGTGTACCAAGTATCCGTGTTCGGACTTGTGCCGTTAAATACGAAATCGTTGGTACCGCCGTTAGGGCAGGTTTGCGGAGTTCCGGCCGAAACGTTCACTGGACCCGGGCATCCCGGAACCCAGCCCCGAGCGGTCGCGGCCGGGAAATAACCTTGAAGATTGACGGCCACAGGATCGTACGTCCCAATCAGGTTCCCGTTGGCATCGAAGGCAGAACCGGAGGAGCCAGTCACCCCGAAAAAATCACCCGCCTGCATGGCGGCGGTGGGGTAGCTGTACAGCCCGGAAGTCGGGGTTGAGGAAGGGTTGCGCTGGTAGTTGAAAAAGAAGAACAACTTGTTCTTGATAATCGGTCCTCCAATGCTGCCGCCATACGTATTCCAGTGCTCCACCGACTTAGGCCCTGTGCTATTAAAAAAACCTCTGGAATTCAGTGCAGTATTTTGAATGTATTCGTAGACGCTGCCGTGCCACCGATTCGTGCCGCTCTTAGTGATCACGTTTATGGAAGTGAGACCATTGCCAAACTGTGCGGGAGCGTTGCTGGAATTGACGCTGACTTCTTCGATGGCGTCGAGAGGCATGTAGTAGTTGCTGCTGTTGTAGTCGCGAGGAGCAGTCGCGGCAGAGCCGTCAATCAGGAAATTAACGTTATAGGACTGAGTACCATTAACGCCGACTTGCTGGCCGGCGGCCTCGCCCGTTCCGCCACCCGCATTTACGCCCGGAATCAACTGAGTCATTTCGCCCCGCCAGTCCGTGCCCACTACAGGAGCCGCTCGAATCGCGGCGGTGCTCAGGTCGACATGCTGGTCGGAAGTCTCCGACTCGACGAGAGCTGTCTCGGCCGTTACTTCGACCCGCTCACTGGCATTTCCCACCTGCAGCGTGGCGTCGACCGCGATCGTCTGAAGTTGCAAAGTGACGCCTTTGCGAACGTAGTCCTTGAACCCGCCCTTGGCGAAGGTGACGGCATAGGCTCCGGTTGGAACCGACGGTGCATCGTAGATGCCTGCCGAGTTCGTGATGGACACGCTACTAAAGCCGGTATCTAGGTTGGTGATGGTGACCTTGACGCCTTCGACCACGGCGCCGCTGGAGTCTTGAACCGTCCCACGGATTTCTCCCGTGTTGGCGTTTTGTCCGAACGCAAGGCTGGCTATCAAGCCAGCGGCCAGCACCACACCCATACGTCCGTAGTGACGAATCGTCTCGAATCTCATCGTGGAGCCTCCAGAGATCGCATTCCCCCAGGGTGCGCCCGATTCATCTTGGATTCTGCGGCGCACATCTTGGCAGGAGCCGTAAAGAAACACATCTCACCTGCTACTGGTGCCGAATCCTATGTCGAAGCGGGGATGCCGCGAATCCGCCAAAAGTCGGACTGTGCGGAAAGTATTTGACTTGACAACGGTCGCGGCGTTATGACGGGCGAGCCACTTTATAAGTGGACGAGGCCGCGTTGCAGCGCCGCCACTACAGCCTGCGTACGGTCTTCAACGTCCAAGCGCATCAGGATCGTGCTCACGTGGCTCTTGACCGTCGCCTCCGTGATGCCCAGCAGGTTAGCGATGTCTTTATTGCTGTTGCCGCTTACCAACAGATGAAGCACTTCCAGTTCGCGAGAGCTGAGCTGGGAATGCGGGGCTCGCGACGCGAGCGCGCGGGCCACTGGCGGTGGGAGGAATCGTCCGCCGGCGTGAACTTTTTGCAGCGCGTCCACCAGCGTCTGGTACGGCATCCCCTTGATGACGTAGCCTTGCGCTCCGGCTTCGAGTGCGCGGTGAATGTCTTCGTCCCCGTCGTAGGTCGTGACCACGATGAAGCGCGCATTGGGAGATTTGGCACGGATTGCGGCGATCGCTTCCACGCCGCCCAATTTGCCGGGGAGCCTCAAGTCCATCAGCGTGATGTCCGGTTTGTGCTGGTGAAACAGCGCGACGGCTTCTTCGCCCGTTCCGGCCTGAGCGACCACGGTCATGTCGGATCGGGCATTGATAATCGCCGCGATCCCGACCCGCATGAGCGGATGATCGTCGACTACGATCACTTTTATTTTTTCAGTACGATTGATGCTGTGATTCATAACGCGATCTCTGAGACTTGGCTCGTGGCAGCGACCGTTCGGCGCGGCACCTCGATGCTCAGGTCAGTCCCCGTCCCGGCTGCACTGTGCAAAGTGAATTTACCCCCAATGCGTTTCACGCGTTCCTTGATGCCGATCAGTCCATAGTGGTTCTCGGGCAGACTGGACAGCATTGTCGGATCGAATCCGACGCCGTCGTCGCGCACTTGAACGCAGCAGCGAGCCTCTTCGAATACGAGCTCCAGGTCAACCTTGCGAGGTTGCGCATGACGGATGGAGTTGTACAGCGCCTCGCGCGCCACCATGAGTACCTCGTGCACGACCGACTGATCGAGGGCGAATGATTCGCCAGAAGTCTGAAACTCGACCGGCACGAAAAACTCGTGGCTGAACTGGTCTGCCATCTTGCGCAATAATGAAGTCACATCTGTCGTGGACTCTGACACACTACGGAGGCCCCACACCGCCTGCCGTGCTTCTTCGATGGTGGAGCGCAATTGAGTGCGAGCGCACTGCAGCAGGTCGCCGTTTCCATCGGCCTTATTCTGCGCGATGCTGGAGTGCGCTTCCAGAAGAGCCGACACACTGGCGCAGCCCTGAATCAGTGTGTCGTGCATTTCGCGCGCGAGACGATTGCGCTCGCTCAGCACCGCCTTGAAACGCGCATGTAGCTGGCCGAGGCGAAACTGGTAGACGCCCCACACCGACGCCGCAAGCAGCAGCACGACGCAACTCAGGAACCAAGGGGTCCGATAGTAGTGCGGCTTCTGAACAATTTCCAAAGACGCGGCTGCCACCTGTTCGGGATTGTTCATCTCAAACGCAGCCACTCGAAACTGATAGTGCCCCGGAGGCAGATTGGTATAAAAGGCTACGCGCGCAGGGGACGCCTCACTCCACGTCTTGTCGAAACCATCCAGCATATAGCGAAAACGTATCCGCTCCTGAGATCGCAGCAGAACCACTCCGTAGTGCACTTCGAGCTTCGCGTTGTCAGGGCCCAGGGAAATTCCGGAAGTTGCTGGAATCTGCAGTCCATCGGCAATCACCTGATCGATCACGACTGGCGCTGGCTTCGACGGCAACGGCGCACCCACCGAGACGCGCACGGGCCCTTTGCTGCTCGGGAACCAGACCTCGCCTTCTGTTGTAAGCACGCCCGCGGGTTTTTCACCGCCGCACATCTGAATCGTCTCCAGGCCATCAGACACGCCGTAAAGAGTGAGTGCCACCGGACGCGACGGATGATCCGCGATCGCATCGAGTTCGCGACGGCTGACCGCCGAGATTCCATTCGGCCCGCTTACCCACAAATTATTCTTCCCGTCTTCAAGAATTTCATAAACGCCGTTGCTGGCCAATCCCTGCGCAACGGTGTAGCGAGTCATCGTTCCCGAGCGCCAGCGATACAACCCTCCCGTCCGGGTTCCGAACCACAAGCCGCCATCGGAGTCTTCATGGATCGCCCAAACTTTTTCGTTTTTGAGAGCATCCGTCGCACCGTCGGTTTCGAATGCATCGCCGTGCAGTCGGCTTACGCCTCGGTCGGTACCGATCCAGAGATCGCCGCGCCGGTCTTCCAACAGCGATCGTGTGCTGAAGTAAGCAAGCCCGTCTCGCATCTGATAGTTCGTGATCCCCTGCGGCCGCCAGCGGCTTACCCCCTCATCGGTGGCAATCCATACGCTTCCGTCTCGCCCTTGCAAAAACGCCCGGACAAAATTGTTGACCAGTCCCTCCGCAGTCGAATAGCGGACAAACTTCTCTCCGATCTGCCGGTACGCTCCCCGCCCTTCGGTTCCGATCCACAAAGCGCCGTCTCGGTCGCGAAACACGTTCCGCACTCGAACTCCGGTGATCCCTGGAAAACTATAGGGAGCGGCTTTGCCCTCATGAACGCGAAATAAATCTACCGCCGCAACCCAGATGTCGCCGCTGCGGTCCTGATACACCGTCTCAGCGTCGGAGTCCGCCGCGTCCGGAAGCTTCACCGTCCGCACCGGGGTCTCGATCAGGCGCAACATTCCACCCTGAGTGCCGATCCAGATATTTCTTTCGGCGTCCTCGAACAGATTCAGCACCGTGTTGCTCGGCAGGGGATCGGGAACCGAAAGTCCCGAGAAGCGGTGATCGCGATAGATCAAGACTCCGCGGCCGATGGTTCCGATCCAAAGCGTTCCATCCGACATTTCGCGCATCACTCGGACAGTTCCCTTGACCTCCGTCACAGGCCTGAACGAAGAGTCCTGCGGAGTCATTGTCTGCAGGCCTGAGATTGTGCCTACCCACAGCGTCCCGTCGGCCGTATCCGTGATCGACTTAACACGATTCTGGCTTGCCTCCCCGGCCAGGCGATAGTCGACCGCGGCATTGCCGGCAAGGCGCAGCAACCTGGAGCCGCCCACCCAAAGCTGTCCGTGGCGATCCTCATGAATCGCATGCACTGCGACTGCAGGAATTGCCGCGGTATTGTCGACCCGGTTTACCCGATCTCCCGATAGCAAGAACAATCCGCTGTCGGTGCCGATCCAAATCTCTCCTGACTTGTCTTCGTACACGACGCGCACGAAAGCGTTGCTCAAGCCATCGTTGACAGAAAAGGCGCGGAACTTTCCGTCGCGGTAACGAATCAGGCCTCCGCCTTCCATTCCAATCCAAAGCGTATTGTTCCGGGTTACAGTCAGACAAAATACGTTGTTGTCGCTCAAGGCAGGAGTGTTCTCGCGATCAAAGGTCACGAACCGTTCGCCGTCGAAGCGCACCAGTCCCCCCGTGGTGCCGATCCACAGGTATCGGTCGTTCGTTTGGGCGAAGGCCTGCACCACCTGCTCCGGCAGGCCGTCCTGCATTTGCCAAAGACGTGGGGCGTAGGAAAACGGCGTGGGGTCGGCGGCCACCGCCGCAACCCTTTGGAAAACTAAGAGAAGGAATAAGCCAAGGCTCGCACTGCTCAGCAGCCTGCGCCAACTACCTAATATCGGGCCCGGATGTAGCCAAGTCCACATGGAACGCAGACAACGCAGTCTGCAATATCTGCGGAAGCCAAATTTGGCTCCCGAGTATCGAGAATCTACCACATCCGCCTATTTTCGCGTGAACCGGTCAAAGACGGTGATGGCTGGCAGTGCGTTGTGTTGCTCATCAAAAAAACCACGAGAGGTGAGCGGGCCCGTTACAGCCGGCTCCCACCAGAAAACTCCCTTGCCGCGTCCATCGGGTGTCTCCATCACGACACGGTTCAGCTCATCCAGAAACTCGCGCTGCCCCTCGGGTGACTCCGGGAACGGACCCGGCTTGTCCACATAATTTCCCGGCTGCCAGTTGTATGCCGCCTCCACCACGATGATGTCTTTCCGATATTCCCTCGCCATGAATTCCAGGTTCTGCCGCAGTTCGTTGAGACTGCCATGCCACCACGGATAGTACGACTGCCCGATGACGTCGTAAGGCACATCGTAACTATTCAGCTTGTCAAAGAATTCCTTCGTGCCCTTCATGTCGGCGCCGCGATCGATGTGAATCATGATCTTCGGGCGAACGCCGTTGCCGCGCCCTGCGTCCACGCCATTGATCCCGGCATAGACGAGTTGCGCAAAATTATCCCAATTTTCCGGCAGCTTGCCGTCGGGCCACATCATGCCGTGGATGATTTCATTGCCGATCTGTACCATGTCCGGCAAAACTCCGGCATCGCGAAACGCCGCGATCGTGTCCCGCGTGTACTCGAACACCGCCTTCACCAGGTCGGCGCGCGATTTCCCTTGCCACGCTTTTGGCAAAGGCTGCTTTCCCGGATCGGCCCAGTCATCCGCGTAGTGATAATCCAGCAGAAACTTGAAGCCCAGCTTCTTGGCGCTCTTGGCGAGCGCGATGGTGTATTCCAGATTGTTCGGCAACTGCGTAGGAGTATGAAATAGCCGGAGCCGAATCCAGTTGTAGCCATGAGATCGGAGAATCTCCAGACCAGGCTTTGCAAATCCACCATCCTTGAAAACAACTCCTTGCTGCTCGGCCTGCGCCAGGAAGGACACGTCGGCGCCCACCGCATAGTCCTGTGCGCGAACAAGGCGATCACCGGAAATTACCGCCGCGAGCAAGAACACTATGTATCCAAAGTTGAATCTCACGTCTCTCCTTCCGGAGGCCCTCAATTCAGACTGAATCGATCGAAAGTCGATATCTGCTGCACGGTTCACCATTGCGGGATGAAATCTTCCTCATTAAGCATCCTCAACGACTGGCTGAGTCGAAGCGCCCAGTCAACGGCGCTGAGTTCTTTTACCACATGGCCGTCTTCTCTGATGAGATCTGAGAATGGCCGAGTGGCGTTGCCACACTGAACCTGCCGATTTTTTCCGCCCTGAGCCAATTTACTCCCGGTTTGCGCATTACTGGGTAGCACAGAGAACATCTGGTCCGAAGCAGCGATCTGCACCGCAAGCGCGGCTATGAATGGAAACCTGATGACCAAGCACCGGTTCAGCAAACTGTCGGCATGTGGGTCAACGCAAGGAAATACAGGCTTACGCCCACTCAGCCAGCGACTCCTGCAGACCGAATGAACGAAATTGGCTGTGCTTTTCGTCTCTTAGCTAGGCCATGCGGTAACCGGCGCAGGCCGATTGAGAAAAAATTCCCGCTAAGACTCGACTGGAGACCACCCGTGAAGCATTTAACTAGGATTCTGTCGTTCTTGTTGTTTGCCGCGGCCATGAGCTGTGTCACCGCTCAAGCACAAACCTGTGCTGATTGGCTCAAGGTTAAGGGGTGGAAAGGAAACTACAGTTTGAGCGGCGTGGCCAGTCAGCACTCATTCTTATTTACATGGCCTGTTTGTCCTCCGGTGACCACGTACTCGTCCCCGAAAGCGTAGATGGCCCAAGCCGAGCGTTCGCCGATCAGGTACTTCGCCGCTACGGGGTAGGAGTGGAATACTACCCTCCGCTGGAAGGCCAAAGCCTAGTTAAACGGATCCCGCGACAACACTCGCCAACGAGCCGCGGAGTGCACGCCACTTTAGTTAAAAAAGAGGTGCGAACTTCCCCCGGCCCGCACCTCTGCAGTGCAGCAACATTGTTCTCCTATTTCTTGACGAAGCCTTTCACCACCCCAACCCCGGTACACAGGTCGAACCCAGTATGTGCGGCGTGGTTCACGCAGCTGCCGGACTTGATGTCGGTGTAGTCGGCAGTTACATGACGGTTGTTGTATATCTCGAGGAGTTCGGCCTTGCTGCTGGCCTTGAAGGAACCGGCATTGTTGATCACGCCGGCCAGAGTCGGCGAAGCTACGCTCGTTCCCCACACTTGAATCCACGAGTTGTAGCAGCTTGAGTTATAAACCCACACGGGAGAATTCATGCTTGAGTCCGACGCGATGTCGGGTGTCCCGCGTACGTGGCCTACAACGCTCGATACGCCGTCCTGGTAGGTCGGGCGGGCTTCATAGATGCTTTGGCCGCCGCCGCAGCCTACCCCGGCAGTTGCCCCGCAATTCTTTGAACCGACCTGCCCCGCGTAGTTTCCCGCGCTGTTCCGTTTAATCTGGGTGGCGCCGGTTGAGACGACATTCGGCGAGGCGCTGGGCCAACTTACACCTCCGACGTCGCCAGACGAAGCAAGGTAGACGACGTTGGCTTCCGTAAACAATGGATCCCCGGTGGTTTCGGTGCTGAACTCGCTGCTTCCCCAACTCATGGAGACTTCGCCCTTTCCGCCATGGTTCTTGATGTAGACATTGGCAGCGTGAACGGCAAAGGTTAGATCGTAGAGCGAGTTGGAGGCCGCTTCCATCAGCACGATGGTGGCTTTTGGCGCCATGGCGTGAGCCCACTGGATGTCTAGCGACTCTTCGCCCTCCCATCCAGAGGCGCAGGCGTTTGGTGGTTTGTGCCCGTTGGCGTACCTCTTGACCAGAGTGGTTCCCGGAAGCCCCCATTTCGCATTGAACTTACTCAAATCGACTCCGGGGTTCGGGTAGTCGAATGCATCCACGATGACGATCAGATCACTGCCGCCCTTTGGCACTGCCGTGGCGGTGGCAACCGGACACCCGACCACGTGCGGTGAGACCAGGTCGTAGATACAGCCGATTGAGCCTGGCGTTTCGACGGTGACCCCGGGCGGCGGCGAGTCCGGGGTAAGGTTGGGGTCAGGAACATGCATGAAATAGTTGGTGTGCATCCGGACGCCAGCATCGCCGGTCTTCTCGATGCTCGAATCCGGGACGACAATGTTGCCTTGATCTTGAGCGGCCGCCAGGCTGGCAGCCGCGGACATGGCGATCAGCAGAATCGCTTTACGCATGAAAAATCCTCCATTCAATTTTCGTTTGATTCGAAGCCGGTCCACCGAGGGGAGCCTGGAGCTGAGCGTGCAAACCTGAGCGAGTAACATGATCACCTCAAGGCGAAGGTTGACAGTCGATGCACTACCTGGGACAGCGCCCCAAATTGAGCATCACTCTTGCCGCGGCGGCCGGATTTGGCAATGGAGCGCGGGTCCCGCCTGAGGGAAGTTTGAGTACCGGTGCAAGCCTATGAAGAAAGTGGGCTTACGCGAGAAGATTGGTGACATCGGGGCGGAATCTTGAGTAGAATCGTTCGCCAAGAAGTAAAACTCCCACCGAAAAATGTCCCCCAATGTCGTCGGCGCCCCAGGCTCACGGTCTCCACAAGCTGCGATTTGATGTGTATGAGGTCGATCCGCGCGCCGGAGAACTGCACAAGCACGGATATCGCGTACCGCTGGAAGACCGTCCTCTTCGCGCGTTGGTGATCCTGCTGCAACGAGCTCCCGAGGTGGTCACGCGGGAAGAGCTGCAAAAGGAGCTGTGGCCAGCGGACGTTTTCATCGATTTCGACCACGGCCTGAACAAGGCGATTGGGAAGGTCCGGCGGGCGCTCAACGACAGCGCCGACGAGCCCCGTTTTGTCGAGACCGTTGGCCGGCGCGGCTACCGATTCATCGCTCCCCTCACTCTTCCATCTACACCTGCACCTGAAACTATTGACAGGCAGAACAGTGCGGCCGCTCCAGTTACGCCCTCAAATGTCGTGATCGAACCGCGCCGGCGCTGGCGGCCCTGGCTCTTGGCGAACGCGGGGACGCTTGCCGTTTTGCTGTTCGCCTTTCTGTTCCGGCCCGCGACGCCGAAGCCCGAAGTCGTCCGGATTGTGCAGATTACAAAATCCGGAGAAGCCTGGCCGCTGGAGCCGATGGCCACGGATGGTCCGCGGTTGTACTACCAGAGTCTGTCTCAGAGTTTGTCCCCGAGCGTGTCCGCGGGGGACTGGCGGGTCAAGCAGGTTCTGTTAAACGGGAACGAGGAAACTGTGATTCCCGGCACTTCTGACCACCTTCATACTTTTCGAATTCGAGGCCTGTCCTCCGACGACACGGAGTTTCTGGCGTTATCTCGCATTAGCGAAGAACAATGGATGGCAGCGACTCTGCCGGTGGTGGGCG
>Ga0066790_10000567_pt1 | contig 14163 bp, 14 predicted proteins | sample OrgsoiDNA2013050_FD_70963 | JGI IMG/M metagenome (GOLD analysis project Ga0066790, IMG submission 70963) | Permafrost soil microbial communities from the Arctic, to analyse light accelerated degradation of dissolved organic matter (DOM) -... | ecosystem: Environmental > Terrestrial > Soil >...
GACCACTTCGGCCAGCGACGTCCCGGCCTCGTCGATCAGGGTCCGGGTCCGGCGCACGGTAGCGATCCGGGCCACGGGGGCCAGCGTCTCGCCCCGGGTGTGGACGCGGACCAGGCTGGCCAGCTCGGCCGGCACGGTTCGGCCGGAGCGGCCGAGCGGCAGCCGTATTTCGCGGCGCGTTTGCGGCCCGGCGGGCAGCTTCAGGTGCCAGCCTGCGTCCTCGCCGCCGCGGCGCCTCCGCAATGTGACGCCCGCGCGCAGCAACCGCAGGTCAAACGTGTCGTAGTACTCCGCCTCGAGCTTCTGCTCATCCGGGCCCGCCTCGCTGGCCACGTGCGGGAGATCCTCCAGCGGGGGCAGCACGGTCTCTGGCCCAGCTTCGTACTTCAGCTCAATTTCGCGGGTATCCGTAACCATGGCGTGTCACCTACCCCGGCAGGTCCCGCTGACTCGTCCCGGCAGCGGATTTCAGCAGCCCCGGCCATATTCCCGAAAACTTCCGTTTAGGTAAATTTCACCTTTTGTTCATCTATCTAAGGCCGGCCCAAGAATGGGCATCGCCTGAATCGGGGCGGTACGCCGACCGGGCGGCCCGGGCCCCGGGCCGGCTGTGCCCTTAGCCGGCCGTGCCCCGGGCCCGTTGTGTCCAGAGTCCGCTGTAACCCGAACCCGGGCCCGTAGTGTCCAGAGCCCGCTGGAACCCGACCCGGGTCACGTCCGACGGGGGTTCCAAGCGGGCCCTGTGGGTCCTGTGGTTCGTGAGAGCTGGCCTGCGCGCCGTAACGACTTTGCATTCGATCTATTCGGCCATCATCGTATTTCATTCGAATCTGTTATCGTCTAAGCCATGGGAGCTGGGAAAACGTCTTCTGGAGGCTATCCGCCGCCGGTCGGAACCGTCCCGATGCTGTCCAGGGTGCCGGCCGGTGAACTGATGGACAGCCCGCGCCGGGCGCCGGTGCGCCGGACGGCCGAGGTGCTGTACAGCGACACCAGCTGGCGCCCCTGCCTGATCGTCGCGTGGGCGCGCTACACCGGTGGGTGGGCCGCGCTCATCCGGTGGCCCGACGGCCGGGAGGACTGGCGGCAGTTCGACCGGCGGCATATGCGCCCGCAGAGTTCGGCCTGAGAACCCGGCTGGCGGCCCCTGTGCCGGGCCACGTCCCGGTTAACGGCGTGCGGCGTGCGGCGACTCGCTCCGCGGCTCACCGCCCCGCTGGTCCCGGCGGTCGGCCGCCGCCTGCGGCTGATCATCGGAGAGCACGGGCGACTCACCGGAGAGCACGGGCGACCGGGCGAGGGTCACCACGGCGGCCGCCATGAGGAGCGCGCTGAGCGCCGCGAACAGCAGGCTGAGCGTTCCGCCGCGGACCTTCTCGTGGAACGCCAGCACACCCCAGAGGATGGATACGATCGGGTCGGACAGGGTGAGGCCGGGCTGGGCCGCGATCAGCCGCCCCGCGTTCAGCGCCGACTGCACGAGAAATATCCCGAGTATCCCGGTGGCGACCATCGCGTAGATCTGCCAGCTGGTGAACAGCGCCCCGAACCCGTTCGAGAAGTGCGTGGTCATGCCCTTCATCAGCGCCGCGGTCAGCCCGAAGGCCGCCCCCCCGGCGACCCCGAAGACCGCGGCCTGATGCGAGCTGCTCCCCTTGCCACTGCGCCGCTGGCCGCTGCGCCGGCCGGCGGGCCCCTGCCGTCCCCACGCGACCAGCGCGCCGACCACCGCCAGGTTCACGCCGATGCCGATCAGCCAGACGTACGGGTGCACTTTGTCCGACCGGCCGGGCGCGGGGGACAGGAAGGACAGCAGGCCCGCCAGGCCGGCCGTCATCGCCAGCGTCGACGCCCACTCCCGCCGGCCCATGCTGGACCCGAACACCCGGGACGCGAGGATCAGCGTGAGCGGCAGTTCCAGCACGAGGATGGGCTCGACGACGCTCAGCTCACCCTCACCCAGGGCGGTGGCCTGGAGCAGGAAACCCACGGTGACGGCGAGAATTCCGCCGAACCACACCGGCTTGTGCAGCAGGCTCCTGATGAGCCTCCAGCTCAGGTTCTCTTTCTGCGGTATTTCCCGGTTGGCCTTGCGCTGCAGGACCGACGAGGCCGCGTTGGCGCCCGCCGCGAGGACCGCGAGAAAGTAGCTGAGCATCCCTCCCCTTCCGGCGCCGGGACATCCGGTTCCGTCCGGCTTCCAGGCGACCGGTCCCCCATGCTCCGGATACCCGGTAATAAGCATGGGTAACACGCGGACGGATCGTGGCGCGGGCCGGCCCGCGGGCGGCACTGACGTGAGCCAGGTCGTAAGTTGGCTCTAGAGCATCTGAGGCGAGTCTTGCGGGAAAGGGTTTCATCATGGAATACCGTCAGCTTGGCCGGAGCGGCCTCCGGATTTCGACGCTGACCCTCGGCACGATGACGTTCGGCGGCAGGGGAGGATTCAGCGCGGTCGGCTCCACCGGCATCGAGGGCGCGCGACGCCAGATCGACATGGCCCTGGACGCCGGGGTGAACCTGATTGATACCGCGGACGTCTACTCCGAGGGCGCGGCCGAGGAGCTGGTCGGTCAGGCCATCAAGGGCAAGCGGGATGACTTGCTGCTGTCCACCAAGGTCCGGATGCCGATGGGCGGTGGGCCGAACGACGCCGGGCTGTCGCGGCACCACATCCTGAACGGCGTCGAGGCGAGCCTGCGCCGTCTGGGCACCGACCACATCGACATTTATCACGTGCATGAGTGGGACGGGCAGACCCCGGTGGAGGAGACGCTGTCCACCCTGGATTCGCTCGTCCAGGCGGGCAAGGTGCGCTACCTCGCGGCCTCGAACTACTCCGGCTGGCAGCTGATGAAGGCGCTGGCGGCCGCGGACGCCCGCGGTCACGAGCGTTTCGTCGCTCAGCAGATCTACTACTCCCTGGAGGCGCGGGACGCGGAGTACGAACTGGTGCCGCTGGCGCTCGACCAGGGCCTCGGCATCCTGGTGTGGAGCCCCTTGGCGGGCGGCCTGCTGTCCGGTAAGTTCCGCCGGGATGCCGAGCAGCCGGAGAGCTCACGCCATCTCAGTGAGGAGTGGAACGAGCCGCCGGTGCGCAACGAGGACCGGCTCTACGACACGATCGAGGTCCTGGTGGACGTGGCCAAGGCCCACGGGGTGTCGCCCGCGCAGGTCGCGCTGGCCTGGCTGCTCAGCCGTACGGGCGTCACCTCGCTTGTTATCGGGGCGCGGACCGACGAGCAGCTCACCGACAACCTGGCCGCCGCGGACCTGGTCCTGTCCAGCGACGAGCGCGCCGCCCTGGACCAGGTGAGCACGCCGGACCTGATCTACCCGCACTGGCACCAGGCGGCGACCGCCAACGACCGTCTCGGCGACCCCGACCTGGCCCTGCTGCGCCCGCACCTGAAGAAGTAGCGGGGCCCTCCTCGCGCGCTCGGATTCGGGCAGCGTTCTCAGCGCAGAGCGCTGCCCGATACGCGTCACCCAGCCGGATAGCTTGTGCATGTGTGAACCGTTTTGTGGCGGGAAGTGGGCACCCATGTCCGCTCACACCACCGAACGCCCGCGCCATAGCCTGGCGCCGCTGATGATCGTCACCGCCGCGGCGGCACTCTTCGCCGCCCTCCTGGTTCTGGTGCGCCTGCAGTGGGCGCCGCTGGAGTCGGCCGACCACAGTGCCGCCGCCAATCTCAATCACCTCATCGCCGGGCATAAGATGCTGGTCACGGCGGTCAAGACGATTACCTGGCTGGGCAGCGACGGCGTGCTGTGGACGGTCATCGGTGCCGCGGTTATCGTCCTCGCGATCCGGCGGCAGTGGCGGCTGGCGGCCTACCTGCTCGTCACCGGCGCGGGCGCACTCGTGCTGGACCCGGTCCTCAAATCGCTGGTTGGCCGGTTGCGCCCGGTGGTCGCGCATCCGATCGCCTACGGCACCGGCGACAGCTTCCCGAGCGGGCACGCACTCGGCTCGATTGTCTGCTACGGAGCGATACTGCTGGTCTTCCTCCCCGCCGCCCGCGGCCGCTGGCGTCCCACGTTGATCACCGCGATCGGGGCGCTCGTCGCCCTGATCGGGATCAGCCGGATCCTGCTCGGTGTCCACTACCTGTCCGACGTGGTAGGCGCATGGGCGCTCGGGATCACCTGGCTCGGCCTCACCGCGTTCGCCTTCGAGCTGACCCGGAGCGCCGCAGGCCAGCCGGTGACCAACCCGGTAACCGAAGGACTGGCGCCGGAGGCGCGGGCCGACCTGACTCCGGCCCAGCCGGAGCGCGCCGCGGGCACCGGCCGGTTCCGCCATCCCGCCCAGATCGCCGCCGGGATCGTCGTGGTGTGGGTACTGATCGTGGGCATTGTCGTCGGTGCCGGCGAGCTAGTCACCAAGTACGGAAACGGCAATGTGCTGGGCGACCGGACGATCCCGCACTGGCTCGCCGCCCACCGCACGCCCACGCTGAACCGCTGGAGCCAGGTCTTCAGCATTCTCGGCGCGACCCAGGCCATCCTCATCGTGGCCCTCGCCAGTTGCGTGGTCTTCCTCGCCCTTACCCGGCACTGGCGGCAGGACCGCTTCATCGCCGTCGTGATGGTGGGAGAACTCGCCGCGTTCCTCACCGCCGCGGCGGTCGTGAAACGGCCCAGGCCCGACGTCCCGCACCTGGATCAGCACCTGCCGACCTCCGCCTTCCCGTCCGGGCACGAGGCCGCCGCCTGCTGCCTCTATGTCACGATCGCGATCCTGGTCATCGGGCACGCGCACGGCTGGTGGCGGTGGCTGTTCCTGCTCCCGGCCATCGCCATGCCGGTTCTTGTCGCGATGTCCCGCATGTACCGGGGTGAGCACCACCCCACCGACATCCTCGGCAGTCTTCTCTTCTCCGCCCTATGGCTGACCGCGACGTATGTGCTGATCAAACCGAACGCCGACCGCCGTGCCCAGGGCCGTCCAGGCCGGCTGGGCCGGACCACTGAGCGCGGGAATGCCACCCGCACCGGGTCTGGCCGTCTCGTCAGCTAGCCATTCCCACCCGGGCGGCCCGGTGCTTTCTGGGTAGATGTCGCCGGCCGCAGGTCAGCATAGGAGCAGAAGCTAGGTCGTTACCGCGTGGCCCTCGGCCGCTACGTCACGCTCTCGGATGGCGAGCTGAATTCGCTCCTCAGCCAGCCGTGCGAAGTGACCGTCTATCTCCGCCGCGTACGGCCGGCGCCCGAGTGCCACTGCGGCCACCGAAGCGGACGCCAGACCGCCAAACGGCTCCCATATAACGTCGTCTGGCTCGGTCACCGCGTAGATGATGCGCTCCATGAACTCCAGCGGCTTTTGGTTAAGATGCGCGGCACTCGCCGCGGTCGGCTTGTACACACGCGGCGCTGCCCGCCGCATGGTCCCCTTCAAACGCTCACTGTCATGCAGCGGGGGTCTCCTCCAGACATTCGTGAGGCCGTGGGTGTGATTCCATCGGTAGCGCAGCGAATCCCATAGCTTGGCGGTCACGTATTTCTCGCCGTCAAGCGAGAAATACGGCCAGCCTGACTCGGCACCGTGGTCGTTGGCGTAGGCCGCGAGACGCTCCATCATCAGCCCGGGTGGCCAGTACCAGAGCCAGTCTTGCGTGAGGTACTTGCGGGTGGCAGCGTTCTTGACCCCACATGCCTCGTTGGCCTGGCAGAGGGGAAGGCCTGACCGATGCCATTCATGGCGAAGCCATTGCTGCACCGGCATCGGGCCATCTGGTCCATTTACCTCGAAACGGCGCTGGTACAGGACGCATACTTCGCTCACGACCGGGAATCGCCGGATGGTCTTCCCGTTAACGTTCCCCGCGATATGCGCCAATCCCTTGTCCCAGGTTACAGTTTCCACATAATCCCACCCATGGGCGGCGAAGAGCGGGTGTACCGTCGCCCATCCGGCCTCTGTGTTCCAGAACCAGAGCGTCGTAGCTGGATGGGCAGCCTTACTCCACTCCTCAACATGAGGCCGATACCATTCAGTAAGTCCAGCGGGGCCAGTAGTGTCACCGTGAAACCCCCGGACGCCATAGGCGCCGTCGCTGATGATGGTCGCCGGAACGGGCCATCGGCCGTACGCCTCTCGTACATCTCCCGTGTGGAGAACGTATGCCGTGTCCTTAGCCGGTCTTTCACCCACAACAGAGACCGTACTGCGTCCCGCCGATTCAGGACAGGACGCTGCCGGCGCCGATGCGATCGCCGCGGTATTCGTGCATCGCGTCCAGGTTGTCGTGGGCGGGATACCTGCCCGCCGCGGGGCCGTCGGCGAAGGCGTGCAGGATGTTCGCGGTGACCTGGCGGACGAAGGCCGTCGCGGTCCCGGAGATCCCGTGCGGCTGGTCGCCGAAGATCGCCTCGACCCAGCGCATGGTGCCCGCGTTGAAGACGCCCGCCCCGCCGGAGTGCGTGTAATAGGCCGAGTCGCCGTAGCTGCTGACGCCCTGGCAGATCAGCGGGGAGTGTGACAGCACCTCGATCGGCCGCTGGACCGGGTAACCAGGGTTGACCCGGTCGTATTCGACGCCGACCAGGTTGCGGAAAGTGGTGCCCGCCGGCACGCCGGTGCCCTTGAACACCCAGCTGCCCGGGCTCACCACCCGGTAGGCGGCGTTCGCCGGGTAGGACTCGTACAGCGTGCCGATGAGCGAGGATTCCGGGTCGGGGCTGGGTGCCGCGCGCCAGTCGCTGGTCACCAGGGACGCTTCCCTGCCGTACATCGGGTCGTCGGTATAGCTGGTCTTGTAACAGACGACGAGCCGGTCCCGGCCCAGGGTGGTGGCCTCCAGCCTGGTGCGCCGGAACAGCGCGTTGGCCCCGAGGAACGCCAGATTGACGCCCGTGTCACGGGCGGCGGTCACGTTGGCCCGCTCGCTCGGTGACCAGTACTCGTCGTGCCCGAGCGAGATCAGCGCGCTGGCCCCGTCCAGCAGGTGCGGGTCCGCGGCCAGGTCCATGCTCGTGACGTAGGCGAGCGGCAGCCCCATCTGCTCGGCCAGCTTGACCACGTTCCGCTCGTAGGTCAGGAACATGTCCGCGCCGTTCCCGCCGTACGGGCGGTCCAGGCTGACGGCCCGGGAGCGGCCCGCGTAATCACCCTGCGGGCCCTTGTACAGGTCGTAGCCCCCCCAGGTGTTGTACGCCTGCCAGGTCTCGACGCCGTTCTTGATGACGACCTTGCCCGCGGTGGCCGCCGAGCGGACGGTCACCGGTACGTAGCGCTGCGCTCCCGAGTCCGCGTCGAGCCGGAGCAGGTACGAACCCGGCGGCCAGTCGTCCGTGGGCACGTCGAGCATGGGGTCCCAGTTCGTCTGGATCATGTTAGTCGAGGCGGTCAGGACGGGACCGTTCTGCTTGTGGCCGCGCAGCGGGCCGGACTGCCACACCTTGCGCGCCCCGTAGCCCTGGTACCAGCCCAGCCGGTACGCGGTCACCCGGTACCCCGCGGAGGCAGACGAGACGAACAGCGGGAACGACTCCCCGCGCCGGACGCTGGCCTTACCTGCGTACCCCTCGATCTCGTGCTCGGCGCCCAGGTGCCGGATCACCCAGTGCCGGTCACCCGGCAGCGCGTTCTCCGCTACCGGCGCGGAGGGCCGCGGGGCCGGGCGGGCGGTCGTGCCCGCCGTGCCACTTCCGGCTACCGGCTCGGAGCAGGCCGCGACCGCTGCCCCGATGGCCCCTGCCGCGGCCGCCCCGAGGAATGCTCTCCGGCCGAGCTTGCCGTCGCCACTCATGGGCACAAGGATGCCCCAGCGGGGGCCTGTGCGTGACATTCCGCCTGCATCGCGCCGCCCCTAAATCGGGAGTGCACCTTCGGCCACTATCAGCAGATCCGTGGCGCGGTCCCGGAACGGCCGCGCATGGACGCAATCCGCTCAACCGCCAGCAGTACCTGCTACGTGTCGCGCGGGGCGTCACCGGATGCTGAGGATGCCGGGGACACTGAGGATGCGGGGGACGTTAAGGGGTCAGCGGACGACCTTGGTGTCGATCTGGTCGAAGTCGCCCACGCCGTTGCTGACGCCGCCGCCACCCGACCATTGCCACATCAGCGCGTGCGGGCTGGAGGTGGTCACGCCGCCGAAGAACCGGGCGCAGGTCGACGTGCCCTTCAGGCACCAGCCGACCGGGGCCGCGCCGAAGTTCGTCGTCTCGGGCTCATACGTCCACTCGTCGACGTTCGGAATCTGCGCGGCGGTGCCGGTGCCGAAGATCGAGGCCCAGATCCCCGGCTCGGAGTAGACACCGGGCGTGTAGCCGTGCGCGTTCTCGTAGTCATAGAAGCCGTTGAAGTCGGCCCGGTCGACGTTGGCCGGAATGTAGCTCGTCCTGGTGACGCCGCTGCATGGTGAGGTGTAGACGCTGTTCCAGCCGTTGTCGTGGGCGGGGGCGACGCCGGGCAGTTCGACGTCCATGAAGAGCACCCGGTACTTGATGTACAGCTTGTTGGCGTCCGCCACGGCCTGTGCGGCCTGGCGCTGGCCCCAGGCGTAGGCCTCGGTCGTGGTGCCGTTGTAGTGCGGGTCCACGCCCGGTCCGCCCATGAACCAGTAGACGCCGAGGCCGATACCGATGCCGTAGTTGGTGTAATTCGTGTTGGCCTGCGAAGCGTTAGTCCCGGACCATGCGGTGAAGCCGCCCCGGCAGCCCAGCCACACCGCCCAGCTGCCGGTCATGCCGATGTAGCCGCCGTAGCGGCCGCCGATCTTCGGCTCTTGATAAGGGGCATGGCCGCCGATCGTGATGGGCAGGCTGTCCGTGCCGTACCAGAATCCGGCGGGGCTGTCCCCGGCGGGCAGGGCCGCGCTGGCCGCCGTGCTGACGTGGGCGTCCGTGCTGGTCGCCGCGTTCGCGGCCGGGCTGACGGCCGCGGCCGCGAGGCCGCCCGTCACCGCCAGCGTCGCCGTGGCGGCGAGCGCCCGGCGCATTCGTGTCGGCATGAGTCTCATGGCGCCGTCGCCTCCGTGACGTAGCCGCGGCCCGGAGGCCTCGATGAACTGGATGCTACGTCTATGAGACGGCAAATGGTGAGTCCTGGTTGGGGCTGTCGGGCCATCCCGTCTCGCTCCTTCCGGCCGCCTCGCCGACGGCGGGTGTCCGGTCGCCGAACGGGAGCCATTTTCCGGCTGGCCTTTAGGTGAACAAGCCGGTCAACCTGTGTCAGGCTGGTGTCATGGGCGCGAATGAGACGCGGCGGCTGCTGCTGCTGCGGCACGCCAAGTCGGCGTGGCCGGATATGGCCGACAGTGAACGGCCGCTGAACGACCGCGGGCGCCGCGATGCTCCGGTGATGGGGCGGTGGCTGCGGGCCGGCGGGTACGTCCCCGACGTGGTGCTGTGCTCCACCGCGCGCCGGGCCCGCGACACCTGGGCGCTGCTGGCCGGCGAACTGGACGCGGAGCCGGACGTCCGTTATGAGCAGCGCATCTACGAGGCGACCGCGCTCAGCCTGCTGCACCTGCTGCGCGAGGCCGGCGGTGATGACCGGACGCTCCTGCTGATCGGGCACAACCCGGGAATCGCCGAGCTTGCCGTGGGGATCGCGCAGATGACGGACGGCCCGGCCGACGGGCCGCTGGAGCGGGTGCGGGAGAAGTTCCCCACCGCCGCCGTCGCCGCCCTGGAGTTCAAGGGGGAGTGGGCGGACCTGATCCCCGGTGAGGCGCGCATGGTCGACTTCGCCGTGCCGCGGAACGTTTCGCACTGAGCCCCGCCGCGCCCGCCACCCCCGCGCCCAGGCGGCCTGAGCGCGGGGGCACAGGCGGGGCTAGGTGCCGAGCGCCGCGACGGCGGGGATGACCTCGCTGCCCATGACCTCGAGCGGGGTGATCTCATGGACACCTCTGACGCCGCCGATCACCGCCTGGATACCGGCCTCCGCGAGCTGCCCGAGCTGGTCGACCAGCAGATTGGCGTGCTCGCCCTTCGGGCCGACGTCGAAGGGGAAGATGGCGGTCTTCTCGATCTCGGCGTAGTTCCGGCCCTCGCGCTCGCAATGCTCACGCAGCACCTCGAGCTTGTGGCCGAGTTCCGGGCTGGGGAACAGGTTGCACGCCTGCGCGTACTTGGCCACCAGCCGCAGGGTCTTCTTCTCCCCGCTGCCCCCGATCATGATCGGAGGGTGCGGCCTGGTCAGGGCCTGCGGTGCGTTGAGCGGGCGCTCCAGATGATTGAGCTTGCCGTTATAGGGACTCTCGTCTCCCGCCCACATCTGCAGGCAGATCTGGATGTTCTCCTCGAGCTGCTCGAACCGCTCGGACAGCGGCGGGAACCGGATGCCGAGGCCACGCGACTCCTCCTCGTTCCACCCGGCGCCGATCCCCAGCCACGCCCGGCCGCCGGACAGCACGTCCAGGGTGGTGACGGTCTTGGCCAGCACGCCCGGGTACCGGTAGATGGCCGCGGTCACGAGCGTGCCGAGCCGGGCCCGCGATGTGTGCGCGGCCAGGAAACCGAGCGTGGTGTACGCCTCCAGCATTTCGTGCTCGGCCGGTCCCACCATGGAAATCTGGAACAGGTGGTCCATGACCATGATGCGGTCGAAGCCAGTGTCGTCCGCGGTGCGGGCGATGGTAGCCAGGGCCGGGCCGATCTGTGCTGCGCCCCCCGGCCAGGTGAAATCAGGAATCTGAAGTCCGATCTTCACGCGAACACCTCCGGCCATCAGGCTTTCATACCCGCCGGACGGCTCCGCTCAGTGGCCTCCCGCGAGCAGGCGGCCGCGGACCGCCTCGTCCAGGGCCGCGTCCGCGACGGTCCAGGCCAGGCCGATCGCCCCGTCGACGAGCGCCTGGTCCGCGGCCGGGCTGACGCAATGTGCGGCGAACTCCTTCTGGTGGTTGACCGCCGGCAGCGAGCCGATCCCGATGTAGGGATGGATCGACGGCACGATCAGGGAGACGTTGCCCATGTCGGTGGAGGCGCGGTTCATCCGGCCGGCGGCCGCGGCATCCCCGGCTATCCCCGCACCGGGGCCGCCCGCACCAGGGTCCGCGGCACCCGGGGCCGCCCCCTCCGGCGGCGCGAACTGCCGGCCGAGCCGTTCCGCGTTGGCACGGTAGAGCGGAAGCAGGTCGGGATCGTTGCGAAATTCGGTGTAGGGGGGCGCTTCCACTTCGATCTCCAGCTCACACCCGGTGGCGAGCGCCCCGGCCTCGAAGCAGCGCCGCACGCGGGGCTCCAGCGTGGCCAGTTCGTGCAGGGTTTCGGCGCGGACGTACCAGCGGCCTTCGGTGCGGTCCGGGATCGCGTTCGGGGCATCCCCGCCGTGGGTGATGATCCCGTGCACCCGGGTGCTGGGCAGCAACTGCTGGCGCAGCAGCCCGATCGCGACCTGCGCGATCGTGAACGCGTCGGCGGCGTTGACCCCCTGCTCGGGGTAGGCGGCCGCGTGCGTGGCCTGGCCCCGGTAGCGGACCAGCATGTGCGAGACGGCGAACGGCCGGGCCTCCGCGACGTCGACCGGGCCCGGGTGCACCATCATCGCCGCGTGCACGCCATGGAACGCCCCGCGTTCCAGCATGTATATCTTGCCGCCGCCGCCCTCCTCGGCCGGTGTCCCGAACACCGTCACCGTGAGCCCCAGGTCGTCGGCGGCCGCCGCGAGCGCGAGGCCGGCGCCCACGGCGGCGGCCGCGATGATGTTGTGCCCGCAGGCGTGCCCGAGCCCGGGGAGGGCGTCGTATTCGGCGCAGATGCCCACGTGCAGCGGTCCGGTGCCCGTCCGGGCGATGAACGCGGTCGGCAGCCCGCAGGCACCTCCCTCCACGTCGAACCCGGCGTCGGCCAGTTCGGCGCCGACCCAGGCGGCGGCGTGCTCCTCGGACCACGCGACCTCGGGGTGGGCGTGCAGCCGGTGACTTAGCCCCGTCAGCCGTTCCCGCGCACCCATGACCGTTCCGGCGATTGTGTCCTTGACGTCCATCCGGGCTCCTCTCCGCCGCTCTAGCCTGCCCTGTTCATGTTTCTACCGCCTCGGGGAGGGTCCCGCGGAGCCGGGCTGTCCCCGTCCGCGGAGCCGGACTGTCCCCGTCCGCGGAGCTGGGTTGTCCCCGTCCGCGGAGCTGGGTTGTCCCCGTCCGCGGGAGCAGGCGAGCATGGGGAGATGCAGGACTCCGCTCCCCGCCCCCGTGAGACGCTCGAGTACGGGCCGGTGACCCTCCGCCGATGGCGTCAGTATGACGAAGAAGCCGCCTACACGGCGGTGATCGAGTCGATGGATCACCTGCGGCCGTGGATGCCGTGGGCGCCGGCGTACACCCGGGAGAACGCCGTCGGCTTCCTCGCCGCTTGCGAGCAGGACTGGAACAGCGGCGCGGCCTACAACTACGCGATCACCGTGGGCGGGCAGGTTGCGGGCAGCTGCGGGCTGATGGCGAGGATCGGCTCGGGCGGACTGGAGATCGGGTACTGGGTGCACCAGGCGTACGTCCGCCGCGGGCTGGCCACGGCGTCGGCCGCCGCGCTGACAGACGCCGCGTTCCGGCTGCCCGACGTCGACTACGTCGAGATCGTGCACGACGAGCTGAATAAGGCCAGTGCGGCGGTTCCGCGCAAACTCGGTTTCACCGAGCTGGGGCCGCGGTCGCTTGACATCAAGCCGGAGGCCGGGACCGGGACGGGGATCGTCTGGCGTCTCACCCGCCCGTAGTGCCCTCGGCCGCGGCCGAGGGCACTACGGGGGACGTGGGCACCGGTGCGGGCGCCGTGCTGCCCTCGAGCAGGACCCGGGCGACCAGCGCCGGGTCGTCCGTCATCGGTACGTGCCCGCAGCCTGGCAGAGATGCGAAACGGGCCTGCGGCAGGCGCTGCCGGGCGACATCGGCCTGGCCGGCGGGAAGCAGCCGGTCGTGCGTCCCCCAGGCGATCGTGATCGGCACGTCGTCCGGGATCTCCAGGGTGAACGACGCCGGGCGCGCCAGGATCTCTTTCATCGCGCCGCGGGCCGTGCGGAAGGCGGCGGCGTCCGCGCGCGCCTGGGGGTCAGCAGCCCGGTGACGGCGTTCCACGCCTGGCGGTGATGCCCGATGCCGTGCAGCAGGACGAGGGGCGGTCCCGAGCCCATCCGTTCGAACGCAAGCCCCATGACCGACCTCCGTTACTGACGAGTAACAAAATACTACGGCGGCGGTAGGCCCGGGGCAGGAGCGTTGCGCGGGCGGCGGTAGGCCCGGGGCAAGAGCGCCGCGCGCGCTCACCCGCGATCGTGGCGGCCAGCGTGCAAAAAGGGGCGAATAAGAGAAGGCTTAATCCGTGGTCGCCATGTCTGCCGGTGCGAACTAAAGTCGGGTCAGACCAGTTGACGGCCGGAGGGATACGCGTATGGCTGAGCCAGTCGAAGCCCTTGAGGTCCTGCGGGAAGTGTGGAGCGCGCAGGGTCAGGGCGGCGCCGACCTGGATGAGGCCCTGGGCCACCACGGTCACGGCAAGTCCTGCAAGAATATGCAGAACGTCGGATTTGACGGCACGGACGAAGACATCCGGGCCGCGTGGCGCGGCAGGCTGGAGCGGGAGGGCAAGCTGAACTCCGGAGCGAGCCTGAAGGACCTCGTGCTCGGTTCCGCGCACGACGCGCCCAACGCGCCCAACGCGCCCACCGCCCCCACCGCGCGCTGAACCGTGCCGGACGGAGCCGGCGGGCACGGATCACCGGGCCACGCAGCCCTTCCCCAAAGCGTCGGCGAACTGACCGGCATCTTGCGCGAGGGCGGTTACCTGGCCGACCGGGGCCTGGCTACTACCTTGTTCGTCGCGCTGTCGCTGCAGCGTCCCGTGCTGCTCGAAGGCGAAGTGGGTGTGGGCAAGACCGAGGCGGCCAAGGTCCTCGCGTCGGTGTTCGGCCGGAAGCTGATCCGGCTGCAGTGCTACGAGGGCATCGATACCAGCCAGGCGCTGTACGAGTGGGACTACGCCCGCCAGATGCTGCACATCCGGGCCCTGTCGGAGCATCAGCTCGCCGGTGACCAGGCTGTGGAAAAGCTCTTCGGCCCGAAGTTCCTGCTGGAACGGCCGCTGCTGGAGGCGGTCCGGGCCGGCGACCGGGCGGTGCTGCTGATCGACGAGGTGGACCGGGCCGACGACGAGTTCGAGGCGTTCCTGCTCGAGGTGCTCTCCGACTTCCAGGTCAGCATCCCCGAGGTG
>Ga0066790_10000569_pt1 | contig 14147 bp, 14 predicted proteins | sample OrgsoiDNA2013050_FD_70963 | JGI IMG/M metagenome (GOLD analysis project Ga0066790, IMG submission 70963) | Permafrost soil microbial communities from the Arctic, to analyse light accelerated degradation of dissolved organic matter (DOM) -... | ecosystem: Environmental > Terrestrial > Soil >...
CACCGAGAAGCTAAGTGTGCCGGCGCCAACGTTGTCATTTCATTTGAAGGAACTGCAGCGCGCCGGCCTCATCCAGGCACGGCGCGAGGGCCGGTTCCTGTTCTATAGCCCCAATTTTACACAATATCGGCCGCCCTACCTTAACGGAAAGATCAGTGAAATCCGGACAATTTCGGATGCCGAGCTATTACCCACTTTAGGAGGATGGCTCGTTTCATGCGCAGGGCATTTTGAGCCAAGTCACCCAAGGAGTCGCGGAGCGCGATAACCGATATGTTGCGGGACCATCAACCGCTCATCGGATCGATGGCAAGAAGGTACCTCGCAAGAAACTTGCAGGCACCAAGACGCAGCGTGAGTTGAACCAACAGATGTGCAAAAAGCACTTGAGGTTCAGAGTTGAGAAAGGATCCTAAAGCGGACATCTCAAGATAGACGGAAGGCGGACATTTCAACCTGGCCCAAGCATAATAATACTTTGATTATTAAGGTGTTTCTACTTCGCGACGAAGTAGCGATTATAGGTCCCTGCAGTGGCCGAAGCCACTTAGGCGGAGCGCGCGGAAACCGCCGCTTACCGCGAACCGGAGCCGAGGCCACGTTTCGAAAAAGGCACTCTTGACATCCAATGCACGCCCCGGGCCTGAGCGCAGCGCTGATCGCCAGCACCGCCAACGTGCATCGCTCGCAGATCGTGTTCCAGTGCTCCAGTAATCGCCACCGCAGCCGTCAGGAGCCAGGTGCGGCCGCCGCCTTGACCAACGCACCGAGCGCGGCGATATTCTCCATGAGCTCCGCGGGGAACTGATGGCGACGCTGCAGGTAGCCCGCGTCGTTGTAGCCTACCCAGGTGCGCCCTTCGGTGTCCTCCCACACAAGCACTTTGAGCGGCAGGTCGATGCCGACGGTCGGCGCCGCCGCCAACAACGGTGTCCCGGCCTGCGGGTTGCCGAGGATGACGAGCCCCATCGGCCGCAGACTGAGCCCGGCTCGGCTCGCGTCGCCGCTGAAATCAATTCGAGCGAATACGGTGAGGCCCCGGGCCCGCGCCAATGCCTCAACGCGCGTCAAGGTATCGATGACCGCGCGATGTGCCGGAACAGTTCGAAATCCTTCAACCTCCCTTTCCTCTCCCATGGCAGGCTCCTTCAGAATTAAGATGAACAGTACGAGCAATCCAACGATGAGACAAAGCCTAGCGTCTCGATTCGCGCCACGTCAGCGGCCAACGCTTGGCCGTTGTTACCGCGATCGGCGGCAATTTATTGCCGCTGAGCCTGTAGAGATAAAGACAGCCGCCGAGGATTTTGTAGCCCGCCTTCTTGGCGAAGGCGCGCAGATCCCGCTCCTGGCGAGCACAGGTCTGGTCGGCGGTCGATACTCGGCAATAAAGGGCTGCAGACTGTCCCAATTGAACCCTTCGCGCCAAACACCCCGGAAAAGGCTCTTTTCCTGTGGCAGAGTGTTGCTCTGTTCAAAGTGTATTTTAATTGGGACAGCCATGGCGCACCGAGAAGTGTTCACCGAGTCGCTCAAAAAGCTGCCGGCGCACTCAAGGCCGAACGTTCTCGACGTGCAACCCTACGCGCTGATAACTGCGGTTTATGCCGCGATCGTAAGTCCAGGGCGCTAATGATTCCGACGATTCAGATTCTGGTCTTGCTGCTGATCGTGATTGCCGCCGTTGCGGTCGTGGCAGCACGGCTAAAGATTCCGCCAGCGATTCTCCTGGTGCTCACGGGCGTGATCCTGGCGCTCGTCCCTGGGCTGCCGACAGTGAAGCTGGCCCCGGAATTCGTATTGCTGTTCGTGCTGCCGCCGGTCATCTATTCGTCGGCGGTGGCGATGAGCTGGCGCGAGTTCCAATTCAATCTGCGCCCCATTTCGCTGCTGGCCGTGGGTTGCGTCCTGTTTACGACCAGCGCGGCCGCCGCGGCAACCCATTGGCTGTTGGGTTTCTCCTGGTCGGTGGGCTTCGTGTTGGGGGCCATTGTTTCGCCGCCGGACGCCGTGGCGCCGCTGTCCATTGCGCGCAGAATGCAGCTACCGAGACGACTCCTCGTGATCCTCGAGGGTGAAGGCCTGGCGAATGATGCTAGTGCACTCATTCTCTATCGCTTCGCGGTGGCCGCCGTCAGCATTGGCGTATTTTCGTTCAGCCAAGCCGCCGGCATGTTTGCCGCCATTATCTGCGGCGAAATCCTCTGGGGCATCGGCGTGGGTTGGCTCATGCTGCGATTGCGGCGTTGGGTGCACGATCCACGCATCGAGGTCATGCTCTCGATTCTCACGCCGTTCGTGGCTTACTGGCCGCCCGAGCACCTGGGCGGTTCCGGCGTGCTCGCCACTGTGACCGCCGGGCTCTATATAAGCTGGAACGGACTCAGGTTGATCAGTGCGGCGACGCGGCTACAGGGCATTTTCTTCTGGGATTTCCTGATTTACTTGACCGAGGGATTCCTGTTCCTTATCACCGGCCTGCAGGCGCGAACCCTGATTGCCGGCATCCATGGTGATTCACTGTCCGATCTGGCCGTTTCCGCCGTCGTCGTCTGCGCCGCGGTCATCATAGCCCGCTTCGTCTGGATGTTTCCTGCCACGTACCTTCCGCGTTGGCTGATTCCTTCGGTCGCGCGCGACGATCCCTCGCCGCCCTGGCAGTGGCCCTTTGCGCTGGCGTTCACCGGCGTCCGCGGGACGGTGTCGCTCGCAGCGGCGCTTGCAATTCCCCTCACGACCGAGAGCGGCGAGCTCTTCCCCGACCGCGATCGGATTCTTTTCCTCACGTTTGCGGTCATTCTGGTGACGCTCGTGGGCCAAGGATTGATGCTGCCCGCCGTGATCCGTGCGCTCGGGCTCGCCAACGCGGGCCGCCGAGAGCGCCACGCCGACAGAGTCGAGGAATTTGCGGCTCGCCGGCAGGCTATCGAGGCGGCAATCCAACGTCTCGACGAACTTGTCGCACAGCGCGAGCTATCGGAGGATTTCGTTCGGCCGCTGCGCACACGCCACCGCGATCGACTCAGGCATGTCGAGCATCGCAGCGACGGCGACGACGGGCATAAACAGCTCATCGATCTGCACGACGAGATTGAATTTCTGCTGATCGCCACCGAACGGCAGCAGATCAATGATCTGTATCGACGCGGCGAGCTGAAAGATGAAGCGAGGCGCCGGATCGAGCGGGAACTCGATCTGCGCGACGCACAACTGACCAATGTGCGGGCCGAGGAGTGAGCTTGGCGTTGTTCGGACAGAGTTTCGCGGGCCCACTTCAAAATACGTTTGCCCTCATAGGTCAATGGTTCACCTCTGATTTCAATCACTATGGTGTTTCACCTACAGTATCGTCGATCGCGGTTCTTGCGATCGCATTGGCTGTGCGAAGGACGCCAACACCCCGGTTGCGCCCGTCACCGGCGAGAAATGGTTGCTGGCACACCATGGATAATTCGCCGAGTCGAGTACCCAACCTGTTTCTGCGTCGATCAAGTTCACCCAAATATCTCAAACTGGCCGTATGGAGGTCGTAAACCTGAGCGCCGGCCTCTCCAAGGCAGCTGCCTACCGCGACCTGAACGAGCAATTGACCGCTTTGTTTGCCGGTGAGCGCAATGGTCTTGCCAATGCGGCGAATATGTCGGCCCTTCTTTATCAGGTATTACCCAATCTGAATTGGGTCGGGCTCTATTTCCTGCAAGGCGGCGAACTCGTACTGGGACCCTTTCAAGGCAAGGTTGCTTGTGTGCGCATTGCTTTGGGTCGCGGCGTCTGTGGCACCGCTGCCAAGCGCCGGGAAACCGTCGTGGTCCCCGATGTGCACGCATTTCCGGGACACATCGCTTGCGATGCGGCGTCCCGGTCGGAGATCGTTATTCCGCTGGTTCAACAGGGGCGTCTCTTGGGCGTGCTTGACATCGATAGCCCCCAGTTGGCCCGCTTCGATCAGGAGGACGCCGTCGGCCTGAATGCGACCGTGGGTCTGTTTCTCGAATGTTCGGAGCTGAGCCGATTTGTCGATTAATTGGTAGTGGCAGCGCGATATCGTCTCCGGATTCAGATTCGCCTTGAAGTTCCCGCGCTTGGCCCGACCAGTTGCACAGGCGCCTTTGCATTTACACCTCGCTGACCGGGAGTCAGGGCGCCGACGCGCAGATCGCCTGCGACGATGGGCGTCAACCGGTTGTTGACCGCGTCGTACAAATAGACACCGTCCTTGATGGCGACATAGGGGTCTATTTCCGGCGAGTTGCTGGCCGAAGCGGCAGTCCTTCCGGGAACTCCAAATGGGCCTGTCTTGCGATTTACTCCGCAGGCGGCCCACAGGAGATTCGATAGGAGTTCCATGGGCAGTGGCGTTGCACTCATTTCCCGCATGGTCTTTTTTCCGGAATATCATGCTGTAAATAGTCCCCTGTTGAAATTTAACTCGCATGGCGCCGGTCTTAGGTACAGGAGTGCAATCAATTTCTCCTGCGCGGGACCCTGATTCAAGTCGCGTAGTCGACATCGGTGAATTCCAAAAAACTATTCTTGGACGAATGGAAACCATGATTTTAGTGCTGTTGGTGTTTCTCGGCGGTGTGTTGACGATCCTCAGCCCCTGTATCTTGCCGGTCTTGCCGTTCGTCTTTGCGCGGTCAGAGCAAAAATTCCTGACGAGCGGACTGCCGCTATTGATCGGAATGGCAGTAACGTTTGCAGGCATTGCCTCACTCGCGGCCGTGGGCGGCGCTTGGGCGGTACGCGTAAACCAGTACGGCCGCGTCTTTGCGTTGGTGCTCCTGACGGGATTCGCGGCGACCTTGCTGTCCAGAACATTGGCGGATCGATTGGCGCGCCCCTTCGTTGCGTTGGGAAATCGATTGATACCGCAGCATGATGCAGGCAACGTCAACGTGGGACTGATGCCTTCGCTGCTACTCGGCGTGGCGACGGGCTTGTTATGGGCACCTTGCGCGGGACCGATTCTAGGCTTGGTGCTGACCGGTGCAGCGATTTCGGGACCCAATGCCCACACAACGCTGTTGTTATTTGCGTATGCGGCGGGCGCAGCCACTTCGCTGGCCGTGGCGATTCTAGCCGGTGGACGCGTATTTGCCGCGTTGAAGAAAACTCTCGGTGCCGGTGAATGGGTCCGACGTGCTCTCGGCGTCGCCGTATTGTTCGCCGTCGCGGCAATTGCTCTGGGTTGGGACAGCACGGTGCTGACGCGCGTATCACTCGCGGGCACGAATCGATTGGAGCAATCGCTGATCGATAGAGTCACGCCGGATGCGGCTGCAGAGAACGGTCGCATCGCGGGCGATAACTCGATGATGAGGGCCTCCGAACCCGCGGGAGGACTACCAATCGAGGGCGAGATTCCCTCGCTGAGCGGCGCCACGGCATGGTTGAATTCGCCCGCCCTGACGCCCGATGAATTGCGCGGCAAAGTCGTTTTGATCGATTTCTGGACGTATTCTTGTATCAACTGCTTACGGGCATTGCCGTATGTGAAGGGCTGGTACGAAAAATATAAAGATCATGGCCTTCTCGTTATCGGCGTACATGCGCCCGAGTTCGCATTCGAGAAAAACCCCGACAACGTACGCCAAGCCGTGAGCGATCTCGGAATCACCTACCCCGTGGCGCTCGATGATCACTTCGCGATCTGGAAGGGCTTTAATAACCAATTTTGGCCGGCCCATTACTTCATCGATGCAACGGGACGGATCCGCAGCCATCATTTCGGCGAGGGTAATTATGAGGAATCGGAGCAGACCATCCGGCAACTATTGAGTGCGGCGGGAAACACGAACCTACCGCCGGCGGGAATGGAGTCCGGTACCGCCGTTGGCGTACAGGCAGCGGCCGACCTGGCGCACGAGCGGTCGGCGGAGACGTATATTGGCTATCGGCGCGCGCAAAGCTTCAGTTCGCCGGGAGGCTACCTGCAAGACCAAGTGCACGCTTACGCGGTTCCGCCCACGCTGGACGTGAATCAATGGGCTTTGGGCGGAATTTGGAGAGTCGACCCCGAGAAGGCCGTACTGGAAGTCGCACCGGGAAGAATCGTGTATGGATTTTCCGCGCGGGACCTGCATCTCGTGCTCGGTCCCGGTTCTTCCGGAAAGCCGGTTCGCTTTCGCGTGCAACTCGATGGGGCCGCGCCAGGTGCCAATCATGGAGCAGATACGGATGTGACCGGAGTCGGCATCATCCAAGAACAGCGCCTCTACCAATTGATTCGACAGTCCGGCGAGGTGGGCGCGCATGTCTTTTCGATCGAGTTCTTGGACAGCGATGTTCAAGCCTATGCATTTACATTCGGATGAGGGTATAGCCATGCCATCCAAAAAAACGAAATCGGGCCGGCGACTGTTCTTAACCGCGGGGCTCACGGCCCTCGCGGGTACTGCGGCTGTCGCCAGATTGTTCGCGTCTACGCAGTTGGGGCCGCCTCAACAATCGGGTCCGGCGCAAAATCAGGACGTGTCGATCGAGAACTTCTCTGCCGCCGGAAAGAGCGAGGGAGTCGTGCGCGTGCCTAAAATCGTCAAGAGCGATGCGCAGTGGCACGTTCAACTCTCGGCGTTGGCATACCGTGTCGCGCGTCAAGAAGGCACCGAGGCGGCGTTTTCAGGCGAGTACGCCAATAATCATGCCGACGGTATCTACCGCTGTATCTGTTGCGACACGGCATTGTACGACTCGAAGACGAAGTTCGAGTCGGGCACCGGATGGCCGAGCTTTTGGCGACCGATCTCATCGAACAATGTCGTGAAGAGTTCCGATTCCAGTCTTGGGATGCAGCGCGATGCGATCTCGTGTCGGCGTTGTGATGCGCATTTGGGTCATGTGTTCGACGATGGACCGCGACCGACGGGATTGCGTTATTGCATGAACTCGGTGGCGTTGCATTTTGTGCCGCGCGCGTAATTGATCGATTTAGAAATCACGTATGGGGGAGCAGCGATGTCAATCTTGGAGAGAGAGTCTGCCAGTGCTTCGCGGCTTTCGCGGTCAGCTTTACGCCGCAGCGGCCAGACGCCCGTCGCGATAGTCGGCGAGCGCCTGCTCGATTTCCTCGCGCGTGTTCATGACGAACGGGCCGTACTGCACCACCGGCTCGCGTAGCGGCCTGGCCGCCAGCAGCAAGAAGCGCACACCCGCGGCTCCAGCCTGAACCCGCACGCTGTCGCCATCGGACAAGATGCCTGCCGCGCGATGCGGCAGCGGTTTGGCCGCGCCGGCCGTACCGATCTGAGCGCTGCCTTCATAGGTATAGACGAAGGCATTGTGACCCGCCGCCACCGGCGCGCTGAATTCCGCTCCGGCCAGCAGGCGTACGTCGAGGTACAGCGGATCGGTGCTGAGCTTGGCGCCGCTGCCGTTGACCGGGCCGCGGATGGCCTCGCCGTCCAGCTCGAGAGTGCCGGCAATGACTTTCACTTCACCGCCCCGCGGCAGCTTCACCAGCGGGATCTCGTCGGCGGGAATGTCGCGATAGCCGGCGGGCTTCATTTTTTCCTTCGACGGCAGGTTGAGCCACAGCTGGAAGCCGCGCATGCGGCCTTCGCTCTGCTGCGGCATCTCGGAGTGGATGATGCCGCGCGCCGCCGTCATCCACTGCACGGCGCCGGGGCCGAGGTCGCCGCGGTTGCCGAGGTGATCCTCATGGCGCATGTGGCCGTCGAGCATGTAGGTGACGGTTTCGAAGCCGCGATGCGGATGCGACGGGAAGCCGGCGATGTAATCGTCCGGGTTGTCGGAATAGAACTCGTCGAGCATCAGGAACGGATCCACATGCAGCCCACGCTGGCTGCCCAGGCTGCGGCGCAGCTTGACGCCGGCGCCGTCGGAAGTCGGCATCGACTCGATGACATGGACCAAGGTGCGAGTGTTCATCTTAAGTCTCCTTGAAACATCCCACCGGACTCTCGTTGGAGGGATTCTATTTTGAGCAGTGCGGTCAGGATGACCGGTTCTTGGACAGGGACGGCAACCGTGAGTCGACGCTCAGCCGCCCGGCGCCGTTGGCGACCAGGAACAGGAATCCGCCGGCAAGGCCCAAGTCCTTGAGGAACATGAGCTGCTGCAGTTGCTCGGCCGAGCCGGCGTGGAACAGCAGCGCCGCGATGATGCTGAAGCCGGCCAGCAGCAGCGCCACCGGTCGCGTGTACAGACCGATGACGATGGCGATGCCGCCGCCCAGCTCGAGCAGGATCACCAGCGGCAGCAGGCCGCCGGGCACGCCGGAGTGCTGCATGTAGGCCTGGGTGCCGGCATATGCGGTGACCTTGCCCCAGCCCGACAGCACGAACAGGGCGGCGATCAACACGCGGCCGATGACATCGGCAAAAGGCTTTACTCTATCGAACAAGCTATTCATGGCGCATTCTCCTCAAGCGGCAGACGTTAGGCGGCGAGACGTGCGATCTCGGCCACGGCCTTGGCCAGACCCGCTTCCTTGCTCTGCGGGCTGATGGCGAGGCCTTCAGCGTAGACGAATTCCACATCCGCCATGCCGAGGAAGCGTAGGAAGTCGCGTACATAGCTGGTCTGTGTATCCAACGGCGTACCGGCATAGAGGCCGCCGCGGGCTGCGAACACGTACACCTTCTTGCCGATGAGTTGGCCCACCGGACCCTTCTCGGTGTATTTGAAAGTGACGCCGGCGCGGGCGATATGGTCGAAGTAGGCCTTCAGCTGCGACGGCACGCCGAAGTTGTACATCGGCAGACCCAGCACAATCACGTCGGCCTGCTTCAGCTCGTTGATCAGGATGTCGGAGTACGCCACCACCGCCTGCTGCAGGGCACTACGCTCTTCCGACTTGGTGATGAAGGCGCCAAAGCGCTCGGCATTGAGGTGCGGCACCGGTTCGCCCGCGGCGACGTCGCGCACCACAATCTTCGCCTTGGGATGGCGCTTGTGGAAAGCGGTGACGAACTGGTTGGCCAGCTGGCTGGACTGGCCGTTGCCGTTGTTGATGCTGGCGTTGATCTGCAGCAGGGTGGTCATGGGCGTACTTCCTTAAATCAGTGGTCGAATGATCCGTTCCGGGATGGCGCTATTTAAGTATTGATTGATTAGATAAAAAAGCACAATATTTAGCTTATACCTATCTATTTATTGGATATATGATCGCCAACCCGCGAATTTCCCTGGAGCAATGGCGTTCCCTGCTGGCCGTGGTCGATGCCGGCGGCTATGCCCAGGCCGCCGCGGTGCTGCACAAGAGCCAGTCGGCGGTGACCTATGCCGTGCAGAAAATCGACGCATTGCTCGGCGTGAAAGTGTTCGAGGTGGTCGGTCGCAAGGCGCATCTCACGCCGACCGGCGAGGTGCTGTACCGCCGCGCCAAAGCGCTGCTGGAGGAAGCCGGCGCGCTGGAAGGTGCTGCCGGCAGCCTCGCCGCAGGCTGGGAACCGGAGCTGCGGCTGGCGGTGGAGATCATCTTCCCCACGTGGCTGCTGCTGCAATGCTTCGCGCGCTTCGCCGAGGAGCGGCCGCAGACTCGCATCGAGCTGTACGAGAGCGTGCTCAGCGGCACCGAGGAGGCGCTGCTGCAGCGTAAGGTTGATCTCGCGATCTGCTCGCAGGTGCCCCCAGGCTTTGCGGGCGATTCGCTGATGCGGCTGCGCTTCATCGCAGCGGCCCACCCGGAGCATCCGCTGCACCAACTCGGGCGCGAACTGACGCTGCAGGATCTGCGCAAGCACCGCCACCTGGTGATCCGCGATACCGGCAGCCAGCGCCGCAGCGGCAGCTGGCTCGGCGCGGAGCAGAGCTGGACAGTGAGCCACAAGGCCACCTCGATCCACGCTGCCGGCATGGGCTTAGGGTTCGCCTGGTTCCCGGAGGAGACGGTGCGCGGCGAACTGGCACGCGGCGTGCTCAAGCCGCTGCCGCTGCGCGAGGGCGGCGAGCGCTGGGGCGACCTCTACCTGGTGTTCGCCGATCGCGACTATGCGGGTCCCGGCGCGCTGCGTTTGGCGGAGATTATTCGCGAACATGTGGCGGAGCAATGTCGCAGCCTCGGGCACGAACCGGCGCAAGCCGCAGCGCTCGTCGGACGAGCCGACGTGGTGCCAGCAGGACGCTGATGGTCGACGCGAGTCAGATTGACCTATCGTGCGAAGAGACTGGAGTTGTCGCAGTCGATAAAGGCATCCGAAGAAACTGCGCGAGGCTTAACTAAGCGCCATTCATCTCGGAGGGGTGAACTGTATGGCAGGGGTCGTCGTTGCAAAATCGAGGGATAAAGATCTAAATAAAATCCAGAGCAGCGCTACCGAAATAACGGCAGTGATCCAAACCCAAAGCGTAAAGCGTCTAGCTCGTGGCGCTTGTATATGGCTCGTCGTAGCGTCTTCGACCGGTAGCGTGCTACTGGGTTCGGGTTGAAGCGGCGTTTCAAAGGTCTCGGCAGCGGATATGGGCGACGGCACCTCTGCTTCGATGGATTGGCTGGCAACAGTGATGATGGCCGTCGCCGGTGCTTGTTCGATTACTGCAGGCAGAGAATTGGTAATCACCGGTTTGGGCCTGCGCCTTGGTCGTAGCGCATACGCAGTAGCCTGTGCGTGTTCCATGATGCGGCTCTCGATCAGTACGAACACGACGACCAGGATTGGCACCACTACTGTCAACGCCGGTGATTGCTGGTTGACCCAATCTGTAATCATCGGATCGGAAATGGCAATATCGCCAGCGATCCAGCCGAGCATTGCACCGCCGCCGCGGATCAGCAGAGGATATCGTCTTAGCAAGGCGGCAACGAACAGGCTGCCGAACATCAGCAGGGGCACGCTCATCAACAAACCCAAAGTTAGGAAGAAGATGCGGCCTTGGGTGACCGCAGCCAGCGCGACCACGTTGTCTACACTCATGACTAAGTCGGCGACGATTATCGTGCCGACGGTCGACCATAGGTCGGGGTGATTTTTGGGCGGGCTCCTGTCGGATTCCACTTCTCCCTCTTCCTCGATGGTCAGTTTGATTGCGATAAAAGTCAGTGCTACGCCGCCTACCAGCTTCAGCAGCGGAATGTACAGCAGAAGGCTGGCGACGGTAGTCAGCAGGATGCGCAACGCAATGGCGCCACCGATACCGATCAACATAACGCGCCTCGTCAGTTCTGGCGACGGCGAGCGGCAGGCAAGTGCGATCACCATAGCATTATCGCCACTCAGCAGCAGATCGAGGAAGAACACCTGCAGCGTCAGGTTCAGATTATGGAAAATGTTGTCAAAGCCCATCACGGCAGCCTTTCATCAAGTTCATCCGACGATGCCAGCCAAGGCGGCATAAACACCCGTGGCGGCGGCGCAGAAAAAGATCGTGCCGACCGTTGCGGCATAAGCACCCTTGAGTCGCATCGGTTCCGCCAGTTGTGTGCGCGCCAACTGGAACAGGAAGCCGAGCGCTACCGGTAGCAGCAGGGCGTTGACCACTCCCATGGCAATCGACAGCCGGATGAGGTTAACGCCAGAGGCGACCAACCCGCCACCGATCAGCAGGATCAGGGCAAAGGCGGCGTAGAACCAAGGAGCTTGTAGCGGATGGTGTTCCAGCGAATGCTGAAAGCCAGCCACTTCGCCCAATGCCCAGGCTGCCGTCAGGCAGACCGTTATGGTGGCGACCAGGGCCCCGCCGCCCAAGCCGACGACAAACACCAAACGACCGATGATCGGACCAAGTGTAGCGCTGAAGGCTGTGGCGATTTGCGGCACGTTTTCCAGCTGCACTGGCTGCTGATCTTGACCAAACGTGGCTGCAGCGGCGATTAATACCGCAGCGGTTACGGTCTGGCAGAGAACAGCACCAATCAGGATGTCGAGCCGGGCGATCTTCAGATGCCCGATACCCAGCCCTTTATCGATCAAGGCAGACTGTTGGTAGAAAATTGCCCAAGGCATCACGCTGGTGCCGAGGTTGGCCGCTAGAAGATAGAGGTAGTCGTGGTTTCCGAGTGGCATCTCATGCAGGCCGGCGGTGAGTTGACCGATGTCGGGATGGGCTTCCCAAGCCACGATCAGGAAACCCAGCTCGAACAGGCCAAATACAATTACCATGCGCTCCACAGATCGGTACGCCCCTAGGCCTACCATCAGCAGGATGGCTACAATCAGAAGGACGATCGATACCCACACAGGGACGCTATACAACTGGCCAACACCCGCCAAGCCAACCATTTGAGTGACCAACGTGCCGAAACAACTCACCGCCAGCGCCGTGATCGAGACGAAGGTCATGCCGCGACCGAAGTTCTGACGGATCAGTTCGCTGTAGCCGATGCCCGTTCCAAGCGCTAGGCGTGCCGCCAACTCTTGTACCGTGTAGAGAAGCGGAATGATCAAGAACTGAAGCAGCAATAGCCGGTAGCCCCATTTTGCACCGCTTTGGGCCGCCGTAATCACACTGCCGACCTCTGTATCGGCCAGCATGACCACCAAACCTGGGCCGAACGTAACCAGCAGTTGCCGCAAGTCGAACTGTTTGCGCGCTATTTCGGCCACTAATGCTTAGTCAACGTACCTGGGCCGGTTTTGAAGTAGCGCAGGAAGTCAGCATCTGGTGACAGCACAATCATCGGGCCGGCATTCGCTAAGGCTTGTCGGTATGTCTGTAGGGAACGGTACAGCTTGTAGAACTGAGGATCCTTGCCGAAGGCGCTGGACAGAATTTGGTTGGCCTCGGCATCGGCCGTGCCGTGCGTGATCTTGGCTTGGCGCTGCGCTTCAGACAGGATCACCGTGCGCTCGCGATCGGCTTTTGCTTGGATTAGCTGAGCCCATTCAAAACCCTGTGCCCGTAATTCCTTGGCTTCGCGTTGCCTTTCCGACGTCATCCGATCATAGATGGCCTGACTTGTTTCCAACGGCAGATCGGCGCGGTGGAAGCGGACTTCCACGACTTCGATTCCCACATCTTTGGCCTTGTCGGCCACCTCTTTCTGAATTAGCTTGACGATGTGCGAGCGCTCTTCTGACAGCAAAGACGATAGCGTTACCTGACCCAGCTCGCGGCGTAGCGACGAACTCACCAGTTGAGCGAGTTGTGGCTCAGCCAGTTCCACCGTGCGCACCGCGTTATAGAAGACCAAGGGGTTGGCGATGCGGAAACGTGTGTAGGTCTGCACCTCGATGCGTTTCTGGTCACCCAGAATGACCTGCTCAACCGTCGGCTCCAAGGTCAGAAGGCGGCGATCGTAATAGATGACCGAATCGACCAATGGCAGCTTGAATTTCAACCCCGGTTCTTTCACAGCACCGATCGGTGCTCCGAGGCGAACAATCAAGGCCTGCTGTACTTCACTCAGCGTGTAGAGCGTAGTCGATAGCAGCCACAGCAGAAAAAACGCACCAGCACCAATCACGAGGCGTAGCTTCGCTGTCACTTCGGTGGCTCCTTGGCTGCTTCTGGTTTGTCCTTGTCTGCCAGCGGCATATAAGGAACGATGCCCGCAATACCTTTGCCCGAAGTATCGATGATGACCTTGGTAGCCTTCTTCAGCATCTCGTCTACACTCTCAAGGTAAAGCCGCCAGGCCGTAACGTCCTTGTCCTTGGCATAACTCGCATAGATCAACTGGAAGCTCTTGGCGTCACCTTCGGCCAGATTTATCACCTGCGACTTGTACGCCTCTGATTCCTGGGCAATATGCGATGCCTCCCCACGAGCCCGTGGAATGATGTCGTTGGCGTAAGCTTCCGCTTCGTTGCGCGTGCGCTCCTGGTCGGCTCGGGCGCGTTGCACGTCGTTGAAAGCATCGATGACAACGCTCGGCGGATCGACCCGTTGCAATTGCACCTGGGTAACTAAAATCCCGGAATCTGCCTTGTCAAGCAGGGCTTGCAGCAGATCTCGTGTTTGATCGGCGACCTGCTGACGCTTGTCCGACATGGCGGCCTGAATGGGCGTACGGCTGATGATCTCGCGCAGCGCGCTTTCAGCCACAATCTTGAGTGCAGCCTCCGGGTTGTTAACCTTGAACAGAAACTTGCCAGCATCCTTGATACGCCAGGACACCGCGCAGTCCGCCTCCACAATATTTTCGTCGCCTGTAAGCATCTGCCGCTCATGCGACGTAGCATCGGTGCTAGCGCTAGCCACAGCTAGACGCGCGGTACCGAGTTGCAATTGATTAACCTGGGTAA
>Ga0066790_10000570_pt1 | contig 14129 bp, 12 predicted proteins | sample OrgsoiDNA2013050_FD_70963 | JGI IMG/M metagenome (GOLD analysis project Ga0066790, IMG submission 70963) | Permafrost soil microbial communities from the Arctic, to analyse light accelerated degradation of dissolved organic matter (DOM) -... | ecosystem: Environmental > Terrestrial > Soil >...
TTCGCGCGTGCATGGAGCTGATGTCCAGCCACCGAATCCGTCACCTGCCGGTCGTTGATGGCAAGACGCTGGTCGGAATGCTTTCGATCAGCGATATCGTTCGGGCGCTCCGACCGGCACGCATAGACTTCTCGCCTGATTAAGCCGCTCATCCATTCCCTCAAACTCGTCCACCGTTCACTGGCAGACGCTGGGTGTGCGCATCACTTCGTACAAAGGCCTCAGCGACGTCGAGTATCCCTTCCACGACCGCACCATCACCGTGACCACCTGCGGTCGGATCTGCATCGGTCGGCGCAAGATCAACTTAAGCGCGGTGTTCGCCGGCCAGAACGTCGGCATCAAGGAGGTCAGCGAGAAAATCTGGCTCGTGACCTTTATGCACTATGACTGGGGTTTCTTCGATCACGAGACGGGTCGCGTCGAATGCGCCGAAAAACCCGTCGGTGCTAAAGTGTTACCCCTATCTCCGGTATAAACCGTTACCCATGTGCCCGGAACGGACCCCTGTTTTAATTGGTCGGGGCGACAAGATTCGAACTTGCGACCCCTTGCACCCCATGCAAGTGCGCTACCAGGCTGCGCCACGCCCCGACCGAGGGACCGAATGATAGCCGAAATTACCTGTGAGAACTTGAGAGCCGCTTAAACTAGCGTCGGAGAATTTTTATCAGCTCTTCCAGCTCGAGCCGCATTTGATGAATGAGCTGCTGACTCTGGTTGAGGTCCACCTGCGCATCATCGCCGGTAAGGCGGTTCCGTGCTCCGCCAATCGTAAATCCCTGTTCATACAGCAAGCTTCGAATCTGCCGAATGATGAGCACATCCTGGCGTTGATAGTACCGCCGGTTGCCGCGCCGCTTGACCGGCTTGAGCTGGGGGAACTCCTGTTCCCAATAGCGAAGCACATGAGGTTTGACGCCGCACAGCTCGCTGACTTCGCCGATCGTGAAGTACCGCTTCCCGGGAATCGGCGGGAGTTCGCTATTGTTGCTTGGTTCCAGCATACGCCTCGACGCGGGCCTTCAATTTTTGGCCAGGACGGAATGTAACCACACGGCGGGCGCTGATGGGTATCTCCTCGCCGGTTTTGGGATTTCGCCCCGGTCGGCGATTCTTGTCGCGCAAATCGAAATTTCCGAAGCCAGACAGCTTCACCTGCTCGCCGGACGATAGCGCAGCACGGATCTCTTCGAAAAACAGGTCCACGAGTTCGCGCGCTTCACGCTTATTGAGGCCCAATTGATCGAAGAGGGCCTCGGCCATTTCGGCCTTGGTCAGGGCTGCCATGCTTATTGATCTCTTATTGAGGCGCTCAATTCATCCCGTAACCGCGCAACCACTGCGGTCACCACGGCGTCTGCGTCGACGTCAGTTAGAGTGCGCGAAGAGTCCTGTAAAATCAAGCCTAAAGCGATGCTTTTTCGTCCAGAATCTACGCCCGGTCCGCGATAAACATCGAAGACTCTGAGCTCGCTTAGTAGGCCGGACGCGCTAACAGTAACATTTTCCTGCAAAACTGCGAGGGGGACGCTTTCGTCGACAACGATGGCCAAATCTCGGCGCACGCTGGGAAACTTTGAAATTCTCATGTATTGCATGCCCTTAGCTATAAAAGCTAATTCAATTTCGAGTTCGAATAATAATACGTTGGGCGGCAGCGTCAGCGCCTTGACGAGCTGCGGATGCATTTCTCCGAGCCAGCCGACCGGTGTCGTGTCGCGGAAGATCCGCGCGGTCCGGCCAGGTCGCAAGCAACTCAATGAGGCCGGCTCGAAGCGAAACGCATCGGTACTTCCCGTGAGCGCCAAGACTCCCGTCAGATCGGCTTTCACATCGTAGAAGTCCAATGGCTCGCGCGCACTGCCCCACTGCTCAGGCCATCGCGCGCCGGTGGCAATGCCCGCAAGCGTTTCGATCTCGCGCAGCGCCGAGCCCTGCTCCCACCCGTTCGCTCCCTGCAGGTCGAACTTTTTTCCGATTTCGAACAGACGCACTCGCGATTGCTGCCGGCGTACATTCTCCCGTGCGGCCTGAACGAGTCCCGTCCATAACGACACTCGCATTTCGCTCAAATCCGCCGAGATCGCATTGGCAAGCACCAGACCCAGCTCTTCGGGGAACAACTGACGCTGCAGCACCGGATCGACGAAGCTGTACGTAATGACTTCCCGATAGCCCGCGTCGGCCATCGCGGTGAGCAACCGATCATTGCCGATGCGTGATTCGGTTGCGTAACCGGCGACCTGCGGCGCCGACGCATGACTCTCGACGATGCTGTCGAAACCGCGCAACCTCGCGACTTCTTCGATGAGGTCCGCCTCAATGCGGATGTCGAAACGATGGGGAGGCCGCCGCACGCGCCAGCCGTCCGCCGTGGTCTCGACCTGGCCCGTCACGGCGGCCAGCAGCGACTGCACTTGCGCATCGGGCACGGAGACGCCCAGCAATCCGGCCAGACGGCTACGACGCAAACGGACCCAGGTCTGCTGCCTCGCCGGGCCGCCCCCGCCCTGGTCGTCGCCTTGCGTGATTTGCACGGGGCCGGCCTCTCCGCCGGCTATTTGCAGCAACAAGGCGGTCGCGCGCTCGAGTGCGAGCGCCGGCAAGGTCGGATCGACGCCGCGCTCGAAGCGCTGCGCCGCATCAGTGAACAATCCGACGCGACGAGCGCGGCCGGCGATGGCATCGGGAGTGAAATGAGCGGCCTCCAGTAAGACATCGGTGGTCGTATCCGATATCGCCGAGTCGCGCCCACCCATGATGCCTGCCAAGCCGATCGCCCCGGCGCTATCGGCGATGACCAGAAATTCCGGATCGAGCACGTACTCCTTGTCATCCAGCAGCGTTATTCGCTCACCGGCCTTCGCCGCTCTCACGGCGATGCCATCGGAGAGCCGCGCAAGGTCGTAGGCATGCAACGGCTGCCCCAACTCCATCATCACGTAATTTGTGACATCGACGACGGGCGAGATGCTCTTGATGCCGACTCGGCGCAGTCGTTCGCGCAGCCATGCCGGCGATTGGCCTCGGGTTTTCACTCCTCGAATCACCCGTGAGCCGAAAATCGGACAGTCGGTCGGAGCTTCGATGTTCGCGGGGATTACGTCTGCCCGGTGCGCGGCGACCGGCGCGACGCTGTACTCAAGATACCGGCCGCCGTGCGCGGCCGCGTAATCGCGCGCTATGCCCCACACGCTCATGCAATCACCGCGATTCGGCGTCGCGTTCACTTCGAGCGATGTGTCATCGAGATCCAGCGCGTCGCGCAGATTGCTATTCAGCTCGAGCGCCGGCGCCAGCTCCATGATTCCATCGTGCTCATCGCCTAAGCCCAATTCACGCGCGGAGCACAACATGCCGTCGGACTCGAGGCCGCGCAGCTTGGTCCGTTTGATGATGATGCCGCCCGGGAGATGGGCGCCCGGCAGCGCCACCGCGACCTTGAGACCGCCGCGGACGTTAGCAGCGCCGCAGATAATCTGCAGGCGATTGAAGCCGTCGGTGGTGACCTCGCACACCGACAGCTTCTCAGCATTCGGATGACGGCTGGCAGCGAGCACCTCGCCCACGACCACGTCGGAAAACGGCGGCGCCACGGGCGTCACCGCCTCCACTTCGAGACCGACGAGCGTGAGCCGCTTGGCCAGCTCCGCCGGCGTCACGTCGAGCGGCGTGAATTCACGCAGCCAATGATGAGTAATCTTCACGGGAATTGTTTCAGGAACTGCAAATCGTTTTCGAAGAACAGCCGCAGATCGTCAACGCCATAGCGCAGCATGGCGAGCCGCTCGATGCCCATTCCGAAGGCATAGCCCTGCCATTGCTCGCTGTCGATGCCGGCCGCCGCGAGCACATTGGGATGAATCATTCCGCAACCCAGGATCTCCAGCCAGCCGGTTTGCTTACACACGCGGCATCCCCTGCTACGACAGAACACGCATTCGATGTCGACCTCGGCCGACGGCTCGGTGAACGGAAAATACGAAGGCCGCAAACGCATCCCCAACGACTGTTCGAAGAAACGCTCGACGAAGGTGTGCAGCATGGCCTTCAGGTTCGCGAAGCTCACGCTCTCGCCAACCACGATGCCCTCGACCTGATGAAACATCGGCGTGTGCGTCATATCCGAGTCGTTGCGATACACGCGGCCCGGCGCGATCACCGCCAGCGGCGGCTGTTGCGCACGCATGGCCCGAATCTGCACCGGCGAGGTGTGTGTACGCAACAGCCGGCCGTCCGGAAAATAAAACGTATCGTGCATCGCACGCGCCGGATGATTCTTCGGAATATTCAACGCTTCGAAGTTATGGAAGTCATCCTCGACCTCCGGACCCGTCGCGACTTGAAACCCGGCCTGCATGAATATCCGCTCGATGCGTAGGCGAGTGCGCGTCACCGGATGCAGACCGCCCGGCTCCTGGCCGCGACCCGGTAGGGTCACATCGATAGCACCCTGAGCCAGCGCGGCGTTCAGTGCCGCCTCCTCAAGGCGCGCACGACGAGCCTCCAGGGCCGCTTGAATGCAGAGCTTCGCTTCGTTGATCGTCTGGCCGGCCGCCGGCCGCTCCGCGGCGGGCAACGCCCCCAAGCTTTTCAACTGCTCGGTGAGGAGGCCCCTTTTACCGAGCAGGCGCACCCGCACCTCGTCCAGGGAAGTCAAGTCCGCGGACGCGTTCACGTCGGCGAGGGCTTGCTCCACGAGTGCGCTGAGTGCTTCTGCAACGGCCATTGTCGAGTCCACAAGGTTCCGCGGGGAATTGGCCCATGTTAGGCCAAACCCCGCGAAATCCTTGCGCATCTCAAGCCGCGTGGCTCGCCGTGGCCGGGTGGCTGGCCGTGGACTCGCCGACCAGGCTGGCCTTGGCTTTCTCGGCAATCGCCGTAAAAGCGGGCATGTCATGCACCGCCAGATCGGCAAGCACCTTACGATCGATCGCCAATTCCGCCTTGTTCAAGCCGTCGATCAAGGTGCTGTAAGTCATCCCGCTTAAGCGAGCCGCGGCGTTGATGCGAGTGATCCACAGAGCGCGGAACTCGCGCTTTTTCTCGCGGCGGCCGCGGTACGCATACTGCCCCGCCTTGATGACGGCCTGCTTGGCGGTACGGAATACTTTGCGCCGGGCATTGAAATAACCCTTCGCCTTCTTGAGGATTTTCTTGTGACGTCGACCAGCGACGACACCGCGTTTAACTCGTGCCATATTCTGTCAGCTCCTTAGGTCAAGCGTACGGAAGCAGCTGCTTCACGCGATTCACGTCGGTCTCGTTCACCTGCATCTCACGACGCAGCTGACGCTTACGCTTGCTGGGCTTCTTCGTCAGAATATGACGACGGTGGGACTGACCGCGCTTGAAGCCATTCGCTGTTTTGCGAAAACGCTTCGACGCAGCCCGCTTTGTTTTCATCTTGGGCACGTTCGACTCCTAGTTTTTTTGGCCCTGTTCACAAACGCCCGTCGACGATCCTTACGATCCTCTTAAAGCGCCGCTACAGGCGGGGTGACGGACTTCTTTAAGGTCCGCCGCTCACTTCTTTTTGGGCCCGAACACCATCACCATCTGCTTGCCTTCCATCAACGGATTCTGTTCCACCACCGAATACGGGGCGAGATCCTCAGAAATCCGCGTCAAGAGACGCCGGCCGATGTCTTGATGCACGAGCTCACGGCCTCGGTAACGCAACGTTACCTTGGCCTTATCACCCTCGGTAAGGAATCGGACGATGTTACGCAGTTTGACCTGGTAATCCGCCTCTTCCGTGCCGGGACGAAACTTTATTTCCTTAACCTGAATCTGCTTCTGCTTGCGCTTCGCCGCATGCGCTTTCTTGTTCTGCTCGAACAAGAACTTGCCGAAATCCATCACTCTGACCACCGGCGGCTCCGCCATCGGCGAGACCTCGACGAGGTCCAGAGTTTGCGAACTGGCCAGTTGTAGCGCTTCTGCGCGCGTCATGACCCCTGCTTGGCTTCCATCCGCTGCGATCACTCGCACCGATGGTGCGGAGATCTCCTCATTGCGCCTTACGCGCTTCGACGTTGCGATAAGCGATCCTCCAAAACGAGACGGCCGCGGCTCGCGACTTCGTCGCAAAGCAAGGCCATGAGCTCCTCGAGCTGCAAACTTCCTAAGTCTTTGCCACTGCGCGTGCGTACGGCCAGGGTGCGTGCCTCGACTTCCCGGTCGCCAGCGACCAGGAGATAAGGCACACGCTTGAGTGCATGCTCGCGGATTTTAAAGCCAACCTTCTCATACCTCAAGTCCGTTTCTACCCGAAGCCCCTGATTTTTCAGGTTTTCCGCGACTTCCTGGCAGTATTTGTCCTGAGAATTGGTAATTCCAAGCACTACGACCTGAACCGGGGCCAGCCACGTGGGCAGTCTGCCCGCGTAGTGCTCGAGCAAAATGCCGATAAACCGCTCCAGCGAGCCGAACATGGCTCGGTGCAGCATCACCGGCGTGTGCTTTTGACTGTCTTCGCCCACGTAGCTCGCCCCCAGGCGCACGGGGAGGTTGAAGTCCACCTGCAAGGTGCCGCACTGCCAATCGCGCCCGATGGCATCGCGCAGCACGAATTCCAGCTTGGGCCCGTAAAAGGCGCCTTCGCCGGGGTTCAACGTGGTTTCGATTCGGGCAGCTTCGGATGCCTGGCGCAACGCCGCTTCAGCCTTGTCCCAGACGTCGTCCGATCCAACCCGTTTCGCCGGCCGGTCGGAAAACTTGATGCGCACGTCGCTGAAGCCAAAGTCCCGGTAAATGCTGAGGATCAGCTCGGTCACGTTGACCGCCTCGGCGGTGATTTGATCGGGCGTGCAGAAAATGTGCGCATCGTCCTGGGTGAACGCACGCACGCGCATCAACCCGTGCAGAGCACCGGACGGCTCGTAGCGATGCACTTTGCCGAATTCGGCCAGGCGCAATGGCAGTTCGCGATAACTGCGTAGGCCCTGCTTGAACACTTGGACGTGGCCGGGGCAGTTCATGGGCTTGATTGCGAACGTCCGCTCGTCCGGCGTCTGAGTCATGAACATGTTCTCGCCGAACGACTCGATGTGCCCGGACTTCACCCACAGTTCGCGATCCATGATCTGCGGAGTATTGATTTCCAGGTAGCCGGCGTCGGACTGGCGTTCGCGCATGTAGGCCATGAGCTGTTGGAACAACGCCCAACCTTTGGGATGCCAAAAAACTGCGCCTGGCGCCTCTTCCTGCAAGTGGAACAGGTCCAGCTCTTTGCCGATCCGCCGATGATCGCGCTTCTCCGCCTCCTCCAAACGGGTGAGGTACTCCTTGAGTTGTTTCTCGTTGGCCCAGGCGGTGCCGTAGATCCGCTGCAGCATTTCATTGCGCGAGTCGCCGCGCCAATAGGCGCCGGCCACCTTCATGAGTTTGAACGCTTTCAGCTTGCCGGTGCTGGGCACGTGCGGCCCGCGGCACAAATCTTCCCAATCTCCCTGTCCATAGAGGCTGATGGGCTCATTCGACGGGATCGCCGCAATGATTTGCGCCTTGTAGTGTTCGCCGATTGCCTTGAAGTGCTCCAGCGCGGCGTCTCGCGGCATCACCCGCCGGTGCACCGGCAAATCCTTAACGGCAATTTCGGCCATGCGCTTTTCGATGGCTACCAAGTCATCCGTTGAAAACGGTCGCTGGTACGCAAAATCGTAATAGAAGCCGTCCTCGATCACTGGGCCGATGGTCACCTGGGCGTCCGGATACAGCTCCTGAACGGCGTTCGCCAACAGGTGAGCGGTGGAATGCCGGAGGATCTCCAGACCCTCCGGATCCCGGTCGGTCACGATGGTCACATGGGCATCGTGGTCGACGACGCTCGAAGTGTCGACCAACACGCCGTCCACCTTACCGGCGAGCGCCGCCTTGGCGAGACCCGCGCCGATACCGGCCGCGATTTGCGCCACGGAGACGGCGGTGTCGAAGCGCTTTTGGCTTCCATCGGGAAGAGTAATTACGGGCATAAGAACATGTTACCAACGGGTCGGTTAAGACCCGCGTCGATTTCCCGAAGAATGCCTGCTGCGTACAGCCCGACGCTCCGCCGGGAGTGGTGCGCGCTAGTGGGATCGAACCACTGACCCCCACCATGTCAAGGTGATGCTCTACCGCTGAGCTAAGCGCGCTCGGAGGGCGCGAAAGATACCGGATTCGACCGCGCCGATAAAGGGCAGGTCGCTGAAACTGCGCAAAGTCGCTTCAGGCCACGCGCCAGCATCGCCGCCGGCGGCGCTACCCGCCGCCTATTGCGGGTCGGGCGCCGGCGCTTCCAAGGTCCGCGGCACGAATTTCACGCTCAATCGGAACTGGGCCTCGCCGATAGTCACCAAGTCTCCATCATTCAGCAATTGACGCGACACTTTGCGTCCGTTCACGAGCACGCCATTGGTGCTGTTGAGGTCCTCGATGATCACATCGCGCGAACCCATGAGCACCAGCGCATGGTGACGGCTGACGGAAGACGACTGGATCTGCATTTCGCAACCCGGAGCTCGGCCGATGCGGGTGCGCCGGGCCAAGACCTGGGAGGTGTTGTGCACGCCGTCGATCCTGACCAGTTCAGCTGTGCATTCGACCGGTACGGCCGCGGTACCGACGCTGCCATTGGTGGGGGTCCCCAATCGTTCGATGCTCGTCTGAATCCGCCCGAGAACGTTCGCATTGTTGCTTTCGCTGCGTTCCAAGCGCCGAATCAGGAATTCGCGCTCCTCTAGTGCACCACGCGCGCGCTCCAAGGCCGCACCCAAAGAACGGTTGAGTTCGTTCAATTGCTCGATGTTCAGCGCCTTGGCGGCCAATTCGTCGGTCAAACGCTTGACTTCGGCCTCGATCGGCTCGAGCGGGCGACGCGCCTCTTGCAGGTGCGCAAGCAGCACAGTCATCTCGTCCTCGCGTTTTTTGACCTCCGACTGCAGGCGCTGTGCGTGCGCTGCCAACTCCGCATGCTCGGCCTGCACCGCCGCGAGCAGTTCCTTGCTGCGCTGCGCTTCGCTCCTGACCGCGGCTTTGGCATCGGCGAGCGCTTGATCCCGGAGAGCCAATTCGCCGTTCAAGCGACTTCTCTCTGTCTCCAGCGCCGCGGTCTGCGCGGTGAGATCGGCGCACGCACGTTCCACCTGTTGCAGCATGAGTTCGTGCTCGGTCCGTGCCGCATCATCGGATAACGCAGAGGTTTTGAGTTTCGCGATCGTCTCGTCCCGCGCCGCCAGGTCGTCACTCAAGCGGCTGCGCTCGCCGTCGAGCGCGGTGATCTTGTGCATCAGTTCGGTGCGCTCATGCTCAGAGTGCCGCAAGGTCACTTCATGGTTGATGCGCAGCGCTTCCTGATCCACCGCAGCCGTCTGCAGCTGAGAAATTTTCTGATCGCGCGCCGCCACTTCGCCCTGCAAGCGGCTACGTTCGCCCTCGAGAGCGGTAATCTTGCGCATCAGTTCGGTGCGAGCATCTTCGACCTGACTCAGCTTCATGTCGTGCCGGGTCCGCATGTCCCCATCGTCCACGGCTGCAGCCAGCAGCTTGGCGATCGCTTCGTCGCGCGCCGCCAGCTTCGACTCGATCTCAGCCACCCGCTGCCGCAGCTGATTACGCTGCAATTGCAGCGCCCCGTGATCGTCCTGAACGACGCCGATTTTGGCGTCGAGTTCGCGAAACATGTTATCGTCGAAACCGCGGCGCCACTCTCGGGTCCGCAACTGCTCGAAGTACGAAGCTGCCTGCGTCTTCACGGCATTCATTTCTTGGCGCGCGGACTTGAGTTCGTCCTCACGGACTTTGAGCTGTGCGGCAAGCGCCGAACCGGATTGTTGGGTATCTTTGAGCGCAACGCCGAGCCCCGCGGACCGCTCTCGCTCCGCGCGCAAGTCGGCTTCGAGCCGCTCGCCCATTCTGGAACGCTCCTCGAGTGCAGGAACGACATGCGCATGCTCGTGCTGTAGGGCGCTCAGTTGGGCGTCTCGCTCACCCAGCGAGTGCGTAACTTGAACGATGGTGGCATCGCGCGCTACTAAAGTATCCCGCAGCGTGCGCGCTTCACTTTGATAGCGCTCTGCCCCACGGAGAGCTTCCTCGATCCGCGTACGGGTGGCCTCCGCCGCCGCGTTCTTCTCAGCCAGCGTTTTATCCAATTCACGCGACCGGGTCTGTTCCGACTCCAGCATGCCGCGCAGGCCGGCAAGGTCGGCCGTCAATGTGTTGGCGCGGGAAACCGCCGCGGCCTCCGCATCGCGAGCTTTCTCATAGGATCGACTGAGCGCTTCGTGGTCGGCGCTCTGACGGGCAATGCGCTCCTCGACCGAGCGTACACTCTCGGCGAGCGACGGCAGATCGACTCCGGAGGGCCGCGGAAACTCGGACTTGACGCTCGGCACGACCGGGGCGTAGTCCATGCGGACCGCATCGTCCTCGACATCGTCGTCGAAGAGCGCACCATCCAACACGGGAAGCCGGTCGGTGCGATCGAGATCGACTTCCTGTGATTGACTATTGTCTACCGACATCCGACTCTCCAAAAATCAGCCTACCAAGGTATTGGGCACGCCCAATGCTACCTGACGCAGTTTCTGAATCTCGTCCCGCAACCGTGCAGCCTGCTCAAATTCGAGATTTCGTGCCAGTTTCATCATCTCGGCTTCCATTTTCTTGATGCGCTTCACAGCCTGCTCAGGCGGCAACCGCGAGTAATCGGCGCCCGAATCCCGGGAGGAGCCGTCCTGAACGGCGCGAGCGCCTTCCATAACGTCACCGACCGCTTTCACGATGCTGCGCGGCGTAATTCCGTGCTGTGTGTTGAATTCGATCTGCTTGGCGCGTCGCCGGTCGGTCTCCGCAATGGCGCGTTGGATCGACCCGGTGCGTACATCCGCGTACAAAATCGCCTTCCCGCGCAGATTGCGTGCGGCCCTGCCGATGGTCTGGATCAACGACCCTTCCGACCGCAGGAAGCCTTCCTTATCGGCGTCGAGAATCGCGACCAGCGACACCTCCGGCATGTCCAGTCCCTCGCGCAGCAGGTTGATGCCGACAATGACGTCGAACTTGCCCAACCGCAAATCGCGGACGATCTCGGAGCGTTCGACGGTTTCGATGTCTGAATGCAAGTAGCGCACCTTGACGCCGTGCTCGGCAAGGTATTCGGTGAGATCCTCCGCCATGCGCTTGGTCAGGGTCGTGACCAAGACTCGTTCGTTCGCCTGCGCGCGCAGGCGTATCTCCGACAACAGATCGTCAACCTGGGCGCGCACCGGCCGTATCTCCACCTCCGGGTCGATCAAGCCGGTCGGCCGCACCACCTGCTCGATGATTTGCCCCGCAAGGCGTCGTTCGTACGCGGACGGCGTTGCGGATACGTAGATAGCCTGCGGCGACAAGTGTTCGAACTCCTCGAACCGCAAAGGCCGATTATCGAGCGCCGACGGCAAACGGAATCCGTATTCGACCAGCGTCTCTTTGCGCGAGCGATCACCCTTGTACATGGCTCCCAATTGCGGAATCGTCTGGTGACTTTCGTCGATCACCAACAGCGCATTCTTGGGCAGGTAGTCGAACAAGCACGGCGGCGGCTCACCCTGCATCCGCCCCGACAGGTAGCGTGAATAATTTTCGATGCCGGCGCAGTAACCGACTTCGTTCATCATTTCGAGATCGAACAACGTGCGTTGTTGCAATCGCTGCGCTTCGACCAACTTACCCGCCCCATGCAGTTCGAGAAGCCGCGTGCGTAATTCGGCGCGAATTTCCTCGACCGCTGCCTGCACTCTCTCTTTCGGCGTCACGTAGTGCGTGGAAGGATAGATCGTCAGGCGCGGCACCTTGCGCAGTACCTCGCCGGTGAGCGGATCGAACCGACTCAGCGCGTCGATTTGATCGTCGAACAACTCGACCCGAACCGCCTCGCGCTCCGATTCTGCCGGGAAAATATCGATCACATCGCCGCGAACGCGATAGGTTCCCTGATGTAAATCGAGTTCGTTGCGGGTGTATTGCATGTCGGCAAGCCGCCGCAGCAGTTTGCGCTGGTCGAGACGATCGCCGCGCGACATGTGCAGCACCATGCTGAGGTACGCCTGCGGGTCGCCGAGACCGTAGATCGCCGAGACCGTCGCGACGATGATGGAATCCGGCCGCTCGAGCAGCGCCTTGGTGGCGGACAAACGCATCTGTTCGATGTGCTCATTGATCGAGGCGTCCTTCTCGATGAAGGTATCGGAAGCCGGAACATACGCCTCCGGTTGATAGTAGTCGTAGTACGAAACGAAGTACTCGACCGAGTTCTTGGGAAAGAACACCTTGAATTCGCCGTAGAGTTGCGCCGCCAGAGTCTTGTTGTGCGCAAGCACCAGCGTAGGACGTTGAACCTGCTGTATCACGTTGGCGATCGTGAAGGTCTTACCCGACCCGGTCACGCCCAGCAGCGTCTGATGCGCAAGGCCGCTGCCGAGACCGTCCACAAGCTTTTCAATGGCCTGCGGTTGATCGCCCGCCGGAGCATAGTCCGAATAAAGCTCAAAGTTCATGCATGTAGTCTCTCACGTTGGGTTTGATGCAGCACCCGCGAACTGGCGCCCACCGGCTATTTTCCGTACACTTTGCCGCCCGCTTTTACATAGGTAATTCCCTTTGGCCGTATCCCTCTCAAAGCGCGTACAAAAGGTCAAACCGTCCCCCACGCTGGCAGTCACCGCGCGGGCTGCAAAGCTCAAAGCGGAAGGCAAGGACATCATTGGCCTTGGGGCCGGCGAGCCGGATTTCGATACGCCCCTGCATATCGCAGATGCGGGCGTCGATGCAATTCGCAAGGGGATCACGCGCTACACCGCGGTCGACGGCACTGCCGAATTGAAGGACGCCATCATCGCCAAATTCAAGCGCGACAACGAACTGACGTATGAGCGCAGTCAAATTCTCGTTTCGTCCGGCGCCAAACAGACTTGCTTCAATCTCTGCGCTGCGCTCCTGGATCCCGGCGATGAATGCGTCATCCCGGCGCCCTACTGGGTGTCGTATCCCGACATGGTGCTGCTCGCCGACGGCGTTCCAGTCTGCGTCTACGGCGGCGCCGATCAGGGCTACAAGATCACGCCGGCGCAATTGGCCGCGGCCATCACATCGCGCACCAAGCTGTTATTTCTCAACAGCCCGAGTAATCCCACGGGAGCAGCCTATACGCGCGCGGAACTTAATGCCTTAGGCGCGGTTCTCGATCAGCATCCGCAAGTCATCATCGCCTCGGACGAAATCTACGAGCACATTTATTGGGCACTCGAGCCATTCAGCAGTTTCGCGCAAGCGAATCCACAACTCTATGATCGCACCGTCACCATCAACGGGGTGTCCAAGGCCTATGCGATGACGGGCTGGCGCATCGGGTACTGCGGCGGCCCCAAGGGTCTCGTCGCCGCGATGAGCACCATTCAAGGTCAATCGACGTCGAACGCCTCGAGTATTTCGCAGCGGGCGGCGACGGTTGGTCTCAACAGCGACCAAGCGTGCGTATCCGAAATGAACAAGGCCTTCAAAGAGCGCCATGACTTTGTGGTCGCCGGTCTGAATGCGATCCCGGGTATTTCCTGTCAGCCCGGAGCCGGAACCTTCTATGCCTTTGCCGACGTTACCGAAGCGATGCGTAGCCTGGGGGTCAAGGACGACACCGCCTTCGCCGAATTTCTCTTGGTCGAGGCCGGCGTGGCCGTCGTCCCCGGATCTGCCTTCGGCGCGCCGGGGCACATGCGAATTTCCTTCGCCTGCAGTATGGAGATGCTCGAAGACGCCCTACGACGCATCGAGCGCGTGCTCTCGGTGGCAGTAGCAAAACGCGCCTGAGAGTCTGCCCTTACTATTAAAGTATTTGGCAAACATTAGTGCCTAACTCGATGAAATATGTGAATTTATACTCCACAGGCTTGAAGGTTTCAAAGATTTGCTTGGGTTGCATGACCTTCGGTGTCCCTGAGCGCGGCGACCACCCGTGGACAAGCGAAAGAGAATCACTGGACTCGCTTCGCGACCATGCAGAATTATTACAACCTGCTCTACCGCGAAGAAGAACGCGAAATGATGCCCTTGTGCGCTGACGCCGGGATCGGCGTGATGCCCTGGAGCCCGCTGGCCCGCGGGCG
>Ga0066790_10000572_pt1 | contig 14123 bp, 11 predicted proteins | sample OrgsoiDNA2013050_FD_70963 | JGI IMG/M metagenome (GOLD analysis project Ga0066790, IMG submission 70963) | Permafrost soil microbial communities from the Arctic, to analyse light accelerated degradation of dissolved organic matter (DOM) -... | ecosystem: Environmental > Terrestrial > Soil >...
GAAACGCTGGGCGAGCGATGGCAATCGCTCAACATCCTCGTCAATGCCGCGAGGCCAGTCGACGTCGGTATCGGGTTGTTCGAAGACGTCGATGACGAGGAGTGGCAGGCGACCTTCGATATCGGCACCGTGAGCGCGGCACGGTGTGTACGAGCCGCACTCCCACTCCTGCGCTCGGCATCATGGGCTCGCATCGTGAACATCTCGGCCCATTCGACCAAACGCCAGTCAGCGAGCATCGTGGCGTACACGGCGGCCAAGGCCGCCCTCACCAGCCTGAGCAAGAATCTCTCCGGCTCTCTGGCTGCAGACGGGATCTTGGTGAACACGGTCTCGCCTGGCTCCTTCCTGTCCGAGGGTCTGAAGGACTACTTACGTGGTCTCCCCCCGGAGCGCCGCGCTGACCCTGAGAGCCTGGTCGACGCCATGCGGGTGATCCGGGAGGATTTCGGGCATCCGGCTCTCCTCGGTCGGGCCGCTGATCCGAGCGAGATCGGGCCTCTCGTTGCGTTTCTGTGTTCCCAGGCCAACACGTACATGACGGGCGCGAATCTCAATATCGATGGTGGTTCCGACTTTACGTGAGTCGTGGTGCGTGGCGAGAGCACCGAGATCCCTGCCACCTTTTACCTGCGTGATCCGGATCGCCCAGCCGGGGCTGGTTGGGGAACTACCGTGCCAGAACCGTCGACGTCGCTCGTGACGCAGAGCACTTTGTGCAGGTGTGAGTAAGGAGACCGTGGAGAACCGAGCCCAACGAGCACGCCGGATCCGCCGGCAACGCCTTAAGGCTGCTACCGGCGCCGTCCTGGTCGTTGCTCTGATCACCACGATCGTGGTGGTCGCGTGGCCGGGGGGGTCGAAGTCACCGTCGCCGGTCCGGTCGGTTTCGCCGAACATCGCCTCACGGCCGGTGCACCGGGTCGGCCCCGGCTCCATCGAGGCCGGCGTCGAATCGTGGCAATTTCCGGTGCCCGTGTCGCGTGAGACGGTGGTGGCGGGCAGCAACGGCCTGACCGTCCTCGGAGGTATCAACCCTGCCGGGGACTCGCTCGACTCGGTGTCCACCATCAACGTGCAGACCGGCACCGTCACGACCGTGGGCTCGCTCGCCGCGGCCGTCCACGACGCGGCCGGCACGGTCATTGGACACTCCACCTACGTCTTCGGTGGCGGGTCGCCTGACACGGTGGCGACCATTCAGTCGTACCCCTCCGGTCCCGGCGGGCCGGGAGGTGGCGGAGCGGTGGTCGGCCACCTCCCGCAACCGCGTTCGGACCTGTCCGTCGCCACGGTCACCCAGCCGGCCAACGGACGCTCTTCAACCACTTCGTATGTGGTCGGCGGGTATGACGGCGCCACCTACCTGCCGGGCGTTCTCGCCACCAACGACGGCACCCACTTCACCAGCGTGGCCAACCTGCCTGTCCCGGTTCGCTACCCGGCGGTTGTCTCGGACGCCGGCAAGATCTACGCGTTCGGGGGCGAGATCCGATCGCCCGGCACGACCGTCGTGGCCACCAACGACATCCAGATGATCGATCCAGCCACCCACAAGGCCGTCGTCGTGGGGCATCTGCCCCGGCCCCTCTATGGGGCTTCGGCCTTCCTGCTGGCCGGGACGCTGTATGTGGCGGGGGGTCAGGTCCCCGGGGGAGCGACCCTCACCCAGATCGACGCGTACGTTCCCTCCACCGGCAAGGTTCTCAACGCCGGCCTCCTGCCCCAGGCCGATGCCTTTGCGGGATCCACCACCGTGTCGTCGGCCCACGGTCCCATCGGATACATGGTCGGAGGCGAGGTCTCCGCTCAGTCCGGCGTTGACCAGGCGGGAGTCGCCTCGGGATCACTCCAGTCGGTGATCTCGCTCCGGTTGAGTCCCTACGGCGGGCTGGCCGGAACGTCGGGCGCGGGGTCCCCGTACGCGGGCACCCTGCTTATCGCGGACCGGGGGAATAACCAGCTGATCGCTCTCGACGCCAACCGCGACACCACATGGCGCTACCCGTCGGCGACCATGCCGGCACCGGCGGGCGGCTTCTACTTCCCCGATGACGCGTTCTTCATCAGGCATGGCACCGGCATCATCTCGAATCAGGAGGACAATCACACCATCGTCGAGATCGGTTATCCATCGGGCAAGATTCTCTTCCAGTTCGGTCACCCCGGCCAGCCGGGTTCTTCAGCCGGGTATCTTGACCAGCCCGACGATGCCTATCTTTTGAAGTCGGGCGCCATCACCGTGGCCGACGCTTCGAACAACCGGATCCTTTTCATCTCCCCGCAGGGTCAAGTGACCGGGCAGATTGGCAACGGTGTCGACACGCACGCCCCGCCCGTTTCCATCGCCTATCCCAATGGCGACACGCCCTTGTCGAATGGGGACGTCCTGATCTCGGAGATCGACGGTTCGTGGGTCACCGAATACACGCCCGGTGGAAAGCTGGTGTGGACGATCCACATACCGACGGTCAACTATCCGTCCGATCCCCAACAACTCGGTACCAACCTCTACCTGATGACCGACTACGACCCGCCGGCTGAAGGTCGCATCCTCGAGTTCACCCGGCAAGGTCAGGTCACGTGGCTCTACGACGCACTATCCGGAGATGCGGCGCTGAAGAAGCCCTCGCTGGCCGAGAGGCTCCCCAATGGGCTGATCATGGTCAACGACGACTACCGGGACCGGGTGGTGGTCATCGACCCGATGACCAACTCCATCGTCTGGCAGTACGGCCTCACCGACGTGCCGGGCACCACGCCAGGGCTTGTGTCGATCCCCGATGGTTTCGACAACCTCCTGCAGAACAAGACCACGCCGACCCACCCGGACACCGGCTGATTCAGCGCAGCTCGGGCCCCGGTCACCTTCGAAGCGGCACTCTCGCCAGCGTCGAGTATCGGGGGCCCTCCGACGAGAGGAGCGAGGCCACCAAGTCAAAGGAGTTGACGTCGAACGACGCGGCGAAGGGAACCCCGGCAACGGCCGCGCGCGCCGACGCGTCAAGCCGATGCTGTTTCGAGCGGGCGACCGTCAGGTGCCCGGTGAATGGTGCGTCACCGTGGTTGGAGTCCGGGACAAGAGGCAGGGTCGCCCGACGTACCGCCTCAGCCCCTTCATCAAGACCAGCGACGGGAATCTGGAGCACCCGTTCGCCGCTGAACCACGCCGTTGCCGGGCCGACCTCGCACCGGAGCGGACCCGCCATGCTCCCCGCCGCGTCTCCGAGGGCATCGACGAGAGCGGGCACGAGGTCTTCCTCCACCTCACCGAGGAATCGGACCGTGATGTGCCACCGTCCGGGCCGGACCAGTCTCAAACCTGGTACGGGCCCCAGTTCCAACAACGACAGACGTTTCAGCGTCGAATCATCGGGCCACACCGCCACGAACACGCGCACGTCTGAGTCTGCCTTATGTGTTACCGAAGGCCGGGAAAGGTTACGAACCTCACTCCATCGCCGCCTTCGAAAGATGCCCCGCATGTCAAACTCACCCATGGATGAATCACGGGTTGGGAGAGGAGAACTCAGAGCCATCCTGTTCGATCTCGGTGGGGTAGTTATCGACATCGACTTCAAGCGAGCATTCCAAGTCTGGGCTGCGCGAGCCTCCCGTAACGCTGCCGATCTTGAACAGCGATTCGCTTTCGACGAGGCATACGAACTTCACGAAACCGGCGATCTCGACTCCTCCGCCTACTTCAGTGCGCTGCGCAAGAGGCTCAACGCGTCGATATCAGAGGAGGATCTCGTCGCTGGCTGGAATGACATCTATCTTGGGACCATTCCCGGCATGGTGAAACTATTGGCGACGGCCAGCCAGCGCTTCCCGCTCTATGCGTTCACGAATTCGAACCCCACGCATCAGTCTGTCTGGTCCACTCGGTTTGCAGCCGAGTTGTCGGTCTTCACGACGATCTATGTCTCCTCCGAATTGGGAGTTCGAAAGCCAGATCCCCGATCGTTCTCGCTGGTGGCTGAGCGAATGGGTGTTCAGGCCTCGGAGGTGCTGTTCTTCGATGATTCCGCCGAGAATATCGTCGGTGCGATTTCGGCAGGAATGCGGGGAGTGCTGGTTGAGTCCCCCAGGGATGTGAGTGCGGCCCTTGGCCGCTATGGCCTTGAAGTTGAAGCTTGATACGCGTCTACATGGGCGAATTGCAGGCCAGAACGTGCTTCCGGCATGCCGCGCTCTCGCACATCCCAACAGAATGCCCATAGCCCGGGACGAGACAGCAAGCGCCAGCCGAAGCTTTAGGCGTCGCGCCGAACGAGAAGTATGCCGCCGACGACGAGGCTGGCCGCGGCGTACGCACACAGGAGGGCGAATCCGGTCCATGGAGAAAGCAGCGTCGCCCCGCCGAAGTCGTTGATGGAGGGACGTGTGGCGGCCATGTTCTCGGCAATCACCAGCGGCATGTACTTGATCAGCGCGTGCTGGACCGAGACCGGAAACGCTTGGAGGATGAGGGGAACAACCAGGAGGATCGCCACGAACGCCGAAATCGCTCCGGCGGTGTGGCGAATGATGGTGGCGAGGCCCAGGCCGAAGAGTCCGATCACGGTGAGGACCAGACCGGCGCCGGCGACCGCCCGCAGAACGCCGGGTTGGCCCAGTGTGGCGTAGGGAGTCGACCCCTTGAGCAACGCTTGGCCCAACAAGAACGCTGCGAAAGTGAGGATCTCGCTCGTCACCAGCGCCACCACCCCGAATACGGCCGCCTTGCACACCAGGACGAGGGGGCGGTTGGGGATGGCCGCAAAGGTGGCCCGGATTGTCCCGGTCCCGTATTCGGCACTCATCACGAGTACGCCGAGCACCCCGATGGTGATCTGACCCAGGAACAGGCCGGCCAAGCTCCGCGCCGTCGGATCGAACCCGATGCGGTCGGTGAATCCGCCGTTTTGCCACCGGGCAGCTGTTACCGCCGTCGCGATCGCCCCGATGCCCACCACGGCGAGGACGGTGACCACGAGCGTCCAGGTGGTCGACCGGACGCTTCGCAACTTGGTCCATTCGGATCGCAGTTGGCCAAGGGCGTTGTAGCGCCCGGGAGGAAGGGGAGTGGACGGGCTGAGGGTGGCGGTCATGGCCGTAGCTCCTGGTGAACCGGGGCCGTCGCAACGCCTTCGCCAGGCTTCGAGAGGGAGGCGGCAGGAACGGCCAGCGGATCTCCTTCGCCGTGGAACTCGACGCTATCCCGGGTGAGTTCCATGAAGGCCTCCTCCAGCGACGCCGTCTGTGGCGTCAGCTCGTGCACGGCGATGCCCAGACTGGCGGCCAGGTCGCCGATGCGAGGACCGTCCAACCCGCTCACTTCCATGGCACCGTCGGGTCGGGGCTCGATGCCGGCTCCGGCCTCGACCAGAGCGGCGGCGAGGCGCTCAGGCTGTGGGGTGCGGACAAGCACATGCTGGCCCGAACTCTGCGCGATGAACTCCGCCACCGGCTGCTCGGCAATGAGCCGTCCCCGACCGATCACCACCAGATGGTCGGCGGTCAGGGCCATCTCGCTCATCAGGTGACTGGACACCAGGACCGTGCGGCCTTCGGACGCCAGGCGCTTGAGCAGCATCCTCACCCATCGGATCCCTTCGGGGTCGAGTCCGTTGACTGGCTCATCGAAGAGGAGGACCCCGGGATCGCCCAGGAGAGCAGCTGCGATCCCGAGTCGCTGGCCCATTCCCAGTGAGAATGTGCCAGTTCGCTTCCGGGCTACCGTCGTCAACCCGACCATTTCGAGCACCTCGTCGACGCGGGTCTTGGAGATCCCGTTGGTCTGAGCGAGGGCCCACAGGTGGTTGAAGGCACTGCGACCGGGGTGGACCGACTTCGCTTCGAGCAGGGCTCCGACTTCGCGTAGTGGCCACGGCAGTCGCCGGAAGGGACGGCCGTTGACCTGCACCGAGCCGGAGTTGGGATTGTCCAGCCCCATGATCATTCGCATGGTCGTCGACTTGCCCGAACCATTTGGCCCCAGGAAGCCGGTCACCTGACCAGGGAGAACTTCGAAGGACAGCTGATCGACGGCCACCGTCTCGCCGTAGTGCTTTGTGAGCGCGTGCGCTTCGATCATCAGGCTGGTTCTCCGTCGTCAGCTCACGGCTCAGTCAAGCACACGTTCGGAGCGCATTCGGTGGCGGCCGGGCTTCGCTACGGGCCTCGACCCCAACCTGGGTTGAGGTCGAGCTTCATGGCGTGCGCGACCGCGCCGCACACTTCCCGAGGCCGCACCCGGGTGCGCGACCCACCGGGAATCGATGCCTCAGCCCCGACCCTGACCCGCTCTTGGCGCACGGCAGATGCTGGCTGCACAAGGTCGTGGCGTCGACGGCCGCCGAACCACCGGCCACCAGGACGACCCGGTCTCATTAGGATACGTTGGCGCGCCAGAGTGGACGGGGGCAAGAGTGACCATGGGTTGCGACCAGTTCGAGCTGAGCATTTCCCTTAGCCCTCACCCCCGAGCGCGCACGAGTTGGTGGGCTGCGCGAGAGACCGGCAAAGAGGTAACAACGCCATGACGAACGTGGTGAGTCTCACACCGGACCTGATCGACTGTTTCCGGAGCGACGGGTTCGCCGTCGTGCCTGACCTGCTCACGGAGTCCGAGCTGGCGCGCTTCGGGGCCGCGGTCGATGCGGGTGTGGCCCGACGTACCCGCCGCGACACCCGTCAGCTGGTCGAGAAGTCACGTTACGAGCAGTCCTTCATTCAATGCCAGAACCTCTGGGAGGACTGCCCCGACGTTCGCCTCCTCACCTTCCACTCGGGGGTGACCGAAACGGCGGCGCGCCTCCTCGGTGTGGACGCCATCCGCATCTGGCACGATCAGGCGCTGTACAAGGAGCCCGGCGGGCGCGAGACCGACACCCACCAGGACCAGCCGTACTGGCCGATCGCCGAGACCGACACCATCACCGCCTGGATCCCCTTCGATGGGTCGACGCTGCAGAGCGGGGCCATGGGCTATCTGCCGGGGAGCCATAAGCTGGGCATCCGAAAGTTCGTCAATATCTTTATCGGGCCGACCGAGGACCCTCTCTCGATGGACGGCCTGAAGGACCTGGACCCCGTATACGTCGAAGTGCCCCCGGGCGCCGTGGCGTTCCACCATGGGTTGACGTTCCATCTCGCTCTGCCAAACGCCACCGACCAGACGCGACGCGTGCACACGGCCATCTACTTCGGTGATGGGTCGGTGCGGGACTCGGGTCACCCACACCCCTCGGTGGACCGGGGCCACATCGGCGTGGGTGAAGCGATTGACAGCGACGTGACGCCCATCGCATGGCCCCGGAGTCCGGGCGATGTCCCGTTACCCCCGCCGGATCACATTCGATGACCACGGTGTCGCTGCTCACCGGCGAGCAGAACCGTTCGTGGAGCGAAAATGGCTTTTTCCGGATCCCGGGATTTGCTCCTGCCGCGACGTGCGACGCCATGCAGGCGCGCGTCGTCGAAATCGTCCGCAACCCTGTCGAGGCGTCCGAGGTCGGGGCCAGGGTCCTCCCGGAGAACAACAAGGCCGGTGGTGTCGTGGCCAACCCCGAGGACGCGGTGTCGAAGGTCTTCGGACTCCACCGCGATAGCGTCTTTTCGTCCTTCGCCCTGTCGGAGCCCGTCGTCGAGTTGGTGGCTCAGCTGATTGCGCCCGATATCGACGTCTTCCTGTCACAGTTCATCTTCAAGACCTCTGGCGCATGGGGACAGCCTTGGCATCAGGACTCGTTCTATTTCCCCTTCGAGCCGCCCCGGCCCGTGGTCGGGGTTTGGCTGGCCGTGACGGAGGCCACCCTCGTCAACGGCTGCCTGCACGTGTTGCCCGGGTCCCAGGTCGAACCGATACACACGCACGTACCGGATCGCCGGCCGGGCGCCAACCACGGCTACTTCGAAATCGTCGACCACGATATGGCGAGCGCCGAACCGGTACTGATGGATCCAGGTGACCTGCTTGTCTTCGACAGCCACCTCATGCACCGCTCGACCGACAACGAGTCCGACGGAATCCGAGCCGCCATGGTGTACCACTACGCCGAGGCAGGCACGGAGGACCACAGCGAAGAGTTCTTCCCCTCGTTCAACGACTGGCTGCCCGCCCGGCGCGCTCAGTAGCACCTCTCCTTCCCTGTAGGCGACCCTGGGTTCCACCTGTGCGCCCCGACAAGGGATTACCGTGTGCCCCGTGGATTTTACGATCGAGGTCGGCACAACCGAGACACACGCGGTGCACCTACATTTCAATCATTGGTTTGGCCAGGTGCACATCTCGGTAGACGGCGAAGATGCGGCTTCGCGCTGGCGCATGTTCACCATCAGCCCCACGCAACGCTTCGAGTTCCCGGTCGGTACGCAAGAACACCACGATGTGGTCATCGAGAAGACGCGAAAGTCGGTGCTGGGGGGTTTCCGCAGTCAGACATGTCGCGTGATCGTCGACAATCAAATAGTCGCTGAATACCGCGGCAGCGTGTCGGGTAGGACCACGAAGCTCTGATATCACATCCGTCCGCATCGTGCTCCGGCGAAGAGATTGGCACAATCTCCTAAGTGGCAAGTCCTAGCATGTCCTGATGCACTTGACGAGGCGTCGTCTCGTGGTGGGGTTGATTGTGCTCGTCGCGGCGGCCGGCGCGGTCGTGGGCGGTCTGGTCGCAACGTCGGGCGGAGGATTGAACCTTGCCACTGAGACGATTGTGCAGGGACAGCTTCATGCCGAGTCGGGCCCATTCCTCACCGACGGCCATGGTCGAGTCGTTGTGCTTCGTGGCGTCAATGCTGTGTACAAGCGCGCCCCGTTCGAACTGTACGCGGACCCTGGCAAGGATTGGAACTTTTCGCAGAGGGACGCCGAGCGGATGGCGGCGCTCGGATTCAATGTCGTCCGATTAGGCGTCATCTGGGAGGGTCTCGAACCGGGTACCCTCGGCCCGAACAATCCCGCCATCTGCTCTCCAGGCGTTTCCCATGACCCGCACCAGTTCAACGCAGCGGTGGCGTCGGCCTATCTGGCCAAGGTGGCAAAGACCGTTGCACTCTTGGGCAAATATCACATCTACACCCTGCTCGACATGCACGAAGATGTCTACAGTTCAGAGTTCGGGGGTGAGGGTGCTCCGCCTTGGGCGGTGTGCACCGACTCCTATCCGATCGGCACGTTGCCGGGACGATGGTCGAACACGTACAACGACCCGGGATTGATCACCGCCACCAAGCATTTCTGGACCAATGACGTCGTCGGGGATCTTCAAGGCGAGTACATCCGGGTCTGGAAAACGGTGGCCCACTACTTTCGCCATGACCCCTGGGTCGTCGGCTACGACCCAATCAATGAACCGTTTACCAAGACTCTGAGAGCCGGGCTGCCCGAGGTGGCGGCTCGCCTTGAGTGCCTCTACACGGGAGCCGCTCATCCGGGTGAAAGTTCGTTCGACGGTTCGGTGCTGGCGTGTCCGCCCGATGACCCCAAGGTCGGTCTCATTCGGACCCTTCTGGCCACCAGCCCACACCAACTGGTCTTTTTCGAACCGGACATCTTCTCGAGCAGTGGGCACCCAAACACCATTGGGTCGATGGATCTGCCCGGTCTCGTTTTCAATTTCCACGACTACTGCGGATTCCGGAGCGGGGTCACCGGCAACCCCACTGATCTCAACGCCTGTTCGGCTCAGGAATTGAGGACAATGCAGCGTCGGAGCGAAGAGCGACCCGATATTGCCAGCTCCAAGCAGCCGCTGGGCCCGGCCTGGTTCATGAGTGAATTCGGCGCCACGACGAGTGAAGCGCTGATGGAGCGCCTGACCGCAAACGCCGACAACCTGCTCCTCGGTTGGACCTATTGGGCGTGGAAGTACTACGACGACCCGACGGGAAGTTCGGCCGAAGCATTGGTACAGGCCAACGGCACATTGTCTCCCGCCAGTCGGTCGATCTCGCGCGTCTACCCGCAAGCGGTGTCCGGTACACCGGTCTCATTCTCGTTCGATCCCGCCAGCTCGCGCTTCCACATGCTCTATGTGCCGAACGAAAAGGTGACGGCTCCGACCGTCATTTTTGTGCCCCTGTCGGTGCACTATCCGAACGGATATCGCGTCGCAGTGATCGGAGGGACGGTGCTTTCACACCCGAACGCCTCTCATTTGGTCGTGGCGAATGATCAAGGTGTGTCGTCCGTCTCCGTCAGCGTTACGCCGGTACCGTGACGGCCTGCAGCGCGCGACCTGATCTGATCGAGCCGGTTGGTGCCGAGAAGGTCACTCGGCCTTCACACCCGCCGTCACAGGCGCGTGTCATCGACATGTGGGCGTGACGGTGAACTCGGGCACGGATTGGGAGCGGCCGAGAGACCTCGGCCGCCGTAGTCTCTGCCTGGCATGAGCGCCGAGACCGGGACCTTTGCGAGCGGAACCTCGCCCCAAGAGTCCGTCCGCCGCCGCCCCTGGCGCTCGATCGTCTTCGCTCCCGAAGGCGACGGGGCCCGACGCCGGCGTGGATCGGACGGATTCCGGCTGGGCACTGCCGTCGTGGTGATCCTCATCGGGCTCGCCATCACCCATTTCGATCCGGTGGCCGAACACAAGGTGCTCCGTTTCCTGAGCCCGCCGCCGAACGGCGTCAGCTGGCTGGTGACGAGCGTCTATGTCCTGGGGTCCTTCGGGTTGATTGTGATCCTGGGGTCGGTGGCCCTCCTTTCCCACCGCCGGGCCGTTCTCCGCGATTTGGTCGTGGCCGGGGCGGGCGCCTGCGGCTTGTCGGCCCTTCTCTGGCTGGTCTTTGGCATGACCGGCGGTCGACCCAACGACGCGTCGCTCGTGGGGTACAACCTCGACTATCCGGTGATGATCGTGGCCGCGACGGTGGCAGTGGCCATGTGCGCGCTGCCCTATTTGTCACGCACCACACAGCGCTTGGTCGAGCTGGTTATTGGGCTGGCCGCCGTGGCCACGGTGGTGGCCGGAGACGGGCTCCCCGTGAACGTTGCGGCCAGCGTGGCCCTCGGCTGGGGGACGGCTGCGCTGGTCCACCTGGTCTTCGGATCGCCCCTGGGCCTGCCCTCGGGAGGGGAGCTTGCCGTCGTGCTCGCCGATCTCGGGGTGCCGGTCAGCACGATGTCGCCGACGGACCACCAAGTGTGGGGGGTGGCCCGATACGCCGGCATCGACAACGTCGGCGAACCGGTAGCGGTGTCGCTCTATGGTCGCGACGCCGCCGACGCCCAATTGTTGTCCAAGGCGGCCCGATTCCTCTTCTATCGGGACTCAGGGCCGACGCTGTCGTTCTCCCGGATCCAGCAGGTCGAGCACGAGGCGTACATGACGCTCCTGGCCGAGCGGGGCGGAGTGACCACCTCGCATGTGCTGGTGGCCGGCATCGGCGGTCCGAGCCGAGACGCCGCCCTGGCCGTCCGGCCCCCACCGGGCATCCGTCTGGGTGAGCTCGACGCGTCGGAGCTGACCGACGACCTGCTCGACGCCCTCTTCACCACCATGCTCGACCTGCGCAGGGCCCGTATCGCTCACGGTTCGCTGAGCGGCGAGACGATCCTGGTCGATCCGGCGGGGGCCAGCGTCGCGGTGGTCGACTTCCGTACGGCCTCGCCGAGCCCGGCCGAGGAGCGTCTGGACGCCGACCTGGCCGGGGCCCTGGCCGCCGCGGGGCTGGTTGCCGGTCCCGAGCGGACGGCCGCCGCCGCCCGGCGGGTGCTGCCGAAGGATGCGTTGGTCGCCGCGCTGCCCCATCTACGGCGAGCCAGTCTCGACCGGGCCGTGTCGACGGCGTTGAAGGGGCGCAAGCAACTGCTCGAGGACGTGCGGGCCCGAACCGCCCAGGCCTTCGACGTCGAAGCACCCAAGTTGGCCGAGCCGAAGCGACTCAGTTGGGGAACCATCGTGATGACCGTGGGCACCCTCATTGGCGGGTGGGCGCTCATCCTCGTCCTGATCAAGGTGGGCCAGTCATTCGACACCATTAAGGGGGCGGCCTGGGGCTGGGTGGCGGCGACCGCCGTGCTGGCCCAACTGGCCTACCCGTCGACGGCCTTGTCCGAGATCGGCACGGTGAACCAGGTCCTCCCCTACGGGAGGGTGGTGGCCCTCGAGTTCGCCAACGCCTTCACCTCTCTGGCTGGGGGGACGCCGGCCACCTTCGCCACCCGGGTGCGCTTCTTCCAGCAGCAAGGTTTGGACGCCACGCAGGCGGTGACGTCGGGTGCTCTGGTGAGCACAACCAGCTGGATCGTCAAAGGCGCGCTTTTCCTCATCTCGCTTCCGTTGGCCTGGGGCAATTTGAACTTCTCGGAGGCCGGACAGAACAGTTCGGGGAATCATGGCAAGGCCATCTGGTTGCTGCTGGCCATCGTTGTGCTCTTGTTGGTCTTGATCGGCGTGGCCTTGGCTGTTCCTCGGCTTCGAAGGATGGCCGCCGACAAGGCTCGTCCAAAATTGCGTCAAGTGTGGGGAGACCTGAAGATCCTCGCCGCCCGGCCGGCCAAGCTTGTGGAGCTGTTCGCGGGGGCACTGGCGGCTCAACTGCTGGTCGCCCTGGCCCTCGGCGCCGCGTTGCACGCATTTGGACAGCACCTCTCGCTCGCCACCATTTTCATTGTCATCACCCTTGCCTCCATGGTCGGCGGCGTCTCCCCGGTGCCGGGCGGCATGGGGGTTGTAGAAGCCGGGATGATCTTGGGCCTGACGGCGGCCGGGATCCCGGAGACCGATGCCGTCGCCGCCACTTTTGTGCAGCGCATGTTCACCTCCTATTTGCCACCCCTCTGGGGATGGTTCGTCCTCGTCTGGATGCGCAGACGGGAGTATCTGTAGGGCCGCCGGCGTGAGCACAGGGGTGACCGGTGTCGCTCGACCAGCTCCACCGAGCACAGGTCGAGGCTCGCCGTCGCTCAGAGTGCCACCCTTCTTGGACCTCCGCCCGAGCACGAGAACCAATCCTCGAATCGTCGACGCCCGGAACACGGCTCCGGGTTGACGTGCCCTCCGATTTCGTCATCTTGTCGTCACGCTTGCTCGATACGATCAGCGTGTGAGTCACCGCAGCCGCGCGCTCCCAGCTCCTCCACAAGGGTCGCGCCGAGTCGTCGTGCATCCATTTCGCCTGGCGGACGCCTGAATTGGAGAGCTCTTCCTCCCAGGGGGTGACTGAGCCCCGCGAAGGCGCGCCACGGCACAGGCAGCGGCGCCGCAACGGACCCGAGGGCAACGCTCGGCTGACCGGATCGACCGCAGTCGTAATTTTCGTACTTCTCGCCGCCGAAGGATTCACGATCCTGAGTATTCATTCACTCCTGACCCCGCACGTTTTCATCGGGATGTTGCTCGTGCCGCCGGTCTTGCTGAAGATGGGAAGCACGTTCTGGCGGTTTGGTCGTTACTACTTAGGTGCCCCCGAATATCGCCGGAAGGGACCGCCACCCCTTGGCTTGCGACTTCTCGGCCCGATCGTGGTCGTCTTGACGGTGGCCGTGTTCGCCACCGGGATCGTGCTGCTTCTTGGGCCAAGTTCGCTACGCAGTCAGATGCTCTTTCTCCACAAGGCGACGTTCATCGTGTGGATCGGAGCTATGGCCCTCCACGTGTTGGGACACGTCCTCGACACAGCAAGGTTGGCGCCCCGAGACTGGCTGCCGCGGACCAGACGGCAGGTAGACGGAGCGAGCCTTCGCCAGTGGTCCGTGGCCGCGAGCGTGGCGCTCGGGTTGGTCTTAGGCGTGCTCGTGGTTCCTCGTATCGGCCCATGGCTCGCCGCGGGTCCGATTCATCACTGATCGACAGACAAGGGAAGGCCTCGAGATGATGCGCCTAGTCCTCAAGAGCCCGAGTGACTACCGTGACATCTTCGTTGCCGTGGCCTCGGTTCACGACCTCCTCCCACTCGTGAGCAAGTGAAGCGAGGACCGTCAAACGCTCTGGGCCGGCTTCCTCCAGGGCAAGGTGGACGTCCTTGAGGGCCAGAGCCAGAGGGAACTCGGGAGAATAGTCGCCGTCTTGGAGCCGTCGGAGCTTTCCGGCCGTCCACTGCGAGATGAGCGGACTCCCTGCGGAGGCGTCGACGACGCTGGGGGTGTCGAGACCCAGCTGGCGTGCCAAGGCGAGGGAGTTGGCCAA
>Ga0066790_10000573_pt1 | contig 14120 bp, 21 predicted proteins | sample OrgsoiDNA2013050_FD_70963 | JGI IMG/M metagenome (GOLD analysis project Ga0066790, IMG submission 70963) | Permafrost soil microbial communities from the Arctic, to analyse light accelerated degradation of dissolved organic matter (DOM) -... | ecosystem: Environmental > Terrestrial > Soil >...
GCGCGACTGGTCGTCGAAGTGGTATGCAGGGTCCAAAACGTTTGCCTCGAATATCCACACCGATTTCCTGGTGCGCCAGTACCTCATGAAAAAGCTGGCCGACGCATCGGTCAGCCGCATTCACATCGAGCGTGCCGCGCGTCGCGCCAACATCACCATTCACACGGCGCGGCCGGGAATCGTGATCGGGAAGAAGGGCGAGGACATCGAGAAACTCCGCACGGCCGTCGCCAAGATTCTGGGCATGACCATGCAGGACGTGCGCCTCAACATCGCCGAGATTCGCAAGCCCGAACTCGACGCGAAGCTGGTCGCCGAGGGTATCTCGCAGCAACTCGAGAAGCGTGTGATGTTCCGCCGCGCCATGAAGCGCGCCGTGACCAATACCATGCGTTCGGGCGCATTGGGCATCAAAGTGCGCATTTCGGGCCGCTTGAACGGGTCGGAAATCGCGCGTACGGAGACCAATCGCGAAGGGCGCGTGCCGCTGCACACCTTCCGTGCGGACATCGACTACGGACTTGCCGAGGCGCAGACGACCTATGGCGTGATCGGCATCAAGGTTTGGATATTCAAAGGCGAAATCTTCGATAAGTCGGAAGCCGAGACACCCGAGGCGGAGACCGAGGCTGCAGCGACGACAGGCGCCAAATCCGTCGAGGCGGCGGCGCCTGCGCAAAGTTGATATGGCTCCTAGGTAACGACACATGATGCAGCCGAAGCGGACCAAGTTCCGCAAACAATTCAAGGGCAAGATTTCGGGCAGCGCACAGCGCGGCAACTTCGTCGCATTCGGCGAGTACGGCCTGAAGGCCACCGATCGCTGCCGCATGACCGCTCGCGAGATCGAAGCGGCGCGGCGAGCCATCTCGCGCTATGTGAAGCGCGGCGGGCGTATCTGGATTCGCGTGTTCCCGGACGTGCCGATCACGCAGAAGCCGCTCGAGGTTCGCATGGGCAGCGGCAAGGGCAACGTCGAATACTGGGTGGCCAGGGTTCTGCCCGGCAAGGTGCTCTTCGAGATCGAAGGCATGAGCGAAGAGATCGCGCGCGAGGCGTTCCGGCTCGCATCGGCGAAGCTTTCCGTGTCCACGGCGTTCGTCAAGCGCCAGGTCCGGACGTGAAGGTGCGTACATGAAGGCGAAATATTTACGCGGCAAAGGGCCCAATGATCTCGGCGAGGAGCTCCTCAAGCTGCGCCGCGAACAGTTCAACTTGCGCATGGCGCGTGCGACGGGTCAGGCGGCGAAGCCGGATCAGTTTGCGAAGGTGCGCAAGAACATTGCGCGCGTGAAGACGGTGCTTGCGCAAGTTAGGCTAAGTGGAGGTAAGGTTTGATGTCGACGACAACAGAAACTACGGTAACCGAGACGGGCGTAGCCCCGGACGCAGCGGCGCCGGGCCCAACACCGGTGCCGGGACAACGCTTGCTTACGGGCAAAGTCGTCAGTAACAAGATGGACAAGACCGTCGCGGTCTCCGTCGAGCGCTTGGTCAAGCACCCTATGTACGGTAAGTACGTTCGGCGCACGACCAAACTGCTCGCCCATGATGCGAACAACGAGTGCAAGGAAGGCGACACCGTGTCGATCAAACCGTGCCGTCCGATGTCGCGTCGTAAATCGTGGATGCTGGTGCGCGTCGTCGAACGTGCACGAGCCGAATAAAGGACCGACATGATCCAGATGCGAACCATATTGAATGTGGCCGATAATAGCGGTGCCAAGCGCTGCATGTGCATCAAGGTCTTGGGCGGCTCCAAGCGGCGCTATGCGGCCGTCGGCGATGTCATCAAGGTCAGCGTCAAGGACGCCATCCCGCGCGGTAAGGTCAAGAAAGGCGAAGTGTATGACGCCGTCGTGGTGCGCACGAAGAGCGGCGTCCGTCGTGCCGACGGTTCGTTGATTCGTTTCGACACGAATGCCGCGGTGTTGCTGACCAACAAGCTCGAGCCCATCGGGACCCGCATCTTCGGGCCGGTGACGCGCGAGCTGCGCAATGTGCGGTTCATGAAGATCATATCGCTTGCCCCTGAAGTGCTTTAAATGGCCTACGGACAGGATTTACGGGGTCGCGATGCGCGACCCCGAGCGATAGCGGCGCGGGGCGCGCCGGAAGAGATGCTTGGGTCGATTTGTTCAGGAATAGGCAGATGAAAAAGATTCGCAAAGGCGACATGGTGGTGCTGATCGCCGGTCGTGACAAAGGGCGCCGTGGCGCCGTCATCGAGGTGCTGGCGGATGATCGCGTGCGCGTCGAGGGACTCAACCTGTGCAAGAAGCACCAACGTCCGAATCCGCAGATGGGCGTTCAGGGTGGAATCATCGAGCGCGAAGCACCCCTGCACGTGTCGAATGTACTGATCTTCAATCCGGCGACCCACAAGGGCGATCGGGTCGGCTTCAAGGCGCTCGAGGACGGCCGCAAGGTCCGCGTCTTCAAGTCGAACAAAGAAATGGTCGACGCCAAGTGATTAACCAGCAAATGGCACGGCTCGTATTGAATCATTCTTCACGCTCGCTCCGCGAGCGCTACCTCTCGGGGGTGTCTTGCACCCCCGTTGAACGGGTGCGTCCGCACTAGGATCAGACATGGCAGCAGCAAGACTAAAAAAGATTTACAACGAGAAGATCGTGCCGGAACTCAAGGCCAAGCTTGAGCTCAAGAACACCATGCAGGTTCCGCGCATACTCAAGATCACCGTCAACATGGGCGTGGGCGAGGCGGTCGCCGACAAGAAGGTCATGGATGCAGCGACGGCCGACATGGCGAAGATCACGGGTCAAAAACCGGCGATCACCAAGGCCAAGAAGTCGGTCGCGACGTTCAAGGTGCGCGACGGCCAGGCGATCGGCTGCAAGGTGACGCTGCGCGGAGACCGCATGTACGAGTTCTTGGATCGTCTGGTGAGCATCGCGATTCCGCGTATTCGGGATTTTCGCGGCATCAGCACGCGCTCTTTCGACGGTCGCGGCAATTACAGCCTCGGCGTCAAAGAACAGATCATCTTCCCGGAAATCCAGTACGACCAAATCGATCAAATTCGTGGCATGGACATCACCATTTCCACGTCGGCGGCGGACGACAAGCATGGACGCGCGCTGTTAGAAGCCTTCAACTTTCCGTTCCGTAAGTAGGTTACGTCCATGGCCAAAACGAACATGCTCATGCGCGAAAAGCGCCGCCTGAAGGTAGCGAAAAAATACGCCGCCCGACGCGCTGAGCTCAAAGAGCTGATCCGCGATCCGAAGACGGGAGCGGAGGAGCGCGCTGCCGCGCAGGTGAAGCTGCAGGAGCAGCCGCGAGATGCCGCCGCGAGCCGGCAGCGTAATCGTTGCTCGATTACCGGGCGGTCGCGCGGTGTTTACCGCAAGTTTGGATTGGCGCGCACCAAGCTGCGCGAAGCGGCCAATCGTGGGGAAATTCCGGGTCTATCCAAGGCCAGCTGGTGAGGCGCGCACTATGAGCATGACTGATCCCATCGCCGATCTTCTGACCCGCATCCGCAATGCGCAATCCGCGGGCAAGCCCACGGTAGGCGTGGGTGCGTCGAAACTGAAGCTGGCCATCCTCAAAGTATTGAAGGAGGAGGGCTATATCGGCGGCTATAACGTGGACGTGGCGGGTGCGAAGAGCACGCTGTCCATCGAGCTGAAGTATCACGAGGGCAGGCCGGTCATCGATCGCATCGAACGCATCAGCCGTCCGGGTTTGCGGATTTATCGCGGCAAGGACGAACTGCCCAAGGTATTGGGCGGGTTGGGAGTCGCTGTGGTCTCGACACCCCAGGGCATCATGTCCGACAAGCAGGCGCGCGCTGCCGGCACCGGCGGCGAAGTGCTCTTCGTCGTTCAATAGAGTTCCAGGCGTTTACTTAGGGTTCAAGCTATGTCTCGAGTTGCAAAAAAGCCGGTTGCTCTCCCGCAAGGCGTTAGCGTAACCATCGCTGCCGACGCCGTCACGGTCAAGGGCGCCAAGGGTTCGTTGACGCTGGCGCTCAAGAACGGCATCAAGGTGGTGCAGCAGGACAAACATCTCGCGGTCGAGGCCACGATTACCGCCGAAGGTTTGGACGCCATCGCGGGCTCGACGCGTGCTCATCTGGCGAACATGGTCACGGGTGTGACGAAGGGTTACGAAAAGAAGCTCGAGCTCGTCGGCGTCGGCTACCGCGCCGCCGTGCAGGCGAAGAACCTCACATTGACGCTGGGCTACTCGCATCTCATCAACTACGCGATTCCCGACGGCATCACCATCGAGACCCCGACGCAAACGGAAATTCTCGTGAAGGGTATCGACCGCCAGCGGACCGGTCAGACCGCCGCTGAGATTCGGAGCTTTCGGCCGCCGGAACCCTACAAGGGCAAGGGCGTGAAGTATTCGGACGAGAAGATTTCGCTGAAAGAGGCGAAGAAGAAGTAAGCGCATGAAACTGACCAAACACGACACCCGCCTGCGCCGTGCGCGCCGGGGACGCGAGAAGATCAAAGAGCTTGCCGCCATGCGCCTATCGGTGCATCGGACGCCTCAGCACATCTATGCGCAGATCTTCGAGCCTGAGGGCGACAGGGTTCTGGTCGCTGCATCGACCTTGCAAAAGGACGTGCGCGGCGAATTGAAGACGACCGGCAACATCGAGGCTGCCAGAGCAGTCGGCCGCGCTATTGCGGAGCGCGCTGTAGCTAAGGGTATCAAAAAGGTCGCTTTCGACCGTTCCGGCTTTATGTATCACGGGCGCGTCAAAGCGCTGGCTGAGGCCGCACGCGAAGCGGGTCTCGAGTTCTAACTGAAGGTCTGAGGGCACTATGGCGAGAGTAGAAAAACCAATGTCCGGCGACGACCTGCTCGAAAAGCTGGTCGCAGTGAACCGCGTGGCCAAGGTGGTCAAGGGCGGCAAACAGTTTGGCTTCACCGCGCTGACCGTGGTCGGCGACGGCGCCGGCCGAGTCGGCTTTGGTTACGGCAAGGCGCGAGAAGTGCCGGTCGCGATTTCGAAGGCGATGATGCAGGCCCGCAAGAGCTTGGTCACCGTATCGTTGAAGAACGATACCCTGTTTTATGCGGTCAAAGGGCGGCATGGCACGACGCGCGTATACATGCAACCGGCCGCGGACGGTACCGGCGTGATTGCCGGCGGCGGCATGCGCGCGGTGTTCGAGTGCGCCGGGGTGCGTAACGTGCTCGCCAAGAGCTACGGCTCGCGTAATCCGATCAACGTGGTGCGCGCGACCATGGATGCTTTGGCCAAACTGCGCACGCCGGACGACATTGCGGCCAAGCGCGGCAAGAGCGTCGCGGAAATCGTGGGTTGACGTCATGACGGATAAGACACTCAAAGTAACGTTGATCAAGAGCGTGTACGGCCAGTTGGCCAGCATTCGTGGGTCGGTTCGCGGCTTGGGACTGCGTCGGATCGGGCACACCGTGGTCGTGGCTGATACGCCGTCGAATCGCGGCATGATGAACGCAGCGAGCCACATGCTGAAGGTCGAGCCTGGGTTGGGGAAAGGACCATGAGACTCAACACGATAAAGCCGGGTGCCGGCTCCAAGCGGACGCATCTGCGCGTCGGCCGCGGCGCCTCCGCCGGCCAGGGCAAGACCTGCGGCCGTGGCGTGAAGGGGCAGCGCGCCCGAAAGGGCGGCTACCACAAGACCGGATTCGAGGGCGGCCAGATGCCGCTGCAGCGGCGCTTGCCGAAGATCGGCTTCCGCTCCGCAATGAAGGCGTCGCGGGCTGAATTGACCCTCGACGATTTGATGCGCGTGTCCGGTACCGACGTCACCCTCCAGGGGTTGATCGAGGCGAATCTGGTCCCCGAGTACACCAAACTCGTGAAGATCATCCTGTCGGGCGCCGTAACCAAAGCCTTTGTCGTCAAAGACACGGTGATCACCGCGACCAAGGGCGCCAAGAGCGCCGTGGTTTCCGCGGGCGGCAGCTTCGCGGAATAAGGGCAGGTAAGAGAACCCGTGGCCACATCCAGCAGCAATGCCGCAGCACTAGGAGACATGACGCGCTTCGCCGAAATGCGCAAGCGTCTATGGTTCCTACTGGGTGCGTTGGTCGTGTACCGCGTCGGCACGTTCATTCCGGTGCCGGGCATCGATGCGGCGCGCTTTGCGGCATTCTTCTCGACCCAGCAAGGAACGCTGCTTGGCATGTTCAACATGTTCTCCGGCGGCGCGCTGCAGCGGTTCAGCATTTTCGCGTTGAACGTGATGCCCTATATCACGGCCTCGATCATCATTCAGATGGCGTCGATGGTGTATCCGCCCTGGGCACAGATCCGCAAGGACGGCGAGTCGGGACGCCGCAAGCTGATGCAGTACACGCGCTATGGCACCGTGTTTCTTGCGGGTTTTCAAGGGTTTGGCGCCGCTCTAGCGATCCAGAACTCGGGCGGTAATCTGGTGCCGAATCCAGGTCCGCAGTTCTTGTTCATTGCGACCGTCTCCATCACCACCGGAACCATGTTCGTCATGTGGTTGGGCGAGCAGATCACGGAGCGCGGTATCGGCAACGGCATCACGATGATCATCGTGGCCGGCATCGTCGCGGGACTGCCGCGGGCCATCGCCAATACGTTGGAAATGGTGCGCTCGGGGGAAATGAATCCGCTGGTGGTTCTCTTGATCCTGGTGGTGGTCATTGTGGTCACGTTGTTTTGCGTATTCGTGGAGCGGGCGCAACGCAAGATCCAGGTGAACTACGCGAAGCGCCAGGTGGGCCGGCGCATGATGCAGGGCCAGAGCACGCATTTACCGTTCAAGCTGAACATGGCCGGCGTCATTCCGCCGATCTTCGCGTCCAGCCTATTGGTGTTCCCGGCAACCATTGCTCAGTTCTTCGGCAACAGCCCGAACCCCAATGCCATTCAAAGGACTCTGCAGAAGATTGCAGCCATCCTCAATTACGGCCAACCGCTGCACGTCGTGCTGTTCGCCTTGCTCATCCTCGGTTTTGCGTTTTTCTATGTGGCCCTGGTGTATGACGCGCGCGACACGGCCGAGAACCTCAAGAAGGCGGGTGCCTTCATTCCCGGTATTCGTCCGGGGCAGCAGACCGGCGATTACCTGGACAAGGTCCTGACCCGGCTGACGTTGTGGGGCGGCTTGTACATCATGGCGGTGTGTTTGTTGCCGGAAATCATTCGTATGGTGAACCCGAGCGTTCCCTTCCAGTTCGGGGGCACTTCGTTGTTGATTATCGTCGTCGGTGTCATGGATTTCGTCGCGCAGGCGTCTTCGCACATGATGTCGCACCAATATGAGGGCCTGATGAAGAAGGCCAGCCTGCGGGGCATCGGGAGTAAGAAATGAAAGTTCGTCCTTCGGTGAAGAAGATTTGTAAAAACTGCAAAGTCGTGCGGCGGCGCGGGATCGTTTACATCATTTGTTCGTCGGACGCCCGGCACAAGCAGCGGCAAGGCTAGCGCAGCGATGACTCAGTGCTAACGGCGCACACGAGGCCAGTGACTTGATCTCTAGAGGTTTTTCTAATATACTAATGCGCTTTTTTTCGAGGGCGCGGGTGGAGAAGTAGATGGCGCGTATTGCCGGCATCAACATACCGATGAACAAGCATGTGATCATCGGATTAACCCACATTTTTGGCATTGGCAATAGCCGCGCGACGCGCATTTGCGATGCTGCCGGTGTGAAGTACAGCGTCAAGGTGAAGGATTTGACCGATTCCGAGGTGGCATCGCTCAGGTCTCAGGTTGCCAAGTTCGCGGTCGAGGGCGACCTGCGGCGCGAAGTATCGATGAACATCAAGCGTCTGATGGACTTGGGCTGCTACCGCGGTATCCGTCATCGTAAAGGCTTGCCGATGCGGGGCCAGCGTACCCGCACCAATGCTCGCACTCGGAAGGGTCCGCGCAAACAAGCCGTCAAGATGAACGCGCCTCCGGGCAAGGTTTGAGCCTGTTGATCGAACGGTTTTTTTTGCTCGCGTAGCGAGCACCTAATGGACGGCGTCGTTGCGACGCCGTAGGAACTCAATAAAATGGCGGATCAAAAACAGAATTCGGCGCAAGTCACTGGCGCACAGGGCAACAAGCCGGCGCGCAAGAAAGTTCGGAAGAACGTGCTCGATGCGATCGCGCACGTGCATGCATCCTTCAACAACACCATCATCACGATCACCGACCGTCAGGGCAATACGCTGTCCTGGGCGACGTCGGGCGGCTGTGGCTTTCGCGGGTCGCGCAAGTCGACGCCGTTCGCGGCCCAGGTGGCAGCCGAGCGCGCGGGCAATGCGGCGCAGGAACACGGCGTTAAGAACGTCGAAGTGCGGGTCATGGGTCCCGGCCCGGGGCGGGAATCGGCCGTCCGTGCGTTGAACGGTTGTGGTCTAAAGATCACCAACATTGAAGATGTGACGCCGATTCCCCATAACGGGTGTCGTCCGCCGAAAAAGCGTCGCGTTTAGGATTGCGCCCGTAGTTTCAGCACCTGTAGTTCCGATATCGCTCAAGGGTTTGTAATGGCAAAGTACACCGGTCCGAAATGCAAGCTGTCGCGTCGCGAGGGAACCGATCTGTTCCTGAAGAGCGGTGTAAAGCCTCTGGAGTCGAAGTGCAAGCTCGAAGTGCCGCCCGGCGGCGTCAAGAGCGAGCGCAAACAGCGGCTGTCGGAATACGGCTTGCAGTTGCGGGAGAAGCAGAAGCTGCGCCGCATGTACGGCGTGCTCGAGCGGCAGTTCCGCAACTATTATCAGAAGGCCGCGGGACGCCCGGGCGCCACCGGTGAAACGTTGCTGCAATTTTTGGAATGCCGTCTCGATAATGTGGTCTACCGAATGGGTTTCGCGTCAACTCGGGCGGAAGCACGCCAATTGGTGAGCCACAAGGCCGTTTCCGTCAATGACAAGCTGGTCAATATTGCGTCTTACCAGTGCAAGGCCGGCGATGTAGTGAGTCTGCGCGAGAAGTCGAAGAAGCAGACTCGAATTCAGGCTGCCCTCACGATTGCCGCACAAGTCGGTTTTCCTGATTGGGTGGAAGTGGACGACAAGAAGTTCTCGGGAATCCTGAAGTCGGTCCCCGATCGGCAGGAAATTCTGCCCGACATCAACGAGAGCTTGGTCGTCGAGTTGTATTCCAAATAGGGAATTGGCAAGTAACGCGCTGCAGCTCTTGGCTTGCGACGTGTCCGCGATTAGCTAACGAGGGTCTTCTATGCAGGGATCGATCAATGAATTCTTGAAGCCTCGGGTCGTCAAGGTACAACCCGTGTCGCCGCGCCATGCGCGTATCGTGATCGAACCGTTCGAACGCGGCTTTGGTCACACGCTGGGCAATGCGCTGCGGCGAGTTTTGCTGTCCTCTCTACCGGGGGCTGCAATCACGGAAATCGACATCGAGGGCGTTTTGCACGAATACACCGCCATCGAAGGTGTCCAAGAGGATGTCGTCGACATCCTCCTGAATCTCAAATTGGTTGCGATTCGCATGCACACGCGCGACGTGACCGAAGTGCGATTACACAAGAAGGGACCCGGGCCGGTCACGGCCGGCGACATTTCCGGCGACCATGACATCGAGATCCTGAATCCCGACCTCGTGATCGCTAACCTGACGAAAGCCGGTGAATTGTCGATGTCGCTCAAGGTCGAGCGGGGCCGCGGATATCGTCCGGCGGCGCAGCGCATGGCCTTCGAGGAACAGACCCGCGCCATCGGTCGTTTGCAACTCGACGCTTCCTTCAGCCCGGTACGTAAAGTGACCTACAACGTCGAGAGCGCGCGCGTCGAACAGCGAACCGACCTCGACAAGCTGATTCTAGATATCGAGACCAACGGCACCATCGATCCGGAAGAGGCCATTCGCCGCGCCGGCGGGATCCTCAAGGATCAGCTGTCGGTGTTCGTTGATCTTCAAGGTCAGGACGAGTCGACTGCGAAGGCGACGGAAACGCAATTCGATCCAATCCTGCTTCGTCCGGTCGACGAGCTGGAACTCACGGTTCGCAGCGCGAACTGCCTCAAGGCAGAGAACATTCACTACATCGGCGATCTAGTGCAGCGAACCGAAGTCGAACTGCTCCGCACGCCCAACCTCGGCAAGAAATCGCTCACCGAAATCAAGGAAGTGCTGGAGAGCCACGGTTTGACTCTCGGCATGCGTATCGACAATTGGCCGCCCCCGGGCTTGAAGCGCGACGACGAGCGCGACGGAATCTAGAAAATGCGTCACAGAAACAGCGGTCGACAGCTATCGCGGAATGCCTCTCACCGCCATGCGTTGATGCGCAACATGGCCACCTCGCTGCTGCGTCACGAGACCATTCGCACCACGGTGCCGAAGGCCAAAGAACTGCGACGCGTGGTCGAGCCTTTAATCACGCTGGCGAAGATCGATTCTCTGGGCAAGCGTCGACTGGCGTTATCGCGGCTGCGCGATGTTGCCGTCGTGGAAAAGTTGTTCGCCGATTTGGGACCGCGCTTCAAGGCGCGCGCCGGCGGCTACACGCGGATTCTGAAGATGGAACCACGTCCCGGCGACTCGGCCGACATGGCACTGATGCAATTGGTCGACCTGGCCAGTGCGTCGGCGGCCAAGGCGGAGGTCACCGACAAGCGCACCAAGTCTGCGAAGAAGCCCAAAAAGAGGTCCGCCGAGGATGATGCGGCCGGCGCTGAAGCCAGTGCGCCGAAACGCCGCAAGAAGGCCGCCGCCTAAGCGTAGGTCTTTACGCCGCCAATTTCGCGAACGCATCGCGGGTCATATTTTCCGGCTTCGATGCGGTGGTCACGACGTTGTCTTCAATTCGAATCCCGCCAAAGGGCCGTAGCTGGTCCACCACTGTCCAATTTATCAGCGGCGCCCGCTTGGCATCGTCATGTGCTTCGGTCAACAGCGAGTCGATGAAGTAGATCCCCGGCTCGACCGTGACGACCACGCCGGGCTCGAGCATCCGGGTCAGACGCAGGTACGGATGCCCCGCGGGTCGCTCGCGTACGCCGCCCGTGAGATCGCCCATCACGCCGCCGACGTCGTGCACCTGCAATCCGAGCAAATGCCCTATCCCATGCGGAAAAAAAACGCTGGTGACGCCCGCATCGAGAGCCTCTTCCCCGTGCACCTTGGTGAGCCCAATCTCATGCATCACCTCGCCGAGGATGCGATGCGCCGATAAGTGCACGTCGCGGTAGTCTCGTCCCGTTACGATTTCATCGCAGAGACGTAATTGCGCGCGGTTCGTGGCGTCGATGAGGTCGGAAAATCGACCGGGTGAGGCTGCGTACGTGCGCGTGATATCGGATGCATAACCGCGGTATTGGGCCCCCGCGTCGATCAAGAGCGAGCGCAGCGGCTTCGGCACCTGGCGTGCAAGATGCTGGTAGTGCAGTACGGCGGCATTCTCGTTGTAAGCAACGATATTGTTGTACGGCATCTCCTCTTCACGCTGCACACTTCCCTCCAAGTACCGCATGTGCGCTTCATACTCGGAAGCGCCGCTGCGAAACGCGGCGAGCGCGGCTCGATGACCGAGGACCCCCAACGCGTTGGCCCGGCGCATGCACTCGATCTCGTAGGGCGTCTTCACGGCCCGGTCGTAGTGCAGCCGGGTCAGCAACTCGCGATTATTGACGGATCCCGATTGAGCGGCGTCGAAGCTGTCACCGGGGCCTATGAAAGCCACCCGGCCGAGATTGGCCCAATGAAGGGCGGCTTTCGACGGATCAGGCATGGCGATCACGTCTACGGCGCCGGTCCATGGCGCCTCGGGCAAGCTCGCCGGCTTGTGCCAGTAGTCGTTGGGTTGATTGAACAGTAACTGCGGCCTAGAGCCCGGCCTGTAAACCAAGTAGCAGCTTGGATTGTCGACCACGGGTACCCAGGCCTTGAAGTGCGGATTTACCTTGTATGGATAGTCTTGATCGTCGAGAAACTGGGTGGGAGGGGTACCGGCCTGTACCACCAATGCATCGAACCCAGTGGTCGCGAGCGACCTATCCGTTCGCTCCATTTGGGTTTGTAAATGATACAAATAAAGCCCATCAATCCCGACTTCGCTCACGCTGACCCCACAAATGTCGCTTGAATCTCGCACAAAGTATGCACCAGTGAACGCGGGAGCTATAGGGGCCCGGCGCAATCGCCGTGACTATTCTTGACGTTACAGGCGCTCCATAAACGGCGAAAGTGATATGAAATTGAGGTGAAACAATCTAAAATCTGGGTGGACGTCTGGGTGGAAGCCCAGAAACTTGCTCGGCCTTTATAGTTTTATCATTAAATATTTCTGGGGTATCGATAGATGAAGACCAAACTTGCTTTAAGCGCTTTTGTCGCTGCACTGGTGCTGAGTGCCTGCGGCAGCAAGACCGAGGCTCCTGCTCCCACGACCGACACCACTCCGCCGCCTGCCGCCGCTCCTGCACCGGATGCTCCCGCCGCTGCTGATTCAGCCGCTGCTGCAAAAGCTTCTGCTGATGACGCAGCCTCAGCAGCTTCCGCTGCGGCAGCTCCGAAGCCGTAATTCGCTTCGCGCTGATCCATAAGCCCGGCCGGACGAGCATGTACGTTCGTCCGGTTGGGCTGTGTCTTTTTCAGGGGTGCAGGGAAGTGTCGTCGTTGCTCGTCAGCATTCGAGATTGTAGGCACTCTAAAAGGGATCGCCAGTGGATCCAGGACGTCTACGGTGAATATCTCGATGCCTTGTCAGACCTCAATACCGGCTTGTTTTCGGTGTTGGGCGCAGACAATCCGCGCGAGCATGAAATCTTTGCGAATTGGTTCGCGAACGACCACTCCCATCCCCTGGTGATTCTCAAGGGATCGGATCTCGTGGGTTTCGCTCTCGTGTCCCGTCCTCGAATTCCGGCTGCCGGCGAGACGGCAGCCGATTACAACATGTCTGAGTTTTTCGTCCGCCCACCTTACCGTCGGGCGGGCATCGGACGCGAAGCGGCGACACTGATTTTCGACCGCTTCGCCGGCGCATGGGAAATCGTCGAGTACGAACGCAACCCGGGCGCGGTGGCGTTCTGGCGGCGGGTGCTCACTATGTATTGCAAAGGGCGCTTCACGGAGCGCGCGCGCAACGGCGAGGTGCATCAGCGCTTTACCAGCCGACCTTCGGCCAGCCGTTGACCCGCTATCGCTCGACCGAAAGGTCTGGCGCGGAATTGCTCGGATTATGTCGCGTATCGCCGTCCGGCTCGGGACCGCGCTCGGCGGAACGAATCCAGGGCTGAAACTCAAGTCTGGCGCCCTGCGGTCGATTGATGAATGTGAGGACGCCGCATCGGTTCAAAGGTCGGCGGCCGCCCGAATCTCACGAGTGCGAATGTGACGAATACGCAGCTACAATCCGAAGCAAACATCGCATTCGACTTCGTCCGATCGCTGGCCGCGGAGTTGTCGACCGGAAAAGTCGATCTGCCCTCTTTTCCCGAGATCGCACTTCGAGTACGACGCGTCCTGTCGGATCCGAAATCCTCCATCGATCAGGTCGTCAGGGTCGTGGGTTCGGAACCCGCGTTGGCCGCGCGGCTGCTGCGCATTTCGAATTCGGCCTCGCTCAATCGCAGCGGGCGCCAGGTCGGCGATCTGCGTACCGCCGTCAATCGAATCGGCTACAACATGGTGCGCAGCGCCGCGATTGCCTTCGCCATGTCGCAGATCCGCAGCGCCAACAAACTGGCGGGACTCGAACACTATCTGAACGATTTATGGCAGCGAAGCATGAGGGTGGCAGCGTTCGCGTACGTCTTGGCACGCACGGCTTCCCGAGTCAATCCCGATGAGGCGATGTTGGGCGGCATGCTGCACGGCATCGGCAAACTCTACGTGCTCACGCGCGCCATACGGCATCCGGAGCTGTTCGCCGACCGCGAGATGTTGGATGGCATCATCAACGATTGGCACGCGTCAATCGGCAAGGCCATTCTCGAGAACTGGGATTTTTCCGAGGAAATGTCGGAGGCGATCGGCGGCCAGGATGATCACGGCAGAGACGAGCCGGCCGCGCCGGATTTGCGAGATGTCATCGCCACTGCCATTGTCATGGCAGCGCATTCCCCGGACTCGGAACCCCTCGAAGAGACCCTGAGCGATTTACCGGCGACGCATCGCCTCGGCCTTGACGAACAGAAGATCCGTGTAG
>Ga0066790_10000575_pt1 | contig 14114 bp, 5 predicted proteins | sample OrgsoiDNA2013050_FD_70963 | JGI IMG/M metagenome (GOLD analysis project Ga0066790, IMG submission 70963) | Permafrost soil microbial communities from the Arctic, to analyse light accelerated degradation of dissolved organic matter (DOM) -... | ecosystem: Environmental > Terrestrial > Soil >...
CGTTGGCATGCGAGAGAATGTTCAATCCTTCGGCGTACGCCGCCATCAGTCCATATTCGATGCCATTGTGGACCATTTTCACGAAGTGTCCGCCGCCGGCTTCACCGCAATGCAGATATCCATTTTCCGCCGTGCCCTTGCCCGGGGTGCGGCCCGGCGTCAGATCGGCGTTGCCTTTTCCCGGCGCCAGCGTGCGGAAGATCGGATCGAGCCGATCCACCGCAGCCTTCGATCCACCAATCATGAGACAGTAGCCGCGCTCCAGTCCCCACACGCCTCCGCTGGTTCCCACATCAACGTAGTGGATACCTTTCTTCGCGAGTTCCTTCGCCCGCCTTATGTCGTCGATGTAGTAGGAATTTCCACCGTCGATCACGACGTCATCTTTCGCCAGCAGGGGCGTGAGCTCAGCCAGGGTCGAGTCGACGAACGCCGCCGGGACCATCAGCCACAGTGCTCTCGGCTGAGTCAGTTTGGAGACGAAATCGGCCAGTGACGAAGATCCCGTCGCCTTGTCTTTGACCAAGCCCTGGACCACCTCTGGACTCCGGTCGAACACAACGCACTGGTGTCCGCCCTTGATGAGGCGCCTCACCATGTTTGCTCCCATTCTTCCGAGACCAATCATTCCTAATTGCATTTTGCACTCCTCATTGTTGGCGAATAGCGGTTGGACATCGGGGACAGAAATAAAGGATGGGCGGAGTTAGACTGCTGCACTCTCTCCATCGAAAAAGCTCGAATGGAGTTTACGCCGTAAACGTCTATGTCTTGCGGGCCTCTGGGCGAACTCGAAAAGCTGGGGGTCATTGGAACGCTCCCTGGTACCATCTGGCCTGGTCCGCTTAACTTTCGTTCCCGAAGTGTAACTAGGCTTTTTCGGCGCCTTTGTTGCTTTTAAATGAATCCTTGATGGATTTGACCTTGTAGGCGACAAAGTCGCCCTCGTGTTTCGTCTTGATGGTGGCCTTTTCCGTCTCCACCACTTTCCACACTCTCTCGTACATTTCGGCGCTTACCAGAACTTGACCGCCCTCAGCCGCGGAACAATAGCGCGCCGTGCGATTCACCACATCGCCGATCACGGTGAATTCCATCCGATCCGTGGTCCCGACGAAGCCATGAATGACCTCCCCGCAGTGAACGCCAATGCCAAACTCCCGGCAGGGTTCGCCGCGGCGCCCGCGGTCCTGGTTGAGTTTCGCCACCGATGCCTGCATTTCGACCGCCGCCAGTACCGCGTTCTGATGCTGCTCGGGATCGCTCTCCGGACTTCCAAACACTGCGAGGATAGCGTCTCCCATGTACTTGTCAATGGTGCCGTTGCGGGCGAAGATCACGGGCACGACCGCCGCGAAATATTCGTTCAACAAATGCACGACTTCATCGGGATCCATTTCATGCGCCAGATTGGTGAAGCCGCGAATATCCGCATTCAAAATCGTCACTTCGCTGCGTTCCCCGCCGAGTCGCAATCGCCCCCGAAGAGTCAAAAGGCGCTCGGCCACCTTAGGCGAAAACTGTCGCATCAGGTTGGCCTTGGCAGTCCACTCCTTCTTTAACAAGGATTGCAGGCGGTGCGTCGCCACCGCCATGGCGGCATATTGTGCCACGACTACCAGCAAACGCAAGTCCTCATCCGAAAAACCGGTCTCGCCGCTTATTGCCCCTCCGCAGATCACGCCCACGACCTCGTTCTGCCACACCAGCGGGGCATACATACCGAGATCGATCGCGTTCTGCATGACGCTCTTGCTTATATCGCTTTCAACGTTTCTCCTCCACACGAATGCCTTCTGCTCGGTTATGGCACGGCGCGCCAAAGTTTCACTTAAGTAAGGTTGCCGCGAGGAGTTATAAGCCTTTAGCAAAAGATTTCCGGTATTGGCTTCGCGCAGGACCAGCGCCCAACTCTCCACTTTCGGAAACAGCTGGCACAGGCTGGCTACGACCGCGGGCAATAGTGAATCCAGGGTCCCCTTGGTGGTGAACTGAAGCGGCATATCGCAGATGAGGCCCAGGCGGCGTGCGGTCTCATTTCCCGTGCCCGGCAATGGCCCCAGGCTGACCTGGTTTGCGTCTACGTCGTTGGTAATCGAAAGGCCCGGCCCGACTCCCCGCTCCTGCGCCACGGGCAACGCGGCGCCCGCTTCGAGATAGCTGGTGGGGGCGCTGGCCTGGCCGACATCGAGGGATTCCACGCGCAGAGTGGTTTCCCCAGCATTGATGACGTCGTTCAGGCTGAGTTCCTGCTTACCGCAGCCTTTAATCTCTCGATCGTTTACTTTCGTGCCGTGCGAGCTGTCCAGGTCCTCCAGCCACCAGGAACGACCCTCGTACCAGATACGGCCGTGCAGCCGGGAGACTTTTGGATCGGGTGACAGGTCAAGACCAATCGGAAATTTGGCCTCCGCGCGGCCAAACACGAATTCTTTTTCTGAGGTCGTATGAACCCTCGGCCGGCCACGGTAGGAGCATGCGATGCGCATCGCGGGTTAAGAGAGATCCAATGGACGGCTGAGAAGTCCCGCACGCCGGCGGGGTGATAATCTGGCGCCACGAAAGGGCGTTTCCAGCAAGCTTGGCGATCCCTCGTCCGGCCTCAGAACGTGTACCCGACTCCCACCAGGGGCACGGGTTTATAGCTGAGTCCACCCTCATCCAGCCGCACTAGAACGTTGGCCGTGACCACCAGTTTTGAAACCTTGCCCAGGGGACGAATCTTGACCCCCATGGAGGCATTGGTAATGTTGTAGGAAACCGCATTGGCGCTCAGGGCCAGGTTGTTCCGCGCCACGGTGTTGGGATTCGGGTTCGCCGTGCAGGTCCCGCAGTTGGCCAGAAATTGTTGTGGTACGACCGACAGCTTTTGAGTGCCAAAGGTCTGACCTCCGATGATGTCCTGGGTCGACAGTATGTGTTGCCCGATAATGTCGAAGGACCCGGTCAGCCACTTCGTGATCCACGCGTCGGCGCCAACCGAGTAGGCGAAATCATTGGGCACATTGGATTTCGTGCCCGTGCCCAGATCACCCGCAGCGATGGACTTGGTGTTCCACTCGAAGCCCACCAACGCATGCGGCGAAATACGTGCGCGATAGGAGAAGATTGCAAAGGGCTTAATACCATAGCTGCCGGAGCCCAGGTAATTTATGGCGTCCCCTGTCGGCAAACGCAGGTCGAGTCCGGCAGCAACACCGGCCCGTTCGCCGTGCCAGGCATTCCATTTCACCCGTGCCACAACGTCGCCTATGCCGGTCGCTGAATTGGACGGCTGGCTTCCATTCGTGGTGAATGTACGATCGGGAAAGGTGTGATGCAAGCACGTGGGATCGCCCGTGGGGTCGGCAGTGTTGCAGCCGTTCCATAGATGGTCGTGGAAAGTGTTCGAGCCCAGAACAATCGTGTCGTTGGAGGTCACGTTCATGCGGACGCTTTCTATCGGGATCACGGCCGACACATCAATAGTTCGGGTGAGCCCGAAAGTCACGTACGTGGTGTACTGATTGACCTTGAGATCGATGGAATTTTGTGTGCTCACGATGTCGCGGACAAAGGCGCAGCCGTTGAGGTTTCCTTTGTCGATGGCGCAATCCTTACCCGGGTTGTCGACCGTGTCCTCGGCGTGGGTAAGCACGACCGGAATATTGTGCAGATCTACGCTGTCAATCTTATTGAAATTGAAGAACTGATAGCTAAATCCGATGAATAGGCGATGGCGTCCCACGGTCTCTGCGCGTTCGCCCAGGATGGGGCCCAGGCTGTCATTGCTGGTAACGAAGGTCTTGAGGGATGGATCATAGGTCAGAACAAATCCGGATGAGGGCGAGGCCAGGGGCAGGAGATTTGCCTGGCGGCCGATGTCGGCTGTGAGCGGACGAAAGGCATTGAGAATGCTGGTGTCGAAGTGACCCTCGTGGTTCTGGAAGGCAAACAATCCGGATTGCGAGAAAGCGAACGGCGTGTCGGCGCCGTACTCTTGAGGAATCACGCAGGCGAGCTTGCCGTTTGCTTTCGAACAAGGACCCTGGCCAAAAGCACTGGCACAGGTCAAAAGCAGGCCGGCGACCACGGCGAATACAGCCTTATTAGTCATCTATAGCTCTCCCCAAGCTAAACTGAAATCACCCGCCAGTACTGTCCAGGTCCGCCCGAAACTTCCCGAGACGGTCGCGTCAGACCGATCCGCGAAGTGACAAAGTGTACTCGGGCCGACCGCTTTGTTCAAGTCCAATCCGGCGCGGTGAACCCGCGAAGTGGCTGTATTTGCTGCCCAAATCACATCCAGAGACTCCCGCAACGCTGGCTGCCCGGCGGACCCAAAACGGCTCGCTTACTCGACATCCCGGATCAGCCAGGCCCCATTGGATTTGAACAAATGGAACACTGCCTTGTCGCTGTGGCTCATGGGTTTTTGTCCCCGCACCGTGTATTCCTGCAGGAGCGAGGCGTTGACGGTCGCCTGCTGACCATCCGCAGCAATATCCGTGCTGTCTATCCGGACGTCCATGCGATACGCGCTGGCCATCCCAAAGACCTGTTTGTACTTGTCGTATCTGCTTCCGATGCTGGGCCAGATTTTGCGCAGCGCGTCCGCATTTCTTTGCTCGAAGGCCTCAGCGTACTGCTGGACCAGATTGCCGATGGCCGGGCGTTCGTCAACCTTCGGCGCTGGAACTTCAACCTTCGTGGCGGGCTGTGGTGCTGGCGGAGGCAGTTCCTGTTTCATTGCCGCAAGTTTGGAATTGATTTCACCGACATAGTGGCGTGCGTCGCTGGCGTGGGATCCGCCTCCCTGAGCGACGGACTGGAAACTGTTGCGCGCAGCTTCCAGGCTGTTTTTGTCGCTGCCAGATTGGTACCGTTGTACGATCTGCTGAAAGTCAGTGTCGGATTGCCGGCGAGCCTCAGCCTGCTCAATTTCCGAGGACAAAGATGCCGCGTCACCGCCCGCCTGCTTGATCTGATCGGCTTTCTGCCGCGCCGACGAAAAATCCCCTTGCCCCAGGTCTCGTCGCGCCCCGGCGCGAAGGTCGGCAATCTGTTGTTCGTGCTGTTGCTGTTGCCCCAGGCCCGCCACCTTGCTCTCGACGGTCTGGCGCAGTTGCGCAGCCTCCGGTTTTCTGGGCCCAGCCAGCTGAATCACCTGGCCGAGTGTATCGTCGGCCTGCTTCAGGCTGGCTAGATCGTTCTTCTGCGAATCCTTCTTGGCCTGGGCCCACAAGCTCTCTTCCTGCTTGCGTTGCGGGATGACCTGTTCCTGATATTTCCTGGCCTCGTCTTTTCTCAAGCCGCCTTCCGGGAGCGCCAGTATGCTGGCCAGGTATTTCTCCGCCGAGCTGAACCGGCCGGTGTCCACATCTTTCTTGGCGTTCTGCCAGGCCTGCTCCTCTTTTTGTCGCAGGGCGCCGAGTTTGGCATCGTTGACTTCCGCCTGAATTTCCGCCTGCTTGGTCTGAATTTCGGCAGACAGCGGCCCATTCAGCGCGGCCGCGGATTGCAGTAATTGAGCGGCCCCGCTGAGGTCGCCACTAGCTCGCCGCTGGTCAGCCTGATCGATGGCTGCGTGCTGCTGCACCTCAAGCGGATTAACCACGGGCTCAGGTTTCGTGGCGACAGAGGTGGCGACTTTGGCGGGGACCGCTTTCTCGGACGGCTGATGCAACCCGAACCAGGCGGCGGCAACCATCACCACAGCGATGCCGCCAATCACGGCCGGCCGTTTCCAGGGGGCTACGGAAGAGGGGGCAAGCGAAGGCGCCGGTTGCGCCTTGGCGGCTGAAGCAGTGACCACCGGAGACCGTTGTTTACCTGGGGGCGGGAGCGGTGCGGGTCGCGGAGCAACCGGTTCCTGCGGAGTCGGTCGCGCAACGGTCCGGGGAGGCGCGGGTGGAGGCGCTGCTTGAGGAGTTGGTTTGGAGCGTTCCTTTACCGGCGGTTTCGGCGGCGCCGGTTTCGGCCGTTCCGGCACGATCGTCTGCGGCTGGACGGCTGGCGGAGGCGCTGCCGCCGGGGGCGCAACTTTCGCCGGTTCCGCGGGAGCCACGGGACTGCTCGACAGTGACGGTGAGACAGGAGGTTTTTGCGGCGCCGGGGGCGCCTGCGATATCGGGCGTTCCTGTACCGGCGATTTGAGGACAGGTGATTTGGGGACCGGCGACTTGGGCGGTGCCGGTTTCGGCCGTTCCGGCATGATTGTCGGCGGCTGCGGCGCGAAGACCGGCGGAGCCGCCGCGGCCGGAGGCGCGGGAGTTTCGGGTACCGCCGGCGCTACCGGCGCGCTCGACATGGACGCAGACGATGGCGAGCTTTGCGATTCAGCCAGTTTGGTCTGGGAGGCGGCGTCCACGCCGCCGAGATCTGGCGGAGGCGGTCCCTCCCACGCATATTCCTTGGACAGCCCCGGAGGAGGGCCGGAATCCGGTTTGGACGGCGCGGGCGAGCTGGCCTGGGTCCTGGCCGCATCAATTTCGTCCGCGATCCGTTGCACTCGAGGATCGAAATTCACCAGGGTCTCGGCCACCAGCGACTGGTTGAGTGCCTGGGTGGCGTCCTCCAACTGTCCCCGCTTCACCAACAGCCGGATGGACTCGAGTTCCTGCTCCTGCTTTCTCTTTTTATCCCGCGCGAGAAATTCGACTTCGGCGGAATTCAACAATTGATTGATGTCGGTGTCCGGGCCCAGGGTGACTAGTGTTTCCTTAGCCAGTTTGATCGCGTCGCTGAATTTTTCCCGGTTGATTTTTACCCGGATATCCTTGACCCGCTGTTCAATCGCCTTTCGGGTTTGCTGCTTCTTGTCCTGCAACTCCGCCTGTCCCTGCAGGCGCAGCAGTTCCTCGTTGCCGGGGAAAGTTCTCAGCGCCGCTACAGCGGCACGAACTGCGTCCTCAAAACGGTTGTCCGCGATGGCAGCCTGAATGGTTTCGCAGTTTTTGCGCAGCAGAACTTCCCGCTCCAGCTGAGTTTGCTGGGTGCGGGCAAATTCCGCGAATCGCACCAGGTCGCTGTCCCCGGGAAATTCTTCCAGCAGCTTCTCCGCGCGGGCGATTACTTCTGGATATTTTTTCGTGCTGACCAGCTTCTTGAGTTCTTCCCACTCGTGCTGCAAGCGGTCGAGCTTGCTTTGCTTTTCCTGGTCACGCTGCACCAGCTTCAGGAGCTTTTGTACGGCGGCGTCATTCGGATTGACTCGGAGAAGCCCTTCCAACAACGTGAGGGCCTCACCGAAGCGCGCCGCAGCCAGGTGGGCCCGCGCTTCGCCGAGTTTCTCGTACATTTCCTTCTCGGCGCGGTCCTTGCGGGCGCGGGCGAGCAGCTTTGTAATTTCATCCTCGCCGGCAAATTCCGCCTGCAACTGAGTCAGCAGGGCGATGGACTCGTCGAACCGTTCGTCCCCGAGCAGATTTCTGGCCTGCTCCAAATCGCGCAGCTTCCTTTGCTCGGCCTTGTCGGTACGCAGAGTTTCGATGAGACGGAGGATCTCGGGATCGCCACTATGTTGCTGTCGCAACCGGACAAGCAGCGCGAGCGACTCGTCGTAACGACGGGAGGCCAGCAGGCCACGAGCTTCGGCCAGGCTTCGCAGCTTGCCCTGTTCCGCTTCGTCTTCTTGCAGCGAGTTAAGCAGCCGGGTGATTTCTTCATCCCCGGGAAATTTTTCTTGCAGCTCCGTCAGCAATGCACTGCATTCTTCATACCGCCGCGCAGCCAGAAGTTTTCCCGCCTTCGCGATGCCCTCTCGCCTGTACTGCTTGGTTTTGTCTTCCCGGGCGGCTTCCGAAAGTTTGGCGAATTCGGGATCGCCGGGGAATTCCAGTTGCAGTGCGGCCAGCAGCGTGAGGCACTCGTCGTACTGCCGTCCGGTGAGCAGCCTTCGAGCTTCGGCCAAAGATTTCAAACGCCGCTGGTTCGCCTGATCTTCCCGGACGCTGGCCAACAACTCGGCAATCTCGCGGTCTCCGGGAAAACCCTTTTGCAGGTCGAGCAGCAGCGACGTGCATTCTTCATGGCGCCCTGCCGCCAATACGCTTTTCGCTCTTTCCAGAGTCCGCCGCTTACTTTGTTCCGCATAATCTTCGCGTGCGGTTTCGAGCAGCCTGAGAACTTCCTCCTCGCGAGGAAATTCCTCCTTCAACCCGGTCAGAATCTCGATGCACTGTTTGTAGTTCTGGACGGTCCACAGACTGCGGGCCTGCTGCAGGCTTTCCAGCAGGCGCAGACGCCGCTCCCGCTGCAATTTGTCTCTCTCGACTTGCTCCTGCAGGGCCTTGGCTGACTTGTTGGAAGGCTCGAGTTGCAACACCTTGGCCAGAGGCTCATCTGCCATCTCGGGCTGGCCCTCGGCCAGGCGCAACTTGGCGGTGTCCAGATATTCCGCGATAAGTTGGAAGCGATCCAACTCCACCTGCACCCGATGCTTCAAGTCCTGAGCGGCTTCAAAGTGCGTGTCCAGCTTTAGCGCGTTTTCTGCCTCGGCTCTCGCTTCCTGAATCTTTCCCTGGGCGAGCAGTTCATTTCCTTTTTCGACGAACTGCTGCGCCTTAGGACGGATCAGGGCGCGCTTCAGTTCAAGGTTGACCTTCTCCAACAAGCTTCTGGCTTGCGTGTTCGTGGATTCGATCTGCAGAGCCTGACGGAGAATATCTCGCGCCTGGGTATAGTTCCCTTGCTTAACCAGATCGCCGCCTTGTTCGACGAGTTTTAAAACTGTCGCCGATTGAAAACTCTTGCAGATCGGATCCAGTTCGACGAGCAGGTCCTCCATCGTCTGGTAGCGGTCGGCGGGTACCTTCTGGAAAATTCTTTCTAGAACCGCTTCCAGTTCAGGTGGGCAATCTGGGGCCACCTCATGAAGCGGCGTCGGCGCCTGCTGGCAAATCTTGTTCATCAAGGCGGCCGGAGCATCTCCGCTGAACGGCCTCTGATAGGTCAGAAGTTCGAAGAGAAGAACTCCGAAAGACCAGATATCGGAGCGTTCATCCGCATGCTCACCGTGATACTGCTCCGGAGACATGTAGGCAAATGTCCCCATCAGCATGCCGGTCTGCGTCTTTGAAGACTCGAGGACGCGGGCAATGCCGAAATCCACGACTTTTACTGTGCCATCCTTGCTCAGCATTACGTTCGCTGGCTTAATGTCACGGTGTACGATCCCACGCTTGTGGGCATAGTCAAAAGCGCGGCAGGCTTGAATTGCGTAAGTAAGCTTCAGCGAAAGAGGCAGGTCGGGCCGGCCTGAAATCAGTTGTTCGAGGCTTTCGCCCTCGATCAACTCCATCGCGATATATGGGGTTCCGGCTTCTTCCCCCATGTCGTAAATAGTTACGATGTTGGGGTGCTGCAAACCACCCGCAGACTGGGCTTCGCGATAAAACCGCTGCAGCAGATTGGGATAGTCCGCCACTCCGGCGGTAATGGTTTTCAGGGCGACGAGGCGATTGATGATGGGGTCGCGGGCGCGGTAGACGATCCCCATTCCGCCGCGGCCCAGTTCGCCGATGAGTTCGTATTTGCCGAGCTTCGCCAATTTATGAGTGACCGGCTAATTACAACGGACAGAATCCAATACTCAGCGAATCTAAGGCGATGAAAAAGCGTCCGAACCCCAGCGGGGGATCCCGGGTCCGGGTAGGATCACATATTCCCAAAACCGTGACGGTATGTCAATGAAATCAGGGAGTTTAAGCTGGTTACCTCTCCCGCCCGGCCCGGCTGGGCGCGAGCCAGGCTCGTTGCAACACGGTAACCCATTACCGCAGAGAGGGTTACGGATCAGTCCTGCGGCTTAATTCGCCGGCAGTTCAAATGGTCTGACGTCAGTCTGACGTCGAACCCTTCGTTGTCCGAAGAGAGCGGCGCGGTAATTGGCTCCTTGTTAAGATAGCCGCGTGGTGGGCAGTCGATTCAAGGAGGAGTCTTTGAACGTACCCCTGGAACAGCACTTCCCCAGGTTCACTCTCGAAGATAACGAGCACGTCTGCGTCATCGCCACCTACGTAGCTGCCGGGCGAAGCGAGGAGATCAATTTACTGCCGGACCAGCGGCACTCGTGGTTCCTCAGCTTCGCGCAGAGCTTAAGCGGCGATGTCGAGGAAGCTGTGAATGCCATTTTTTCCATGCTTCAGCATGTGCTGATGGCCCAGCGCAAGGACGATTTCGCCACGATCCAGCTCGAACCAGCCTTCAGTGCCCGCGCCCGCAGTAACGCGCTCGCGTTGGCGAAGGCGGCAAAGCTGGGGCGCTCAGAGTTGGCGGCAGAATGGCAGCGGATTTTTGCGCCGGGTTGGGAACAGCGCATCCCCGAACAGCTCCTCACTACCTACACCGGCGGCCCGGGCGACTCTCCTGCCACGGCAATCACTATCCTGGCTCCTGATCTCACCTCCGCCATTTATGGCGAGTACTGGTATCTGTTCTATGTCTACGGACGCAATTGGCAACTGGGGCAGGAGCATCGTAGCGCACCGAATGCGGACGGCAGAGTCTTCGACCAACTTGAATTGATCTTTCCGGATCGCACCCGCCTGTGGACTTTTTTTGATGTGACCCGATTGATCACGCCCTCGTTTCAGGAAAACTAACCCGGACGTACGGCATTGCCGAAAGCTATTCTTGCAAGCTGCGGCCTGGCTCCGGCCTTCCAAAGATTTCCGGTAGCGGCTGTGGAAGTAACGCAAACTACTTACTAGACATAGCCGTTTACCTACGATAACCTTTGGGCGCTCGGGGTAAGAAAGAGGTTGGCGCACTCCAGGATATCCCTCTTCTTTTTCCTGGCCGATGGGGAGCATGGTTCCAGAACTTCGTTCCATCCAGGAAAAATTCGGCTACTTGCCCGCGGAACAGCTGGAGTTGCTGGCCACGGAACTGGGCATGCCCCTGAGTCAGATCCACGCTGTCGCCAGCTTCTACCCTCACTTCCATCTGACGCCTCCGGCGCGAATTGATGTCCGGGTCTGCGCCGACATGTCATGCCACTTGCGCGGGGCCGACGAATTACGCCATCAGTTGGACCGTGCCTTCCGCGGCAGCAATCCGCAGACCCTGGCGGTCCGGGATGCATCCTGCCTCGGGCGGTGCGACCAGGCGCCGGCCTTGTGCGTGAACGAGGCAATCTACGGAAACATGGACGGCCCGCGCGCGGTTTCCATGCTGCAGGAAATCCTGACCGGCGGCCCGCTTCCGGCCGAAGGTTCAGAGATCGAACCGGTTCAGTTGGAGATGGACCCTTATAAGGGCTCGCCGGCGTACGGCGTAGTCAAGCATTTGGTGGAGACGCGGAATGTGACCGGCGTCATTGCCACTTTGAAGGCGGCCGGCCTGCGTGGCATGGGCGGCGCTGGTTTTCCCACCGGGTCGAAATGGGAGATTGTGCGCAATGCGCCCGGGGATGAGAAGTACATCGTGTGCAACGCCGATGAAAGCGAGCCCGGCACAATTAAAGACCGCTTCATCATGGAGAACATCCCTTATCTGGTGATCGAGGGCATGATTACGGCCGGCCTGGTGACGGGCGCTAAAAAAGGAATTCTCTACATCCGGCATGAATACGAGAGGCCCCGCGAAATCCTGCAAAAAGAAATTGACGCCTGTTACGCCGGGAGATTGCTGGGATCGAACATCCTGGGCAGCGATCTGACTTTCGACCTGGAGATTTTTATCAGTCCGGGCGGGTACATCTTCGGCGAGGAAAGCGCGCTGCTCGAGGCCATCGAAGGAAAGCGGGCGGAGCCGCGAAACAAGCCGCCCTTCCCCGGCACCCACGGTCTATGGCAGAAGCCGACAGCCATCAACAACGTTGAGACGTTTGCCTTCGCCACTGCGATCCTGATGCAGGGCGTGGACTGGTACAAAGCGCAGGGACGAAACGGCTCGCTGGGACTGAAGTTTGTAGGAATCAGTGGCGATGTGGTGCGGCCGGGAGTCTTCGAAGTGCCGATGGGTATCACGTATTCTGAGCTCATCTACGAATATGGGGGCGGCATTCTCGGAAACAAGCAACTGCTGGGGTTTGCGCCTTCAGGGCCGTCCTCAGGGTATCTGCCGGCTTCCATGGTCGATCTGCCTCTGGACTGGGACGCGGTGGCGGCCAAGGGCTCCATGGTAGGCTCGGGCGCAATTGTAGTGTGCGCGGAAGATCGTTGTATGGTGGACATGGCTTTGAATGCGGTACGTTTTTTCCGCAACGAATCCTGCGGCAAGTGTGTTCCCTGCCGCATGGGCTCGCAGAAACTGGTGGACATGCTGACCGCCTGGACTCACGGTAAAGCGGAGGACAACGACCTTCAGCTGCTGTCGGAACTTTCGCATGCGCTGAAGGTGACTTCGATCTGTGGTCTGGGGCAGGTCGTGCCGGTCCCAATCGTGTCCGTGCTCACGCACTTCAGGGATGTAGTGGACCAGCACGTGATCCACAAGCTATGCCCGGCAAAGGTCTGCTTCCGTGGCCGCGACGCCGCGTAACGTTTGATGGCGAGGTTGTACCGAAAAGAATTCTCCGAGGGGTGATGTGAAACCGAGACTCCTAGGCACGTCGGGGCCGCTACGTGATCAGACGTTCGCTCTCGACCAGGAATCGCTCTCCATTGGCCGCGATCCGGCCAACCAGTTGCACATTGACGACCCTGCCCTCTCGCGCCGCCACTGCATGGTCATTCGCGAGGGAGAAAAGTTCAAGGTCCGTGACCTCGACAGCCTGAACGGGACGTACGTAAATCAGACGCGAATCAAGGAGCAAGTCCTCAATCACGGAGACCAGGTTTCGCTCGGCGATACCATCCTGATTTTCCAGTTTGAAAAACCTGAGGCCATGGCCACGGTCATGATGACCAGGCCACCGGTCGCGGTGACTCCGCCTGTCCCAGGTCCATCGCCTTCGGCTCCTCCCGCGGCAGCTCCAGTTCCAGCGCCTGTACCCGCGATGGCGCCGCTTTCCCCGATGGCGCCGCTCCCTCCGGGTATTCACGTCACCATCGATGGCAGGCAGATGTCGGTCCAGCCCGGCACGACGATTTTTGATGCGGCGCGCATGAACGGGATTCCAATCCCCACCCTTTGCCACCAGCAGAACGAAAGCCCGGTGGGAGTATGCCGGGTGTGCACCGTGGATGTAGGCGCGAGGGTATATGCCGCCTCGTGCATCCGCCAGGTCGAGCCCGGCATGACGGTGAAGACAAATACAGAAGGAGTGCTGGCGGCGCGGCGTACGCTTGTGGAGTTGTTAATGGCCGATCATCCGTCGCCATGCATGCGCCAGCGCAACTCCGGAGATTGCGAACTGGAGACCCTGGCGTCGCAGACGGGAATTACCGAGCCCCGTTTCGCCAAGCGCGCCGGCCCGCGCGGTCGAGACGATTCTTCGATGGTGATCGCGGTTGACCACGATGCCTGTATCCTGTGCGACCGTTGCGTTCGCGCCTGCAATGACATTCGCCACAACATGGTGTTAGCTCGCCGTGGCAAGGGCTACCAGGCGGGAATTGCCTTCGATAACAATCTGCCCATGGGATCTTCCTCCTGCGTCTCCTGCGGAGAGTGCATGGTGTCCTGCCCCACCGGAGCGCTGACCAACCGGATCGTCGTCAGGACTGACCTGGGAGTTGGCGAGCCCTTCCGGCCCGAAGAGCTGCAACATCTGCCCGTGTTCAAGAACGTCTCCGGGACTTTCCTGCAGCTCAACCAGAAAGCTCTGGTCAAGCGGCGCTTCAAGGCTGGCGAAATCATCTGCCGCGAAGGGGACTTCGGCTCCACGGCTTTTTACATTCTCGAGGGCAAAGTAGAAATCTTCCTTGCCAGTCCCATGGCCCACGTGACCACCAAGGGCGGCAAGGGAATGATCAGCAAGCTTTCCAGCAATTTGACCAAGCGCGGCCAGGACCGCCGCAGCGAGGAAGGCAGCCGGGCTTCTATTCCCATCGATGCGCCGGTGGATCTGCCCTACGACAACCCGGTTGCCGAACTCGGGCCGGGTGAGCTCTTCGGCGAAATGACCTGCATGAATTTCTATCCGCGGTCGGCGACGGTGCGGGCCGTGACTGACTGCGTGATGGTGGAAATGCTGCGCAACGTGCTCGATATCATGTTGCGCAACAAAACCTTCCGGGCGCAGATGG
>Ga0066790_10000576_pt1 | contig 14108 bp, 11 predicted proteins | sample OrgsoiDNA2013050_FD_70963 | JGI IMG/M metagenome (GOLD analysis project Ga0066790, IMG submission 70963) | Permafrost soil microbial communities from the Arctic, to analyse light accelerated degradation of dissolved organic matter (DOM) -... | ecosystem: Environmental > Terrestrial > Soil >...
CTAACCTGCGCGGCCCGTGAGAGACCCGCGTGCCGGAAAAGCGCTGCTGGCCGCCGCGCTGTTGATCGCCGCTCTCGGGATCCGGGTGGCAGAGGTCGAGCGCTCGCCCTACCGGGCGCACAACGACGCGGCGACCTACAACGGGCTCGCAAGCGAGATCGCCAGGACCGGTGACTACGACACCGGCACCGGGCCCGGGTCGGGTGCCGGAGGGTCGCGCGGTCCGACGGCCTATTTCCCTCCGGCCTTCCCCTACCTCCTGGCCGCGGTCGACCTGCTCGACGGCCACGAAGCGGGCGGGCGTAGCGCAGTACCGCCCGAGCGCCTGGCACAAGCCGGGCTCGGCACCGTTGCCGTCGCGCTGATCGGCCTGGTCGCGCTGGAGGCATTCGGAGCGACGGTCGCGTTGGTGTCGCTGGCCTTGGGCGCGTTCTACCCGGTGCTGATCGAGCTGTCCGGGCCGCTGGTGGCCGAGAACCTGCTGATCGTGTTCGAGCTGGCCGCCGTCTGGGCCGTGCTGCGCGCCCGGCGGGCGCGGCATCCGCATCGATGGATCGCCGCGGCGGGAGGGTTCATCGGGCTGGCTACGCTGACGCACCAGAACGGCGTCCTGCTGCTGATCCCGCTCGTGCCGGGCGCCTGGACCCTGCGCCCGCGATGGTCTGCGCGCGCGCTCGCGGCGCCCGCGCTATTGGTCGCCACGGCGGGACTGACGATCGCGCCCTGGACGATCCGTAACGCGATTGAGCTGCACCGCCTGATCCCGGTCTCCGACGAGGCCGGGATCACGTTGGTGGGCACCTATAACCCAGCCTCGGCGGCCTTCAAGCCGGTTCCGTACAAGTGGCGACTGTTCTGGGGGATCCCCCAAGACGCGAAGCTGATGCACGATGCGGCACAGTTCTCGGAGCCCCAGCTGAGTGACCGGCTGCAAAGCCAGGCGCTGGGTTACATCGGCAATCATCCGCTCGCCCCGCTGGCGGTCGCGTATCACAACACCCTGCGGATGTTCGAGCTCGAGGGATCCTTCGCGTGGCACGCCTCAGCCACGGCGGTCAGCCTGCAGCACGGAGTCGCACAGGTCGGCGTGATCAGCTTCTGGATCCTGTGCGCGCTGGCGGTGCTGGGGGCGTGGACCAAGATCGCGCGTCGCGCACCACGGTGGCTATGGGCGATTCCACTGCTGTTGGCGATCAGTGTCGTGCTCGTCAACGTCGAGACGCCGCGGTTTCGCGAGCCGATCGACCCGTTCCTCATCCTGCTCGGCGGCTGCGCACTCGCGACCGCCCTGGGTCGCGTGTCTAGGCAGTTCGCCAATCCGGGGTAGTGGTGGAACGACGTGGATGGCCGGAGACGTTCAGCGCGTCGAAATGGTCGAGCGCGTGGCCTGAGCCGACCGCGACGCAAGTCAGCGGTGAGTCGGCGCGGTACACCGGCATCCCGGTCTCGGCGGCCACCATTTCGGGGAAGCCGCGAATCAGCGTGCCGCCCCCGGCGAGCAGGATCCCATCTCGGGCGATGTCGCTGGAAAGCTCGGGCGGTGTCTGCTCGAGCGTGTCGCGGATCGCCCGCAGGATCTCGCGCAGCGGACTCATGATCGCCGCTCGCACCTCCTCGCTGTGCAGCTGGATCGCGGTCGGTAGGCCAGAGATCAGATGCCGCCCGCGGACCTCGATCGTCTCCTCGGGATGGAGCACGGTCGCCGAGCCGATCGTGATCTTGATCGTTTCCGCCGTGCGCGAGCCGATCGCGAGCTGATAGGCGGTGCGCAGGTAGTGCGCGATCGCGTCGTCCATCTCGTAGCCACCGACGCGGGCCGAGCGCGAGATCACGATCGCCCCGAGCGAGATCACGGCCATCTCGCTGGTTCCGCCCCCGACGTCGACGACCATGCGACCGACGGGCTCTTCGATCGCCAGACCAGCGCCGATCGCCGCCGCGATCGGCTCCTCGATCAGGTGCACCCGCCGCGCACCGGCCGCCAGCGAGGCTTCCTCCACCGCCCGCTTCTCCACCTCGGTCACCCCGGATGGCGCGCACACGATCAGCCGCGGATGCGCCATGCGCCGATCGAGCACCTTGCGGATGAAGTAGCGCAGCATCTCCTCGGTGACGTCGAAATCGGCAATCACGCCGTGGCGCAGCGGCCGCGTGGCCGAGATCGTCGCAGGGGTGCGGCCGATCATCCGCTCGGCGTCCGCTCCGACAGCGTGCACGACGCCGGTCGCCACGTCCGACGCGACCACCGACGGCTCCGAGACCACAATTCCCCGGCCGCCCACATACACCAGCGTGTTCGCGGTACCGAGATCGATCGCCATGTCGTGAACCCCCAGATTGGGAGTGAGGTGGCGCCTTGAGTTGTCGCGACGGGAACCGTCTCTACGAAACCGGATGCAGCACAGACTGCCAAAAGCGCGCCTCCGGCGGGTCGCGGTTGGCCAGACGCGCGCCGCTGCGACGCCGCGAGTTAGCCCCCGGGCGAACTACGCCGGGAGTTCGCACCTGGGCGAACTCCCAATTGAATCTCCCCCCGGGGAAATTCAAGGTCAACGTTCTCCGGGGAGGATCTGCGGATACTGGGAGATGGGCTGACTGGCCTCGAGCGCGATCGAGATGATTCGATCCTGCTCGATCGCGTGGGCGATCGGGTATCCCTCGCCTGAGGCCGCGCGCTCGGGACGGCCGACGTAGCCGAACTGAAGCCGCTCGGGCAGCACCTGGAGCAGCCGCGGCGACATGAACCCCCGCGCGCCCATGTTTCGCGGCTCCTCCTGAACCCAGACGACCTCGCTCAGCCGTGGATAGCTCGCGACCAGCTCCAGGATCTCGGCCTGCGGGAATGGATACAGCAGCTCGACCCGGCCGATCGCGACGCGTGGATTGTCGGTTCGCTTCGCGTGCCCGATCAGGTCGTAGTAGATCTTGCCGGCGCACAGGACCAGGCGCGTGACCGGCTCGGGATCGACGCCCGGCTCGGCCAGGACGGGCCGGAAGCGTCCCTCGGCCAGGTCCTCGACCGGGCTGGCCGCCTGCTGCAGGCGAAGCAGGCTCTTGGGGGTCATGATCACGAGCGGGCGCTGCTTGGCGATCCGCGCCTGGCGGCGCAGCAGGTGGAAGTACTGCGCCGGGGTGGTGGGATTGGCGACGCGGATGTTGCCCTCCGCGGCGAGCTGGAGGAAGCGCTCGAGCCGCGCCGAGGAATGTTCTGGTCCTGAGCCCTCGTAGCCGTGGGGAAGCAGCAACGTGAGCCTCGAGGTCTGGCCCCACTTGGCCATCCCGGGCGTGATGAACTGGTCGATGGCCACCTGCGCGCCGTTGACGAAATCGCCGAATTGCGCCTCCCACAGCACCAGCGTCTCCGGGCCCTCCTGCGAGTAGCCGTACTCGAACCCCACGCAAGCCATCTCCGACAGCGGCGAGTTGTGCAGCTCCATCGGCGCCAGCGCGCCTGGGAGATGCTGCATCGAACAGTGCTCCTGTCCGGTCCTGGGGTCGTGCAACACGAGGTGACGCTGGCTGAACGTGCCTCGCTCGGTGTCCTGCCCGGTGAGCCGGATCGGGATTCCCTCGGTCAGCAACGACGCAAACGCCAACGACTCCGCGTGCGCCCACATGACCACTCCGTCGGCGCCGAACACCTCCCGGCGCTGCTCGAGTTGCTTGACCAGCTTCGGGTGGACGGTGAAGCCGTCCGGGACCGAGAGCAACTCTTCGTTGAGCAGTTGCAAGCGGTCGACCGCGACGGCGGTCTTGACCTCAGGCGAGGGGCTGCGGTCGAGCTGGTACTCGCCGGTGGCGTGCTCTACGTCCTTGGCCGCGGCAATCCGCTGCTTGAGCTTCTGGTGCTGCTCGGTCAGCTCCGACCAGACTTCGTCGGTCAGCTCGGTCGATTCGGGCTCGCTCACCACTCCCTGATCGATCAGCTGCCGGGCGAACAGCTCGCGGACCGACGGATGCTTCTTGATCACCTGGTACATCTCGGGCTGCGTGTACGCAGGCTCGTCAGCCTCGTTGTGGCCGAAGCGGCGATAGCCGATCAGGTCGATCAGCACGTCGTGCCCGAACTCCTGACGGAACGCGAACGCGAGCCGGACGGCGCAGATGCAGGCCGCAACGTCGTCGGCGTTGACATGGATGATCGGAACGTCGTAGCCCTTGGCGAGGTCGGAGGCATAGGTCGTCGAGCGCGCGTCGTCCGGGTCGGTGGTGAACCCAACCTGGTTGTTCTGAATGATGTGAATCGTGCCGCCAACCGTGTAGCCGTCGAGCGCCTGAAGGTTGAGCGTTTCTGCGACCACGCCCTGTCCGGGGAAGGCCGCGTCGCCGTGCAGGATCACCGGAATCGCCGCGTTGGTGTCCTGGTGCGCGTGAGGTCCCTGCCGCGTGGTCTGGGCGGCGCGGGTTGCCCCTGCCGCAACCGGCGCGACGAACTCGAGGTGGCTCGGGTTGGACTCCAGGCGCACGATGATCGACTCGCCACCGGGGGGCTGGTAGGAGCCCTGGGCTCCGTGGTGGTATTTCACATCACCCGTTCCGCCCTGGGGCAAGGTGGTGATCGGCTCCAGCGTCGAGGAGCCCTCGAACTCGGCGAAGATGGTGTTGTAAGGACGTCCCAGATTGTGCGCGAGCACGTTGAGACGGCCCCGGTGAGCCATCCCGATCACCACCTCGCGCGCGCCGCGCGTGGCCGACAACTGGGTCAGCTCGTCGAGCATCGGCACAGTCATGTCGAGTCCCTCGATCGAGAACTGCTTCTGGCCGAGGTAGGCCTTGTGCATGAAGCGCTCGAGCGCATCGACCTCGGTCAGGCGCTTGAGCAACGCCTTCTGCTCCGCGTTGGTCAGGGGCTTGCGGAATTGGCCGAACTCGATCGCTTCTCGGAGCCAGAGCCGCTGGCGATGGGAGGCGATGTGCTCGATCTCGTAGGCGATCGGGCCGCAATAGGTCTCGCGCAGATGCGGGAGAGCATCGGCAAGCGTCGCGCCCGGCACGTACATGCGAAGGATCCGCACGGGAATCCTGGCCATCAGATCCTGCGTCAACCCGAGCGGCTCTGGATCCAGTGCGGGATCGCCCTCCGGCTCGCGGCCCAGTGGATCGAGCCTGGCGGCCAGATGGCCGTGGGTGCGATAGGCCTTCAACAGCGAGGTCGCGGCCTGCACGGCCTGCAGAAGCTCTTCGTCGGGCTCGGCCGGGGGCCGCGCTGGGGATGGCGCCGCGGCGCGCGCCACCGCCGCGGCCGCGGCCGGGGCAGGTGGGGGCGGCAACTCGGGCAGTGCCACGCCGAGGTCCGCGAACACGCGCTCGTAGAAGTCGTCCACGCCTTGCAGATAGGCCTCGATCCGCTGCAGGAATCGCCCGGACTCGGCGCCCTGGATGATGCGGTGGTCGTAGGTCGAGGTCATCGTCATGACCTTCTCCGCCCCGACCATCGGCCCGATCTTCTCCAGTCCAACCGGGTAGGCGATCGAGCCGGTGGCGACAATCGTCCCCTGCCCTACCATCAGCCTCGGGACCGAGGCGATCGTGCCGATCCCGCCGGGGTTGGTGAGCGAGATGTTGCCGCCGGTCAGGTCGTCAGCGACGAGCGTGTTTGTCCGAGCCTTCTCCACCAGCGCGTTGTAGGCGCTGAGGAACCCGTCGAAGCTCTGGCGGCCCGCATCCCGGATCACCGGCACCATCAGCGTGCGGGTGCCGTCCTTCTTCTCCACATCGACGGCGAGCCCGAGATTCACCCCACCATCCTCGACCCGATGCGGCTTGCCGTCGATCTCGGCGAAGTGGTGGGCCATCACGGGCATCTGCTCGGTGCCGGCGCGGGCGATCGCGTAGGCGATCAGATGCGTGAACGACACGCGTTGACCGGCGTGCTTAAGCTGTCTGCGCCGTTCGTCGAGAATCGTCACGGTCAGCGTCCGGAACGAGGTCGCGGTCGGAATCGAGCGGCTCTCGTCCATGTAGCGGACAAGTGCGGCGCCGGCGCCTCTGATCGGCTTGGCTCCAGCGGCCTTGGGAGGCGCTGTGGCCGGCGCCGAGGCCGGCGCGCCGTTTCCGACGAAAGCCAACACGTCAGCCGCGGTGATGCGTCCGCCGCGCGCGCTGCCCTGGACGCCCGCGAGGTCGACGCCTTCGGCGGCGGCGAGGCGGCGAGCCACGGGTGATGCCGGGCCGCCGTTACCGGTCGGCGCCGACGCCGACGTGGCCGGACCGGCTTGGCCCCGCGCCGGGGCCGCGCCGCGGGCGCCGTCGCTCTGGGCCAGAGCAGGCACAGCGGCGGCCCCGGCCGTCATCCGCGCGATCACCTGGCCGACCGACACGGTGGCCCCCTCCTCCGCGAGGATCTCGGTGATCGTCCCGGACGCCGGAGCGGGGAGCTCCATATCGACCTTGTCGGTCGATATCTCGACCACCGTGTCGCCGTCCTTGACGGTGTCGCCAACCTTGACCGACCACTCCAGGATCGTGCCCTCGGTCACCGACTCGCCGCCGGTGGGAGCGACGATGTCGATCGCCTTGCCGGTGCTGGCCTGCACCGCGGCCACGCCTTGCGCTTCGGTGCTGGCGCCGGCGAGCGCTTCGCCCACGGTTGTGGGCGGCGATTCGCCCGACACGGGTGTCGGGGCTGATGTCGCCGACTCTCTCCCCGAGCTTGTACCGGCGGAGCCGTCAGACGCCGTACTGCCACTGCCACTGCCACTGCCACTGCCGGACGCGACGCCGGCGCCGTCGCCGGCCGCGATCTCGGCCAGCATCGCCCCCACCGCCACCGTATCGCCTTCGGCCGCGTGGATCTTGGCGATCGTTCCGGCAATCGGCGAGGGAACCTCGGCATCGATCTTGTCGGTCGAGATTTCCACGATCGTCTCGTCGACGGCGACTGCGTCACCTTCCTGCTTGTGCCACTGCAGTACGGTGCCCTCGGCTACCGAGTCGCCCATCGCGGGCATCACGACCTGGACGGTGCTGGTATCGATTGTCATCGGGCGTCCCACTCTAACGGTTACCGGCGGTACGCCGGCGGTCCGCGACCACGAACCCGACCGAGCCGGCAAACGGACCGAGGCCGCCGAGTACCGCCACCGTGACGGCAAGCCAGAACGGGATCACATGAGCCCGCGCGGCGGCGATGCAGACCAGCGACATGGCGATCCAGATCACGCCGTGGGCCAACCCGAGTATGAACGTCTGCGGCTCTGGGTTGCCGAGAATGAACGCGCAGACCAACAGCGACAGGTAAACGAACGAGTGCAGGAACGACACCGCCTCCAGGCGGCGAAACGTGATCACGCCGAGGCGAGGTTCGCTCACCGCGCTGGGGCGAGCAGCAGCTCGGCCATCCGGCGAAGCGGGGCGTCCGCTTCCCGCGGCCATCGCTCGACGCTCGCCGGCCACCAGGCGAACTCATCGTGCTCCGCTTCAGGGATGACCGCTGCCCCGTCCGCCAGCCACGCCATCCCGACGAGCAGGACCACTTGACTCGGCAAGGCGACCAGCGCCTCGACGCTCAGCCGCGCCGGCACGACCGACCACTCCTCCTGCAGCTCACGCTTGAGCGTGCAGGTCGGGTTCTCATCCACCTCCACGGAGCCGCCGGCCCCGAGCGCCCACCGCCCGGCCCATGAGGCGAGCCATCCCGCCCGCTTTCCGGCCAGCCATCGCCCGTCCGCGGCGCGCACCACACACAGGGCGGAGAGGCTCTGGACCGCATTCTGGGAGGCCAGGCGCAGCGCCCACCGTACCGGCTGAAGTTCCAGCGCCAGCCTGTCGCTCCCGGCCTGAAAGCACGCCAGCCTCGCGGCCAGTCCGTCGTGACTAGGCGAACCTCGCTCCCTGAGGGCATCGAGCGCGGCATCGGCTGCCTGGGTCTCGCTGTCTCCTGGCTCGAACGTATCGCCGCGCCAGCTGACCTGCACCTGAGAGGGCTCCCACGGACCGCGAGCGAGCAGACCGGGGACCAGCGCCACGACTACACCGTACCTGGGTCGGCGGTCGCGACTGAACCGATCCGCCACAGGGCGCGGTCGGCCCACGCGGAGGTTATGACCGTGTCAGGATCCTCGCCGCGGCGCTCGGCCAGGCGGCAGGCAAGCGCCTGGAGGCGAACCGTCAGCGGGATCTGCGCCAACTCCGCCGGCAGCCCATCGGGCTCTTCGATCGTTTCGACCGACACTCCCACGGCCCTGGCGGCTGACCCGATCGCGCTCAACAGGCCGTCCGGATCGCCGGAGGGCGCTAACAGCAGGAGGCAGTCACTCGGACGCAGTGCGACCGCCGTTCCATGCAGCAGGTACTCGCCCTCGTAACCCTCGGCGGGCAGGCGGGCCGCCTCGCGAAGCTTCAGCGCGCCCTCTCGGGCGGTCACTGCCCCCGGGCCCACTCCGGCGATCACCAACAGTCGCTCAGGGATGCGCGTCAGCGCCACGGCCGCCCCCGCCGCGGCGGCCACGCGCGCCGGCAGCGCTTGGAGATCACGCTCGCGGATCTCACTGGCGCCCAGCGCGACAGCGAGCCGCGCCAACACCACCAGCGCGGCGGTGTAGCCGACCGTATAGGTCTCCGAGCGCTCCTTGGGCACCGTTTCGATCGCCTCCGGCCAACCGGCTCCCCGGCAGGTGATCGAGACCACGCGGGCCCCCGCGGCCAGCGCCTGGGCGCGGCAGCGGGTCGCGAACGCCGTCTGCGCGGTGTGCGAGATGACGACCACGCCGTCCTGCGCCGTCAGTCGCGGCCCGAACCGCGCGAACGCCGCCGAGGAGCACCAGTGCCGCTCGCGAGCGCTCGATCGGAGCATCAACGCTCCCAGCTCGGCGGCATGCTGACTGGTGCCCGTCCCGATCAGCCAGATCCGCCGCACATCGGCCAGCTGTGCCACGGCCGGTCCGACGTCGACGCCGAGCATCCGCTCCAGCTCCAGCGCCTGGGCCTCGATCGTGGTGTGCAGCGCAGACCGGATGCCGGCGAGCATATCGCCGCTCTGGCAGCCTTGGGCGATGTCCACGATCGCCGTCCTGGGCCCCGGCGGAGTCGGCGGCTTTCTCGCCGCGACGCTCACCCGCTCCGGAGAGCAGGTGGTCGTGGTGGCGCGGGACGCGACGGCGCGGGTAATCGCGAGCTCTGGAATCACGGTCCACAGCGTCCGCATGGGCGAGTTCACCGCGCACCCGGGGACGACCACATTGCTCAACACGGAGGTCGATTTCCTGCTCATCGCGACCAAGGCGAACGCGCTCGAGGGGGCGCTGGGGCGGATCGAGTCGGATCCCGATCTCGTCGTACCGCTGCTCAACGGCCTCGACCACATGGACCGGCTGCGGCGGCGCTTCGGCGCCGGGAGAGTAGCGGCGGGAGTGATCAGAATCGAGTCCGATCGGCCCGCTCCCGGGCAAATATGGCAAACCAGCCCAGCCTTCCTGGTGGACCTGGCGACAGATGATCCGACGCTTCGGAGCGCAGTGCAGAGGCTGGCCGCGACGCTGCAAAACGCCGGTTTCGAGGTGCGGATCGGGTCCAGTGAGGCGCAGATCCTGTGGTCAAAGCTCGTCCGTCTGAACGCGCTCGCATGCACGACCAGCGCTGCCGACCGGCCGATCGGATTGATCCGCCGTGATCCACAATGGCGCGCAACGCTCGCACGGTGCATCGCCGAAACGGCTGCCGTGGCCAACGCCGACGGCGCACGGATCGACCCGGCGCAGACGCTGGCCGAGCTTGATGACGCACATGCCGAGCTCGGATCCTCGATGCAGCGCGATCTCGCGGCCGGCCGAGAGCCAGAACTGGATGCGATCGCCGGCGCGGTGCTGCGAGCCGCCGCCAGGCATGGCCTGAGTTGCCCGACCGTCGAGCAGCTGCGCATCCAGGTGGCAGCGCGCGTCAGGGTGCCGCCCCCGCGGAAGATCCCGCCGCCACACGAGCTGGGCACGCCCCAGGCGTGAGCGCCAGCCGCTACAGCGGCGGGCGAACCGGCGGCGCTGGGCCGGGAGCGTAGACGGGCTCGGCAGTCTCGTCCGAGGCCACCGCGCGCAGGACCTCCTCCTGTTCCTCGACCGCACCCTCGTCGTGCTCGCCGTCACAGAGAATCCTGAAGTTGCCGGTTTCGCGGCCGTCGGACTGCAGCACGATGCCGGGGAGGATCTCCTCCCCTTCCTCGAGCCCCAGCCGATCAATGTCGAACTGAGCCATCCCGATCCCCCAGCTGTGGTGCTCGGGATTCTCGCGGTCGTGGGCCGCCAAGCCCTCCGCGAAGCGCTGCAGAAGCTTGCCCATGATGCTGCTCTCGGCCATTTGAGGACCCCTCCCGTTCAGCTTCGTTCGATCAGCTCGACCCGGTAGCCATCCGGATCGCGAACGAAGCACAGCCGCGAGCCGCCGTCCGACACCGTATAGGGTGCGCGCTCAGGCTCGATCCCCTGCTCGCCCAGCCGTTGCAGCGCCTGATCGAGGTCGGGGGTGGTGATCGCGATGTGCCCGTAGCCGGTGCCGATCTCATAGGGCTCTGTGCGGCCGATGTTGTAGGTCAACTCGAGTCGGGGACTCGCGCCGTCGTCGGGAAGCCCCATGAACACATTGATCGCCTCATCGCGAATCGGATGGCGCGCGCGCTCCTCAAAGCCCAGTGCGGTGTAGAACTCGACCGAGCGATCGATGTCGAGGATCCGATAACAGGTGTGAATCAGGCTCATGTCAGACTGAAAGCCTACCCCGATACGCTCTGGACATGATCGTAGAACGTTCCATGAGCGACGGGTGGCTGTCGAACACCTACGTGGTGGCCGACGAGCTTGCCGGTCACGCAGTGATGATCGACGCGGGCGGACCGGTGGATCCGCTGCTGGAATTTCTTGACCGCGGGCAGTTCAGTCTCAGCCATGTATTGCTCACTCACCACCACCACGACCACGTCGCCGAGCTCGACGCGGTGATCGCGCGCTACCCGGGGCTGCCGGTACTGATCCACCCGCTCGAGCGCGAGCTGGTACCCGGCGCGACCGGCGTGATGACGCCGGGTGAGGTGATCGAATCCGGCGCCTTGAGGATCGTGCCGCTGCACACGCCGGGGCACACCGCCGGGATGCTCTCGCTCCTGGTCAACGACACCGACGTGTTCACCGGCGACACGCTGTTCAAGGGTTCGGTGGGCGGCGTCCGCGCACCTGGACACACCTCCTACGAGGACCTCAAGACCTCGATCATGGTGAAGCTGCTGGAGTTGGACCCCGACACTCGGATCCATCCCGGGCACACGGACCCGACGACCGTGGCGCAGGAGCTTGAGCACAACGCGTTCGTGCGGATCTGGCGTGGACTGGACGCCGAGGGCGCGCAGCCCTGTACCGCGCTCGGCGAGCCCGCGACGCTGATTCTGCTCGGCGCCGACTACGACGGCGGCCACAAGGCGTGGGTGCGCTGGCCCGACGGCTCGGACGACATCGTCCCCGGCTCCCAGGTGCAGACAGGCCCCACGTAAACTCGGATAGCAGTGGCGAACGACAAGATCCCCACCTCACGCGTGGGGCGAACCGCAAAGATCGGGGGACTTGCGGCCGGACAGGCAATCCGCCAGGCGGGAACCCGGGCGGCCAATGTGGGCCGTTCCAAGGATGGGCGCGAGGCGGCGCTCGAACGTCGTCACATCGAGGCGGCCGAGCAGATCGTCGCGGCGCTCGGGACGATGAAGGGTGTGGCGATGAAGGTCGGCCAGGTGATGTCGTTCCTCGACGTCGGCCTGGTACCCGAGGAGTACCGCGAGGAGTTCCAGCGCAAGCTCGCCGCGCTGCGCGATGCCGCGCCGACGGTCACCTTCAAGGACATGCGCAAGGTGATCGAGCAGGAGCTCGACGATTCGATCGGGCAGATCTTCGAAGAATTCGATCAGGAGCCGATCGCAGCGGCTTCGATCGGACAGGTGTACCGGGCGAGGCTCAAGGACGGGCGTCTGGTCGCCGTCAAGGCACAGTACCCCGGCGTCGCCGCCGCGGTCCGCGCCGACATGCAGAACCTGGGGCTGATCCTGCGCCTGGCCAAGCGGATCGCGCCGGGGATGGATCCGCAGGCGATCGGCCAGGAGATTCGCTCACGGATCCAGGAGGAGCTCGACTACGAGCTTGAGGCCCAGAATCAGCGCACGCTGGCGCGAATCTTCCGCGGCCACCCGTTCATCGTGATCCCGGAGGTCGTCACGTCGCTCTCGCGAGAGCGACTGCTGATCACCGAATACGTTGAGGGAACGGGCTTTGAGGCGCTCAAGCACTACCCGCAGGAGCAGCGCGACCGAATCGGGGAGATCCTGTTCAGGTTCTATTTCGGCTGCCTCTACCGGCACGGCCAGTTCTCCGGCGACCCCCACCCCGGCAACTCGATGCTGCTCGGCGACGGCCGGATGGCGTTCTTTGACTTCGGGCTGTTCAAGCGCATGCCGCCCGGGACAGTCGAGCTCGAGATGAAGGTCGCCCGCGCGATCATCGTCGGGGACACGGACACGATCATGCGGCTGGGCACCGAGACCGGGTTCTTTCCCCAGCCCGACAAGTTCAATCCCGATCGGGTGCTCGCGCACTTCAGGGCGGCGACCTCGTGGTACACCGTCGATCGCGAGGTGGAGCTGACCCCCGACTACGCAACCCAAGTGCTGATCGATATGAGCGATCCGCGCTCGGAGTACTTCGGCCAGCTGCGCCGGGAGTCCGCTCCGCCCGATCACCTCTTCGGGCGCCGAATGGAGGTGTTGACGCTCGCGGTGATCTCGCAGCTTCACTCGCGCGGCAACTTTCACCGGATCGCCCGCGAGTGGTTCTACCAGGATCCCCCCGCCACCGAGCTCGGCCGCCAGGAGGCCGAGTTCTACGCGCAGGCTGCGGTGTAGCCAAGAAGAATATTAATAATTAACTTTTTGGTGGCGAGAGGCGCCGATCCTGAACCACGCCGGGCGATTCGACGTTCAGACCCGCTGGACCTGGATCAGGCTGGTCGTGCCGGGCTTGCCGCTGGGCAGGCCCGCCGTGATCCCGACCCGCGCGCCCGACTTCACCCAGCCAAGTTCGACCACCCGTCGGGCCGCATCGGCGATCAGCGCCTCGGTGATCTCATGGCGGCGCATCGAGGCGGCCTGCACGCCCCACATCAGGCTGCAGCGGCGCACCGTTTCGCGTCCTGGAGACAGCGCGTAGATCGGGACCTGTGGGCGGTGGGCTGAGATCAGCCGCGCCGAGCGGCCCGACAGAGTCGGGACCACGAGCGCCGCCAGGTGCAGATCGCGAGCCGCCGCGCAGGCGCTGTAGGCGACGGTGTACGCCGGGTCCCGGGCGTCGCGCCTGACTCGGCCCTCGTTCCAATCGACGTAGGGCAGCACGTGCTCGGTGCGCTCGGCGATCGATGCCATCATCGCCACCGACTCGACCGGATAGGCGCCGACCGCGGTCTCCTGCGAGAGCATCACGGCGTCCGTGCCGTCGAGAATCGCGTTGGCCACATCGGCCACCTCAGCGCGCGTCGGCCGCGAGGAGGAGACCATCGAGTCGAGCATCTGGGTGGCGGTGATCGAGGGGCGGGCGAGCCGACCCGCGATCCGCAGCAACTGCTTCTGAACGATCGGGACGTCCTGTATCGGCAGCTCGATCCCCAGATCTCCTCGAGCGACCATCACGCAATCCGCCGAGCGAATGATCTCCTCGGCCGAATCGACCGCTTGGGGCTTCTCGATCTTCGCGATCAGCGGCAGTCGCGTGTGCCGGCGAACCGTGGTCACATCCTCGGGGCTGCGCACGAACGACAGGGCGACGAGGTCGACGCCGATCGACTCGCCGAACCGCAGCAGCTCGAGGTCCTGCACCGGGACCGCGGGCAGACCGCGAGTCGATCCGGGAATGTTGAGGCCCTGCCGCGAGACCACCATGCCCCCCACCTCGACGGTGGTTTCGATCTCGCCGTCGGCGGCGCGGACCACCTCGACCCGCAGCCGGATCGCTCCGTCGGCGAGATACATCACGTCCTCGCGCTCCACGGCGCCCGCCAGCCCCGCCCACGTCACGGCCATGCGCTGCGCGTTGCCCACCTCGCCGGCGCCGCAGATCAGCACCAGCTTGTCGCCCCGCTTGAGCTCGGCGATG
>Ga0066790_10000579_pt1 | contig 14100 bp, 11 predicted proteins | sample OrgsoiDNA2013050_FD_70963 | JGI IMG/M metagenome (GOLD analysis project Ga0066790, IMG submission 70963) | Permafrost soil microbial communities from the Arctic, to analyse light accelerated degradation of dissolved organic matter (DOM) -... | ecosystem: Environmental > Terrestrial > Soil >...
AGCCAAAAAAAACAACCATATGCATTCAATAAACTGAACCGGGAAAAACCTGATTTTATTTATGAAATATATATAGCCTGTTTCCGAATACTTGTCACCATAACATATTCCCCACCTACTCGGCCTGCCATGACAACAACCAGTGGTGAGACAACCAATTCGTCCAAACGCCTGATATAAGAGCATACCTATAACCAATATATCAAGGTTGACTAAAATGGGTGCATTCACTATAGTAAGAAAACCGAGCGTGAAACCCAAGGCAACAATTTGAAAGTGATAAACTCCTTTTTTTGCCCAGTTTAATATGGGGTAATTTTCTCCAAAAATTTTGGTGATTTTGAAAAGAAAAAATGACAAGATCGCTACAATCACCATTACTCCACTTATTATCGGCAGGGATATATGTTTTACGAAAGCTATGATCAGAACAACTAAAGTTCCGGTTATTACTCCCGAGTATACCCAGAATTGATAAGAATTCCATGTCTTTCCCAAAAAAACAATTTTAGGATCTGCTATTTTATCCAGGTAACCATTGCTTATTTTTTGAATTGAACTCAATATATTTTTTGCTTTGTATGTCATTCAAAAATTTTTAACCTAGCAAATGTTCGCATTCACTGTATTCAATCTCTGCAATATTTTTTCCTGATCGAATGCCAATAAAGAGGGTATTTTCGGATTTTGAATACGCAGATAAAAAAGGCCCGCACCACTTAAACCCTGCATGAGACTGGACGCATTGTTGCCAAATACATCAAATGGCCACCGATTCTGCTGACTATATAATGCGATGCCTGCGGATGCTACGTCAAAAGCAAGTTCGTTACCCCTTGAAAATTCTTTTCCCATTGCTTCGTACCCGCTTAACAATATGTCAGCATTACCACTTAGACCGTGGCAAAGACAAAAGTTTATTTGTTCGCCTTTAAGCATTTCAGTTGTCCAGTCGCCTGTAATATTTAATGCTGTTAAAGCTTCGGATTTATACTTATCATCCTTGAGAATTTTGTACGCCAGAATACGAGTAAGAGAAATTCCAGCCGCACCATGGCACCATGAAATGGGGAATTTCAAAGTGTTTGTATCTATTTTTTTTGATGACTTCACGCCCCTGAAATCAGGCCAATTATTTTTTTTCTTGTTGTACCAATGATATTCATAATTCATGGCAGATTCTGCAATTTTCCTGAAATTCAAATCCCCTGTCGCATCGAACAGCTTGATAAGTGCGCATGCAATTCCCGATGCTCCATGAGAATATCCCAAGAGGTTCTGTTGCTTTGGAAAACTTGGTGATTTCCAGGAGCAATAATTTTCATGACAAGTAGTTTTTTCCGTCAATTCGTCGCCTAACTTTTTTGCAAATGTCAACAGGTTATCATCATCAATGAGGTCCTTAAGAATTAACAGCGCATTGATCGCTCCGGCATTGCCAGCAATTTGATCTAGAAATTTCATTTGCCTTGTTTGCAAGAGGGCAGTATTCAGTGTTTGTGAAGCACTTTTTATAAGTTGTTCTTCTCCTAAAAGTTTTCCAATGTATGCAGAAGCAAAGGCTACGCCGATTAAACCGTTAAATAAGCCCAGACTCAAATCAGCTGGGATTTGATCTATTGTAGAAAGGCTTTGTCGTATAGCCCCAAGGGAAAGCGATCGCATGGAGGAATCGCCGGTTGCAGAATACAGTTCCGCAAGAAATAAAGCAACCCCACTCGTGCCGGAATACAAATCGGGACCTAATGCGTTATATGTTAAATTTAGCGATTCTTCGTTTTCATATGACGTTTTTTTGGGGGTAAGATCCATCCAGTTGCAACGGTCTTTATACCAATAGGCTTTCGAAGACAATAGCGCACCAATATTAAAAGCCGTCTGTATTAGAGTTTGACTATCGGGTTTGGAATGCTGTTCTTCTTTTTTTTGAACACTATGAATTTTGGAAAATTTATCAGAAAGGAAATAATATATGTCACTGGAACCTGGATTCAGATAAGGTCTTTCCAGGCTTATTTGTTTTTCTTCGAAGTGTTGTTGCACAATATTTAATCGTTTATCTATTGTTTTTTTATTTTGATAGTGGGCATTGACAATGGCCTCTGAAAGGATTTGGCATCTGTGAACTCCAAAACTTGTGCCTTGGTCAGGATTTTCCGCCAGGCCAAGCCCCCAGGCAAGGGGCTTGGTAAAAACGGGTGTTTCATTTTTCAGATATGGTAAAATTACTGAGTGAATATTTTCAACCTGATTACTTAGTAGTTCATAATCTTTTTTGTAACAATATAATACGGCAGAATCGCATCGATTGAATTGATCTGGCGAATCAAGGATTTTAAATCTGAATGGTAAACCGGCATTGTTTAATGTTGTCGTTATTGCAGACATTAAGGGGACCGCTCCGTGTGAACTGAGATTCCAATAAAACCTTATTATTGAACAATCATCAATCAGTTGAAGGTCAGTATTCCCAAAAGCCATAAAAAATCCAGGAGAAAGATAATAATGTTCTTTAGGCATGCATTGAAAACCATTAGTACCCGGGTTCCGCTGCGGGGAAACATATTCAGTATCATTTAAAACAAGTTTCAATCCGTTTTTAACCACGGTTACTTTGTCAGATTCGCTGGAAATAATTGACCATCCATCATCAATATAGCCCTCTCCTTTATTAGAGGCTGACAATTGCTTTAAGTAATATGCTTTTGAAGTAGGCAAATTTATTCTGGTTGCCATCGTTTTGGTGCTGGTAATATAACCTTTGCAATAAAAATTGGCGTACAGGTTTTGACTTAAAGAGTTTACCAGATGGGCTCTTGTTAAGTCTTCGGGCAAAATTCTTCTCAAATTGCGCGGAATTAGAATAATTGTCTCATTTAACCAGGAGTAAGAAAAAAAATTATGGATTTTTATTCCTGACAAAATTGTCTCAATAATTTTTATATAGTTGTAATTCGTCATTGGGGGAATTTGAAATGGAAAGCCCGAGTAGCTGAATGCAAGCTTCAAATGGCCGTTGTAGGATATTGGAGCTTAGTTGAAGCAAAAAAATGACTTTCGTGGAAATATTAGATTCAATTTGTGATTGTTCATACGCACTTTGGACCAGCCTGACGGCGGCGAAACAGGTTGAACGAAGGAGCAATTCGGGCAAATCATTATTGTCAATTTTACTATAATCCGTGTATGCTTTCCAAAATGACCGGATTGAAGGTTGTAGTTTTTTCAAAGGAAACCGTGCGAAGTCCAGAAATTCATCAGGTGAATGCTGCATGGAGATAGGAATTGAGCTAAGCCAGATAATCAGATATTCACTAAAAGTTGATCCGATGTCCCAGCAGGGATCCCCTATTCTTGCTAATTCCCAGTCGACTAAAAGTAATTTGAATTCGTGTTTTGATCCAATCTCAGGGCAGACCAGGCAATTGACAAACTTTACATCACCATGAATCAGCGTAGTTGATTTCCATTGTTGACTTAATTTTTCAAATGAATGGCTCAGTTCTGCTGATTGTTGGATAATGCGAATGAGTTCCAGATTTGATTGGCTCGAATTTAAATAAAGCCCTTGCTCAGGATGGGCAATAAAAAAAATCCAGGGCAGAATTGCTGAATTTCCAATAGATTCTTCAATGAATATTTTTTTGGATGCGGATACCTGGTGAAATATTCCAAGAACCTTTCCTAGTTTACCTGAAAGGATCGGGGAAAAACGTGCTTTCTTCATATAATACTCGGCCAAATTAACCGAGTCAGTTATTGTCTCGAGCAGGAGTACTTTTTCTATCGGATCAAACGCATAATAACGAGGCAAACAATCATAAACGTTGGTATCCTTAAAGATTATTTCAAACAACTTGTACACTTCGGCTTCATGGCCGATTGATGCAAGACTTTTATCCTCATTTTTTCCTTCTCTGATATCTTGCTTCAGGAAATAATTGGCGCCGCTACCGCTGGCAATTTTCAAATTGCAATTACGAAGTGAGGCATTTTCTATTGAAAAATTCTTGTCAACAATATGTTCATTTTTAATGAAGCCTTTCTTCATCAAATAAGCAAGTATATCCTCGTATTCTTGGAGCATCTACACCCGTTGGAGGTTCGCATGGTCGTCAGCACAACGACCTTTATTAATCAAACTTGCAAAAAGTTAATCATACTCTCTTGCATCCGCATCCCGTTGGAGGGGGGTGCGTGCAGAATGGATCCGGTGTACCGCTGTTAGATATACAACCACGGTAGAAATCGGTCACGCCATTGCCGCCGCCTGACATTGCGGCTAGTACGGAGTTTATTGTGGTTCCAGTGTTTCCGTTGGCAGAAAGGGCAGATTGAATGTTACCCTTAAGGAAATCACCTGATAAACTGGAGGTCGTTGTCAATTGCACTTTCTGGTCTCCAGGTATCCAAAGCGCAATACGATCGGACGGAAAACGTTTGACGCCAAGAATTTTATCTTTTGGAATTTGAAAATATTGATTTAATTGGAGTGAAGTATACAGCCTGACAAACTTTTCATTGGTGTCCTTTCCCAAAAAAATACCGAAAACAACATTCACATCAGGATTATTCGGATCCGGCATCAACTGGCTGATGAGGTCATCATCGGTTAGGCTTTTCCAGTCGTTTAAATTTTTTTCAGGCATATTAAAGTTTTTTAATTGTTAAGAGAAACAAACTTTTGTTTACCAAGCAAAACCTAAGGGCGCAGAAAAAAATAAAAAAACTGTTCATTTTCAGTATAGGGAAAGATCTACTGGAAAGTTACTGTTTTTGGTAAAATTAAAATAATTTATTATTTCCCGGTCTTCGGGTCTAAACATTGAAGTAATTAAAGATATTCTTTCATTTACCGATTGCAATCCCAATCGCAGTCAAGACCGTGGCCGTGGTGAAGAGCCTTGTAATATCCTTTTGGATGCTTCCTATATGGCCTATGTCAAATAGCCAGTACTTGTATGAATCCGGGTCAGTTTCGTCTGGACGAGGTATTCGTAAAAAAGTCGAGGACTCCCACCCGCCGTCAGGTTGTTGCGATGACAGAAGATATGAGATTAAGGAATGGGCAACGTCTGATCCCTTTAAATTTGAGGCTAAAAGGATCCGAAGATTTAAAGCGGCAATAAACGGAGAAAAAAGAGAAATTTCAACTCGGGATTCTGCCCATGACGCAGCTCGCTGACATTTTTCAAAGTCTGTATCAATTCCGGTTTTGGAGAGAGCCTCAACTGCCAAAGCAGTCGTATATTCTGGATTTACGTACCAATACGCGCTCCAGCTTCCATCATTATGCTGATTTTGCCTGATAAACTCCAAAGCAGCTTTTTGCTTTGGATGATTCAGCAAAGAAAATGCGGCACTCACACAAATGTGAGGCATACACCAACCTGTAAAAGACATTTTTTTGCTTACTAACATTCTGTATAATTTCAATTTTACGGAGTTGACGTAAGTAGCGACACCACCGCTTTGATGTATGTGTTTCTCGAGAAATGTGTAAGCACCCTTCAATTGCTTTGTGGAATTAGAGTAACCGAGGGATTGAGCCAGCCTTAGAATCCAAAGTGTAGAATCGGCATCTGGCGGAACAAATTGGTTGTATCCCCAGCCAATCCTTACAACTTGCCTTTTTAGCAGCTCGGTCAATGCGTTATTTGCAACTATATGTCCTTTTGTTTCTCCAAACAGAGCAAGAGAATTTCCAACATATCCGGTAACCCATTCATCACTTCGTCCTGCCACTGTCTGAAAATCCGCCCATAGGCCGTCCTGTTTTCTGTTTTTAATAAGAAATTGTATCGCATCATTTTTCGCTGAAATCAGTTTTTTATTTGTATGAAGTGTAAACGTCATATGCCAGACCGCCGATTTTTTTTATTATATGTTTATTTGCGTCATTTTCAAAGGAGAGCTTGGCAACAAGCGTTTAATCTTGTCATTCTCTTCTCCCGGTTATAATTCCTCAAATCATCAATTAATTTCAGAGTAGATTTCAAAATATTATTACTTCTTTTGCTTGGGTTGAAGTAAACCTTCAATGATCAGCCAATCAGCAAACCGATCAATCCACGCGTCAGTGGATATTCCGAGCAACGTGGCCACCTTATTCCGAGGCAAACTGACCACCCAGAGTTACTCTTGTTATTTCATCAAAAAAGTTACTTTTATTTCGGTTGATTTTTGTTGAAGATTTAGTTTTCTTTTTCTTCCGTTTCCGATTGGAAGTTAATTCTTTTTTTACGCATGGAGTCTCCTTTAAGTTCCAGACGGTGTGCGTCATGGATGATCCGGTCCCAGATTGCGTCTGCTATGGTTTGCTCTCCGATCACTTCATACCATTTGTTCACAGGCGCCTGAGAGGTAAACAACGTCGATCTCTTGCCGTGCCTGTCTTCAGTAATGGAATAACGGTGGTCAATATGCCCCGGAATGCAGTGATCGTTGAGGTAAACACTGCAGCGCCCGCAATGGGAAAGACTGCTTTCTAAGAATACAGATGCCTTTATATAACATGTTGAAAAAGACTGCTGATTGAAGTGTACTTGAATAGATGTATGCTGGTGAAAATAAAATGATTATGAAACTATACTAATGGTTTACCCTTAGTCGGGAAAATATTTGTCAATAGATGCAGCGAAAATTCATCATTGAAGTGTTTTCACTTACAAAAAAATAAAAAGGCGCCTTTTGCCTGATTCGAATAGCAATTGATTTACCTTAGTTACATGGGTTTTTGGTCCTCCGTTTCGCATTTTGTAAAGGCGGTTGTCCGCGTGGTTGTCCGTGTAGTCATTACGGTCGTTCATACATTTGTTCCCAATGTGCTTGATTTCCTTTTTGGATTTCTTGCCTGGCCGCAAAAAAAAATGCGGATCCAGATATTCGTGTTAAAGGATTCCAGTACAGGTAAACCGGTATATTCCGGCGGTAATATGCAGGCGTCGATTCAATATGCAATAGACACGTTTAAAAGTCAGTTTAATGTTAAGGTTATTTCGTATTCCGTGGATTGGGTGATCCAATTGACAGATACACCACCAGCTGATGCACTAACTCCTGGTTGCGGAGGTCCGTTATTCGAACAAGAATTTGGAGATGCGGGAGAATATTATTCCAGCCATATTGCAGGATGGAATGCTATTCCAATATCCCTTACTTACCCAATAAGTGTTTTTGTCGTCCGGGAAGTTATTGGTAAGATTGGTTGCTCGTTAGGACCATTAACGGATTATGTAGTTATAAGTCCGGAAGGCATAGACAGTATCAATACGATGGCCCACGAAATAGGTCATTGTTGTAGCCTATGGCACTCCGGGACTAAAAGCAATCTAATGTGGCGAAACGATGATCGGGGATCAGGATCAAAATGGTTTCAACGAAACCTGCTTCGAAGCAGTCGCCATGTAAACTACTATTGATTTGATCTGATATCTTCCTGACAAATAATAAGTAAATGAGGCCCAAAAGTTAATTACTTTCCATTTCATTTTAACATTCAAAAATATCCATATCAGGCACGTATCTGCTTAGTGCTTTGCTCCCAAAATTCAAAGTCAATTCATATTAGCGGGACGAATTCCGCATTCCCCCACTAAACGCCTATCAGTTAAGAGATTATCCGTTATTGAATATTTATTTTATCGCGGGAAAACGAATTGTTTCCGGGAATCCTTCTTTTAGCTTGTTACAGGTGGCCGGATGTACAGGCCAATATTTTTCTAATTTATTTCGATTCGGTTTTTAGGGAGGAGGTCATACTAAGGCACCCCTCTTATAAACAAGCAATCTTTTAGTAACAGTCTGTGATTGTTATATTAGAAAAGCAGGAATAAGCGAACGAAAAACAATTTTCAGAAAGTGAAAGTATGCGGGAGAAAGCGTTAAAATTAAATCACATGATAAAAATTAAAACCTTGTAAATAATTTATTTGCAAGGTTTTAAGAGTGCCCGGGACTGGATTCTTTAGCTATTGATAATTAATTTATTATTTTATTTATGGGATGATTTTGGGAATGCAGTCATATTAATAATCAACTCGTTATAGCTATTGGAACTTTTAGTGAAATTTATTTTCGACAGCTACATATGCTCAGAAAGATTACAATATTTGGAAAATCTCCTGGGAGATGATACTTTTTATCAATCCAATTAAATCAATGGAAGCTAAAAATATCATTGATTTCATCGTAGTCAGCGTATTCATGATGCTCTTAGCTAAACTATCGATTAAATCAAATTGAGCCTTATGTGTAAATTCTTCGTGAAAATATTTTGCCATCAAAATTCTTCCTGTTTGCGCATTCAAAAAGTTGATATGAATGCGTATATAATTATCCATGAGTTGGATTGTTCCGGTGAGGATAAAATTGGCGCCAATCATTTTGCCGGCATCCAGGATATTTTCTTCAATCTTTGACTTCAAGTCCCGGGAATAGTAGCCGATCAAACTGATTTTACTAAACCGGGAAAATTCAGCCAGTAAATGTTCACCCAGTTCCGATGAAAATTCATGTAATTCTCTATTGTCCGGTGTTGCCCCGAAGGGAAATATGGCGACAATTGGATTATCGGACGCTTCATTTGAAACCGGAAAATCTGCTTGGACTACTAAACGTTTTTTGTCTTCGGGCCTACAAAAATGGGGGATATAAGAGCCTTTAGAAATATGAATGATGATCGGATCATTGATCCCAATTGTAAAATAATATTCGCTCAATGCTCTCCTCAGTCTGCCTGCGTGTATCCGGACTATCGCATCTTCATGTGGATTAAAATCATGAGGGCGTTTAAGCACATTTACGGCTATACTGTATTCCTTAATTTGTTGTTCCCGATTATGAATGGCCTCTGTGATTATAAATTCAAGAAATTTGGAAAGGATTTGGGAATTGATAAATGAAGGATGTGCCAATATGCGCTTTGACTGCAGAATTATTTCTTCAGTTGAAAAAGAACCTGAAATCTCCGTATTGTATACTGGCTTATTTGACATTTGTCAGTTGTTAATGCAAACTTATATTCTGTGGCCGGATTATTTTGTAACATATCTGATCATAAACTTGTAGCAGTTTGTGTTACATATTATCACTTAGAAAGCAGATCCTCTCCCGTTCAAATCTGGTGCTGAATAGCGGCTAAGTGATGTAGGAAAATATTTTAATGCAAGACTAAGGAGATTTTGACGTAAATTGAATAGGCTTTTACCTCCTTAACAATCCTGTCATGAAAAGCATTCTGCTCACAGATGAATGCAGCATCATACGCTCAGGGATAAAATCCCTGATAAAAGATATTTGCCTGCAGGTTAAGATAGACGAAGCTGGTAATGAATATGAAATTGCGCGGTTTCTAAAAGCCCGTCGTTACGATTTGATTATATTGGATATCGATATTCCCGAAATTGATTTTGCAAATCTTATGAACTGGATTCGGATATCATATCCTGATTCCAGGATGCTGATATTTTCTATGTATCCGGAGGAGATTTATGGAGTGCGCTGCATGCAAATGGGCGCCAAAGGCTATTTGCGAAAAACAGCATCCATCGATGAAATTAAATTGGCAATCCGAAATGTTTTAGATGGAAGGAAATATATTAGTTCCGGTCTCGGCGAGTTGATACTAAATATAGATTCAAAACACAAAGCGGATAATCCTTTCAGCAGGCTTTCTGTAAGAGAACTGGAAATCGTTAAACATTTAAACGAGGGAAAGTCACTCCCTGGAATCTGCGATATTTTAAAAATCCAATATTCCACCGCCAATACTTATAAGCGCAGAATATTTGACAAGCTCAATGTTCATACGTTGTATTCTCTCTCTCAATTGATGAGGTCTTTCCACATGTAAGTGCCTGCTGTATTTTACCGTTATTAACCTATTTATTTTGGATACCGGCTGACGGTCTGCTTATTATTGCCATCGGCCATACGAAAGTTTACCCTTGGTGTTATGCCATGTCGAGTCCACTCAGTCATATTATTAGCCAACTTCCCGAACATGGGGAAACGATCAGGATATTATATCTCGTAGACGAGGATTTCAGAACCCTGTGTGAGGATTACTATACCAGTAAAATGCATATGGAGAAATACAAAGATGAAATGATAGCAAACCGGCATAGGGAACTGGAATATCGACAGCTGACTTCTTCGTTGGAAAATGAGATTATCGAATACATAACGAACAGAGAATAGGGTTAACACGATACATGATGTTTTAACGGTTATTAACCCCATCAATTTGGCTAGGTTATGATATTAGTTCTACTAATAATAAGCCCGCGAAACATTTACTCAATATAAAACCAAAATTATGACATCCAAACTTCTCCTGGTTGTTGCCGTTTTCGGCTTGATCCGACCGGCTCTCGGGCAGGATTCCACGAAGCGAAGCGGTCTGGAAATTTATGGCTTCGCTGAGCTGGATGCGGGCTATGATTTTAATCAGATCAATCCGGCCTGGTCTGATGCCCTCCGTGTGACCAAACTGCCTACTTACGCCAATCAGTACGCTCCCGATGGAAACGTATTTTTTGGTGTACGTCAAACAAGATTCGGCGTGAAGGGATATACACCAACGCCGGCCGGCGAGTTGAAAGCGGTATTTGAATTTGATATGTTTGGAGTGGGCACAGACGAAGGGCAGACTACGATACGTCTCCGCCATGCTTACGGTGAAGTCGGGAGGATACTCGCAGGACAAACCAATTCAACTTTTATGGATGCAGATGTCTTCCCCAACATTATGGAATACTGGGGTCCCACCGGAATGGTATTCTTCCGCAACCTGCAAATCAGGTACGCTGCGATGACCGGGGATAATGAATTGTATATCTCGCTGGAAAAACCAGGCGTGAGTGCTGATCAGGGCACATTGGAAAGCCGTATCGAAATCGATAGTGTGAAAGCTCATTATCCTTTACCGGATATGTCGGCACATTTCAAGAAAAGCGGCGATTGGGGACATGTACAGCTTGCGGGCATATTGCGAAACATTCAATGGTCTGATATTCATACCACGGGTGTATACGATCTCACGGGAAACACACTGGGATGGGGACTTCATTTGAGTTCCGTATTAAATCTAACGAAGAATGATGTGCTCCGCCTGGCATTTGTATACGGAGAGGGCGTTGAAAACTATATGAATGATTGCCCCTTTGATGTCGGTATCATCCGCAATCCCGGAAACACAACCAAACCAGTAGACGGCAAGGCTCTTCCTGTTTATGGGTACGTGGCTTATTTTGAACATAACTGGTCACCGAAACTGAGTACAACGATTGGCTATTCCGGAATTCATATTGACAACACGGAATTCAGTTTACCCGATGCATACAAGGATGGACAGTATGCTACCCTGAACCTGATCGCATCGCCATTTAAAAATGCTACGATGGCTGCAGAATTGGAATACGGGAAACGAACCAATTTCAGTGACGGGTTCAGTTCTAATATCGTAAAACTTCAGTTCTCCTTTAAATATAATTTCTCACAGATTTTTTATTTCAATAAAAACTAAAATCGGGTCATCACAGTTCAGGATGATCTGTTCTTCGGAAATAAATAATGAATCAATTGTTTTTCTCAAACAAATAAATAATCAAATACAATGAAAAAAATATCCCTTCTTCCCGCTCTGATGCTAGCGGTTGCCATGGTGGCATTATCTTTTTCCGGAGCCAGGGCGCAGACGGGCAAAGGCAAGTCGATGACTGCTTCGTCCACGCCCGACTATCAGGCCATTATCGACCGGGCCTATGCAAAATACAAGGACCTGCATGAAGGCAAAAATGCCGATTATATTAAGGAACTGGCAGCTGTTGACCCTAATATTTACGGGATCGGTCTCGTAACAGCCGATGGAAAAGTATACACCGCCGGCGACCTGACTTCAAGAGTTTCGATTCAATCTATTTCAAAGGTTTTTACACTGGCTAAAGTGATTGAAGAACAGGGCCAGGAAGCAGTCAGGCAGAAAATTGGGGTGGATGCCACAGGTCTGCGGTTTAACTCTATTATTGCCATCGAACTACAGAAGGGAAAAGAAATCAATCCGTTGGTGAATCCAGGGGCGATTGCAGCCGTGAGTATGATTGCCGGAGCGGATTCAGCAGCCAAATGGAAAAATATTCTTCAGACACACGATGATTTTGCGGGTGAAATATTGTCTGTGAATGAACCGGTATACATCAGTGAAGCGGGGGATAATTTAAGGAATCAGGCCATTGCGCATTTGTTGTATGCGTATGGACGCATGTATTTTGATCCGGTGCAAGCGACCGATGTATACACCAGGCAATGTGCGATCAATGTCAATGCAAAGAATCTTGCCGTAATGGCGGCCACTCTTGGCAATGGTGGTGTCAATCCAATCACAAAAAAGAAAGTGGTCTCTCCTGAAACCTGCGCGTTTACTTTATCTGTGATGGCAACCGCAGGCCTCTATGACGATTCCGGACAATGGTTGTATGAAGTGGGACTGCCGGGAAAAAGTGGCGTGGGTGGAGGCATCATTGCTGTTTGCCCGGGTAAATTTGGAATTGCTGTGATTTCCCCCCCGCTGAATGTTGTTGGTAACAGTGTGAAAGCACAAAAAACCATTTATGATATTGTAAAAGAGTTAAAGGTAAATCCATACCTCGTGAATCCAAAATTGTAGTTGCACAAAAAAATAAGCAATGAAAATTCAACTGCATATTTTGAGTTTGCTTTTATTTTATCTGGGTATTGAAGCGCAGATGAATCCGTTAATGGCACAAAACCCGGCAAATGAATATCTGTTCAATGATTGTCATTTTCATTTAACGAATTATATCCAGGAGGGGATAACGGCCGATAAATTCCTCGAAGTGATGGGAACAAAATGCGGGCGCTCAGTTTTATTCGGTATTCCGCTTCAGCAGGACTGGTCATACCAGAACTCCGGTAGCTACGCGCCAACTTATTATCTGCAATCGGATGCTCCCTTATATTATTACTCCTTTACGGACGCTTTTATCGCCATGCAGTATAAGTCGCTTAGTAAAGAACAACAGGCCCGGATAGATCCTATGATTACAGGATTTAATCCTGCAGATATGTACGGTGTGAAACATATCGAACGGGTGCTTCGGACTTTTCCCGGAATATTTACAGGCATCGGCGAATTTTCCATACATAAAGAATTTGTTTCTTCCAAAGTGGCCGGTGAAACCGCTAGTCTCACCAATCCTGCACTGGACAGCATATTGGATTTCGCAGGAAAAGCCGGACTGATCGTACTTATTCACAGTGATATTGATATGCCCTTTGCAAAACCAGCCGCAGAAGCGGTCTATCTCTCGCAGATGAAAGAACTACTAAAGCGTCATCCACGTACTACGATCATCTGGGCACATATGGGGCTTGGGCGTGTGGTGCACCCCGTGGGTTATTCTTCCATTGATCCGGGGGAAAGGCCATCAAATCAGGTTAGCATTATTGAGGGAATCCTGAACGATCCGGAATTGTCCCATGTATATTTTGATATATCCTGGGATGAAGTGGCTAAATATATTGTAACCAATTCAAAAACGATTCAGAATAGTGCAGCCGTGTTTGAAAAATTCCCTGACAGGTTTTTATTTGGAACCGATGTCGTAGCACCGCCCGATCAGAAATTCTATATGTCGGTGTATGAAATGTATGCGCCATTATGGAAAGCATTATCCCCCGCAACTAGCGAAAAAATAAGAAAACAGAATTATATCCGGCTGTTTGATGCCGCCAGAGTGAAAGTGAGGGCCTGGGAGAAAGCAAATATTTCGAAATAGTCAAAAAAATATAAGATGCCAAAACTAATCTGTGTCCTGGCTTTATTGTTATACAGCATGGAAACTATTGCACAAGCCGGGGAACTTGAATATCCCGATACTGCGCAGGCTTCGAATACTATTTCCGGTGAACTTACACCCGGCAAAGGATTCAACCTGATAAAAACTAAATATGGAAGTCTGAACCTGGGCATCTACGCACTGGTCAGATATCTGGATCAGACACCCGGCAATCAGGTATGGTTTGATCACCTCGGAAACCCACAAACCTTCGTCGGGCGCAATGACATAGCCTGGCATA